>Ga0182024_10014303_pt1 | contig 15356 bp, 8 predicted proteins | sample P32metaG_FD_120480 | JGI IMG/M metagenome (GOLD analysis project Ga0182024, IMG submission 120480) | Permafrost microbial communities from Stordalen Mire, Sweden - P3-2 metaG (Illumina Assembly) | ecosystem: Environmental > Terrestrial > Soil > Wetlands > Permafrost | place: Sweden: Stordalen... | reverse complement strand
GGCCAGCGTGTCGCCGCGATACGTTGGCGGAGCTCAACGATTTGCTCTTCTAGAATGTTGATGTGGAACGGGCGGACGGAGTCATCTCCGACTGGTGGACTGCTCTGGGCGTAGCCTGGGACTCCAAGTACCGCAACGCCCAAGACAGCGACGGCTAAAACTGATATTGCACGCATGATCGTTCTCCTTATGATTTTGCGAGTAACGCGTTCGGTCGTCTACGGAAGTGCACGCGGGTTCCAATCAAGTGACGGACCGCGGTTTGCCCATGCCGTTACAGAGTTAATTTCGTTTGATACTTTTCCAATCCCGTGATCTGGCTGGGAATGCAATGTTGCTGAAGTCTTGTTCAGCATGGTCACAAGAATGAACTGGGCGAGAATTTGCGACAACCTCAATCGCGATAGTATTTGTCCTGCATTCTTCTACAGGCATCGGATCTCAGCTTGGACGGGGAGCTAAACAACTACTACAATTGCCCGCACGAGGAAATTCCTGTGGTTCCCGGCACGCCAATTCGCATTCTCTGCGTTGAGGACCATCCAGTTTTTCGCGAAGGGCTGAGCACGATCATTGGGTCGCAGCAGGACATGCTGCTGGTTGCGCTCGCTGGAAACGCGGTCGAGGCGGTAGCGGAGTTTCGCCGCCATCGGCCGGACATCACGCTGATGGATCTCCGACTGCCTGGAGCCAACGGCACAGACATTCTTATCGCAATTCGTGGGGAGTTTCCCCAGGCTCGCATCATCATGCTGACGACCTCGGACGGTGATGGCGAGATCCAGCGAGCAATGCGGGCGGGTGCCTCAGCCTACATGCTGAAGAGCATGCCGAAAGATGAATTGCTGGCCGTGGTCCGGTCGGTGCATGCGGGCAAACGGCACATACCAACAGAAGTGGCGGCTCGCCTCGCCGAGCATCTGGGCGACGACGATCTTACGGCTCGCGAACTGGAAGTGCTGCGACTTATTCGAGACGGCTATCGCAACAAGCAAATCGCCGATCAACTCGCCATTGCCGAGACTACTGTGAACTTTCATATCAAGAACCTCGTCGACAAACTGGGCGCGAATGACCGGACGCATGCGGTAATGATCGCGGTCCGGCGCGGCCTGCTTCAAATCTGATCCTTTCACAGGGCCTGTAGAAAAATACAGGGCGGCGGCTGGAGGTATTGGGGTCGCGCAAAAGCCTGGCAGCTCGTAGCGTTGACAGTGCTGCAAAATGAACCCAATCCTTACTAGGTTTGCCGGATCGATGTGTGCTGATGGCGCCGGCGTTCTGAGCGGGTGAAATTGACGATGAAACCCAATCGCGCTGTACAGACTTTCTTGATCTGGCTGCTCTGCGTACTTGCCTGCGAGACGGCTTTCGCTCAAAGGCGTGACCGAACAATCTCCCAGTTCCAACATACGAGCTGGACTGCCAGGGAGGGTGCCCCAAGTCCGATTTACGCTCTCGCCCAGACAACGGACGGCTATCTGTGGATGGCAACGCCGGCTGGTCTCTATCGTTTCGATGGAGTCCGCTTCGAGCGCTACAAACCCTCGTCCGGCCAGGAATTCAGGTCGGACAATCTATCGTGTTTGACGGCGACATCGGATGGTGGACTTTGGCTCGGCTTTCGGTACGGCGGCATAGATCTCTTGAAGAATGGGCGAATCACCAGCTACGGCGGTCGTGACGGGTTGCCCCAAGGGACCATCTACAGCGTAGTGACGGATAAAGATGGTACGGTTTGGGCTGCGGCCAGCCTGGGTTTAGCCAGGCTCGACGGTTCACGGTGGCAACCTATTGGGAAGGACGCGGGATACCTCGGGCAGTCCGCCTTGTCTCTGCTTGTGGATCGCGCGGGGACGCTTTGGGTTGCGTCAGAAGACGCTCTCTTCTTTCTTCCTCGAGGGGGAAAGGTTTTTGCGAGAAGCGCCGACCACTTGGGCCGAGTTGTTTCTATCGCTCAGCCTCCCGATGACGCATTGTGGTTGTCCGAACTGAACAGCGGTGACTCTCTCCGGGATTGGACGGCTCGCGCGGTGCGGCCCATGACTGTCTCACAAACGGGAGACGGGAAACCGGCCTCGCAGATTTTGGGAATCGAGGCTGTTGTTTCGGCAATATTCGACCACACAGGCAGCCTGTGGATTACCAGCGACGATGGCGTGTTCCGCGTGCCTTATCCAGAGCGTCTCGCGAAGAACAGACCGGTGCGCTTCAATGAACACGTCTTCGAGAGGTTTACCGAAAGAGATGGATTAACCGCCGATATCGCAGGTGCTGGACCAATGATCGAGGACCGCGACGGAAATATCTGGGTTGGCACCACCCGTGGATTGGATCGTTTCCGCGAAGCGAACGTGGTGCCCATTGCCCCGTTTGCCCCCGATGCTCCATTGGTAACAGGCGAAACTGATGCCTGGGCAACCACCACAGTGGCCCTCAAGCACTACCTGGTGCATCTTCAGGGAACAACTGCAACTCTCCAGCCGTTCGACGGAGAAGCGACCGCCGTGACGCATAGCGCGGATGGAGTCATATGGCTGGGAGGACCCGGGAAGTTGTGGCGCTATGCAAACGGGCAGATGGCCAATATTCCCTTCCCGGAGGGGGTCGACAAGCGAATGGATGTTCAGGCAATCGCCGCGAGCCGGTCGGGAGACTTCTGGGCATCCATCATGCAAGCGGGGATGTACCGACGCATGAATGGGTCTTGGATACATAACGGAAACTTGCCCGCGTTGCCCAAGGAGATCGCAGTTTCGCTGTTTGCCGACTCATCGGGCAGGACGTGGTTCGGCTACATGGGAAAGAAAATGGCCGTGGTTGACGGAGATAGAGTTAGAACTTTTTCGTCCAAAGACGGCCTACAGGTAGCGAACGTGCAAGCGATTTCCGAGCATGGGGGACACATCTGGGTCGGAGGCGAACGCGGTCTGGCGCTTTTCATGAATGACCGTTTCCAATCGTTGACGGCCGATGATAGCGACCTGTTTCGTGGAATATCAGGGATCGTTGAAACGGGGGATGGCGATCTGTGGTTGAATTCGGTGCCTGGAATCATCCGAATTCCTGCGGCGGAAATCAGGCGGGCGATTGAGACCCCTGGCTATCGCGTGCACTGCGAACTCTTCGATTTTCAGGAGGGCCTCATCGGAACGGCTCCGCAGCTCCGGCCCATCCCAACCCTGGTGTCTAGCTTGGACGGACGATTGTGGTTTTCAACCACCCAAGGCATCGTTCAGATCGATTCGAATCATCTCTTACGGAACACGATTCCCCCTTCGGTTTCTATTCGAGAAGTTGATTCGGGCGGTGTAGTGTATTCGGCACCGGGGGACGTGAACCTGCCACTGCGGACGAGCCGCGCACACATTGAATACACCGCCCCAAATCTATCGGTGCCGGGACGAGTCCGTTTTCGATACCTGCTCGAAGGGATCGACAAGGACTGGCAAGATGCGGGAAGCCGCCGCGAAGCGTTTTACACGAACCTCCGCCCTCGCCGCTATCGTTTCCATGTAATCGCCTGCAACGAAGATGGTGTTTGGAGCGATGTAGGCGCTATCGTAGATTTCAGCATCGCGCCCGCATGGTACCAGACGAATTGGTTTCGTCTCCTGTGCGCGGTTGCGGTGTTACTTGTCGTTTGGGTGATCTATCGATTGCGCGTACGGCAAATTGCTAAAGCCATGAGCGCCCGCTTCGATGAGCGCTTGCATGAGCGGACTCGCATGGCGCGAGACCTTCATGACACGTTTCTGCAAACCATTCAGGGCAGCAAGCTGGTTGCTGACGACGCGCTAGATCCGTCGACGGATCCAACCCGCATGCGTCGAGCCATGGAACAGTTATCGGTCTGGTTGGGACGTGCAACAGTGGAGGGTCGTGCAGCTCTGAACTCTTTGCGTACTTCAACCACAGAAAAAAACGACCTCGCTGCAGCTTTCCGGCGGGCGATGGAGGAGTGCCGCATTCATACCTCCATGGAAGCCTCTCTGTCTGTGGTCGGTGAAGCGCGCGAAATGCACCCTATTGTTCGCGACGAGGTCTATCGCGTCGGCTACGAGGCGATCCGCAACGCGTGCGTGCACTCGCAAGCCAGCCAATTGCGGGTCGAGCTGACTTATGACCATGATCTCGCCTTGCGCGTAAGGGACAATGGCGTTGGCGTGGACGCTGCGGTTGCCGATGGTGGCAGGGAGGGACACTTCGGCCTGCAGGGAATGCGGGAGCGGGCCGCCCGCATCGTGGGCAAGCTTACGCTCGTAAGCTCTGCGTCCTCCGGGACGGAGATTAAGCTTGTGGTTCCCGGCAGCATCATCTATCGCGAGACAACTTCCAACCGGCGGAAGTTGCCTGCGAAAATCAAAGCGGTCCTTAAACAACTGGGTCTGACATCCACCCCCGACTGAATCCGACTACTGAGACTTTCACAACAACCATCGTAGGCGCGAAGGCGCGACTAACGGGCAAACCGGAAGTTATGCCAAAGGACTCATTCTTGACGACGATGGCCAGAAGTCGGCTTCTAGGAAGTCAGCCGTTTCACAGTCGCTGAGATTCTTCCCGAGTGACGGGCAAACCGGAAGTTAGTCCGGGCCAGGAGTCAGCTTGTGCGAAGTGGAGCCATAACAGCCGAGAAAGTGCGAGCAAGAAAGTCGAAAATTATTAAAAATCCCCGCCTCAGATAATTCTTTCCACCGGAGAAAGTTTCGATCTCGTGACTGCCTGCTAGGCAAGCAGTCACACGCCAACCCAACCAGGCAGATTTAGGAGCTTCGAAGTGACCACTCTCAGCCACAGAATCGCCAAGGATGCGCCTTCGAACTCCTTTGGAAACCCCACCGGTTAGCAACGACTCCGCGGCTAGCAGGCAGTCGCAGAGAATTCTTAAAGCTCTTGATTCCGCGTAACTTACGCAAACGTCGGCTCTTACAGGTTTCAGACCTGTACCGAGGGTTCGAATCCTTTCCGCTCCGCCACGCAGTCTGAAGTGCAGAGAAATACCCCGCCCTTTTCCCTCGAAATACGCGAAACATGCCCGTATTTCGCGATCATTCCCAGACAAACCGGACTGCAGAGAACGGACTGCTTAGCAGCGAAGGCCGTCACTGTCCTGCCTTTTCTCCGGAGGGCATTCGCGCAGTCCGGTTTCGAGGCGGGCATAAGACGAATGCAATGCGATCACAAGCCGGAGATTCGTCCGTCGTGAGTTGACTTTTGGCAGCACCTTGGAAGCCTCGTTCGGGGCTTCCATTAACCCCGTTTTCTGGACCGTGACGATGTCCTGGAGATGAGAGCTTGCCCGGCCACCGGCGTTACCTCCGTACCCGTGTGCCAGCCAACGTGTTCTGCCACACTTGATCGATTACTGGTTGCTGACCTTACTTTCCTGCATGCGGATGCAATCGGCGAAGAAGTTGAGTGGAGGAAATACATAACGATGGCCCTCTTCAAGCTAAGTTGTGTCGATACTTGGCGTGTACTCAAGGGTGTTGGATTACGGGAATCGCTCCGCTCCTATTCTCTGTGGCGCATCACTACAGGTAGCATTTTCTGGCTGCTCACCGCTTTGCAAATCACGCAACCTGTGGCCGCGCAGGTGTCTTCCTGCACGGCCACCTACACATGTCCTTCTGGTGTGAGTGCATGCTACTCGCTAAATGGCGGTGGCCCGGTGTCGACAAGACCCGTCCCCGGCACCTTCGCATCTGACGCAGCTTGTACTACGTACGTCCAAAACGCCAATCTACACTCGGGCCTCAGCATCAGTTGCAGTTGTTCTGGCGGCGGCTCCACCACGGGTTCAAGAACAACCGCGCCCGCCGCGCCCGCCACTTCGGGCAACCTCACCACCCAGCAAAAAATGGCTCTAGGCGCTGCGCAAGCCGCTATGCCGTATGTGCAACAGGCGGTGCACGATTGGTTCTGGGGTACTCCCGCACCGCCGCCAGACCCCGCCGTGCAACAGAGGCAGTTGGCCGCCCAGCAACTCAACAACAGTGGCATCTACCTTTTCAAACAGAGGAATTATGCCGGCGCGGTTAATGAGTTCGAGCAAGCTCTCGCCATTACTCCCAATGATGCAAACATCCTTCGCAATCTGGAAATGGCGAAGCAAGCGCAAAAGAATACTGCCACGGCCGGACGAACCGGGACCGCGTTGGGCCAGCTATTGGGCACGACTCCGGAGACTGGAGGCAACACGGGCAGCAATCTGAACTTTGTAAACCTCGGTTCTGACCCGTCGGTGGTCGACCTGCGGAACTCGACAGGGACGGCGCCTGATCCGGAAGCGCTCAAAGGGCAACTCGACAGTGTTTTTTCCAATAACGCGCCGACTCCTGCACCGCAAGTTCAGAGCGCTCAGGATATAGACAAGCTGTTCCCGCCGCAGCAACCCTCGTCGTCACCCTCACAGGGCAAAGTTGACAGCCTGAATGCGCGATGCGCCTCCGTCGAAGGGGGCTCCGCAGTAGGTGTAGCGTGCCAACAGGAAATGGCGAAACAGGTCACGGCAAAACAGGAGCAGTTGGACGACACTTCTAAGAATCCCAAGGGGTTAGATATTCCCGATGACTTGAAGGACTCCGTGGCCGACACAAACGCGGCATCGTCATCTGCTTCCGGTACTGCAAGTAATGGCGGCCAGACGGCACCAGGAAGTGGCACGAACTTCTTCGGTTCGTCGAATGCGCATCCCACGGACCTGGCACCGGCAAACTCTCCGCCCACACAGCCGGTGAACCCAGGGTCTCCTGCCATCACAAACGCCGGCGCTCAACTGAAAAGTGCAGCCGCCATTGCAGGCGCAAATGGAGATCCCGCACCGGTTTATAACGGAAATGCGAAGTACGTCGGGGCGATATCGGTTCCAACCGGCACAGCCCAGGCCCCTCCTCCACCGCCGCTACCACCCGGACTTGCAAACGCGCTGGCTGCCAACCCGAAATATCAGCAAGCGGCTGCAGATCGTACTCAGGCCCTGAGCGATCTCAAAACAGCAAATGATCAGATGGCGGCATTACTGAAGAATCCTACCCCGCAGAACACGATTGCAATTTCAAATCTGACGATGCAGGTGCAAAAGGACCAGGGGATCATCGCCGTCGCCAATGATACGCAGAATACGATCAAGCAGTCGACCATCAAACGTCTGACCGTCATTCTGCCTCCTAACCAGGCACCGCCGCCACCCCCACCATCTCCAAATTCGAATTGAGGGCTCTGCATCATGAAAGGTACGCTCCGCAAAGCACAGCTTCTCTCCGCAGCACTCCCCTTGCTCGTAGCGGCGTTCGTTCTCTCGGCCCAGGCGCAGGAGTGTCCGGAGGGAACCGTCAAGGTTGGCGAGCAACAGAGCACGGACTCCGATGGTGCAACGGTCATTAAGACCTTCTGTCAGCAACAGGCCCACGACGCCCCACCCCCAAGAACGTACCGCCCATCCGGCAGCGCGCTCATCGGCGGCACCACTTGGATTACTGGCTATAACGCGCAGAGTGCTAATCCCAAACTGGTCGCCAAAGAGCGGGAGATGATGGCCGAGCAAATGAAGCTGGCCAACAATCCATATTCCGATGGCGTCGATTTCAAACGTTACAACTTTGTTCTCGGAATTGCCTCCTCAACCGACGCGATTACAGACTTGAGCACGCGCGTCATCTTCGACGAGTTAAGCAACGGGAAGTTTTCCGCCGAAGAACAGAAAGCCTACGACTCGCTGAAAGACCGTCAGTTCGGTGAGCTGGCATGCCATAGCAACGGCGCAATGATCTGCCTTGCCGCTCTCAAGAACAAGGACGTGATGGCCGACCATGTTGTGCTTTACGGGCCGCAGGTCACAATCGAGAGTCTAAGGATGTGGGATGAGATGGTTCGCTCCGGACGGGTTAAATCGGTCCAGATATACATCAACCGCAGCGATCCTGTCCCGCCCGTCTCGTTGCTGGCTGGCGGGGGCATCGTAGACGCCGTCGCATTGAGTACTTTGGCGATGTTCAGACAGCCGACCATTACCAGAATTATCAACGAGACCAGTCCGCGGCTTACGGTTCGGACGTTTTCCTGTGGTGATGGAACGCCGACGCTCGATTGCCACGCCATGACGGCCTATAAAGCGAGAGTCAACTACCAACTCAAACCGTCGCAACAGACGGTTCCCGGAACAAAGCTCAATGGTGTCGGCGTCGCCGAGCCGCCATCGCCAAACTTATAGGAGAGATATGACAAAGCCGCTAATATTCTTCGTTCTCGTGTCGTTTCTTGTCTGGAACTCTGTTCAGCCGGTCTGTGCGCAAACGGCGACGGCTGCACCTCCGGCTACCAATGCTGCGACAAGCACAGCGCCTTCCGGCCAGGCCCCAGACGACGCGACAAAGAAAATTACCGAACTGGTCCACACCGGAAGTTATGCGGAAGCGCAAAAGCTGACGACAGGTTTGCTCGTAGCCTATCCCGACGATCAGCGGCTCATCAAGGCCGAGACGCTGATCGAGAAACTCCTCGCACCCGGCGGTTCAACCAGCTCAGCCCCAACGAACAGCCAGCCTGCTCAACCTGCGGCGATCACGAATCCAGAACAACTCACTGGCATGGATAAGGTGGATTACAACGCCCTGATCGTACTGGCGCGGCAGGCGCAGCAAACCACCGATCTGGCTGAACAGACCAAGCTTCTGAAGCAATTCATGGACCAGAGCGATGTGTTCCTGCAGAAACATCCGGACCAGATGCTCCTCTGGCAGTTTCGCGGGCAGTTGGCAATCAGCCTGAATGAGCCGAAAGCAGGATTTGAAGCGGGCCAGAAGCTTATGGCTGCAGGCGCAGCAGACAGCAACGACCCGAATTTACAGCAGTTGCTGGGGGAGCTCAAGAACAAGGGATGGCTAGACAGGCAGACGGCGGAGAAGCATGCCAAATACGATTGGATACTTGGAGCATGGAAAGTGTCCTGGTCTGTCTCCTGGCATGCGCGTGGTGTGTGGCCGGCTAATTTTGGAGCAGTGATTAGAAAAGGTCACGGAACAAGTGAAGAGTTTTCCATCTCTGGCTCAGCCATCGAAGGCTATGAAGTCAGAGCTAATGGGGAAAAAAGCGCAAGACCGAATATCAGAGGCACTATCCTTGGCTCAGGGGAAATACGTTGGGAGCAATATTATTGGCCGACCGGAGGCGGAAGCTACCTCATTAGCTATCACACTGCCATTGGATGGAAAATCAAGCCGGGCACGACATTTTATCCATCGGGATTTGTTCCAGTCATTTCATGTGTAATCGACAACGATAAACAAACGATGACGATGGTTATTCCTTCGCAGGACACAAGCGAAACAAGCCCGAACCCCATGAATGATACGGTGACTCTGGTGTATACCAAGGCTGGAAATACCTAACTGCACGACGAATCTCCACTACGCTACGAATTAATGGGTGAAGACGATGAAAAACCTCTTACGATTCACGGTTGCCTGCTTGCTGTTTGCTCCGATTTGTGTCTCGCCACTCCATGCGCAAACGGCATCCGATGTCGCTAACGCAACGGCTGCGCCCGCCGGCCAGGCGCCGGACGATATGGCAAGGAAGATCACCGATCTAGTGCACGCTGGAAAATATGCCGATGCGCAGAAGTTAGTGGCAGGCTTGCTGATTGCGTATCCTGACGATCAGCGGCTGATCAAGGCCAAGGCGCTTATCGAGAAAATGCTCGCGCCGGGCGGCTCAGCTGGTGCGACCCCTGCCAGCCAACGCACTGAACCTGCGGCAGACGCGAATGCCGAGCAGCTCACGGGCATGGACAAGGTGGATTACAACGCCCTGATTGTTTTGGCGAAGCAGGCACAGCAAACCACTGACCTGGATGAGCAGAAGAAGCTGTTGCAGCAGTTCATGGATCAGAGCGCCCCATTCTTGCAGAGGCATCCGGACCTAGCGCTGCTCTGGCAATTTCGCGTAATCTCTGCGATCAGCCTGAACGAGCCAGTGTTGGGGTATGAAGCAGGGCAGAAACTTCTCGCTGGGGGCGCAGCAGACAACAGCGACCCTGTCTTACAGAACCTGCTTGCACAACTCAGGAACAAAGGGTGGCTGGACAGGCAGGGCATGGAGGACGCAGAAGAATACCGTCGGCTGCAGAATCTTGGACTTGGACTGGTGTACGGAGAATGGACAAAAGGTTTCCATTGGTTTTTTCATGCGGTGTTGACTCTCACGGTCAGTCGACTTGGTGACTTGAAGGAACCGGTGAACATACGCTTGGAAAATGCCTCGCCTAAGACATGCCGCCTCGATGGCGGCGCCGTAGGAATGATTACGATCAAACCGGGAGACGCCACTAACGGGACATACACAACCAGTCGAACAGCGATGCTTACCAGCAAATCCAACTTTTTTGTGCCCTGTACGGTCAACGCGTATGTAGTCAATAAAGCCGGTAAGACTATTAGCAGCGTCAATATCGTCAACGGTTGGTAATCAGTTATGGCAGGACTTCTGATATTGATCCTCTCGAATTCTCACATTGCGATCTCCTGCTCAACCATCGAGGGCATCACACCGAGAGCCAAGGATTGAACTGCTTACGCTTCACCAAATCACTTTCGGGAGGGTTTTATGTCAAAGAGTCCAAGATTGCTTATTCTCGCCGGATTGCTCGCCCTTACTGTGCGCGTACCGCTTCATGCCCAATCAACGACACCATCGCCCGCTGATGCCAAGCCAGCACCAGCCGGTCAAGCACCCGACGAAGCCACCAGGAAGATCTCCGACCTCGTCCACGCCGGCGAATCGAAACCGGACTGATTGCAAAGCTCGGATGTCGGATTTTAGTGTGAAATTCTCTGGTAAGGTCTTGCTATCTGCAACTTACGGATATGTCGACGCTTAGCGCGGCAAAACTGTACCGAGGGTTCGAATCCTTTTCGCTCCGCCACGCAGTCTGAAGTACGGAGAAAGTCGGCTCGTCTTCCCAAGAAATACGCAGAAAATGCCCGTATTTCGCGATTAGTTCTCGACAAACCGGACTACAGAGAACGGACTGATAAGCCGCGAACTCGGTCACTGTCCAGCTTTTCTCTGGAGGACACATGCGCAGTCCGGTTTCCAGCAACGCGTAAAGCGAATGCAATGCGATCAGAAGCTGGCGATTTGGCCGTCGTGAGTTGACTTGTCGGCATCTGGGAGACCGGTTTGCCAATTGCCCCGGTAGACACAGTGCCGGGATGAGCCGGGCCGGGCAAGCGGCAGCGGATAGAGCTTGTGCTTCCTACTAGGTTCCTCCCCGGATCAACAAGGCCAGCCGCGGAAACAGGAAATGCCCGCCGGCGTCATCTACCACATTTACCTGACAGGTATAGAAACCGCTCTTGAGTGATGTGAGCGGGACGTCCAGCTGGAAAATGGCAGCCTTTCGGCCTTGCGCATTCAACTCCGTCAACTCGACCAATGAACTCTCGTAAGCTTTGGCTTGGCCCTGAAAGAACGCGACGTTACTCAAGAGCCGGATGCCCGGTTTGCTTTGTCCGCCTCTCGTGGGATCGGCGACCGTGCGCGGAGCAGGATCGTACACCTCGTAATAAAGAAGCAGGTGCTGCGTAGCCGAGAAAACATGAGTGATGCTCGGAATGATCTCGGAACCGTCATGAACCAGAGGATTTGGGTTCGCACTCTTCTTTGCTGGCTGAATCTGACTGGCCATTACTACTGAACTCATCTTCAGCGGTTGCCCCTTCAAGTCCGGCACGCTGATGTCGGTTTCGAACGATCCTATCCGGCCGGTTTGATTCTCCCTCACCACAAATTTCAGGTGATACTTACCGCTGAGCAAGCTCATCCCGGTGTCATACTGCACGTTCTTCTTTTGCACATCAGCTGAAGTATTCACCGCGAGTTTCACGGTGTCACGGATTCTGTTCAAGGGGTGCCGTCCGCTATCCAGCACCATTCCGATCACATCCAGCGTTGCCTTGTCGCGGTCGCTGCTGCGGACGAAGGGAATCTGCGATCCCGGCACCACCAGAGACATAGGAACGAAAAACTTGTTGCCCTCCAGGCGGAAGTAGGCGACGCCCAGATAGAGCGGCAAATCGGTGGACGGCAGTTCGGAAGCAAGCTCCTCCTCAAGCTGTCGCTCCTTGTCGTCGCTCGTTGAATGCTTGAAATCCGCTGGGGCGTAGTAGCCGCGGCGGAAGTCGATCTTCGCACCGGGAAGATTGCTCTTGTCGTTCAGCTTCACGGCGATGCGCCGGTAACGTCCGTCACGCGCAGGGTTCGTACTGTGGTAGCCCAGCAGGTAATAGGTCGACGTGTCCTGCTGCACTCCCTTGAAGATCTTGCTGAAGTCGTTGGAGTCGAGAAAAGCGCGCCCGCCGGTGTCGCTGGCTAACGTCACCAGAGTTTCCTGAGTCGTGAAATTGGAATTCAAAGCGTTCAGGGTTGCCTGTCCGGAATATGCTGAAACACCGCGCAGGCTGGCATTCTGCGCTTCGCCCCCCGCCACCAGCGCCTGCAGGCCACGCATGTCCATGGTGTAAATCGCCAAGTTGGCGCGCACTGCGGCATTCACGGCGGCACGCAACTCCGATTGATTCTCAATACCGGTACGGTCCATGCCGCTGGAAAAATAAATCAGCGATTTCTTCTGCTGAACATACGAAAGCTTTTCCGCCACCGATCGCAATGCCTCCAGCCGCCGGTCGGTATTGAAGATGTTGTATTCCGTGTCATCGGCAGTAAATGGTTGACCTGTGTCGGGTGTGCCTTCGGTTGTCCCCGTGGTGCCTTCTTCGAAACCCTGGCCACTGCCGGAACTGAATGCCTCCAACTGTTTTTTCAGCAGCGCGTGATCGGTGGTAAAGTCCTGATTTACCAGCAGCGAGCTTCCCAGCGACACAATCGACACCAGGTCTGCGGGCGCCATTTGTGCATCGATATAGTGCTCGGCCGACGTAACCGCGTGGTCGATTTCGTCCGGCTCCATGGCAGAGAGATCGAAAAACAGGACAATCAGACGCCGATCTTTAAACTGGAGCGCGGCATTCGCCGCGGAAGGCGGCGGAGTCGTCTGTCCATTCGCCGGAACCGGCAGTGGCTTTGCCTGGGTCACATCCAAAGGCGCCGCAGCATCAACGTTCTCCATGTCGAAGGAAAGAATCTTCTGCGGTTTGTTGTCCTCGAGAATCGTGAAGTTCTCGGCTTTCAATCCCTGCACAAAGTTTCCACTCTTGTCCCGCACAGTCACATTCACTAGCACGAGATCCGATTCCACATGAAACAGGTACTCAGATTGCTGTTGCGAGGGCAACGCAGAACACAGGAGCACCAGCACCAGTAGCATCGCTACAGCTTGGTTGGCGAATCGGATTGGCGCGGAAATCATCGGGATCCTCTTTGTGCATCCAGCTTGAGCAACGTTCTTCTCAGAAACGAAAGCGCGCCGTCATCGTGAACTGCCGCATGGCTCCAACCGCGGTGACCCGGCCAAATGTGGGCGAGTTCACGGTGGTATCGATCGAAGAATAGTTCGGTATGTTGAAAATGTTAGTGGCCTGAGCCCGGAACTCCAGCATGCGCGATTCTTTCAAGGGAACGATTTTCGTAAATGCCATATCAAACACTTTGCTGCCCGGGCCGATGATGCTGTTGCGGCGCGCGTTGCCGTATTGTCCCGCCGGAGGCGCAACGAATGCACCGGTGTTGAACCATTCCGCAATCGAAGGCTGCGCCAAACTCACTGATTGACCAGGAACCATGTCGGCTCGCAGCGTACCGTTCGTTCCCGCGTTCACGTCATCGACATCGCCCAGCAATCGCGGCGTAAACGGCAGTCCGGAGGCGATCGTCCAATCGCCGCTCCACTGCCAGTCGCCAAGAATCGCGCGTAACGGAGTGTTTCCCGTAAGCCAGCGCCTGTCGTGGCCGAAGGGAAACTCCAAGAGATAATCGGCCGAGAACTTATGTGTTTGGTTGAAGCTGGAAAGCCCACGCTCCGCCGATAGATTGAAAGGATTCTGGGCCACGTTGGGAGTGCCGGCCGACGAACTGGCGCCTCCGCCGGCCGCACCAGTGCCGCCCGCTCCCAATCCCGGAGTACTTGCCGCTGACGTTGCACCCGCTCCGATAGAAGACGCATCATCAAGCGACTTGGAGAACGTGTAAGTGCCGCCGATCGCGAATCCCTTCGCCAAGCGTTTGCGCAGTCGCACCGATCCAGCGTTGGCCTCCGAATCTGCTACGGAGCTTTCGTAGGTGAAGGCATCGACGAGGGGAATGCGAATCCCAGTCGCAGTTCGGTTGGGCGCTTCCAGAATGTCGAGATCCGTTCCCTTGGTTCCGGTGTAGTCAATATTCAGAAGCAGAGTGGGGCGAATCTGCTGTTGAATGTCCAGATTACGAATCTGCACATAGCCAACGCGGTAATTTGGATTCACCGCATAATTGTTGGTGATGCCGGTAGTCACGGGAAATCCGTCTTGCAATGTCAGGTTTGGAGGAGATGGAAAAGCCGCCTGAACATTCGTGGCGGTTGTGGCGAAGGGCGGCTGCAAGGCAAGCTGCTGAGCGATACCCTGATACACGCCCGTGTTGTAGTTGATCCCATATCCGCCGCGTACCACCGTTTTGGAAAACGGCTTCCACGCAAAGCCGATTCGCGGCGCAAAGTTGTTGCGGTCCGGGCGCACCAAGCCGGCCGGCAAAGGGCCGTTGTACGGTCCCACTTGTCCCGGCTGAATCGGCGAGACCGTAGGTGTAAGGGCCGGATTCAGCATCAGCACTCCGGGAGAAAGGTCGAGGTTCACAAGGCGATTGTTCTCTTCGGTAAGCGGCGAAACGTATTCGTAGCGCACACCGAGATTGAGGGTCAGATTGGCACGCATCTTCCACTCATCCTGCAGGTATAAATCCCAATAGTTGCCATGAAAATGGTTGCCGTGATCGCCTTCTCCAAATTGCTCGGAGGTTTGCTGCGGTAATCCGAGCAAAAAGTCGGCAAAGTCATATCCAGTACCGGGTACCTGATTCCCGCTGCTGTCAAACTGTGAGGTGTTGACACCGGTGAAGACAAACGAACCGCGCGGGTTGCCATCCGTTTGCGTATTCACATGCACGCGACGAAAATCTCCGCCCCAACGCCAGGTGTGCTTGCCGTGGTTCCAGATCACATTGTCGGAGAAGGTGTAGGTCTGGTTGCGCGTGAGCGCCGGAGTCGTATCCGTAAGGCTGGAAATGTCTGTGAAAGATAGATTCGGCAGGCCCCAGTCAAACGGATTCTGCGAAACTCCCGTGATTCCAAGCATACCCGTAATGTCGTCACTGAAAGCGTACAGATTTTGGGTGCGTGTCCGGCTGCGGTTAAAGTCCGC
>Ga0182024_10014302_pt1 | contig 15356 bp, 15 predicted proteins | sample P32metaG_FD_120480 | JGI IMG/M metagenome (GOLD analysis project Ga0182024, IMG submission 120480) | Permafrost microbial communities from Stordalen Mire, Sweden - P3-2 metaG (Illumina Assembly) | ecosystem: Environmental > Terrestrial > Soil > Wetlands > Permafrost | place: Sweden: Stordalen... | reverse complement strand
CCACAGTCGCCGGGGACCAACGCGATGCGTCCGGAAAGATCGATTAATTCGGTGGAGCCCCCGCCGAGGATTATGTTTTCGGCAGGAATCGCATGTTTTTTCGACAGGGCTTCCCGAAGGTAAAAGCCGTTACCATCGGGATAACGATTCGAAGACGAAAGCGCTTTTTGTGCGGCTTCCACGGCCCGCGGTGACGGGCCGAGCGGATTTTCATTGGACGCGAGCTTGATGGCGCGCATGTTCAATTCGCGTTCAACCTCCTCGATAGGCCTTCCGGGCACGTAGGGCGCTAGCTCGCAAATATATGATGGAACAAGATCGTTAATAAAGTTGCTCATTCGCGGAGGCGCCTCAACGGTTTTTAATAGGCCGCGAAGGCGGTCCGTGTTTCGAATGCTCGTTCTGCTGGCGGCGCTTTATATGCGTTCGCGGGGGACGGGGGACGGTTGCCGCGTTAGCGTGGGCTCGATCACGGCCCAGCGAGTAGCTCGTTCGCTGATTATTCTTCGGACCATCCGCGACAACGGCGGCTCTTGCTGGACGATTTTCGACAGCCGGCGCGCCGATTGCGGGCCTTGGCACCTTTCGGCCTGGTTTTGGTTTCGGCGTAAAGGGCCGCCGCTTCATACGCGCTCGTCGCGGTGTTGTAACGGGGTCCGCGCTAGGTTGCACCGAACGCAGGAGGGTAGCAACTTCAGCATCCGAAAGTGCGCGATGGTGTCCGGGCGCAAGCGATTCGAGAGCAAGATTTCCGATGGCGACGCGTTTCACTTTTTCAACCGCATGGCCGGTTTGGAACAGCCGCGTGCGCAAGACATCGGTGCGCGCTTCGGAAAGCGTGACTTCATACCACGGTGCATCTTTCCCTTTTATGCGGATGATGTGCGCACCAGTCGCGCGGGACAGGCTTTCGATCTCTTCGAAAGTCAGCAGGGTTTTCAATTTCAAGTTATAGGTTTGCTTGAGGTGGTGCGCCTTGAGCATCAAATTCGCCAGGTCGCCGTCGTTCGTCAAAAAAACGAGACCCATGGCGTGATATTCCAGGCGTCCCACGGGAAAAACGCGCTGGGTAACTCCGTGGAGCAAATCGCTGAGAGCGCGGCGCCCTTCCGGGTCGCTCATAGTGGAAACTATTTCCGACGGTTTGTTCAGGAGAAGATAAATTCTCTCTTTTTCCGGGCGAAGGAGTCGCCCGTTGACTTTGATGTGATCGCGCGACTCGTCGGCCTTGGAGCCCATCTCGGTCACAGTGCGTCCGTTGACGGTAACCATTCCAGACGAGATGAGTTCCTCCGCGTGCCTCCTGGAGGCAATACCCGCGCGCGCAATTATTTTTTGGAGTCTTTCGAGCATGGAAGTCGCTGTGATCCGGCACTACAGATTAGCATGGAACAGAAGATTCAGCCGCGATGCAAAGGGACGCGAACTTGAATAGTTTTGAAGGCTAGGACGCGGGCTCTGACGGGCCCTTGCCACCCGATGCCGCTGCAGCCCGGACATTGTCGGCTTCCCCGCCGGGATTTTCGGCGCTGTCGGGGTTTTCATCGGAAATTTGCGCGGAGGCCGCTGCGACGTCGGCCTCAATTGGATCATCAAGGACGGCGCCAGCGGCTGTCTCTGTTCCGGTGGGAGACTCGGACGACGCTGCTGGGGCGACCGATGAGTCTTCCGGCTCGATCGGCGCGATGCCAGTGTCGTCGCCAAGAGCGGCTTGAGCTAAGGCTTCGAATTCCTTCAAGCTGGGCAGCTCGTCCAAATCGAAAAGACCGAAACGCATTAGGAACTGTTTTGAGGTGCGATAGAGAATCGGCCGCCCAATCACCTCTTTCCGGCCTGCGGTGGTGATCAAGCGTTTTTCAAGAAGCGTCTTAATGACACCGCCGACGTTCACGCCACGGATTTCATTTATCTCGGGAATGGTAGCCGGCTGCTTGTAGGCGATGACAGCGAGAGTCTCGAGCGCGGGCATGGTGAGACGCAGTGGGGGCTGCAGGCTCTTGATAAATTTGCGCACGACATCGTGATGCTGCGCCTTGGTGTAAAACTTCCATCCGCCGGCGACTTTGCGAACTTCGATTCCGCGGTCGTCAGTTTGATAGTTGGCGACGAGCAGGTCGAGCGCGCCGCGGGCTTCCGCTTTCTCCACACCTAATGCTTTCGCAATCTGATCGAGGGTAGCGGGTTCATCGGCTGCGTAAATGATAGCTTCGAGAGCGGCTTGAATTTCTTGTGGCGTCATCGTCAGAGATATTGCTCCTCAATTTGTGACATGGCATCCGGACCGGCAAAAACGGCGTCAAACATTTTGTGTTTGCGCAAGCGAATATCGGAAAACAGTTCTGACTGCACCAGCAAGACCGCCTGCATACGCACCATTTCCAGGACGGCAAGCAAAGCAACGATCATTGCATTGCGTGTAGCGCAGGTCTCGAAGAAATCGATCAACGAAATGGGGTCCTCGTTGGAGGCCAAACGCTGGCGGAGGCGGTCCATCATTTGCGCGATGGTTACGGTTTCGTGATGAAGCTCAAACTTCTTAACGTCTTTCTTGCGTTCGAGGATTTGCTGAAAAGTCTTTACCAGATCCACCAGCGAGACGACCAACTCACCTTGAACTTCGTCTCCGGTGTAGAGCGTGCGGTCGGGATGCGACCAAACGTGGTCTTCCACTTGCTGCTTCTGATAAAGAAGCTGCGCGGCATTCTTGAATTTTTCGTGTTCGAGCAGGCGATGGACGAGTTCGTCGCGCGGATCCTGTTCTTCTGGCCCGGCGAGCGGATCGGGCGGCAGCAACATCTTCGACTTGATGTGAATCAGCGAAGCAGCCATGTAGATGAAGTCGGCAGAGACGTCGATATCGAGTTTTTCGAGTTGATGAAGATAGTCGAGATATTGCTCGGTGACTTTTGCGATGGGGATATTGTGGATGTCCATCTCCTGCTTGCGAATTAAATCGAGCAGAAGATCGAGCGGGCCTTCGTAAACCGGTAAATTAATGCGATAGGGTGACGCCATTCCACCTGCCTCGATCAAAGATGAACAGAAAGAGCAGATCCCTCGCTACGCTCGGGATGACAAATTTTTCTTTCAAGCCGAGCAAATTTGCACCGTGTCGCAAAGGCTTTCGCGCTAACCGTGCCCCGTATCTCGAAAACCTCAGCGCTATGGACCTCGGATTCCAGCGCAAGCATCCTAAGTTTTTGCGGCTTTCCGCGCATCGTCCCATTTAAATATCGCGTTGCGCACGCGCTGCATGGTTCGCTTCGCGGCCTTGCGCGCCTTGTCCGAGCCGGCATCGAGGATATCCCAAACTTGCTGCGGATGCGCTTCAAATTCTTTGCGGCGTGCCTGAATTGGCTCGATCCATTTGACCAGGTTGTCTGCCATCTTGTTCTTGCACTCCACGCAGCCGATGCCGGCGGTGCGGCAGCCTTGGTCGGACCAGGCGATCACATCTGGCGGCGAGAATAATTTGTGATAGGCAAACACTGGGCAGACTTCCGGGCGGCCTGGATCGGTGCGGCGGACGCGTTGCGGATCCGTAATCATGTGCTTGAGAATTTTTGTGCGAATTTCGGTGGGGGGATCGCTTAGCCAGATGGCATTGCCGTAAGACTTGGCCATGCGACGGCCATTGAGGCCGGGCAGGCGCGGCGTTTCGGCGGCCAAGTACGCAGGCTCGCGAAGTACCTGACTCATATCCAAGAACCTTTTTGCTTCCGGAACTTCCTCGACGAGGTTCGCATAACCGACTTCCAAAACGTGCTTGCGAATTGTGGCCTTGAAACGCGCGAAACCATCTGGGTCGGAGGGCGAAACGCCATCAAGCGCGTCCTTCGGAAGACGGACTCGCAATTTCTGGAGGAGTTCTTTTTGTTGGGACAGATCGTCCTTAATTTCGAGCCCGAAATGTGCGTTGAAGCGCCGGACGATTTCGCGAGTGAGCTCGACGTGCGGGGCCTGGTCTTCGCCAACCGGAACTAGCAATTCCTGGTTTGGCTCGCCGTACATGACGATGTCAGCAGACTGAAGCAAGGGATAGCCGAGGAAGCCATAGGTGCCGAGGTCGCGGTCTTTGAGATTTTCAATTTGCTCTTTGTAGGTTGGTACACGTTCGAGCCAGCTTAGCGGGGTGATCATCGAGAGCAGGACGTGCAGCTCAGCATGTTCGAGAACTTGGGATTGGATGAAGAGCGTGGATTTCGCGGGGTCAAGTCCGACGGCTAGCCAATCGGTGGCGACCTGCAGGGTATTTTCCGCTACGGACGATGTGTCTTCGTAATGAGTCGTGAGGGCGTGCCAGTCGGCGACGAAGAAAAAACATTCGTATTCTTCCTGAAGCTTCAGCCAGTTCGACAGCGCGCCAAAAAAATGGCCGATGTGAAGACGGCCGGTTGGGCGCATGCCGCTGAGAACTCGTTTGAGCTTAGCCAACCTGGCGAACTCCTGCGGCGCGGGAGGTTGCGCTGGCGGGGGCATTGCGCAATAGATCGCGCGCGATTACGATGCGCTGCATTTCGCTGGTGCCTTCGTAAATCGTGAGCACGCGGGCGTCGCGATAGTAGCGCTCGACGTCGGTTTCGCGCGAATAGCCGACGCTGCCATGCACTTGCACCGCGCGGTAGGCAACGCGATTGGCCATTTCGCTGGCGTAGAGCTTCGCACGAGAGGCGTGCGAACCGAGGCGGCGAGAGCCAGGTTCACGCGATTCCTTGTCCCGCATAAATGCGGCGTAGTGCGTGAGGGCGCGAGCGGCTTCGACTTCGGTTTGCATGTCGGCGAGCATCCACTGGATGGCCTGATACTCGGCAATGGGCTTTCCAAACGTGCGACGCTGTTTGGCGTAACGCGCGGCAGCTTCCATAGCACCCTGAGCGAGCCCGACGGCCTGTGCTGCGATGCCGACGCGGCCGCCGTCGAGTGATTCAAGAGCGATTCTTAAACCCTGACCTTCCTCGCCAAGACGATTCTCAACGGGCACTCTGCAATTATCGAAAACTACTTCCGCCGAGCGAGAAAGGTGCAGTCCCATTTTTTCTTCGTAGCGGCTAATGCGAAAACCGGGAAAAGTCGGATCGACTAAAAATGCGGATACTCCGCGGGCACCGGCGTCGGGGTCAGTCTTGGCAAAAACCAAGTAGACGCCGGAGACGCCACCATTTGTGACCCACGCTTTTGTGCCATTCAAGGTGTAATGGTCGCCCTCGGATATGGCCCGAGTTTGTATGCCGGCAGCGTCTGAACCAGCCTGAGGCTCGGTAAGGCAAAAGGCGCCGAGAATTTCGCCGCGGGAAAGGGGCGTGAGGTATTTCCTTTTCTGCGTCTCGCTGCCAAATTTCCAGACGGGGATACCGACTACAGAATTCGTTACACTGAGGGCAACGGCTGTAGATGCGCAAACGCGCGCGACTTCTTCGAGCATTAGCGCGTAACTGACGGTGTCGGTGCCTGCACCGCCCCACTCCTCAGGAACGAGCATTCCGCAGCAGCCGAGTTCGCCGAGCTTGCGAAGCTGCTCGGCAGGAAATTTTCCCTCGCGCTCGTATTCGCGCAGAATGGGGCGCATTTCCGTCTCCATGAACTGGCGAACGGTATCGCGGATCAGAAGTTGGTCGCCGCTGAGTGAGAAATTCATGGAAAAAGTTTACGCTGGGATGCTAGCACAACTGTCGTGGAACTCCGAAATACAGCGCAGGAATTGTGCAGCAGTGCCAACGGCGGAGCGGCTGGCCGAAGTTTTCGTTTAGTGTGCTGCGGCTGGTGCTGCTTGAATTGATGGCTTCAAAGTGGTGGACAGTTTTGATTTATGGCCGGGCTTGACTGTCACCTTGTCGTCTTGGGGAATGCAGCCGCTGGCCGAGATGCTTACTTTGTAGGCGCCGGGCGACAGATTTTCAACTGTGAATTGACCGTTCACATCGGTTGCCACGATGGATGACACGCCGGTCTGGATATTCAACACGTTAATTCGCGCTCCGGCCATCGGGCCGCCATGCTTCTCGGAAACTTTTCCGGTGATCGATCCGCTGGCGGTCGGTGAAACCGAGGCTGGCGCGCTGTGCGTCTGGGCGAAAGAGAGAGCGGGAAAGATACACGCGAGGCATGCTGCCAAAAGCAACACGAAGTGCCGTGGATGGCGGAGAGTTTGGCGAAAGATCCGAAGACTTTTCATATATCAAAGCTCCTATAGTTTCAACAATTCGCGGAGGCGTTTAGTCTGTGCCCGCGATACGGGGATTTCGCTGGCGCGCTTATCGTTCATTTTCAGCATAAAACTCGACTTGAACCAGGGAACCACTTCCTTGATGTGATTGATGTTCACCAAGTACGAGCGGTGCGGGCGCCAGAAGCGGTCGGAATCGAGCGAGGCGCTAAGCTCTTCGATGGTGCGATAGTTCGAGACGCCTTCGAAATCGCGCGCGAAAATGGTAATCGTTCCGTCCTGAATAGCGGCGTAGATCATGTCTTGCGCGTCCACCAGGAACATACGCGCTTGCGATTTCACCAGAAGTTTTACGGGCTGCGCAGGCTTCGGCGGAGAAGCCGAAAGTTGTCCGACCAGGTTCTCCAGCCGCTCGACAGGCGAGGTATGGGCTTCGACCATTTTTTTGGCGCGCTGGACGGCTCTCGCGATGCGGGCCTTGTCGAATGGCTTTAAAACGTAATCGACGGCGCTTACTTCAAAGGCCTGGATAGCATAATTGTCGTAGGCGGTAGCAAAGACGATTTGGGGAATGCGAAGTTTGCGCTCGACGAGCCGCTTAATTACGCCAAAACCATCCAGGCCGGGCATCTGTACATCCAGAAAGACCAAGTCTGGGTCGTGCTCCTTAATCAGTGCTACGGCTTCCAGGCCGTTTTTCCCCTGCGCAATAACATTAATTTCCGGAAAACCTTTTAGCAAGTAGGCGAGTTCGTCGCGCGCGGGGCGCTCGTCGTCAACAATAACCGTATTGATGGGCATGGATTCGCTGGTTAGTATATGCAACCGTAACAATTGCGGCAAGAAAACGCGAGCGCGCGAAATAACATGACGAGTTTATACGAGCCGCGATGATCGCGCAGGGCGCGACGGCGCTGTAGAATAGCGCTGCCATATTTGCGTGATAGGAGATTGCGTGGCCAAGAAAAAAGTGCTGGCTAAGATTGTGACCAGCAAAGTCGTGTTCAAAGGGCGCGTGTTCGGCGTTCGGCGTGAGACCGTGCTCGAACCTGGTCGGGTCGAGGTTACCCGCGAGATCGTCACGCATCCGGGGGCAGTCGTCGTGCTTCCGGTTTTTCCGGACGGCCGCATCTTGATGATCCGACAGTATCGGCATGCTGTTCGCCAGTATCTTTGGGAGCTAGTGGCGGGGAGCAAGGATCACGGTGAAAGTTTTGCATCAGGCGCGCGCCGCGAATTGCTTGAAGAGACCGGGTACACCGCTCGAAAGATGCGCAAATTGCTGGACGTGTTTCCCACGCCGGGTTTTCTGACCGAAAATATGGTGATTTTCCTGGCCGAGGGTTTGAAGGCGGGAAAAGCGCAACCTGAGGCCGATGAAAAGATCGTAATGCGGATTTTCAGCCTGCCCGAGATTGAGAGCTGGATACGCGCTGGGAAAATTCGCGACGCCAAGTCCGTGGTGGGAATTTTGTATTACGCGTATTGCATGCGCAACCGTCGTTAAGAAAATAGCGCTCTCTGTAACTACAGCTCTTCAAGAATGCTTTTAAACACATACAACGCCAACGACAAGTAACCTATTCCCCGCGAGCAATTCTATACCTGTTCTTTAGTACAGTTCCTGTGAGGCACTGAAATTCTCATGCGCCCTGACGGTTTGGGCATGCCTGCTAAGCTTGTTCAGGCGGAGGATTCCATGCCGGAACCGGCAATTTATAAGAAACTCTACGAAATATTGAAGTGGTCGAGCGTCGCGGGGCTTGCAATAACGCTAGCTCTAATTCTGCACACATCACGGCCTCCGAGCATTCCATACGATGCGAATGCCGCGGCGAGCGCGGAGCAAAAGTTTGACGCGGCGAACCGGGCAAGGGCGGCTGGACAGTCCAGTCAAGTTCAGTTGGATCGCAGCGAACTAAATTCCTATTTAGCGCAGAATCTCCAGCTCGAAGGCAAGCCGACGGGTATTCCCGCGCCGCCGCAGGCTGCGAGCATGGACAACGTTCCAACAGTAGGCAGCGCGGTGCCTCCCGACGATCCCGCTTCAGCTTTTCCCGGCGGTGATCAAGCCACGCTGGAGCAAGTGCAATCGACGGTGAAAGACGTGAAGGTGGATATGGAAGGAGACTTAGTTAAGGCGTACGTAATTTTCGATTATCATGGAAAAGATTTGTCGCTCGAACTCGACGGCCATTTGAGCGCGGACAGCGGATACATGAAATTTGTACCGGTGGCTGGGAAACTTGGCTCGCTCCCTCTTCCGCAATCAACTCTTCAGGCAGCGGTGGACAAGATGATGGCGTCTCCGGAAAACCGGGAGAAGTTAAAATTGCCGGCCGATATCAGCGACGTTCAAATTCAGGATGGTCACGCGGTGGTGAAGTACAAATAGCAGCAACCCATCCGCAAATCAGGTTCCTTGATTCCGCGTGTTAATCGCCTTCATCGTTGCTTGAGCTTGTTGGGCGATTTGAGGCGACATCCCATCGACTCCTCGTACGAAATGCTCCACGACGGGCAAATCGTCGGGAGTGCCGATCAAATAAAGAGCGCGCAGGGCTTCCCAAACCATACTCTCACTCGGTAATAATGAAAGAATAGGCTGCCCGGTGGTGACATTTGATTCGTTTGTCGCAAGCCAGCGATCCAGCGTGCCTGGAATGTTGGAGCGCAATTCCCTTTTCCCCGCGGATGACTCGATGTGCGCCACCATCGTTCCAGTGTTGACCACGTCCCCGGGTTTCAGTCGCGTGAAGAGCTTTCCCTCGAACGGAGAGTTGATCTCGGACGGCTTTAGCATAGCGACAATTTGCGCGTGGCCGGAGTCGTCCTTGAATCGCACAAGCGAAAGGGCGGCGTTACGCCGAACCATCGGGTTGGTGTCGCCGAGAAGTTTCAGGAGAGATTGGTGAAAATCGTCGGAAGAATTGTCCTGGCCCATCACCCAAGCGTCGGTAACACGAATTTCATCGACTGGATAGCCCGCGAGCTGAACGATTTGGGGATACCATTTACGGACGGACGGATCGCCCGCTTCAATTCGCAATTCGAGTTGCGTCAATGCGTGTTGAATATTGCGCGGGTGCGAGCGGTCAGTCAGCGCCGTTGAAATCTGGGCATCGTTTAGCGGACGTCCAAACCATGTGGCGTTCCAAAACAAAAACGGCATCAACACGAAAAGCAGGGCAAGCGCGACGATGCCAAAAGCCCAGCGGCCCCCAAAGGAAGTTTGCGTCTTTGTAGCTTCTGCCATTCAGCAATCAGTTTACAGCAGGACGCACAGAAGCGGCGATGCGTTCGCGGACGCGGCAGGCGCGCCAATGGGGGTGTAGGCGATGTACAACAGCCAATAAATAATCACTCCGGTAACTGAAACATACAGCCAAATCGGATAAGTCCAATGCGCGATCTTGCGATGGCTGCTGAATCTTTCGCTTAACGCGTAAGCCAGCGTGATGATCGCAAGCGGCAGCGTGCTAATCGCCAGAATGGTATGCGAGGTGAGCAAAACAAAATACACGGGGCGAATCCAGCCCTGGCCTCCGAAGCGAATGATTCCTGCGTGAAAGTGAAAATAAAGGTAGAAGCCGAGAAATATGATGGAGCAGAGAAAAGCGCTTACCATACAAGCGCGGTGCCAGCGAATTTTTCCATTGCGAATGAAGGCCAGGCCGCAAATTAGAAACACGGTGCAGATTCCATTAAGAGTCGCGTTAACGGCGGGAAGAGACGAGAGTGGAATAATTGTCATCGATACGCAGATTTGTGTCGTAACGTCGTCTAGCCTTCCTCAGGCTTGGCTGCGGGAGCAGGCACGGGTTTTGCGGCTGGCTTCGGGGCGGCAGGCGGCACAGGTGGCGGCGGCAGCAGCGTTGCGGGCGGATGCGAAGGTTGCAAAGGCGGCGCAGCCGCTGGAGAAGTGGCGGGAACGGCAGCAACGGTCTTCGGCGCGGCTGGCGTTGCCGCAGAGCTCGAGGCGGACGCTTTCTGCGCCGACGGCTCGGAACCCTTGGCGGCCGGTCGCAAGAACGGAATCAATCCGGCCTGATGCACCATCATCAGGATCATGAGGCTGAATATTCCGCCCATCATCAGGCATATGAACAGCATCATGATGCCGTCGATCCCGCTAGTGAGCAGGCCGCTCGTAAAGTCCCAAATGATGCCCACGAGAGAGAGGACGACGAACAGGCCGCAGATAAGACTAAGCTCGATCCAATTCGATTTCGGGTTTGTAGGTTCGATTCCCATAGTCGATGAAGTCATCGGGTCAATTTCTCGAAAATCATCAAACCAAGAAGAAGCGGAATGTGTACCACGGTCGCGTGCATCAGCCACTTTGCCCGGACATTTGTTCGCGCGCGGTCAGCCCACAATGAAACCTGTAGCAAAATCATGCCCAGCACGAGAGCGCCAAAGAAATAAGGAATTCCAACCATCCCTACCACCGAAGGCAGCAGGCTTACCGGCACAAGGACGGCGGACATGCTGACGATCAGGCGAAAAGTAGCGTCACCCTTAGGGTCCACCACGGGAAGCATTTGGATTCCCGCGCGCGCGTAATCTTCGCGATACATCCAGGCGATGGCCATGAAGTGCGGAAATTGCCACACGAATAAAATCGCGAAGAGGATCCAGCTGCCTTGTGAAAGCGAGCCGTGCGCGGCGGCCCAACCGATCAGCGGAGGCAGCGCGCCGGGAATGGCGCCCACAGCGGTGGCGAGCGTTGTGCGCGTCTTCAGCGGCGTATACAAGCCTAAATAAGAGAAGCTCGTGACCAGAGCGACGAGAGCCGCGAGAAGATTTACTGCGAACGCCAGCCAAGCGATGCCGAGAAAGCATGTCACAACACCGAAAAGCAAGACCTCAGCAGGCTTCAAGGTGCCTGTGGGGAGAGGGCGGGCGGCAGTTCTGCGCATTACGGCGTCCATGTCACGTTCCACGTACTGGTTCAGCGCGGCAGTTCCTCCGGCGACCAGCAAGGTGCCCAAGAGAGTGTGCGCCAGCTTGGCCCAGTCCATTGGGCCGGTGGAACCCAGATAGAAACCAGCCACCGTAGTTATCACCACCAGGAACGTCACGTCCGGCTTTGTGAGGACGACATAGGCCCACGGTTTCTCAAAAGCTGTGATGGTGTCGACGCGTGTGTTGCTCATTGGACGTTGTCCATGTGATCAGGCTCTCGAACTTTCCGGCCGCGAGCCGGCGGTCCGCGTTGTTTCCATAGCCGATCTCAGTGCCACGGGTGCGTTAGGCCGAATTAGCCGATAGCAAGATAGCGTTAGAACCACGCTGGAAGCAAGCGTAAGCGCGCCAACTAGTACGTGCGAAACACTGATTATAACGTAGGACATGGAGGGCTGCACCGCGTGCATAGCCTGCACTACCGCCCAATAGGCCGCGATACCCAGCAGAATCTGCGTACCGAGGAATGCTTGCAGAAGAATTCCCCAGCGGCGAAGGTCGCGAACCTCGCCGAAACGTTTGCGGACCGCGCGGCAAGTCCAGAAGATCAGGAACGTGACCACGACGAATCCGATCAGGTGCGGCAAAATTCCGAAAGCACCGTGACGAAAGCCGGCTCCGAGAATCAGTTGCACGAAAATCGCGGCGGTAGTGACAGCCGCCAATGGGCGCAGACGCGGCGAACCGCGATCGTCGAGAGATTCAACAGCATTTTGCCACCATGCGCTGGTGATTAAGGCGAGGCTAACAATCGTAACGAAAAAGATTTGAGCGAGCGTGGCGTGCATGGTGGCGGTGATCGCTGGGTGGCCTTCGAGGACGCGCAGAGCGCCCAGAAGGGCCTGCGCGATGACGAGTAACAGCGCGGTCCAACCAAGTTTGCGTGCAAGGCGAGTGCCTTGGCGCGCAAGCCAGACTGCCAGAATCACGGTGAGAATTGTAACGGTAGCGGCAAACACGCGATGCGCAAATTCGTAGCGGATTCCACCGACAAGCGGAGGAATAATGCGCCCGTAGGCCAGCGGCCAATCGGGCACGGAATCTGCGGCGTCATTGCTTGTCACCAATGCACCTGCCATCACCAGAAGAACGGTGACAGATGCCGTCACAACGGCGAAGCGGTGTGCACCTTCGAGTTTTTCGGCTTCCGGCATGATTGACGGCAATCCCCTCACCTTAAACCAAACGGTTCAATCTGGTGATTCAGAATTTGTCTGATAAAGAACATGGCAACGGAAGCGAGTCGAAAATCACTCCCGTTGCCGTATGTTAGCTATCCCGGCGAATTAACCCGCGCGCAATTAGTCTGCGGATGTGCCGGCGACCTTAAAGGTGAAATTAACCGGCTTTGATTCCTTTGCGCCGATAGTCACCGTTTGGTCAGAGACACCGTACTTTTCGTGCCAAGCTTCAATCGTGTACGTCCCCGGCGGCAGATCCTTCAGTTCGAATTTTCCGTCCTTGGAGATCGCGTAGTAGGGATTCTTGAACACGAAGATATAGCTCTTCATCCATGGATGTACGTTGCACTTTACCGGTATGGCGGTTTCGGCGCGGCCAAAGGTGTCATCGATCGGCGTGGCGCCAGGCGGCTGGGACTTGTTCCACTCGCGATTATCTTTTGGCATGGGATGAATGTTGTGAGTGGTCTGGTCATCGTTCTTGACCTCGAATGTCTGCCCAGTCATCAAGGCGATGATGTGAGGATCGTACATGCAGCCCTTTTGGTTCAGCACGACAGGGTCTTTCGGAGTGTCGAAAGTGTAGTCGCCGAGACCGTCCTTCACAAAAACTACGACGTTAGAGAGATCGCCTTTGTCGTCGACCACGACTTCCGGCGGGACCACAGGTTTCGGATGTTCTTTCTGGCAATACGGCTCGGCGCTCATGTTAATGGGCTTGGCCGGCACGGGCTTGCCATCCAAAGTTACGGTACCGGAAATAGAACCGACGGTGGAGGTATCCACAACTTTTTTGGCGCTCGACTCCGCCACAGGTTTCTCGTTCGTCTCCGGTTTGCTGCCGCAGCCCGCGACGGCAAACATCACGACGGCTGCGAGTGCTAGATTAAAAAACTTGGTCTTCATTTGGAACAATTCCTCCTTAGTAGAACGGGGTAATTCTAACAATTCCGCGCCTGCCTGAGGCGCAAATTCTTTTAAAACCAGGACGTCTTGATGTTGCGCTACTTGCCGCCAGCCGCGCCTTTCCCACCTGTTATGGCTGACGATTTCGCGCCGCCACTTGCAGGGGCCGGCGATTTGCCCACCAATGCAGCCTGTTCCTGGGGCGTGAGCGTGAACATGTAGCGAACCAGCAAGTCCGCCTGGTCGCCGGTGTAATGCTGCACAGAGGCCGGAACAGGACCTGAGAACACCCAGTGGTCGCCTTCCATGCGGAACAGTCCCGAAGGCATGGCCGTGCCGGGGATGATTTTCGCCGGGTCGATGATCCAGCGCTCGGTCCAAGCCGGTTGCAAACGGTCACGAGCCAACAGGAAATTTGGCGCGATGGCATTTTTGTCGTGCGCTTCGTTGCCGGTCATGTGGCATTTCAAGCAGGGCGCCGCCGGACTGGTGAATAGCGCGCGAGCCATCGCGCGTTCGTTGTCGTTCAAAGGCTGTACTTTCGGCGGTATGAACGGGTCGGGCTGCGACGACATGACCTGGAAGAAAAGAACCAGCTTGCGAATTTCGTCATTCGACAGATAGAAAGTCGGCATGCGCACTTGCAAATACTGGCGCACACCGTTGCGATTCGTATCAGTGGTGCTAAGCGACGGATTGGCGAGGAATTGGCGCAGCCATTCCGGATTTACACGCGCGCCCTCGGTAGTAAGGACCGGAGGCAAATTAGCCTTGTTCTCACCCTGATAAAATGGCAGGGTTTGCATCACCGATTTCTGGCCCACGGCGATCTGGTGGCACCCGATGCAGTTGTACTTCGTTACGACCCACCAACCCTCTTGGATATAACGTCTGCGGTCGGCCGGCTTGTACATGTATTCGGGAGGGAGCGTCGCATCCGTGCTTCCCAAAAGCATGCTGACCAAAGATTCCACGTCGCCATCACCGTAAAGATTCGGTTTGGGCATGCGCAACGCGTCCATGGGGTTCGCGTGATATTTACCCTGATCGTAAATTCCCGGGTTCTGAAGTTTCTGTTCGAAGAAACCTTTTGCGTCGTACCAGGGGCCGCGTGGGGAATCTTTGCCATTCGGGAAAACGCCGCGCTTGGCGTCTTCGGTCCAGAGCGCAAAATCCAGGCGCTCAATTGGCTTGCTACCTTCGTTGGTCAGCTCGGTACCGATGCGGCCTTCGTCTTCAAGACCGCTAAGCTCGTGGCAACCTGCGCAACCGTAATGCCGCGCGAGCTCCTTCCCTTTCGCGGCGAGTTGCGGGTCGTCCATGTAATCCGCAGAAGCGTACGAGGCGTCCGGATGCTTCTGCGCCATCAAGTAAGTGGCGATGTCGCGAGCGTCTTCCGTCGAGAGACGCAGGCTGGGCATCACGGTGGGCTGCTGAACGACGAGCTCGTGTCCATCATTCGGGCAGCGCGAGTGATCCAAGTCGAAAACGTAAGGCAAATTCTTCTTGGCATAATCTTCAGGACCCAGGTCGCGCTTTTCGTAGGGGCAATAGGGACGCGTGCGTTGACGTGGGTCGTGAACCCACCGGACAATGTAATCGTAATTGTCTTTTTCGCCGACGCGGCTTAGATTCGCGGAAAAAGTCCCGCCAACCGTGGAGGAGCCTTCCCCCATGGAATGACAAGCCAAACAGCCACGCTCTTCGAACAATTCTTTGCCATGCGCGGCGTTGCCCGGCGCTTGATGATCGAGCGGCGGACCGGTGAGTCCGGCTTGCCAGACAAAAGCTGCGAGAGCTTGAATTTCATCTTGCGAGAGACGAAACTGCGGCATCTTCGTGGTTGGGCGGAATTCCGTGGTGTGCCCGATCCAGTACGGAATCCATTCTTTGCGCAATTTCTGGCGCGCTTCCTTGAGGTCGGGACCGACCTTTTTAATTTCCTGTAGGAGATTGTGGCTCTGCTGCTCCAGCGATTCAGTCCGTGCATCCATCTTGCTGATTTCAACTGTGAGATTCGTTGCCTGACTGTTGAGTCTATCGGCGGTGGCGTTGTCCGGCGCAGCGTCAGCTTGTTTCTGCAGACGCGGAATGTTCAGCAAGTCATCGGATTTGGTTTTCGCGAGCTGCAATATCGT
>Ga0182024_10014301_pt1 | contig 15357 bp, 12 predicted proteins | sample P32metaG_FD_120480 | JGI IMG/M metagenome (GOLD analysis project Ga0182024, IMG submission 120480) | Permafrost microbial communities from Stordalen Mire, Sweden - P3-2 metaG (Illumina Assembly) | ecosystem: Environmental > Terrestrial > Soil > Wetlands > Permafrost | place: Sweden: Stordalen... | reverse complement strand
CCACAGCTTGAGGGTGGTGTCGTAGAGTGCCTTGGCACCCTTCATGTTGTCCGTGCGCGGCGGGTTGAACACCTCGGGTATCAGGTAGCGGCGCAGTTGCTCGTAGGCGGGCTGCAAGAGCGGGGCTGGCGGGGCGCCACTGCCGGTGGTGGCGGGCGGGGAGCCGGACTGCACCGGCAGCACCGGCAGCACCGGCACCTGAGCCAAGCCCGTGGAAACAGCGCATGCCATAACGCAGCCGAAGATGGCCGCGCTGAGGCGCCAATTGGTTCTCATGATCAGGGTTTCCTTTCAAGAAAAACATGAACACCGGTGCCATTGGGATGGCACCGGTGTTGCGGTATGACACTGCCGACGTGACAGTGCTTGATTACGGCTGCGGGCAGATCTCGCGAATCATGCCCACGATGCGGCCATAGCGGTCAGACTCCAGTGCCGCGCCCTCACCCTGCTCCATCAGGATGCCACGCAGCGGCTCGATCACGTGGAACCAGCGGTCGCCGTCCTTGATCTCCAGCTTGCGCTGGCGCACCTCTTCCAACGTCCAGGCGCTGACGTTGACCGTCTGCTCCTCGGTAGCGTTGATGAAGGCGTGCACGGCAGCAAGGATGGCTTTGACGTCGGCGCGTTCGAGCGCATACGCCTCGTGCAGTGGCACGCCCCAGGGCCGCGTGTTTGCCTTGATATCCCGGGGCAGCACTTTTGTCCGCTCCAGGATTGGCTTGAGCGTGCTCCACAGCCGCTCCTGGTCATCCAGCCCCCTCTTGCCGAACTTGTTGCGCAAGAAGCGAGTGGCATAGAACGCCACCACGCTGAAACCGATGAACAGCCCGCCTCCTATGAGGAACAAGGCCAGAGCCAGTGGACGCGGCTGGCTCAATGGGTTGGTGTTGCCCAGCGACAGGTCGTCGCCCGGGTCAGCCCTTCTGCTCAGGTCTACCCAGTAGTCGGGCGTTTCCAAAACCTTCCAGTCCAGCCCGCCGCCGGGCAAGACCGTGCTGGCGTACGTGAACTCCAGCCACAGGTTCATGCGGTACCTGGGATCCTTGAACGTCTGCACCGTTCCGTACACCTGGATCATGCGCGAACATTCGTAGATCTGGCCACCCCAGTCCAGGCTGGCATTGGCGAACTCCCGCACGAGCAGGGGCGCTTCGCCTTTTTCCAGCGCCTCCCTGCTGGCGAACACCCAGTCCGGGTTTTCCACCGGCAGAATGGTCAGCCGCGGAGGGTTGGACTTGAGCGCGGCCAGTTGCACTTCAATCTCTCGCTCTCCATCCTTGGGCTTGACCACATAGATGCGGAAACGCACCGGGATCAAGTTGCCGACGAAGTTACCGAAGCGCTCGCCATGACGGTAGGTCATGCCGGCGGCCTGGTCGTACTCGTCGGGCAGCATGTTGGCGTTGACGATCTCCACCTGGACGAAGATCCGTTGATGCTCGTACCAGCCGAAGACTTTGTCGGCTACCGGCACGGCGCCGGGTTGGGGTGTCTGGCGCTGGGGTTGACCTATCTGAGCGCTGGCCGTGGACACCGCCACAACAGCGACCAGGAGCCCCACCAGGAGCCGGCTGCCCATGTTGTACAGAAACTTCATGAGTGACCTCATCTTTCTTGGTTGAGGGTTACGGCTCCTGGAGCAGTTCCAGGAAGCTGATGATCGCCTCTTCACGCTGGACGGCAATCGCCGCTTCGCGCTCTTCGAGGCTCAAGTTGCGTTGCTCGACTTCGTGCTCGGTTTGCAGGATGGCGCAGGCGATGCCGGCACCCTCGTTGAAGTCCTGCACGAACTGGGTGTGATCCCGCCATTGCTGTGTGTACACCGAGCGGAACCACCTGGTGCAGTTGATCCTTTTCTTCTCACGCGTCTTCAGATCGTACATCTGCAGACGGTAAGGGAAAGGCCACCAGGGGCTGGGCTCGGGCAGGTACTGCTCGCGCCAGTCCTGAGGGATACCGGCGACGACCTTGTGCCGCCCGGACAGATCCGCAAGCACACCCATCTGGGCATCGGTCAAGTTGAGGTAATCCGAGATGAAGGTGATGTTGTGCCCTTGCGGCGGCAGCAGCGAGACGGCGGCTTCCAGCCCGATTTCCGGACCGGCCTCCACCTTAGGCGGAGCCAGACAGATGGCCAGGGCCTGTCGCATCACGTTCTCTGCCGTGTCGGGACCGATGTGAGCGATGATCTGGTCGCCAGCGTAGGCGATGAACAAGACCAGATCATGAGCCTTCTCCGAGCTGAGGATGCTGGTCGCCACCAGGCGCGATACCAACCACAGCTTGCTCTCACGCAGACCGGCAAAGTCGTGCGTCGGCTCCAGGTCGACGATGATGACGTCGAAATTCATCACCTCCGGGCGGTTCTCCCGGATGATCAGCTTGCGGTCCGGTGTGCGCATTGTCTGGCGCACATGCAGCTTTTTCCAGGGGTCGCCAGGCTGCATCGGCCTGAGTTTGAAGAACTCAATGCCGTCCAGTCCAGGCTTCTGATAGAGACGGCTGCCCGCCCGCCTGGACAAAAGCACGTCCCAGCGGACGTTTTGCGTCGCCTCCCCGACATCGTCGAGGACTCGATCGATGTCTCGCTCGAGCTGCTCCTCGTCGGTCAGCGCAGGCCCACGCCTGAACAGATTCCAAGACATATCGTCTCTCCTTTACGGGTTGCGACCAGCGTTGTAGCGCCGGTCTGGTCTAGTCCGGGCACCGTAGGCGGTGTTGTCACCGCATCTGGTGCCCAGACTTCTTCGAGCGCGCACTGTTTACTTCTCCTCGACAGTCGGCACGCGCTCGAGCAGTTGCTTGACCAAAACCCGCATCAGGTGCCGCGGGTACTTGTGGGTGCGCTGCTTGTTGGGCGTCATCCGGTGCGCCAGGGCCTGGACCGCCACCGACTTGACGTCGTGGTCGGTGACGATGGTGCGCCCGTCCATGACCGCATGCGCCTTGGCCAGCGCGGACAGGGCCAGCAGTCCGCGGTTGGAGGCGCCAACCAGGACGATGCCCTCCTTCTTCGGGTTGCACTTCTTGCCGCCGATCGTGAACTCTTCCGGCATGCACTTGTTGTACCAGAAGCCGTCCCACGGCTCGTCCGTCGCCCCTTCCTCGTCCGGCGGACGGGTGGCGGCGACCAGGCGGGCGATGTAGTCGGACACCGGTTCGGAGATCGGCAGAGCGCGGACGAACTCGATGAACTGGGCCAGCCGTGCCGGCTCCAACACCTTGGTGATGCCGGCGGCCTTGATCGGGTTGAACTTGCCCAGGTTGGTGTCACGGGCGATGTTGGCCATCACTTTGAGAGTGGTGTAGCCGATCATCGTCGAGCCCATGAAGCGATCCATCACCGCTTCCGGGGTGGGGTACGTGCCGCCCTGCTCGACCGGGTTTTTCACCCCGATCATGAAGAACGGATCGGCCATCTGCTCGACCTTGCGGCCCATGCGCAGCCGTCCGGTCTGCATCACCTCCATGAAGGCGGACATCGTCTTTTCCGGCGCGCGGTTGTACTCGTCGCCGAGGACGAAGTGCCGCGCCGGGTCGATGAAACCGAGCATGGTCACCATCTTGCCGCTTTCCGGATCGAAGATCTCGGAGCCGACGATGTCTGAGGGCATCATGTCGGCCATGAAGGAGAAGATCGAGGCCAGCCCACCGAGAGCGGCGGCCATGGCCTCGGACATCAGGCTCTTGCCGGTACCGGGGACACCTTCAAGGTTGGCGTGGCCGCCGCCCAGAAGGATTTCGTTGACCACCCGCGTGGTGCCGTCGCACCCGTGGAGCACCTTATGCACTTCCGCCCAGAACATGGCCATCTCGCGCTGGATATCAGCCGGGGTGACGATGGCGGGCAGATTCGTAATAGACATGAGTCACCTTTCTTTCCAATGAAACGAAGCCAATGCGCGCCGGCAGCGAGGCCCCTGTCCAACTCGGACAAGGACGACCTCGCTGCTGAATCCGGTGCGCATTACTGTTCGCAAGAGAATCTTGCCTTTAGCGGGACGGAATCGCCCGCCGGCTACCGATGTCGTCGCTGGGCCGGAAGCGGCCGCGCACGAACAGGAGGACGATGAGAGCCATGGCGGCAATCAGCGGATACTCCCAGTAGTAATGCTTTCCCAGGGTCGTCTTCTCACCGCCGAAGATGTTCTCGACCAGGTTGAGGTTCTCGATCTCCTGCCAGTTCAGCGGGATGCGCTGATACTTGCAAGTGACGACGGCGCCGATGCGCCGCTCGAGCATCCTCAGGTTCTCCTCCTCGATCCCTGTCGTATCAGGGTTCTCGGCCGCGGTCACGCCTTCATCAGGCTTTTTGCTGGAGAAGAAGAGCGGCTCACCGGCATCGTTGCGCACTCGTTCGCCGTCCGTGTAATAGAGTGGCACCGGGATCTTCTGCTCGCCACCCATGCCCATCAGCACCACCAGCGGTGGCGCCACGCCGTCCTGCTCGGCTTGCGCCTTCAGTCCGGCGAGATCCTTGAGGATGCGCTCGAAGTCGCGCTCCCAGATCTCCTTGGCCTCTTGCCCCTTCTCCTTCTCCAGGTCGGTGATGCCACCGTCGCTGAAGATGACGATAATCTGCCGTTTCATCTTGACGTGCCGCGGCGCTGCAGCTTCCTGGTCATCGATGTACTGCTTGCGCAGCGTCTCGATGCAGGCCTTGAGCGCCTCGGCCGGATCTGACCCGCCACCAGGGGCGGTGAGCCAGTTCGTCTTGGTCAGGATCCAGCGCAGAGTATCGTAATCATCACGCAGTGGCGACACGGCTCGGGCGTCGGCCGTGTAGGCAATCAGAGCGATCTTGTTGTTGGGCAGCACGTTCATCAGCTTGTTCACTGCCAGCCAGCGTGCCACCTGGTCGCGGCTGCCCCACGGCCCGATCGGCTTGGGGGAGCTGCCGTCTGGCAGAGCCGGGGTGGGCAGAATGTCCCGGTAGTCCTCGGCATCAGCTGACGGGCTGCCGTCGAAGCCGAAGGCAGCGTAGATGGTGCCCTCCGGTACACGCAGAGCCTGGTTGGGCTCGTACGGGTAGGACAGCGCCATGAACAGAAGCAGCCCGACCAGGCACCAGCCCAGCGTGCTGACAATGTGACCTGCCAGGCTCAACCGCGGTGAGGTGCGGTCGCGCCGTACATCGGTGCGCGCCAGCCAATCGATCAGGCCGCGCACAATGAGCACGTACACGACCACTGCAAGCAGCGCCCACCACTGCAGGAAGGCAGGGTGGTCGAACTTGAAGGCGTGCGTGCCAACTTGAATCGGATCCATGGTACAACCTCCTTCCTTTCTTACAGTGAGTTACGGGGTTCACGTCCGGAGCTGGGCTGGGGCTCCTTGCCTGGATCACGCTGTTGTCCTGGTTGCTGGCCCTTGCCCTGACCTTGCTTGCCATTGGGTTGGCCAGCGCCACCATCCTGGCCGGAGGTCATGAGCTTCTCCAGGTTCCTCTGGGCGTGTCGCGCGTCGTCTTCACGACGAGCGGCCTGATCGGGATCAAGCCCGGTGTAGCGGTTGCCCGGATTGCGGGCCAGACTTTTACACAGCTCGAGGTAAGCCTCCTTGCCTTTGTTGGGAGACTGCAGCAGGCCATTTGCCTTGTGGAAGTGGGCGAGCGCTGCCCCTTTCACCTGCGGCTCCGGCAAGATCAGCTGCCAGAGCTGGTTGCGTTTGAGGTTGCCTTCGTAGGCGCTCAGACTTTGCTCGAGCAGTTTGTTCTGGCTTTCCCACTGATGGTCGTTATTGGCGGCCATGGCGGCGTTGTACGACTGCACATCCTCGGAACGGTAGAGCATCAGGGCGCAGCCGCCCAGCACCATGAGCACGGCGATGCCCAACGCCAGGGCGCCGGCGAATCGGTGTTGCATCAGGTGGTAGACACCACCTGTAATCACAGCCAGTCCGCCGCCTGCCAGGGCCCAGAGGGTGATCCCGGTAGCGTGGTTGGTGGCAAGGACGATCACCGCGTAGAGCAGAGCAACGCCGCAGACGCTGAAGTAGCTCGTCCAGAACTGCTCGCGCACGTAGACCACCGGGAAAGCAAGCAGAGAAGCCAGTCGCCCCAGAGCCCCCGAGACGGTGGCACCAAGCCAGCCGCGCTTCAGAGACAGAGTACTGGCGACAACGGCTGCGGAAGCCAGCCCGAGCAGCCACCAGAGAAGCACGAGGCTGCCGCACAGAACCAGTCCGGTGCCGGCCAGCAGCAGCGCCCCCATTGACGCGGCCAACGCTACTAGAGCGACGACCTTCGCTCGGCGCACAGTCAGGGCCGTGGCCGCTACCAGCGCCAGCAGCCCACCGACCAGCAAGCTGGTTTCGGTCAGGCCAGCTGAGCCACTGGCCACCTCGAGGGCAGACACTTTGACGGCCACCAACGCGGCGCCAGCCAGGCCCACCCCGAAGACAATCAACAGACCGTGCCGGAGCTGCCGCAATGACGGCAGCCTGGGACGGCTGAGTTTCGGAAAACGCATGATGAAACTCCTTTTGGAAGTTGGTTATGTCTCTTCGCGGAAGACCACGCAGAGAGTGAGGAAGAGCGCCACGAAGATCGTGCCGGCGAGGATGAATTCCCAGGCCGCATCCTTGTCAACGATCACCGGGTCGGACTCCACTGGTGTGGTTTCGAGCCGGTTGATCAGCTCGAAGGCGGCTTTCACGTGGGCTGAGTCGCCGCACCAGATCGCCGTGTCCTTCCACTCCGGATGCTCCGGGGTGGGTTTGGGGTTGACCGCCTCCATCAGCTTGCGCAGCGTTGCGGTCGTGTTGGAGTTCAGGCTCTCTTTCGGCCCGCAGTCCAGGAAGTAGATGTGGACCTCTTCTCCAGGTTTCGTCATCTGTTCCACCAGTTGCTGGTGCCGCTCGGGGCTGATCCCGTCGTCACCGTCGCTGAAGAACATGATTACTTTGACCCGCGTCTTGTTCAGATGCGGGTCACGGAAGTGGTTGATCGCTTCCTGGAATGCTCCCACATCCGTTTTGCCTTTGCGCGGTCCGTCAAAGTTCGTGCCACCGCCGCCCTTGCGGCTGATCTCGCGCAGCGAGTGCATGAGCAGTTTGCGGTCCTTGCCCAATGGCTCCACCCAGTAGCACCTGTCGTCAAACGTAAACATCCCGAACCGGTCGGTATCCGGGCGGGTCTCCAGAAACAGCCTGCTGACATAGAGCGCGGCCTGGAACCTCTGGATGTTGCCCTTCGGAATGTTATCCGGGCGCTTGACCGGTGGCGTTGGCTCGTTCGGGAACATCAGCGGGAATTGCTCGCGCAACTTGACCAGCTTGGTGTACTGATCCTGCTCCCACTGGTCCACAATCGCGGCCAGCTCAGGCGCTACAACATCCCAGCCATCCATGGAGCCGGAGCGGTCCGCCCCCAGAATGAACGACCGAGCCTCGTAGTTGCTGGTGTGCTCGCTTTTCTGATAGTGCGGCAGAGCCAGCGCCGCCGACAGCATCCACCAGAAGCTGAGCAGCAATCCCGCGCACAGGAAGACGCGGAACGCCACGCCACGGGGCTGGTGAACGCGGACGCTGGTGATCGCGACACAGCGCTTCAGGCCCTTCCAGAGAGCCCACAAGATGAACGCTCCGGTCGCGACGGTAGCACCCACCTTCCAGTCGACAAAGGTGACTCCATCGAAGAAGTCCCATAAATCTTTCAGGTGCATGAATGCTCCTTTGTGTTTAACACGCTTCGAGGCGCTGCCTCGAAAGTTCATGAGTTGAATGTAGCCTCGCCGCGCGCGGTGAAGCGGAAACCGTCGGCACACCGCCGGCGGTACTATGGTTGTTGGCGCCGTCCTGGCACTTCTACTCGAGACGGTGGCTGGGGCGTCCGCTTTCAGTTCGTCGCAGTATGCCTCTCAGCCGTCGGGATCGGCTGCAATTGCCGCAGCTTTGGGCAGTCTCTTTGATATGCTTCCTGGTTGCTCCGGCAGCTCACTGGTCTTCTTTGAGATATCAACGGCATGGATCGCAGTGATGGCGCCAAGCGCTGGTGATGCGAGAGCAGCCGCTAATCCCAAGACAAGACTGGCTCCCCTGCAACGATCTTGCAGAGAGACAAATAGAAAAGGTGGGTGGGGGTCTTACCTGTGAGCTATTCTTGCGCGAACTTGTCTAAAGAAAACATATAGCTACAACCTAGCTTCAGCCGGTCTATATGCGCAACTCAGCGCAACGGTGCTAGCGCTAGCTTCACGCATCATGGTTACCAACGGGCACGCCGATTCAAGTAATCGCCACACTAGTTGTCCCTGCCGTTGACCATTAGATGGACTCAAACTCGTAAGCGCAAGCCCCACTAGGTTTACGGGGATTCTTGTGACCCACGAGAATCTCACAAATAAGACCTGGTGCGCTTTCCTCGCGCTACCTCGCGCGCCGCAGCAGCGCTCGCGCGTCCCACCATCCCGCCTGGTGCTAATTCCAGCTTCAGAGTGAAAGATTTTCCGTCTGAATTTCTTTCCACCTGTGATGTTTCCACTTAGTGCTGGAGACCGCACAGTTTCGCGGTGCTTAATGGCGGAACTGCCAGGTTCTGAGCCTGGGCCGTGCTCCTAGTGCTCGACCTTCGCTTCTTCTTCTTGATAGTACTCGTCTTCACCGTCAGCATCGCCCTTTCCGCCGTCGGGCAGACCGCGGAAGCTGATCACGATATGCCGATCAGGTCCCTCGCCTTCGCTCTCTGAAGCCAGATCGGGAAAATGCTCCTGCAGATACTGATGGACGATGCGCCGCTCGTACGGGCTCATAGGGGGCAGAGCGTAATGTTCCGAATCGCCGTTCAAAACTGCCACAGCCGCTTTCTTGGCGGCATCTTCAAGGTTCCTTCTGCGTCTAGCCCTGTAATCAAGCACGTCGACGATAAACGGACCTTGCTCGCTCGATGCGCCTTTGCACATCTGCCGCACCACGAACTGGAGCGCTTCCAGGGTCTGTCCGTTCCTGCCGATCAGCATTCTGGCATCGTCGGTTTTGCAATCGATGCGATAGCACACAGTCGTGTCGTCCAACTCCTCCGGAACGACCTTGCCTTCTATATCCAGAATCGCCAATATCTTTTCTAAATAGATGCGCGCGCCGTCTTCGGCAGTGTAGTCATGGGGCATGGTTATTTCTTCTTCTTCTTGGCTTTACGTTTTCCCGCGAGATCGCCATTGGCGTTTGGCACCTTCAAGGTCGCTCCCCCGTTGTCACTGGCTGCGATCCCGATTTTGGCACCCTGGTCGGAAGAACTCTTAGATATTGTAGCTGGCGAGTTGCCGCTTGACCCAGCTGACTTCCCGCTTCCAGATCCTTTTGAGCCTCCGCCTTGCACATTTTTCTGTTTTGGCAGCTCGAGCTGATCAAGCACGCCTTTCAAGCCGGTCCCCGAGCTAGGCACGCCGGAGCCACCCGATCCGCCTCCCGAGCCCTTTCCGTCGTCGTCCCCCACAGCAACGATCTGCGGTGTCGGCTGTTTCATCAGCCACCATGTCTGAATCACCTGGAATAAATTGGAAACGACAAAATAGAGGAACACACCGGCCGGCAAAGGAATGAAGCAGAACATCACTGTCATCGTGATCGGCATCATCTTCATCGTCTGCTTTTGAATCAGCTGTTGCTCGGTCATTTCGCTTTCCGGCGTATTGGGATTGCTGCCCATGCTGAAAAGAGAAGACAGGTATGTGGTGCCACCAAAGGCCAGGATCAAGAACAGCACATCCCAGTTGTGCGGATTCAGCAGCTCCAGCCCTTTGCACACCTTGCCCAGGCTGGTGATCGGACCGAAAGGCTCATTGGCTGCTATTCCGGGCACCTTGCATTCGACTACATACTCGCCAGGCGTAGTGAAATCGTAGTGAAACATCGGCCCTGGAACGGTGGCAATAGTGTTGGCGTCTTTTGTGCCTTTGGGGATCACCTTCCATGTGAACTCCGGGTTGAGTTCCAACTTGCCCTGCACCGGACGAACGCCGAAGTCCATGGGAGCTGCTCCCGCCACTACCGTCGATTCGCCGGGATAGACAGCCAGTTTGGCCATCACCCCATCTTTAGCGACGTAAGGCAACGTGTTCTTTGATGTTTCATCGCGATGGGCTTGTGCCGCTTCCGATTGCGCCACCACTTTGATCGGCACGTCGATCGGTTTGTCCATAAAGGGCGGACCAGCGAACGCTCCGTACAGCGCAAAGAGAATCGGCAACTGCACCAGCATCGGCAAGCAGCCGCCAACCGGATTCATCTTGTTCTTCTTGTAGAACTCCATCAGCTTCGGCTGAAGCTGCTCCGGATCATCCTTATACTTCTCTTGCAGCGCCTTCATCTGCGGCTGCAGCTGCGACATCTTGCGCATCGACAAAGTCGACGCCTGCACCAGCGGCGCCACGAGAATGCGCACCACCAGCGTCAAGCAGATGATCGACCAGCCCCAGCTGTGCGTTAAATCAGCGAACCAACGCAGCATAGGCAGCATGAATGAGTAGGTCAGATCAAAGTTCACGGCTACCTCTTATGTCTATGGTTCGAAACTTCGGCACGCAGCATCTGCCGCGAAAAGCTGAATTCGGCAGGCACTTTGTCCACACCGCCTGGATGCAGGGGATGGCACTTGAGCACCCGTAGCACGGCCAGCATAGTGCCTTTTGCCACACCGTGCCGCTCGACACACCCAGCCATATATTGTGAACAGGAAGGATAAAACCTGCATGACGGCGTTCTTAAAAACTTGGTCGCCTGGTAACAGCGAATCCCGCTCAGCAAGGCTTTCTGGACAATAGACAGTTTCTTCACTGACGCTCCTGGCTGGCAGGCTGGCTTTTCTGAGCCCGGCTGCCGGCGCCGTAACGCGCGTTCGCTTTGGTGAGAGATGCGGTCACAGTTTGCTGAATCTCCTGCCAGCTGGCCGCCAGCGCTTTGTCGTGCACGACCCAGGCGAGCGCATACCACTGGCTGAGCGCGAGCGTCTCCGCCTGCGGGGTCTGGCGCAGCAGGCGATAGGCTTCGCGAATTCTTCTCTTGGTTCTGTTTCGGACAACGGCACTTTTGCAGACCTTCTTGGCCACAACGAATCCTACTAACGGCATTCTAGCTACGGTTTTCGCCCTAAGTGGCATTTCTGCGCCATTTTCTGAATGTTTTAGCGCCGCTCCTGCACTCTTGCCTGCGCCCGGTTGCTTCAACTTGGGCACGACGTAGAGAGTCACGAGCGGCGATGAGATGCTCTTGCGACCGGTGTAAGCTCGCTGAAACAGGCTGCTGCGAGTCAGCCGTTCGCGAAACGGCAGCACTGCTGCACCTAGACTGAGAGCCTGTAGCGTCCTTTGGCTCGACGGGCTTTGATTACCTTCTGGCCGGATTTAGACATCATCCGTTTGAGAAAGCCTGAGCCCCTCTTCACTTTTAAGAACGATCCACGCAATGTACGTTTCATGGGAAACTCCTGGCACCAATTTTTAAGTAAAGCGCTTGCGGCGTTCTTCTCGCGTTCTTGCGAGTTTACTTAATTTTCTTGGCCTAACTGCAAATAAGTGCCTATGCTATCATCTCCAGCAATTTCTTCGCTTCAGTCCCGTTCAGAGACTGGCTAAAAATTTACGAATGCGGCGGCGGCAGTTGCGGCCAGTTTGCGTGCCTGGCACAAAAACCCCAATTCGCACGCCGGCTTTTTGGTCGTGCATATGCGACTAAAAATCGGCTCGGCGCCGCCAGCAGCACCCCTGGAGTAGCTTGAATGATGGTCGATGAAGTGCGCCTGCTTAAGTCTGTTAAAGAGATCTGGGCGGAGGCGCAAAAAATCCTGCAGAAGAAACTGCCGGAGCCGACTTTCAACACCTGGATCTTGACAGCAGCGCTGCTTGAAGCGGGCAACGGCGAGGCCGTTCTTGGCACCGCCAATGAGTTTGCCCGCACCACCCTTGGCAACGCGCACACCAGCGACGCAATTGCGCAGGCCATCTCGCAGGTGATTGGTGAAAAGGTTTCACTGAAGGTGGTTTACGATCCCTCCTTGAAACTACCCTATTCGCCAACACTGGCCAGCATTTCAGCTATGCAACCGCAGGCGCAGCCGTCGGACCGGGTGGCGCCGTCTGCCTCGAATGCGCACGCGTCGCCGCCGCCTGGAATGCAGCATCAAAACACAAGGGCGAACCTCAATCCAAAATACAATTTTGAAACGTTCGTTGTCGGCTCGAACAATCGTTTTTGCCATTCAGCCGCGATGGCTGTGGCTCGCACGCCGGGGCAAGCCTACAATCCGCTGTTCATCTATGGCGGCGTTGGCTTAGGCAAAACGCACATAATGCACGCGATCGGCAATGAGATTCTCAGTCATTCACCCAATCTCAGCGTTCGTTATGTCAGCTCGGAAAAGTTCACCAACGAGCTGATCAACGCCATCGCCGAGCATCGCACTACTGAGTTCCGCAAACGCTACCGCCAGGTCGATGTACTTCTAGTCGACGACGTACAGTTTCTCCAGAAGAAAGAATCTACTCAAGAAGAGTTCTTTCACACATTCAATACCTTGCGAGATAGCGGCAAGCAGATCGTGCTCTCGTCCGACCGTCCGCCCAAAGCGATTGAGCTGCTTGAAGAACGGCTGCGCAGCCGCTTCGAGTGGGGATTGATCGCTGACACGCAACCACCGGATCTCGAGACACGCGTTGCCATTTTGCAAACAAAATGCAAGTTCGACAACATGCAACTCTCCAACGACGTGTTGGAGTACATCGCGACAATCTTCACGACCAACATTCGCGAACTGGAAGGCGCGCTGATCCGCGCCAACGCCTATGCCAGTCTAACCGGCACGAAACTGACTGAAAGCGTGCTGGCTGAAATTCTGCAACCGGGAACGAAGCCCCAGAACAAGCCTGCTTTAACGATCGATCAGGTGATTGAAACTGTCGCAGCCCACTATCGCGTTGAAGCAAGCGAACTGCGCTCAGCCAAGCGCTCACAGGACCTGGCTCTGCCCCGTCACGTAGCCATGTTCCTCGCCCATGACCTGATGCAGATGAGTTTCCCGCGCATCGGCCAAGCGTTCGGCAACCGCAAGCACACATCGGCGTTGTACGCGGATACGCGCATTAAAGAACAGCTGCCCACCGATCCCGTCCTCTCACAAGCGATCAAACAAATCCGCCGCCAGCTCGGATTCTGATCTGGTTGGCAGTGAGATGCGTGGCGCTGCCAATATATTGAAATGATCCGGACAGAGCGCTTATGTCGCTGACAATGCCAAGAATTCGCCTGGACATTGTCATTCTAACTGGGCGTTGATCGAGTCGGAATCGATTAAACCAAGCAGCACATTGCGAATGTTCGGCTAACGCAGTGGCACTAGGTTTTGTGAGAAACCTATGGGATCGCACTTGTACTCGGCACCGCTGTCTAGATCGGTACGGGCGCCTACAAGCGCACCTTCTGATTGGCTGGCAACGTCTGTCACCTTTCTCCCGTCATGGTGCCAACGCCAGCATTCTTAGCTTGTCTTACGCGTTACGGCAATCCGCAAACAACCGTGCGGGAGTACGCACTTTGCGCACTGACTGCTCTCACTGTGCACTTTTTGAGCCCACGTACGTGGATGTAATAGATCGCAAGATCGCTTGATCTCATACTCAGAAACCCCTAATCCTTTGGTATTCCCAGATTTTCAACCACAAGAGAAAACCTCCAGCCGCCCAGCCCATCCACGAAATCTGAGCTTTCTAATCTTCAAATGGAAGAGCGGATTTTTTTGGATCTTGTGGGAGGCGGGTATTTTCTGGCGGTGAGAAATCTGATTTGGCAAATTCTAGCTTTAACCAACGGAGGTCTCTGATGAAAACAGCGTCTTTGAAGAACCTCGAGCAGGCGAAACTGCGTTTCGAAGAGGTCGTCGCAGAAGCCCGGGCAGAACGGGACCGGTCTTACACCGATTCCTACCGGCAATGCATGGACTACGTCTCGGCGCACACTAACGGCACTGCTGCAAGCACTGATGTCCTGGTTGTGGCCGGTTACATCGACACGGCCGCCAAGCAGCGCGTCGACGAAAAATTTGCCCGCACGATCGCTGAGGCGGCTGAGAAGATCGTGCAAGAACTGACTGGGCAGCCGGCCATGTATCGCGTGGCGTACACACTGCCGCAGCAGAAGCCCAACGGTCGGCGCTTGCCGATCAGCAAGTTGCAGGAGTTGGCTGCCGCACGGGAGGCACTCCTCTCTGAAACGATGAAGCGCTTCGAAGACAAATACGCTTCCAACGCCGTCCGCATCTCACGTGTGGCACTGGACACCAGCAGCTTCACGGTCACAGCTCAGACCAGGCAACTGCTCGAAGACCTGCCGGAGCAGTTCAGTGATTTCACAAAAGATGCAGTTCATGCGGTCCTGCAAGACTGACGCGGAGCTTTAGTTGCGCGTCACGAAAGTCTGCGTAACTGCCGACATGAAAGTCTGCCGGTGAGAAAGGCTTGGCTGAACCCCAAGCTTTTCTTGCCTTTTCGGCATTTCAGCCGCTTTTCGCGCTTTTTGACATCATTTCAGGAGAGTTCTCGTTGATCGATCACCCAGTTGCAACCGCAAACACACATCGGCATTGTATGCGGACACCCGCATCAAAGAGCAGCTGCCCACCGATCCACTCCTGTCACAACGATCAAACAAATTCGCCTCCAGCTCGGATGCTCGCGCCGTGGTCGCTAGCATCGTCTCCGGGGTACCAGCTTTTCCTGCAGACAGTCCGCGTCGCTCAAATACTATTGTATCCAGTATGTGCCACCAAATATGATACCGCTATAAAAGAGTGACACTACCGGAGTGGTTCCGATTTTTGGACGACCGACTGATCAGTTTACTTGAACTGAGCCAACAGTTACGCTTTTTGCTTGAGTATTTGCACATTCGCACAGTGGACAAATCTTAAATTCGACATGGCCCGAATCGAATTGTCTATGATAAGTTGGTCGCGGTGTGCATTGTCGCTTGGTTGCTTAAATCGATCAAATGGACCAGCTAGTTTCAATCGTGATCTCGCTCTTCAACAAAGAGGCTTTTGTCCTCCAGGCTGTTAGATCGGCGCTTGCCCAGAGCTACAAAAACATTGAAGTGATCGTTGTAGACGACGGCTCAACAGATTCCTCGGTTCAGCGCCTGCAGCAAGTTAGAGACCATCGCTTGACCATAGTCAATCTCTCTAGTGATGGAACTAATCTAGGCCTAGTCGCATGCAAAAACAGAGGTTGTGAGCTGGCAAAAGGTGAGTTTGTCGCTTTTCTAGACGCTGACGACATGTGGGCTGAGTCAAAGGTGAAGACACATGTCCAAGCATTAAATGCTGATCCGGCTGCCTGCCTCGCCTACAGCCTCACTGCTTGGATCGAT
>Ga0182024_10014300_pt1 | contig 15358 bp, 16 predicted proteins | sample P32metaG_FD_120480 | JGI IMG/M metagenome (GOLD analysis project Ga0182024, IMG submission 120480) | Permafrost microbial communities from Stordalen Mire, Sweden - P3-2 metaG (Illumina Assembly) | ecosystem: Environmental > Terrestrial > Soil > Wetlands > Permafrost | place: Sweden: Stordalen... | reverse complement strand
GTTACTCTCCCGTCTGCCGCTCCGTATTGCTACGGCGCTCGACTTGCATGTGTTAGGCCTGCCGCCAGCGTTCGCTCTGAGCCAGGATCAAACTCTCAAGTTGGATGAGAACTTTTTCCCGGCCGATCACGTTTCACGTTTCGCACGGCGACGCTAAGGATACGATCTTTTGCGCCGCCATTGACGAGGTCCCACTTTGGTTTCTTGCGAAACCATAGTGTTGACCTGAAACGTCGACCGCCGAAGTCTCTTCCATGACCGTCCCTTTTCCCGGAAAAGGCCGAAACCTTCTCCGTTCGAGGAAGCGGTCCGCAAGGACCCCGCCGTCCACGTTTCTCTTTCTTCCGATTCACTTGTCAAACAGCCGGAACCTTGCGGTTCCCTCTCCCCTACCCCTGCCCCCAGCGAGCTGGGAGACCAGAAAAGGGGAGCCGCCGAAGCCCGAACATCCGACATGGCCATTATGCTCATGGCCGGATGAGCTTTTCACCGCGAAAACAGTGAGGGGCTTCGTAGACGCGTCATCGCGCCAAAGCGGCGGCGCGCCAGAACGATGTATATAGTCTCGGGGTATGCGGACTGTCAACGGTTCGGTTGATAAAAAAGCCCAAGGGCGGCCCCGCCGCGGCACCTGCTGCCGGGCAAGTACCGGCGGCCCCGAATCCACAGACCGCCTAGTTTAGACCTTTGGCGTTCCCTGCGCCGCACTGCGGCCACATTCCTCCGCCGTTCTTTACATAGTCAAGTCGGGGATGTCGCGACAGGGGTAGCGACAGCATCTTGTGAGCCTAAAGCCTCGTCTGCCGGGCCGTTTCGACGTTCCGGATCGGGCGGGGCATCGTGACATGGGGATCGGCAATACCCGAACTCATGCCACGGCTTGGATTTGCATGGTGCGGTACGCCGAGTGCGATCACGAGTGCAGGGGAACGTGGTCTTGGATCCAGTCAAGCGGCGCGGCGCAAGTCGGAGGCTCGATGCCGAGACCGTCGATCTCGGCAACGAAGCACCGCTTTCGGCCGACGGCGGCAGCGGCGGTCCGATCGACCGGCGCCGCGTGTCGGTGCAGTGGTTCAGCGGCACGATCCTGACCGGGCTGTGCGGCGCCGCCTTGATGGGGGGCGCCGTTTTCGCGTCGCTCGACGGCCAGACCGACTTTGCCGCGGCGCCCGAGCGCGCCGAAGTGACGTTGCGCGGGCCGCTCACCACGCTTGGCGACCGCATCGCCTCGCTGCGCAAGACCGACCGGCTGCCGGCGATCATCGAGCCGAGCGTCGCCCGCCAGGTGCTGCGCGTTCCGACCAGCACGCGCAGCGGCGAGCGCGAGCTGGTGCGGGTGCGGCCCTATATGCGCGTCGCGGGCAATCTTTCGCTGACGGTATCCGAGCTCTCCGCCAACATCCCCGCCTACAATCCGCAAAAGCTGCTCGCCGACGCGGTGGCGGGCGAGGAGCAGACGCCGGCGGCGGAGCCGGACGCCGAGGTCAGCTTCGTCACCTGCGATCTGGTGTCGGCGACGCCGAAGACCAAAGGGGCGCCGGCCACTTGCGACATCAACTCGCTGCTGGCGCGGGTCAAGCCGGCGACGCTCATGCCGCTCGACGAGGTGGTGGCCCGCGTGCGCAACATCGCCAGCGCCGCCAAATCGAAAGTAACCCCGGCGCTGGCGCAGGCCGAAGCCACCGGCAGCATCAAGCTCAGCTACGCGGCCGAAGGCGACCCTGACGCCTATTTCGGCTTCGCGGCGCGCGTCGTGCCCGAGAACGTCACCTTGCTGCCGAAGACCACGATGCAGTCGAGCGGCGGCATCGATTGGAGCGAGCGCATCGTCACGGCGAAGAAGGGCGACACCGTCGGCTCGATCCTGCGCGAGCTCGGCGCCGTGCCCGACGAGATCAAGGCCATCATCGCGGTGCTCGGGCCGCCGGCGCGCGAGGGCGGCATCAAGGAGGGCCAGAAGCTGCGCGTGCTGATGGCGCAGGCCGGCATCGGCCACATGCAGCCGCTGCGCGTCATCATCGCCGGCGACAGCGCCATCCAGGCCGCGGCGGCGATGTCGGACACCGGCAAGTACGTTCCGGTCGATATCCGCAACGTCGACACCGACGTCTCGGCAACGAGCGCCGACGCGGGCAGCGACGACGACGGCAGCGGCGTGCGGCTCTACCAGAGCCTTTACGAGACCGCGCTGCGCAACAGCATGCCGGGCTCGGTGATCGAGGAACTGGTGCGCATCTACTCGTACGATGTCGACTTCCAGCGCAAGGTGCAGCCGGGCGACTCCTTCGACGTGCTCTATACCGACGACGAGACCGGCGAGGGCAGGAACGAAGTGCGCTACGCCTCGCTCTCGGTCGGCGGCGAGGAGAAGCGCTACTATCACTTCCAGACCACCGACGACAACGTCTACGACTATTATGACGAGACCGGAAAGAGCGCCAAGAAATTCCTGGTGCGCAAGCCGGTCGCGGTCGGCGCCGTGACCTCGACCTTCGGCTACCGCGTGCATCCGATGCTGCACTACAAGGAGATGCATACCGGGGTCGATTGGGGCGCGCCGATGGGCACGCCGATCTTCGCCGCCGGTAACGGCACGGTCGAGGAGATCGGGCTTCGGGGCGGCTACGGCAAATTCGTCAAGCTCAAGCACGCCAACGGTTACGAGACCGCCTACGGCCACATGACGGCGTTCGCGCGCGGCCTCGACGTCGGCAGCCGCGTGCGGCAGGGCCAGGTCATCGGCTTCGTCGGCTCGACCGGAATGTCGACCGGCTCGCACGTGCATTTCGAGATCCTGGTCAACGAGCGCTTCGTCGATCCGATGCGGGTCAAGCTGCCGCGCGGCCGCGTGCTGGACGGCGCAACGCTTGCCAATTTCGAGAAGGATCGCCAGCAGCTCGATTCCTTGATCTCGCGCACCCCCGGCCGCCTCGCGCAGGCGCGATAGAACTTGATCGCAGGAATCTTTTCCGTCACCCTGAGGCGCTTGGCGCGGAACGCGCGCACCCTAGGATGACGGATCGCGGCGGCGAGACGGGAGATTGCGGTGAGCTATGATTCGGCGACGCCCGATCGCATCGAAGTGAGTTCGAGCCGGTTCTGGGCCCTGTTGCACTTCCACTTCACGCGGCTCCTGTTCCCGGCCCGCATGATCGCCGACCATGTCGGCATTTCCACCAACATCGTCGAGTTCTGGCTGACGCCGTGGCGGCGCACCGACGAGCACCTGCCGCTGTCGCACATCGCCGAGGTCGCGCACACCCGGGGCTTCTTCTGGGACACAATCAGCGTCGAGAGCTCCGGCGGCCTCAACCCGCTGGTCGTCAGCGGGCTGCCGAAAGGCCAGGCGCGCTTCTTCGTCGAGCACGTGCGCGAGCGTATCAACCAGGTCGCCACGGCGCCGCAGCAGTCGCCGCGCCGCTGATCGTTCGCGAGCGCGGCGGCGGCTACGCCGCCGCGGCGACGGGCGTGCCGTTGAAGACGAGGCCCTGCTTGCCGACCGAGATCACAACCTTCTCGCCGTCCTTGATGCGGCCGGAGAGGATCAACTCGGCGAGCGGATCCTGGATCGATTTCTGGATCACGCGCTTGAGCGGGCGCGCGCCGTAGGCCGGGTCCCAGCCCTTGTCGGCGAGCCAGTCGCGGCCCTTGGGCTCGAGCACGAGCGTTATCTTGCGCTCCTCGAGAAGCTTGGCGAGCCGCACCATCTGGATATCGACGATGCGGGCCATCTCCGACTTCTGCAGCCGGTGGAACAGGATGATCTCGTCGATGCGGTTGAGGAATTCGGGCCTGAAGTGCGCCCGCACGATCGCCATCACGCCGTCGCGCACCGCCTCGGTGTCCTCGCCTTCCGGCTGATTGACCAGCAGCTCGGAGCCGAGATTCGAGGTCATAACGATGAGCGTATTGCGGAAATCGACGGTATGGCCCTGCCCGTCGGTGAGCCGGCCGTCGTCGAGCACCTGGAGCAGCACGTTGAACACGTCGGGGTGCGCCTTCTCGATCTCGTCGAACAGCACCACCTGGTAGGGCCGCCGCCGCACCGCCTCGGTGAGCGCGCCGCCTTCGTGGTAGCCGACATAGCCGGGCGGCGCGCCGATCAACCGCGCCACCGAGTGCTTCTCCATGTATTCCGACATGTCGATGCGCAGCAGCGCCGCTTCGTCGTCGAACAGAAATTCGGCGAGCGCCTTGGTGAGCTCGGTCTTGCCGACGCCGGTCGGCCCCAGGAACATGAACGAGCCGATCGGCCGGTTCGGATCCTGCAGGCCGGCGCGGGCGCGGCGCACCGCCGTCGACACCGCCTTCACGGCTTCGGCCTGCCCGACCACGCGCTTGCCGATCTGCTCTTCCATGCGCAGCAGCTTTTCCTTCTCGCCTTCGAGCATGCGGTCGACCGGAATGCCGGTCCAGCGCGACACCACCTGCGCGATGTGATTGGCGGTGACCGCCTCCTCGACCATCGCACCCCTGCCCTCGCCACCTTCCATGGCCTTGAGCTTCTTCTCGATCTCGGGGATGCGGCCGTAGGAAATCTCGCCGGCGCGCTGGAACTCGCCGCGGCGCTGCGCATTGGCGAGCTCGACGCGCAGCGCGTCGAGCTCGTTCCTGAGCTTTTGGGCGTCCGAAAGCTTCTCCTTCTCGGACTTCCAGCGCGCGGTGAGGTCGGCCGACTTCTTCTCGAGCGCGGTCAGCTCGGTCTCGAGCACGCCGAGCCGGGCGCGCGAGCCCGGATCGCGCTCCTTCTTCAGGGCCTCCTGCTCGATCTTGTGCCTGATGACCTCGCGATCGATCGAGTCGAGCTCTTCGGGCTTGGAATCGACCTGCATCTTGAGCCGCGCCGCCGCCTCGTCGACCAGGTCGATCGCCTTGTCGGGCAGGAAGCGGTTCGTGATGTAGCGGTGCGACAGGGTCGCTGCGGCCACCAGCGCGCCGTCGGTGATGCGCACGCCGTGGTGCGCCTCGTACTTGTCCTTGAGGCCGCGCAGGATCGAGATGGTGTCGGCGACCGAGGGCTCCTCGACGTAGATCGGCTGGAAGCGCCGGGCCAGCGCCGCGTCCTTCTCGACGTGCTTCTTGTACTCGTCGAGCGTGGTGGCGCCGATGCAATGCAGTTCGCCGCGCGCGAGCGCCGGCTTGAGCAGGTTCGAGGCGTCCATGGCGCCGTCGGCCTTGCCGGCCCCGATCAGCGTGTGCATCTCGTCGATGAAGAGAATGTAGGCGCCGGCCGCGGAGGTGACCTCCTGCAGCACGGCCTTGAGTCGCTCCTCGAACTCGCCGCGATACTTGGCGCCGGCGATGAGCGCGCCGAGATCGAGCGCGAGGAGCTTCTTGTCGTGCAGGCTTTCCGGCACGTCGCCGTTGACGATGCGCAGCGCCAGGCCCTCGACGATCGCAGTCTTGCCGACGCCCGGCTCGCCGATCAGCACCGGATTGTTCTTGGTGCGCCGCGACAGCACTTGAATCGTTCGCCGGATTTCCTCGTCACGCCCGATCACCGGGTCGAGCTTGCCGTCCCTGGCCGCCTGGGTGAGGTCGCGCGCGTACTTCTTCAGCGCATCATAGGCGTTCTCGGCCGTCGCCGAATCGGCGGTGCGGCCCTTGCGCAGCGCCTCGATCGCGGCGTTGAGGTTTTGCGGCGTGACGCCGGAATTGGCCAGGATTTTTCCAGCCTCGCTCGAGCGCTCGAGCGCAAGCGCGAGCAAGAGCCGCTCGACGGTGACGAAGCTGTCGCCGGCCTTTTCGCCGGCCTTCTCGGCGGTATCGAACACCCGGGCGAGCGCCGGATCGAGATAAACCTGGCCCGCGCCGCTGCCCGAGATTTTGGGGCGCTTGGCGAGCGCCGTCTCGACGGCGGTCAGCGCCGCGCGCGAATTGCCGCCCGAACGGTCGATGAGCCCCGCGGCGAGCCCCTCGGGGTCGTCGAGCAGCACCTTGAGCAGGTGCTCGGGCGCGAATTGCTGATGCCCCTCGCGTTGCGCGAGCGACTGGGCGGATTGCACGAAACCGCGGCTGCGTTCCGTGTATTTGTCAAAATTCATGGCTCTGCCTCCCTCGGCCTATTCCGGAAGCCCCGCAGGCGCGACCGGAACATCGTCATGGGGTTATGGCGTCAGGGTGCTGCGCCGGCCACAGGTCGACCGACCCGGGCGGCGTATCCCCAGACATTAGGATATATGGTGGCGGGAATGGAGGGGAAAAGAGGCAATGCCAGGGGATTTCTTCTCCCGGCAGCAGCCAGGCCGGTGACGCGCACCCATTCAGCGCAGCCGCAAGAACGTGGAGATCAGGCGCAGAAGAAGCGCATCGGGCAGCGGGATGCCATGATTCAGCCAAAGCTTTGGCACTATTAATTGCGGTAAAGCGGGCATTCCGGGACGGGAGGCTCTTTTGTTCCCAGCACGACAGTTTGCTGCTGCCGCTGCAACGGCGTTATCGCTGGCCGCAGGCGCGTTTTCCGTCAACCTTGTCTCGGTAACGAGCTCACGGGCCGAGGATGCATCGGCCAGCTGCGGAAACGCGGCCGACATCGCGGTCCTGCCCTCGCCGATCGCGCCGTGGAATGGCGCGCCGTTGCGCATCCTCATCGCCGCGGAGAAACCGCTCGACGGCGAGATTTCGCTGATCGCGCCCGACGGCAGCGTCGCGGTCAAATCGCGGGAGCGGCACGGCGGCCCGCCGTATTTCTGGTTCGCCGAGGTCGCAACGCCCGCCGCGGGAACGTGGCACGCAACGCTCGCGCGCGACAATGCGCCGGCCGGATGCGGCACGATCACGCGCGACATCACCGTGGGCGCCCGCAAGCCGCCGGGACCAACCGCGGCGTCGGGCAGCATCTGGCCGGTGCGCGGTACCTGGAACCGCGCCACCGAAGACTTGTATTCGGCATGGATCTCCAAGCTGTTCGACGCGCCGCTCGACACCGAGCCGTCGTGGAAGACGTGGCATGAAGTGCTGCGCGATCAATCGCGCAATTTCCTGTTCAACTATCTGGGTCTCAACGAAGACAGCCTGTCCCTGGCCCTTCGCCCCGACTGCGCCGACTTTGTCTACTTCTTGCGTGCCTATTTCGCATTCAAGATGGGGCTGCCGTTCGGCTACTCGAATTGCTCGCGCGGCGGCCGCGGCGTGCCGCCGAAGTGCTACGATTGGTTCGACATTCTGCATCCTGAGAAAACCCGTCCGGCGCCGCCGCCCGATCCGACCGTCGCGTCGGCCGCCCCCGACGTGCTGCAGATGTCGCCCCGGCCGGCACCGCCTGTGCGCAAGCACCTGGGCCTGGTGCCGGGATTCCGCGACTATCTGCGGGACGTCGGCGATGTCGTCCATTCCGGATCGGTGCGGACGCCGGCGAGCGATGACAAGACCGACTTTTATGCCATCCCGCTGACGCAGGAGACGCTGCGGCCGGGGACGGTGTACGCCGATCCGTACGGGCACGTCATGATGCTCGTCCAGCGCGTGCCGGAGTCGGGCGGCACCGCGGGCGTCTTTCTCGCCGTCGACGCGGAGCCGGACGGCACCGTCACGCGAAAGCGTTTTTGGCGCGGCAATTTCCTGTTCGTGCACGATGCCGCGCTTGGCAGCCCCGGCTTCAAGCGCTTCCGGCCCATCGTGCGCGACAAGAACGGCGCCCTGCGGCGGCTGAGCAACGAGGAAATCGCCAAAGACCCGCAGTACGGCGATTTTTCGCTCGAGCAGTCGGGGCTCGGGCTCGACGAGTTTTACGATCGAATGGATGAGGTGATGTCGCCTGAGCCGCTCGATCCTTCGCGCGCGATGGACGCGGCCATCACGGCGCTCGAAGAGCAAGTCAAGACGCGCGCGATCGCGGTCGAAAACGGGCGAAAATACCAGAGCAGCGGGCATGGCGACGCCACCATGCCGGACGGGCCTTCGATATTCGAGACCAACGGCCCGTGGGAGGATTTCTCCACTCCGGCGCGCGATTTTCGCCTGTTGATCGCGATTGACGTGGTGCGCGGCTACCCGGATCGCGTCGCGCGGCGGCCGGAGCGGTACGCGATACCGAGCGGCAAGAGCGTGGCGGACGTGAAGACCGAACTGCAGAGCACGCTCGCGGCGCAGCTTGCGGCGCGCAAGTTCACCTATACGCGCAGTGACGGCTCGGCGTGGACGCTCGCGCTCAAGGACGTGATCGACCGCATCGCGGAGCTCGAAATGGCGTACAACCCGAACGACTGCGTCGAGCTGCGCTGGGGCGCGCCGGATAAGAGCGACGAGGCCTCGACCTGCAAGCGGCACGCGCCGGCAACGCAGCGGGCGAAGATGACGGAGTACCGCGCTTGGTTCCGCGATCGGCACTGGCCGCACGCTTAGCGGCCGGTAAGGCTTGTGACGAAACTCTGCTTTGCCGTCACGCTTGCGCTGCTCTCGTGCGCAACGCCTGTTCTCGCCCAGGATAAGCAGGTTCGTTCGGCGCTCGACAATCTGGCCGCCGCCTACCCGAATGCGCTCGCCGCGCAGGACGCCAACGTGCGCTGGCGCGATGGCACCGTCATGCCGGTGTCCGACGGCGCCACGAGCAAGACCTTCCCGGAGATGCTTCGGCACGCTTCCATCGCCGACCAATTCCGCATCCCATATCCGCGCGGTCCGCTCGAACAGCCGCCCGCCGTCGGTGTCGATCCGGGCCGGTTCCGCAATACCGCTTTCTTCACCAAGATGTACGGCGACTGCCAGAAGGGCGAGGTGTCGGCGCATCTTGTCTCGATCCCCTGGCTTCCCAAGACTGGGGGCAAACCGATCCGCATCACGTCCGTCAACGAGGTCGACAAGCATCTGCGCGCCGTGTCGGCCGAGATCGACGCTCTGCCTGAAAAAATCAAGCACGCCGCGTACCCGAGCGCCGGCACCTACAATTGCCGGTCCGTGGCCGACACCGGCCAGCCGAGTCCGCACAGCTATGGTATCGCGATCGATCTGAATACCGCCGTCTCGGATTACTGGTTCTGGCGGCCACACGACGGCGCCATCGTTTATCGCAACCGCATGCCCGAGGAGATCGTCGCGATCTTCGAGAAGCACGGTTTTATCTGGGGCGGCAAGTGGTACCATTTCGATACGATGCATTTCGAGTTTCGCCCTGAGCTCCTCGGTCCACAGTGAGCTTCGTCATGCCCGCGCTTGTCGCGGGCATCCACGTCTTGACGGCCTAGCCGTGCTCGCATCCTCGTCAGTGCCGCATTCCGCGCGGGCCGCGCTACGCTCGGTCCACTCTACGAAGCCGCCGAACTCGATTGGACGCGACGAACTTCGCTGTGTCGCCACTGCGAGAGATCGCCCTTCGCTTCAAGTTTGCCGTCCTCAACGAGAGCGCGGATGCGCCTTGCGACCGCATCGAAATTTTCTCCATCGTCAGCGCGATCTGAAACGAGGGCGATGATCTTGGCGACCTTTTGCCATCTCTTGCTTGCAGACGAAAGAATATGGGCGTCCAACATATTCTTCATGGGGTGTCGCCCATGCGCCGCATCGTTTCTCACATCCGCAACAGGCGCTTGGCGTTGCCGCTGAGGATCTTGGCCTTGTCGGCGTCGGAGAGCGGCACGCCCTCCATCCATTGCGTCGCCGGCGGGTTCATCACGAACGGCCAGTCGACTGCAAACAAAATGTGATCGACACCCATCTCCATGACGCAGCACAGCAGCGCCGGGTTGGAGAAATTGCCGCTCGTCGTGATGTAGTAGTTGTTGCAGAAAATGTCGCGGAAGCTCATCGACTTCTGGCCCGGCCGCGCCAGCGCCTGGTCGACGCGCCAGACCAGGAACGGCAGCGTCTCGCCGAGATGGCCGAGGATGATCTTGAGCTTGGGATGCTCGGCGAACACGCCCGAGAGCACCAGGCGGATGGCGAGCGTCGCCGTCTCCACCGTGTAGCCCCAAGCCGGCCGCGCCACCATCGGAAAATCCTTGGCGTAGTCGTCATAGTAGATGCGCCGCACATCGGCCTGCGGCAGCGATGGATGCAGGTAGATCGGCAGGTCGAGCCGTTCGGCGCGCGCATAGATCGGCCAGAAGCGCCGGTCGTCGAGGAAGACGCCGTTGGCGAGGCCGTGCAGCATGGCGCCCTTGAAGCCGAGCTCGGTGGCGGTGCGTTCGAGCTCGTCGGCGGCAGCTTCGGGCACCGCGGTCGGCAAGGCGGCAAAGGCGGCGAAGCGTTTCGGGTTGCTGGCGACGACGGCATGCAGGCGATCGTTGACGCGGCGCGTCAGCGCGACCGCGGTCTCCGCCGGCAGCTTCTGCGTCGATGGCGCGCCGTGTGAGAGCACCTGGATGTCGATGCCGGCTTCGTCCATCTCCTTGATGCGCAGATCGGCGAAATCGTGCAGCCGCTGCGACTGTTCGCCGGGCCGGCCGGCCTCGCCGCCGGTATAGGTTTTGGCCAGCTCCTCGTCCCAGTAATGCTCCTCGATGGCGATGACCGGGCAATGCGGTTTCTTGAACATCGATCCCTTCCCTGCGGTGCGCGTCGCGCGCGCTTTATCGTCGAGGCCGTGCGCTCAATCAATCAATCAAACGCCGGCTGGATGCTGGCGAAAATAGGCGGCGTCGTCCTGGCTCTGGATCCAGCCCTGGCGGCCGCGCCACGCGGCGTGGCGGGCGAGCATGTGGGTGCCGTATCGCACGCGGAACAGCAGCGTGCGCTCGGCGCCGTTGGCGTATTCGTGCAGTTCGCCCGGCGGATGGACCACGAAGGAGCCCGGCACCACCGCGATGCTTTCATTCGGCGTGCGCATGGCGCCGCCGCCCTCAAAGCAGAAATAGATTTCGGTCGCGTGCGGGTGGCAATGGTACGGGCTGATCTGGCCCGGCTCCCAGCAGGCGACGGTAACGTCGCCGTCCGCGATGGTGCCGAGGATTTTTTCGACGTGCTTTTGGGGGCTGAACTCGGCCTCGCGCGCGAGGTTGAAGACGTGCATGGCTTTGGCTCCTCGGTCGGTCCGGCAGCCGGGGCGCCGCCGCGGGGCGGATCCGGCCGATGGTTTCGCGGCGTTTGCGGCTTTTGGCGCCGTGTTTATTTTTCTTTTAGGCGACCTCCTCTTAGCGCAAACCGGTTGCGTTTGCGACGGCTTGGCGCGGGGGCAAGGCAGGCAAGCCCAGCGGCCGCCGCAGGCCAGCAATGTTGTAGAAGGTGATTCCGCACGGCCGACTTCGGCGTTAGATTGACGGCGTGGGGGATTGGTATTGGTGGCAGCAGGCACGGCTGCCAAGGATGACGACCATGGCCCACTTCATCGACAAGACTCATTGCATCGACAAGGAGACGCTCGAGCGTCTCAATACGGTGCTGATGCTCGGGTTGATCGGCTGCGGCTTGGCGGTCTGCGTGCTCGGAGCGTTTGTCTATGACGTGAGCCGCCTGATCGCGGTCTGGTGAGGCGCCAAAACCGCGCCGTGCCGCCCGATGCGGCGGCCGCCGCGGGGTAATTAATATTGCATTAATTGTGGCAGGCGTAATCTCGGCGGAGCGCGCTCGGTCGAGGGGACGAAAATGGGCGAACGCCGCAAATCGCAACGGCACAAGAGTTTTTTGCGCGGCTGCGTCTATTTCAATAAGCGCCGCTCGGCGGTCGATTGCCTGATCCGCGACATTTCGGATGAGGGCGCGCGCATCATCTTCTCCGACGCCGTCAACGTCCCGGACGTGGTCGAGATCTACATCCCGCAGAAGGAGCAGACGCTGCGCGCCTACGTGCAGTGGCGTCACGGCGACGAGATTGGGCTTTCCTTCTCCGAGTCCGGCCGCGCACCGGCCCCGCCGCAGGCTGGCGAATTGACCGCCCGCGTCGCGCAGCTCGAGCGCGACATCGCGGAGCTGCGGCGCGCCCTCAAGCGGCTCAAGAACGAAGTCGAGAACGGCGCCGGCGGCGACGTCGACGCGGCGTAGCCCGCGGCCGGCCCGCGCCCGCACGCGGCGCATTGCGCCGCAGCGCCAAGCGTGCCAACAAGCCAGCCGCGACAGCACAGCTCGCGACAGCACAGCCAAGGGGAGGCCGCGATGGCCAAGGCCTACTGGGTGGCGACCTACCGCTCGATTTCCAATCCGGACGCGCTCGCCGAATACGCCAAGCTCGCCGGCCCCGCGCTCGCCGCGGGCGGCGCCCGTTTCCTCGCCCGCGGCACCGCCGCGAAGGCCTACGAGAAGGGGGTCGCGCAGCGCGTCGTCCTCATCGAGTTCGACAGCGTCGAACAGGCGATCGCGGCTCACGATGGGCCGGGCTATCAGGCCGCGCTGAAGGTTTTGGGCAGCGCCGTCGAGCGCGACCTGCGCATCGTCGAGGGTTTGGCGTAGCGCCGCCGGCCGCCCCGCCGAAAATCCGCCCGCCGTTCCTCGCGGCAGCCCGCCTAACCAGTCTATTCGAAGATCCGCTCGCCCTGCAGGTCGATGATCTGGCGCGCCTTGTTGAGCGTGAAGTTGACCGCGTCGTCGTAGGTCGCATAGGCGTCGGCGCGGATGAAGCGGTGCTCCTTGCGCACGCCGTCGACCTCGCGCTCGATGGTGCCGGCCGTCTGATAATGGCCGTTGTTCTTGTAGGGCGCGGCGCGGATGACGTAGCCCTTGTATTCGACCGGCTCGGAAACCTTGACGGCCGCCGGCGCGGATCGCCGGCCGAACAGCGCGCTGAAAAAGGACATCACCGGGCTCCGGGCTTTGATTGCGCCGCCCGGCGATGTTACTCCGGGGCCGGCAAATGTCGAGGCGGCGCGCCGGGCGATTTTTTGCTGCCGCCCCGCCGACGGCATTGCGATCCTGTTCACGACCGCGTAAGCAGCCCATCGTCACGGAGCTTCTTTGATGCCGAAAGCCTACTGGGTGACCTGCTATCGCTCGATCTCCGATCCGCAAAAGCTCGCGGCCTACGCCAAGCTCGCCCCGCCGGCGATCGTCCCGTTCGGCGGCCGCTATCTGGCCCGCGGCACCGCGGCGGCGGCTTACGAGGCGGGGCTCAAGGAGCGCATCGTGATGTCGGAGTTTCCGAGCGTCGAAAAGGCCATCGCGGCCTACCAGAGCCCGGCCTACCAGGATGCGCTCAAGGCGCTCGGCGACGGCGCCGTGCGCGACATCCGCATCGTCGAGGGCGTGGACTAGCCCCGCGCGCGCGGCAGATCGGCTGCGACAAATTTGCCGGTGCCCGGACAGCGGCAAAACCGCGGCGGCCACGCCATATTGGTGCCAGTGTCGTTGCGTCTGGTCCGGCCCAAGGAGAACAACAATGCCGAGAAAGCCGGGAAAGAATTCCGAATTCATCATGTTCGACGTCCTCTACGAGGACGGCATGCAGCGCTCGAACCGCAAGGTGCCGCGCGAGTTGACCGGCGGCATCGACGGCGACAAGCCCGCGCACGGCTTTCTGATCGAGCAGGACCGCGACATCGCGGAGAAATCCGGCCGGCCGCCGGCCAAGATCAAGAGCATCACGCGCTCCGGCGCCAAGAAGCGGCAGCACGAACGCGACCTCGCCTGAACGGCGCGGCCGCGCCCCGCGCGCGCCGATAACGCCAACGCCGGCGAGACAAATCGATCAATCGTAGCCGTGGCGCGTAAAATGCTCGCGCAGCAGCGCGACGTTGCGGCGATTGGCGCGGAAGAACACGTCGAACGCGTCGCCGGCATACGGCACCACGCCGACCGCGCCCTCGAGCACGACGTTCGCCAGCATGCGCGCGAACAGCGTGCGCGGCACGCCGAGCCGATAGGCCTCGAACAGCAGATAGCACGACAGCGCCGAGGCGGCGAAGTCGCCGATGCCGGGAACGAGCCGCAGCATCGATTCGACGCCGAAGCGCAGCTTGGTACCCGGCAACGAGAACGCCGTATCGAACAGCGTCGCCAGCATGTCGACCCGGTCGATCGCCGCGCGCCGCGAGGCCGCGTCATAGCGGCCCGGGCCGGGATGGTAATAGCCGGCAAATCCGCTGGTGCTGGAGAAGGCCATGACTGGTTCACCCGTTGTGCCCGCGCGCTTGCCACAGATGGGAGCGCGCTCGCCAAGCGCAAGTAGTGGTCGCGGCGTGGAACCCGGGCCGGATCGCGATCGATCCGCCCGGCAAGCTGGCGGGTTTGGCGTTGCTCAACCCAGGCTGCGGGTTCATCCCTCGCGACTTCACAGCAAGCAACCGTCGCGGAGCCGTCCATGCCAACGATCCAGATCCTCAACCCCGACAGCCTCGGCAAGCCGCTCGAGCAGTATTCGCAAATGACGCGCGTCAAGGCGTCTGAATTTCTGTTCATCGCCGGGCAGGTCGGCACTGACAAGGACGGAAAGCTCGCCGCCGATTTCGACGCCCAATGCGCCCAGGCGTTCGCCAATATCGGCGCCGCGCTCGCCTCGCAGGGCGCCGGCTTCGGCAACATCGTCGAGTTCACCACCTACCTCGTGCACTCGCAGGACATCGCGAAGTTCATGGCGTTTCGCACCCGCGAATTCCCGCGCCTGTTCGCCGGCGGCGCCTATCCGCCCAACACGCTGCTCATGATCGACCGCCTGGTGCGCGAGGAGTTTCTGATCGAGGTGAGCGCGGTGGCGGCGCTTTGATCGCAACGTCAGCCAACGAAATTCGACGGCGGAAAACTTCGCAATTGCCGTTCGGTGTGGGTCGCCGCCGCGACGCGGCGCGGACCGCCGGCCATGACCTGATTGTACGCGAGCGTCTGCAGCGCGGGCGGCATGCGCCCCCAGCCGTGCACGAGGCAAGCCGTGACGTCGCCGCTGCAATGCTTGTGGCGCCGGCAAGAGCCGCGGCGGCAGAAGCGCCATAGCGCCACCGCTTCGCCGTACAAGCGCCGGATCGCCACGAACGCGGCGTCGCGCTGCGCCTCCTGCTGAACCGGCGTCAAGCGGAGGCCCCGCCGTCCCGATTTTCCACCCCGTGCCATTTTTTGTTCTCCTGCCCGGCGAAGCGGGCGTTTCTCATCCTGCCCCGCGAAGCGGGGAAGGGGGACCGCGCGCAGCGCGGTGGAAGGGGCCTCGGACTAACCGACCAATCAGCGCCAACAGACAAGCCGAGAGTAAGACGCCTCCTCCGCCATGCTGCGCACGATCTGCCCCCGCACCATCACGGAAACGAACAAAGCAACGCCCTTCTCGCGATGCGATCGCACCCGAGCCCTGCCACGCCATTCCCCAAAGAATGCCTCCCGGCCAAACAAACAAGCGAGGGAGGCGGAGCGCCGATAGGCGCATCGATTCACTGCCGCGCCACGCCACCGGATGTTGCCACCCGACGGCGCTTCGGGCGCGGCGCGCGCCACGAACGATCCGCTCACGCGAACCGTCCGCCTCAGGCGCGCCCGCCTCTCGGCGCTCCGCCGCGGCGCTTGTCGCGGCGAC
>Ga0182024_10014299_pt1 | contig 15360 bp, 15 predicted proteins | sample P32metaG_FD_120480 | JGI IMG/M metagenome (GOLD analysis project Ga0182024, IMG submission 120480) | Permafrost microbial communities from Stordalen Mire, Sweden - P3-2 metaG (Illumina Assembly) | ecosystem: Environmental > Terrestrial > Soil > Wetlands > Permafrost | place: Sweden: Stordalen... | reverse complement strand
CCGTTAGGCAACCACCGCTCCCTAACCTCACGCGTAGCGTCCGCCGCCGGGCGGCTTCGTTCTAACGGGCTAACCGGAAACCGGCCCACTACCATCGCGGGAGTTGCCATACGGTGAACGCGGGCACAGCGCCGGGCTAGAGTCCCGTTTTGGAACTGCTTGGTGTGTATGGCCTTACCCCGCCGCCACGGCGGAGTGGCGTTCTGAAAAATAACAAAAAATAGACGCACAATGTCCAATTTTGAACAGACGCAGGAATGGGGAGCGGGTAACTTTCTCGCAGATGTTGGTGGTATGCATACGATGCCGGAGCAAAAGCGCTTCCGGGGACGCCATCGCGTGTAGACCCCTCGCGGCGGCCAGTGCTTAAAACTTAGCACTTCGGCCGCCGCGTTCATTTTACCGCCATGCCCGGCCCGAAATCCTCCGCCCGCGCCGTTTCCTGGAAATTCCAAGCTAACGACAAGATTCTTCGGCGAAATTATTTGTTGATGAACCTGGGTCTTGGGTTGTGTTTATTGCTTTCAGGTTTGTCTGGAAATGAGACTTCAGAAATTTTGCGATGGAAAGTGTTTGGTGATTGCCCCAATTAAAAATAATCGTACACGGTCAGGTTCCGCGATCTAGCGAAGCGCTTTGCGAGCGGCGGCTCGAAATCAATTTATTGCAGCTTGAATTGAATTGTTACCTTCATGTGCATTGGCACAGGTTTGCCATGCAGTTGCGCTGGTGCGTACTTCCAGTGACTCAGCGCGTCTTTTGCGGATTCCTGCAAAAGCGCTGGGCCGGAAACAATGGCCATGCTGGCAACGTGTCCATTGGCATCAATCAGGACGTCAATGGTCACCGCGCCGGTTATTCGCTGAGTTTTTGCCATTTGCGGATATATCGGAGGCACAGAAGAAATTAAGGTTGCAGGTTTTACATCTGACCCACTGCTAGGTGCGACCGGCTGTCTGGACGCGGAGCCCACGAGACCGGATGCCAATCCCGCTTCAGGCTGACTTGGCTCAAGATTCAAAGCGTCTTCAGTAACAACCGCGCCGGCAGCTTTATTCACGATCGGAGCTGAAAGCTTAACGGATCCGAGGTTTTGTTTTTTCGGTGGTGGAGGTGCGGCTACGTCTGCAGTCGCTGCGACATCTGCAGTTGCAGCCACATCTGACGCGGAATCCACGGTGGCAATGTTTTTGTTGGCTTTCGGGCTTGTCCTATTGGCATCCACGAATTTAGCCGACTTCGATCCTGACGACGCACTTGGTTCCACTGCCGCAGGTGTGGAAACGGCGGTGAATTTGGCGGAGGGTTTCTCGGGAACCGAGGCCCGTGTCTGCGGCTGTGATTGCGTACGCTCATTGTTGCTGCCGCTGGTGTTGGCGACATTCGCTGGCGTGCTGACGGCTGCTGTATTGGTTGCAGCATCGTTCGCCGTAGCATTGTCCGACGATTGGCGCGCGTACCAACCTCCCGCGCCGATTAGCAACAGACCAGCAGCTGCGATCGCGCCGATCAAGAATTTCTTGCTGGATTTACCTGAGGTGGTAACTTCCGCTGACTGGCCGTCCTGCTCATCCGCCAGGAAGTGGGTACCAAAAGACGAGGCAGGCAAGCCTCGGTTGGCGCTTTCTGGAGTGTCTGTAATTTCGGTAACTGACAGATCGTCTACTACCGGAATATCACCAAAGTCCTCGACAGCATCACGACTGCCGATTTCAGGCAATGCTGCTGAAGCGGCTGCTGCGTTGCGCGCCAAAGGTTCCAGCCAGGAAGGTATTTTGATTTCGTCTGAATCCAGGATGGATTTCGACGGCGGAGTAGAAGTCTTAGACGTGAAGACGGGCGCTGGCGGTATCGTCTTTATCGTCTTTGCGGTTTCAAAAACTTCAATACTTGCAACGCCCGGCGAAGATGATGGCGTGGCGTCCAGCGAAGCTGGTGGCGAATTTGTTGAGCCGGATTGCGGTGCTGGCATCTGGTTCGGAGCAACATCCGGGCTTGACGGGACAGATTGGGGGACGCGCGGGGAACTTGGAATCGTAGATTTCGTGTCCGGCTGAATCGCTGGAGTCGTTACCGGAGCCTTTGACTCGGCTCCTGAGGCGCCGGTGAAATTCCGAGTCGCAGTGGAAGACGCCGGGGTGGCTTCGGAACTGTGACCCTGCGGCGCTGCAGGGAAGCGCATTCCCCAGAAGCCCGAGACCGGCTCGGTGAACTCCAACTCCACGTAGCCGCTCATGCCGCGATAATTTTTTGAACTTACTACCTGGCAGACAACTTCCTTTTTTGTTTTCTCGTTGGTCAGGAACAGCAATTGGCCGGGAGCTACCGAAGAAGACAAACGCACGACCGCACCGTGCCCGAATATCAAAACTGTCTTTGTGGATTCAGAAAAAGGCTCGCGCTTTTCGCTACCTGCAACCGCTCGGGCTCCGTTCACCGTGACGGGAACTTCCAGTGCTACAGGTTGCGTACGCGATGTTGAGTCCGCAGGCGAGGTCCCATTAGAACCGGCGACCGGGCGACCCGTGGTGGCGGTGGCGTTTTCCGGAATGGACGTTAATATTTCGTTTTCCTTTGTAGTCGGGGACATGGGCACACTCGCGAGAACAGTTTCTCCAGCACAAACGAACGGAGTGTTCGCGCGGAATCACCCTATGGTCTAGGCCGCGCGGGGGACTAGCTATAGTACGGAGGTACTATGTTAGAAAAATTTGTACAGATAGATACCCCGGTCCAGGGTAAAAACGACCTGTACTAACGGACAGGTGGCGCGAGTGGGCCTTTGAATTGTTCGTCGAGCTCCACTTGGTAGCCGGTAACCATTTTGTTGGTTTCATTGGCCATGCCGATGACCGCTTGCAACTCGTGGAACATTTGGTCGGTCATGCCTTTTTTCCGCGCCGACGCGGTATGCGATGCGATGCAGTAACCGCAATTGTTGGTGACGCTGACTGCGACGTACAGCAATTCCTTCGTCAATGGGTCTAGGGCGCCGGGCGCCATAATTTCCTTCAGTGATTCCCAGGTACGCTTCAAAGTGGCGGGGTCGTGCGCGATGGCTTTCCAGAAATTATTGATCCAGTCGATCTTTCGCGTGGCCATGATGTCGTCGTATACGGCGCGGACTTCCGGGCTGGCGTCTTTGTATTCAATCAGTGCGAAGGTGGCCATGATTTCTCCAGAGAATATTCAACAAATGAGCAGGTAAAACGTTAGCAGGAACGTTACGCAATTTGAAACTTGGAAATGGCGCGCCTGGAAATGACGCGCTTTGAACGCTTAGGAGTGGGGCAGCAGAATTTGTCGAGCAGGAGCTTCGCCAGCTGTTTGTGATTGTGACGAATGACGTCGCGCTCATCCAACAAATTATCCAGGACCACGCGACAACCCAATTTCTGAAGCTCCGGCGAATCGATGACTACAGGTTCCGCGCCTTGCGCACGATAGCGCCTGGCAACTTTTGGGGATACGGGCTGGCGATTAGCAACCACGTAGTCAACCAGCTTACGCGATGCGTGGATTTGAATGGCGCGAAGATGATCAGCCAGCGCGTAGCCGGCGGTTTCGCCGGGCTGGGTCATGAGATTGGCAATGTACACGCGTGGAGACCTGGAGCTCGCGATGGCCGCCGCGACCTCCGGAATCAAAAGATTGGGCAGGACACTGGTGTACAGCGAGCCGGGGCCGAGAAGAATGAGATCCGCTTTGCGAATGGCTTCGATAGCGAGAGGAAGCGGACGCACATTTTTCGGCGAAAGCTCCAATTTTTTTATGGGCACGCGGCTGGCGGTAATGCGTGTTTCCCCGCGCACCCGGCGGCCATTCGTCAGCGTGGCGACAAGATGCACATTCGCAAGCGTGGATGGAAAAATCCGGCCGCGGATAGCCAGGACTTTGCTGCTTTCGCGAATTGCCTCGGTGAAGTCTCCGGTGATGTGGGTGAGCGCGGCGAGGAAAAGATTACCAAAATTGTGGCCGATCAGTCCGCGGCCGGCGTGGAAGCGGTATTGGAAAAGACGGCCGAGCAGCGCTTCGTCCTTGGAGAGCGCGACCATGCAGTTGCGAATATCGCCCGGTGGCAGGATGCGATTTTCACGGCGCAGTCGGCCGGAGCTGCCGCCGTCGTCGGTGACGGTGACGATCGCGGCGAGATCGGAGATGGGGCGCTCCGCGTTGGGATTTTTGTCATCGCCGCGGACGACGTGTTGTTTCAGTCCGCGGAGCAACGCGGATAGGCCAGTGCCGCCGCCGAGAGCGACGATGCGAAATCCGCGCGAATTTTTTTTTAGGTTTGCGGCGTTTTTTTTCACGTGCGGGCGCGGCGAATTAATTTTCGATCAAATAGCGGGCGAATCGAACAGCGGCAGGTTTTCTAGCGATCAGCCGGCGGTGCCGTCTTTCTCAGGATACAGCAGTTCGGTGAAGCGCGGATCTTCCTGGAGGAAGGCGAAGTCTTCATCGTTACGCGCGTGATAGCGATTTTCTGATTTGAGCTGAATGGCTACTTTCAGATTGGCCATCGCGGAGTCCGCTTCGCCGGTGAGGCAATCGAGAGCGGCGAGAGCATAATGAATGTGATCGGCTTTGGGGGCGGCGCGCCGCGCTTTATCGAGACTTTCGCGGGCGTCATCCCACCGACCCACGTTCATCATAGCGACGCCGCGTTGATAGTGTTCGTCGGCGGTGCGCGGATTTTGATCGTGCAGCGGCTTCATGCGCTGCTCGGCAATTTTTACGTGCATGCGGGCGCGGTCGGCGAGTTCTTTGCTGGGGCCTTCTACAACTTTTTCAAGTTCCTGCTTGGCGCGCGCAAATTTCTGCTGCCGAAATAATGCCAGGGCCTCGTCGTAGATTTTTAGTTGAGCCTGGACACGTGGATCGACAAGTTCGACGCCGCCGCGCTGGTGGGGATGCGCCGCAGGTAAGTTCTTTTTCTTCTGCAATTTGGCACGAGAAGGGGACGCGCTCTTGGCGTGAGAGGAAGATGCCCGAGTTGGCTTACGTACTTTTGCCATGAAGCGCATGCTAACAGAGGTGATATGGCGCGTCAATGTTCGCGCCATGGGTAACCCGCGAAATCCAGTGGTTGATGCCCATTATCAGCTCGCCCACACTTTGTCCGAGAGTTGAGTCTGCCGGAATTTTGGCAGTCAGGGTACCCCACCCCCCGGTATTTTTGCAAAAGAGTCTGTAAAATGATGAAAACAAAGGATCGAGGCTGCTAAAAGAGAGCGAAAAAGTGCAAAGAGTCCACAACTTGTTCAAAACAAAGAAGTAGCAAGTTAACATAATAATTGACGAGTGAATGTTCAATGCGCGGGAGGGCGTAAGGTTGCTCAAGGAGGTCGCCGAGGCTGGAGGTAGCATTAGATGCATAGGTATCATGCCATTTTACCATTTAGATAGTTTTTGAACAACTAAACTTAATGTCAGCCACGGCAAGGACTGGGTGAAAATTCTTGCGCGATTGCTGCAGGCGGTGTGGAGATCTATTCGCGATTGGGCAGCAATTCTGGTGTGACTCTTATCGGTGACGTTACCTACCGGAGGCATGGGTAGAAAATACAGTATGAGAATCGAGTGAAATTCGCGGACACTGTTTAGAGGTTGGAGGTTCGAGATTCGAAGTTCGAACAAAGAAACACCGCCCGAGGGCCGGCGGTTCGAAATTCGAATTTGGCGACGAAGGGGAGGTACAACGTCGCTTAAAAGCGGCTAAGATGAAAGTGCCTGTAAGGAATCAACGAGGGTCGGAATAGAATCGATAAGGATGGGGGAGAATACCGGCTGGGTTTAGTGTGTGCGGTGAGATTTTAGCCGGGTTCGAAATTACGACTAGTGCCGTTTATTAATTTTCCTGCGCGCGAAATTAACTGCAAGCTGGTGTATTACGGTCCAGGTCTGGGCGGAAAGACCGCCAACCTGCAATGGGTGTACGACCATACCGGGCAGAACCAAAAGGGCAAGATGGTGTCGCTGGCGACGGAGACGGACCGCACACTGTTTTTTGATTTTCTGCCGCTGGATCTGGGAACGGTGCGCGGATTTAAAACGCGCTTTCATTTATATACGGTGCCTGGGCAGGTGTTTTATGAGGCCAGCCGCAAGCTGATTTTGAAAGGCGCGGACGGCGTGGTGTTCGTGGCGGATTCACAGGAAGAACGGCTGGATGCGAATTTTGAAACGATGGAGAATTTGCAGGAGCATTTGAAAGAACACAACCTGAAATTCGATACGATTCCGTATGTGCTGCAATTGAACAAGCGCGATTTGCCGAATGTCATGAGCGTGGCGGACCTGACGAAGCAGTTGCAGAAAAAAGGCGAGCCGGTTATTGAGGGCGTGGCGGTGAATGGGCAGGGCGTGTTTGAGACTTTGAAGGAAGTGGCCAAGTTGGTTTTGGCGGAGCTGAAGAAGAACGGTTAGTCTGGCAGTAGGAGTTCGTCGAAATAAAGTAGGCGTTTGAGGCGGTATCGATAAACTGGATACGTCCTACGGATAACCTTCTATCTTTTTCTGCGATCAGACTTGCGAGGTGGAAGTCTTGAGGCGGACGAGTGTTGTTTACCAATCTCCGTCAGCCATTCTTTCGTCGTGGGCGGCAGGAATTGAGGAAGTAGATACCCGCCTTTTTCGTAGAACTCAAACGCCGCTGGCCCAATGTAACCAGTCGAACTAGCTGGATTCTTCTTGTAGTTCTTACGTATCCACCGCACTAATGTCTCGTACCACTTCTCAAACTCCAGTGGCTTCCTAAGATATAGATCAAAGTCCCCGAACAGGCGGCCCTGGCCGAGCGCGGGCTTTCCTTCCCAGGTCGCGCTGAACGAGTGCGTGAACTCCAGTGTCGGCGTTCGCAGTCCGTCGACCCTATAGTATCCAGGGCTCGGTATCCACTTTCGCTCAAGATGCGGGAGAAGTTTGCGGTTCCAGAGGCACAGCGTTTTGCGGCGAGCGATGTTAAGGTCAGTAACGAACTCGACTTCAGCGGAATCTGCATCTCTCAAAATGATTGCTACGGGATCATGCTCCTGAGCAAAACCTAGAAAAGCATCTCGATCTTCTGGCAGTAGGTGAAAATGGATTTGCCGTCCCATAGGCTATTTATTTTGATCTTTTTTGTTTGCGGTCATGGAAACATCAAAGGCATATCTCGATAAGAAGAACCAAAAAAAAGGAAAAGAAGTCCGAGTGTTGAAGGCGCGACACGATCACGTCCAACACAGTTCAACGCGAAGACCCTCATGCGCGCATTGTAATAAGAATCCACAGAAGACAACCGAGCACGATTATCGCAGTCCAAAGAATGGAAACCTGGAGATTGCTCACTTGGCGCTTTGGCAGCTGGCCGGATTCCTCCATTGCCATTTCTAGCTCAATCTGGCCCAGCTGCTGAGAGGCCCTAGCCCAACGTTTTGAATAACGGGCTAACAATTTTTCCAATAATCGCATATTCGAAAAATCCTGGAGTGTACGGGAGTTAAGAGTAGATCACGTATATTTTCTTTTCAAGACTTGCCTGCTAGGCCAAAAGATCCCAGAACACAAAAGACTATGGCTTGGCCGTGGGATCCCCGTGTGTACCTACGGATTTTGGCTTTGCGAGCGTTTTAGAACCTTAAAACTGCGCTCAGGCGAAATTGGCGAGGGCGGCGGATTCGGTTTCGAAGGCGGGGATGGCTTCGATGAGGCGGGTGACGGTGAGGGCGTCGCGGACGCGGCCGGGGCCGCAGACCAGGCGAAGGACACCGCCTTCGCGGGCTAGCTGGATGGAGATGCGCACCAGGGTGGAGATGCCGGAGCTGTCGATCTGGGGGACGCCGTTGAGGATGACCACGACTTTGCGGGCGCCGTGGTCGATTACGGATTGCAGCGCTTCATGAAGCTGTTCGCTGGATTCGCCAATGGTGAGGCGGCCGTGGACGTCGAGGACAGAGACAGGGCCGCTGGCGCGAACGTTTATTTCCATGGGGGCGTGATCGGCCATCTGGTGGTTCTCCGTCCGGCGGATAAGCGGCTGGTTAGGGCGGCTTTCCGTTTGCGGGCATTATACGACGAAGGAAGATGACAAGCGATTGGTGGGCGGAATTTGTGCAGGGCAATTTGATGGTGGTCAGTTGGAGATCGTGGAGGAGCGGGTTGAAGGTTCGTAGTTCACTGCTTAATCCAAGTCAACCTCAAGAGCATGATCGATCCTTGCGCACCCGAACTCCCCTGCGACAAACAGGCTAATCGCAAAGCGTTTCTGGCTTACATTTTGTTATGGTCATGGTAATATGACCATGGACATTAGGGGGATACCATGAAGCAGATGGCGGCGGGAAAGTTTAAAGCACGTTGCCTGGCCGTTATGGATGATGTTAACGCTACCGGAGAACCAGTGCTCATTACAAAACGCGGTGTGCCAGTCGCGAAGATAGTACCAGTTAGTTCAAAGAAACGAGACCTTTTCGGTTTTATGGCCGGGCAATTCGAAATCGTCGGGGATATCGAATCTCCAACGGTGCCGCTAGAAGCGTGGGAGGTGATGCGGAAATGATCCTCCTCGATACCCACGTTTTGATCTGGCTAGCGAGTGAGCCATCAAAATTATCGAGAAAGGCTAGCGAAGCGATTCGCGGGGCGAGTGCAGAAACCGGAATCGCGATTTCTGCGATCACGTTATGGGAGTTAGCGTGGCTCGCCATTCACGATCGACTCAACATTACTGGCACCACGGAGGCTTTCGTCGAACAGATTGTTTCACGAACCGCGATCCGGCCAATCACGGCAAAGATTGCCGTTCTAGCCAACCAGCTTCCGACGAATTACCCCGGTGATCCCTGCGACCGGCTCATCGGCGCGACCGCTTTAGCCGAGGGCATCGCGCTAATAACCAAGGACTCTAAAATCCGGGCTTGTAAAGAGATTAAGACGATCTGGTAATAGGAAGCGAAGAGTGAATCACCTTGGAAATCGAGGGTGGAGCACCCTACGTCTGCATAGCTTTATTTTTACGTCAAGAGCAAGAGCTAAGGTCAACGGAAAGACCCACCCTTGCAAAAACCGCGAGGATGGGCGACCCCGCCGCAAGGATGGCCACTGCGTGTGGGTACCAGTTGGGGTAGTTAAATTTTTTGTGGGATGAATCAATTCTATTTATATGACAAGGCAGGGAGCGGTGCATATAATCAGGCGCGAATTAAGTCCATCTAAGGCCATCCCTGGGCTGTGAGTGGCTTAGAGGGGATTTTTTTGTTTCTTTGATTAACTGATGACCATTCCGAAGTTCCTACATTTGTCTCAAAACTATTGTAAGAAGGCGCCTTACCGTGGGCGTGGGGCGTGGCGTTACTGTTTGCTGCTGGCGATGATTTTGTGGGGCGCTTCGGGGGCGTTCGCTCAGGCAGCGGCTCCCACCGATTTTTCCAAAGCGAGTACCAGCGAGAAGCTTACGCAGCTTGATCAGCGGGTGACTGCGGCGCAGTCGTCCGCGGATAACGCGTGGATGCTGGTTAGCGCGGCGCTGGTGTTGATGATGACGGGGCCGGGGCTGGCGCTTTTTTATGGCGGGTTGGTGCGGCGCAAAAATACGCTGGCGATTATGATGCAAAGTTTCGCGCTGATGGCTTTGATTACGGTGATGTGGGCGCTGGTGGGCTACAGTTTGTGTTTTGGCGGGAATGGGCCGGTGATTGGCGGGTTCGAACACGCATTTTTGCGTGGTGTGGGCGCGGATCCGAATCCCGATTACTCGGGGACCATACCGCAGACTACTTTTATGGTTTATCAGTTGATGTTTGCAATTATCACGCCAGCGTTGATTACCGGGGCGACGGCGGAGCGGATGAAATTCAGCGGGTCGGTATTGTTCATGGTGCTGTGGTTTGTTTTTGTGTATGCGCCGTTGGCGCACATGGTCTGGGGCAAGGGCGGTTTTCTGAATGCGTCGCTGGGAGGAAGATTTCCGACGCTGGATTTCGCGGGCGGAACGGTGGTGCATATTTCTTCGGGAGTATCAGCACTGGTGTGCGCGCTTTACTTGAGGAAGAGGACGGGGTTCCCGCAGCAGCCAATGCCGCCACATAGTTTGGTGTTGAGTTTTATTGGAGCTTGTTTGTTGTGGGTGGGATGGTTTGGATTTAATGCGGGAAGCGCGCTGGCTTCGAACGGATTGGCGTCGAGCGCATTTGTAGCTACACATTTCGCGGCTGCCAGCGCGGCTTTGGCGTGGAGCGCGGCAGAGTGGTTGAAGAATGGGCACGCGAGCGCGTTGGGTGCGATTTCGGGCGCGGTGGCTGGACTGGTGGCAATTACGCCAGCGGCTGGATTTGTGGGACCGATGCCGGCGCTAGTGATAGGAGTTTGCGCGGGCGCGTTTTGCTACTGGATGGTGACCAAGGTTAAAGCAATTTTTAAGTATGATGACGCGCTGGATGCGTTTGGCGTTCATGGGGTAGGAGGAACGATCGGTGCACTGCTCACCGGGGTGTTTGCGCAGCAAGCGATCAATCCGATTTTTGGCGCGGGAAAAGCGGTGGGTGGATTGGATGGGCACTGGGGACAAGTTGGAAATCAACTGGTAGGCGTGCTGATCGCTTGGGGATTCGCGCTGGTCGGGACGATTGTGTTGCTGAAGATCGTTGATAAGATCACGGGGCTGCGAGTGAGCACGGAAGAAGAAGAGGCAGGATTGGATATTACACAGCACGGAGAAGAGGCCTATAACCTAGAAGCGTGATACGCGGGTTCTATTTATAGCGTGCGCGCCGAGGAACGCATTGGGGAGTATTGGAAATCACCTCCATGATGAAAATTGAAGCGATCATTCAACCATCGCGATTTGTTTCCGTGAAAGAAGCGCTGCACGAAATTGGGATTGAAGGGATGACGGTGACGGAAGTGCGCGGTCACGGGCGGCAAAAGGGGCATACGGAGATTTATCGCGGACGGGAATATACCGTGGACCTGCTGCCAAAAATGAAAATAGAAATGGTATTGCCAGATGCGTTGGTGGAAAAGGCGCTGGAGGCAATTAAGAAGACGGCTAAAACGGGAATGATCGGCGACGGGAAAATTTTCTTGTCGAAGATCGACGAGGCCATCCGGATACGGAATGATGAGCGCGGGGAGAACGCGCTGTAAGTAATCCGATGAATTTATTTAGAAAGTGTTCGTGCTGCCCTGATAATAAAACGTTAAATCTGCCGACGAAGACTGCCCGAGCCGTCGTCCTTGTGAGGGAATGAAAAGCGGCAAGAAAAGAAGCTCTACAGAAGCAACATTGCCCGCTATAGTTCTATCAAGAATTGATCGGCCAAGCTAAAAAATCGATGCAAGGATCCATAACTCCTCTTTCCACGCTCGGACCAGAAGCGGACGACGAGCGGCAACGAATACGCGAGAAATTTGAAGCGGGTGCGGGTGCGCGAAAAACGCTGGCGGCCTTGTGTGAGCTGGCGGATCGAAATATACAGCGTATTTTTGGCGAAGTGCTGCGTGTGCATAACAACGACACGCAGGGACTGGCTCTGCTGGCGCTGGGGGGATTCGGGCGACGGTGGCTTTTTCCTTACTCCGATCTGGACATTTTATTTTTATTCGGCAACGAAAAAGCGGAAGCGGAATTTCGACCGCTAATCAGCGAATTTTCACGGGTGCTGTGGGACATTGGCTTTCGGGTGAGTTCGGCCGGACGAACCATCGATGAATGCAAACGCATAGAAGAAGATAACGCAGAATTTCACCTGGCCTTGCTGGACCGGCGATTCCTTGCGGGAGACAAAACGCTATTTGAGAGGTTGGACAGCAAGGTGCTGCCCGGTTCGGAAAAACAGGCGCGGCCATTTTTGATGGCGCAACTGCAAAAATTGACGAAGGACCGGCTCACGCGCTACGGGAATACGATTTTTCATCTTGAGCCTAACGTGAAGGAGTCGCCAGGCGGCTTGCGCGACTATCAAGCGACGGTGTGGATGCAACAAATCAGCGGAGAGAAAAAGGATACACGGCCGACGATGACGGCGGAAGACGACCTGGTGCGAAGAGCGGTCGATTTCATGAGCGAGATTCGGTGTTTTTTGCATTATAGCAATGGGCGAAACGACAACACGCTGACGTACGAGCTACAAGCGGACGCGGCGGCGCGGTCGCTGGGAATTCCGGGGCGATTTTCGGGGGCTATTTCAGGTACTGCGGCCAGGAATAAAATTGCCGCAGTTACAGGAAAAGGGTCCGCGGAACATGAGGCCGCGGAATGGATGCGCATGTATTTCCGGCAAGCGCGGACATTGAACCGGCGATTGCTGCGGCACATGGAACAAAAAACGCAGCTGACGACGTTGTCGCTGCGGGAACGAATTTTTAACGCGGCACGCGTGCCGAAATTGGAAACGAGCACGGTAAGGCCTTTCATCGAGCGCGATGGATTGCTGGAGATTGTGGCTCCCGGAGCGCTATCGGATCGAGCGATTACGTTTTCGCTTTTTTTAGCGGCGGCCAGTACGGGCGTGCCGCTAAGCCGAGAGGCGGAACGCACCATCGCGTATATCCAAACGCATCCGGAGGTGCCGGCGCAGAATACGGAAGTACCGTGGGCCACACTGCGGGAAATTCTGAGCGCGGATTATCCGGGAGTGGCGCTGCGACCGATGCAGAGATTGGGATTGTTGACGGAAGTGTTGCCGGAATTCGGGCACATCGATTCGCTGGTGGTGCGTGATTACTATCATCGATACACAGTGGATGAACATTCGCTGCGCACGATTGAACACCTGCAGGAATTGGGGGACGGCAGCGACCCGCTAGGCAAAAACTTTGTGCCGCTGTGGAAGACGCTGGAGCGACGGGACCTGCTGATACTGACGATGCTGTTGCACGACGTGGGCAAAGGCATGGCGGTGGAAAATCACGTGACGGGAAGCCTGGAGGCGCTAGAGAGCGCGGCAACGAGGTTGGGGCTAACGGCACAAGAAAAGGCGGAAGTGCACTTTTTGATTGCGCACCATCTGGACATGTCCGAAACGATGCAGCGGCGGGACATTTTCGATGCGGGCACGGTGACGATGTTTGCCAGGACAGTGGGAACACAGGAACGATTGCAGCGGCTGACGCTGCTTACGTACGCGGACATACACGCGGTGAACCCCGAGGCGTTGACGCCCTGGAAAGCGGAAATGTTGTGGCAATTGTTCGCGGCGACTTCGAATCACTTTAGTAGAACGCTGGATCGCGACCGGCTGCACGCGTCGACGGAGGTTTCTCTGTTGGCGCAGGTGCGTTCGCAAACGCGTGGCGCGAAGGAAGGCGAAATCGAGCGGTTTCTGGAGGGCTTCCCGCGGCGGTATCTGGCGGTGCACTCGGCGGCGGAAATTGCGGAACATTTTGCGCTGTACCAGAAATTGAAGGGCGAGCCGATGCAAACGGAAATCAAGAGAACGCGGCACGGGTTCTCACTTTCGGTGATAACAGCGGACCGACCGGCGCTGTTTGCCAAGATCGCGGGCGTGCTGGCGGGCTGGGGCATGAATATTGTGAAGGCCGATGCGTTTGCGAACGCGGCGCGCGTGGTGCTGGATACATTTCAATTTGTGGACCTGCATCGGACGCTGGAGTTGAATCCCGGGGAAATCGAGCGCTTCCGGAGAAATTTGGCGGATGTGGTGAATGGAAAGGCAGCGCTGGAGCCGCTGCTGCACAGCAGGGACAGCGCGATGAGGGCCAAGGCTCCGAAGATCGCGGTGGATACGCGAATTACTTTCGACGATGCGTCATCGCTACACAGCACGTTGCTGGAAATTGTGACGCAGGACCGGCCCGGATTGCTGTACGAGATGGGCTCGGCGATGGCCAAGCAAGAATGCAACATTGAAGTGGCGCTGATTGATACCGAAGGGCAAAAGGCGATTGATGTCTTTTACCTCACGTCGCGCGGTAAGAAATTGACGGAACAGATGAAGGATGCGCTGCGGCAGGACTTACAGCGGAGTTTGAGTTGAGACCGAATTTTTTTGCGAAAGCGGATTGATACACGAACGAGGCAATACGTTTTTTCGACGCCAAACTAAAGAGTAAAAAATAGTTGAAAGAGCGAGTTGCGGAGAAGAGCGTTCCAGCTATCGATATCTGCGGATGACGAGGTTGTGCCGATCGGAACGATAAAGTCCCAGGACATAGAGGATGACTACGCCTTTGGTGGAATAAATGACCTGGCGGATGCGCAGCAGCGGGGCGCGTTTTGGCAGACCGAGAAGTTCGGCGGTGCGTGGATCGGCAGCGGTGGCGTCGACTTCTTCGTCGGAATAGCTGAGTTCGACGTGATAATCGCGCTGCAAGGTGGAGAATAAAGATTCCTTTTGTAAAGGCGCGGATTGCAATCCGGAAAACTGATCAGCAGAAAGATAGCAAGTTTCCAAGGCGAAAGGCTCGCCGCCAGCGGCATGGCGCAAGCGCTCCAATTTAAAGATGCGGCTTCGGGGCGGAAGAGCTAACCGGGCGGTAGCTTCCTCTTCATTGTCGATGATTTTTGTAAAGAGCACTTTTGAAATGGGAGTCAAACCGCGGCTGCCCATTTGTTCGGTGTAACTCATCAATTTATTGAAATGAATTTTTGGAGCGGCGACGAAGGTGCCGACTCCGCGGCGGCGTTCCACCAAACCTTCGCGCTCGAGAGAGGCGAGAGCGTGTCGAGCGGTCATCAGGCTGACATCATGAACTCTGGCGAGTTCTCTTTCGGAGGGCACCACGTGTCCAGCGCGGAGCTGGCCAGCGTCAATGCCGCTTCGAATCTCTTCCTGGATCCTTTTATAGGCGGGGATTCCATTTGTCTTCTTGGCAAGCATTCTCGATTTCCTCGACGTAACCCGGATCGAGCTACAAGCGTCACAAATTCATAACGATAGAGACGGTAGAAAAGTTCAACCGTTAGTTGTTCTGACTCAATTCCATGAACTTGTTCTCTGCCAGGGGAAAACTCCGCCAACATGAATCAAGCGCATGGAAGCGAAGAACATCAAAAATCCCCACACCAGTAGTGCTATATGGCGGTGATGCTATAGGGCACCGCGATGAGACCCTTATAAAACAATCCGTTTCTCTTATAAAGTAATATTTTTCTGTTGACAAGAATAAAGGGCCGCTATATAGCTATTGGCATTCGGGGGTGTTATTGCCGTTTGTTTAGATCCGACCAAATTTTGGGAAAAGAGTCTGCCGGCGAAGGCGGCAGACTCCTGGGGGGAGATTTTATGAAGAAACTGCGACTGCTTTGCGTGGTACTTGGGAGCGTGGCACTCATCGTGATGATTGGTGGGGCGCACAGCACTTTGGCACAAGAGGTGACCGCGACAATTGCCGGAACAGTTACCGATACAAGCGGCGGGG
>Ga0182024_10014298_pt1 | contig 15360 bp, 26 predicted proteins | sample P32metaG_FD_120480 | JGI IMG/M metagenome (GOLD analysis project Ga0182024, IMG submission 120480) | Permafrost microbial communities from Stordalen Mire, Sweden - P3-2 metaG (Illumina Assembly) | ecosystem: Environmental > Terrestrial > Soil > Wetlands > Permafrost | place: Sweden: Stordalen... | reverse complement strand
TTACTGTGAGCAGAGAGGCGTGAAGTAGAAGAGCGTCGGCAGCAGAGATACGACAATTGAGGCAGATAATCAAGTCTGCGAGCAGAGTGGGGGCAGGGAAGGGAAGGGAGTCTCGTTGTGGAGGGTAAGAGGCTAAACCGCAGCGGTAGTCAATTTTGGGGGACTGTGTGCGGCTTATCTACGAGGATCGTCATGTGAAGGACTTGTAAATTCAAAACTTTATTCAATTATTCTCATGTAAATATTCCGTCTGCACGCTGCTGCTGCCTCGGAAAGGGCCGTCGGGAAGCTTCAATTTCGGAGCTGTGTTCCCTGTCAGCTGTGCATTGACTGCTCATTTCTCGGGGCATCTGCTCTTCCGGCTGTGGAGTCGGAACAGCGACGCGGAAGATCTCGGCTTCATCCGATTGGGCGGGAAAGCCGCTTTCTACACATACACCGCTTTCAGTTCACCATCATCATCACTCCTCACGGTGGTCCATATACGGTAAAAGAAGGTATCTCTACCAGAATGGAAATACAGGTGGCCTTGAAAATTTTGACGTTGAAAATTTTGAGATTTACAAACTGACTCACTGGACTTTCGGAGATCACCGCCGGGGGATTCGATACCCTGCCGAACCCCCCAACGATTCAGGGTGCAAATACCGCGACCCTGGCTCGCAAGCGACCTCATTCATTATTGTGTGCATTCCCGTATTTTAAATTTAGTTAAGTTACGAACTCGTGTAAAATATTTGCACTTCCAGCTTCCCCTCTCGAGGCAAACGTACTCTAGCACCGTTTTTAAGACTTCTCCACGGAACGCTCCCCCGCCTTTCCGGGTTAACTTCCCAAAATACTGACAAATGATGCAGTTGCATTAATACTTTCTCTCCACGTTGTAATTCCTATCTCACCTCTCACATGCAGTTATATCCCCCATTCCGTCCTTTCCCGGTACATGTAATCAATTAAGCAGTATCTCGTCATCCGACTACCGCACAAAGCCAATGCCCGAAGTGGAACGTACGTAGTGACCGAAGGGTTGTAGTCGGCAGAACGACCACCAAAAAACTGTAACGAAAAAAAAAAAAAGGGTACCTCTTTTGGAAGTCGCCTTACCTCATCTCCACCAGCAAAAAGTATCGACCTCAGCACAGCAAAAAGCGTCGGCCTCAGCACAGCAAAAAGCATCGGCCTCAGCACAAAGTATTGTCCTCAGCAAGGTGTCGACCTCAGCACAGCAGAAAGCGTCTGCCTCAGCACAAAATGTCGACCTCAGCGACGTCGATAAATGTCATATGCCGTTACAACAAATCCAGTTGGGGTTGAAAGTCGAGTAAATAATGCTGCAGCTGCAGATCATCTGGTGTTTCCCGGTCATCAGGGATGTTAGGGATGTCAGAGACACTAGAGACATCGGAGACGTCAGAGATGTCAGAGATACTAGAGATGTCAGAGACACTAGAGACATCAGGGATATCAGAGACACCAGAGACACTAGAGACATCAGAGACACTAGAGATATCAAGGATATCAGAGATATCAAGGATATCAGAGATATCAGAGATATCTAAGATATTTAGAACATCAAATATACTGCATACTAGATATTATTATTAAGTAAAGGCTCTAGAGTCTGCTTAGTGAGCAAGTAAGCAGAGAAATATGAATCAAATTATTTACTGAGATGAGGAACTACATGATCAGTCAACTTTCAACTCTAAATTTACTCTGAAGTAGAATGTAGTGACTGAAGAGTTATAGTCAGTAGAATAAGCTCTACCGAACATTAAACAGATAAACATTAAACAGATAACATTAAACACGATTGAGATTACTGAAGAAACGCTATTAGAACTCATCGCCGATGAATATGATATCCTGATCCAAATTCATTCGAAGCTCAGTCTCCTCCTCATACTCGGATGGTACGAATTCTGTCGGCAATAGCTATAAAGTCCACGATAATATCCTGCCGCCTCGCAGCCTCATTAGCCTGGTACCTGTGCCAGAGTGCCATATCATTGAGATTGAGTTGATTCAAGGGTGCAACTGGCGGAGGAATTGGAGCAGGGAGCGGAGGGTAGGATGGGGGATAAATATTATCGCTGAATACAGCATATGAGGGTATCGTGAGAGTGGTAATTAGAGGGATGGTAGCCGGATTGCCTGGTTGATATCGAGAGAGATCCTATGAATATTAGAGATTCTGGATGTAGAGAATGAAAGGAACTACCAGAGAAAAGAGTTTCATCACTCGACCGAGAGGAGAGGTCCGTGTTCCTGCTTCAAAATCGAAAGTGTAAACATCAAATATCAATTTTGAGAGTTGGTTTTGTGCATTAGTATCGATCTTGCATGAAATCCCAACCTTCACCTGAGAGAATTAGAGTGTATTTTCGAAAGAGTAATACATTGCAATCCGAATAACCTACCCACAATGTAGTATCACGCCATGTCTTAGATAACTCATCTGATCTTCCGACCTCTATTGCAATCCCGGGGAATAGCGTATCCATCCCTCTCTGTGCGGAATATATGTGCATATCACCATCTTTTCGCCCCTTGTTCTGTGTGAGCGTAGTCACTAAAAGCAATTAGAGATCAGAACTCTACAGGGGAAGTACATCCCGTATGCATATTGATAATCGCATCGCCAGCAGTGCACATTGATTCGACAGTCTTTGTGATATGCGCTGCAATGACTGACGCGGTGCCGTCGTGAAGTTTCGAAGGCATCGAGATCACTAGTGTCATCCCCGAGAACTGAACTCTGAGACGCGCGTCTTGATGACTCTGTGACCAAGTGTTGAACACAGCCACGGGGACGTTCGTGATCTTGAGTGTGCCTGGAGCTCTACATATTAGCGATAAGAAAATAAATATAAGACTTAAGCTTATTCACGAGCAGTGATAACTGAGAAACCGTTCCATTAGGAGAGAATTGAATGTCCATGTATTTGATTGATGTCTGAGGAAATTTTGCCCGAAGTGGAACGTAGTGACCGAAGGGTTGTAGTCGGCAGAACAACCACCAAAAAACTGTAACGTCTTTCAATAAGAATATAGTTTATTTACAACTTCATAACACGTAAAGCTCTATATTCCAAGTCCCCACTTCGGGCCAACACTCGCCGCAGGCGAGCGCTTGCACTGACTCCTGAGTCTCATAAACCTCCAACGCTGATTGGCCATCCGACCCTGCACGCTCCAACACGCTCACAAACAAACCTCTACCAGCGAGGATGGACGTCGATGGAGCCGTTCCGAATGAATTGGCATATTCACTGGCTGCGAAGTGTAGGAAATGGACTTATGCAACGTATTCGGGGGAACATGAAGTCAATGAGGTGCCTCTTGTCGCCAGTGTAGCATATGAGACTCGCTTGGAGAGAGCCATCAACGATGCTCAGGCGAAAATAACATCCCAGAAACGGGTCCTGGAAGATGTACCTCCCTCGACCTGATTACATGCATTCTGGCAAACGTTGTTGATAGTAGTTACGGAAGACAATACAGGATGAAGAAGAGAAACAACCGCCATTAAACTTAAGTCCTGATGCAAAGGTAGAACGAATGCCAGAAGAGGTTGATTGTAGGGACTACATGATTTAGCAACGCAGTTGTTGAAAGTCCAGGCTATGACGAAAGCGCAGAATTACTTGTTACATATCGTAAGTCAAATACCAAGCAGCGAAAGTCCTCTAAACGCGCTACTGACGCGTCAAAACGTCGAAGAAGTCAACGACCAAACATCAGAAACTCTACGCATGGTACGAGACGGTATCGCAGAACTGAAGGAACGGATATCAGAGTACCTCCCTAAACCACAAATAACTAATCATGCAAGGGAGAAATTATTTTTGGAGGAAAATCGGGAGATTAAGGATGCTCTGAAAGAACGATTAGCCTCCCTACGCACACAATCTCAACAATCCGCATCCCAGTACCTCAAGTATTCCTCCTTTTTCTTTAAAGGATGTTGAGCTAATGTGAGTGAACTATCACATCAAAAGACCGCGTTGACAACATCCAAAAGAATCCTCACTCAGGGTCTCCAGCAATTCATCAAAGAACATTTATCACCCATCCTCCACGCCGAGGAAAAAGGCGCCGTTCCCGGCGACCCAGAAACTCTTCCCAAGAAAAAGCGACGGCGCGACGATGACGAGGCCTCTGAAAAGCATCTCGCTACAAGGATGATAACGCTCGTTGAGGTATCACTTGGCTTGTGCATATGTGTTGATTTGTAGGAATTATTGAACAGACTCGTTACGCCGGGGGGACAGTCACCTTGGGTAGATGTATTAGAGGATGATGTAGTTGTGCGATGTCTGGTAAGGGCGAATATCGCGGTGATGAATCCTAATGATGGATCGAAGATACGGTTGGTGGAGTTTCATAAGGAGGTCGAAGGGGATGAGATGGAAGAGGATTAAGGCAAGGGAATTGGAAGTTTGGATTAAGGTAAGCCCGGGGTGCTGTGTACTTATAGGGAATATGGCGTACAATAAGTGAATAGATTAATACTGTTGTCATATTCTTGTAATGATATACTTTCAAGATGCCCTCTCAACTTTTTTTTCTGTCTTTTTTAACATGCTTCTTTCCTCCAAAACCCACTCTAAGAAGACCCGTTCGTTCCATTTTTTACCCGTTCACGACGTTTCCTAACGGCCTACCATTAACCACATTCTCATTCTCAAGAGGGGGGAGTAGGTCCATACATTTGCCAACGTCTCAAGAACAGTCTTCGTATCCTCCCATCCGATACAAGCATCTGTAATACTAACCCCATATTTCAAGCCCGCCTTTCCCTCAGCAGGGACTTCCTGTCGCCCCTCGTGTAAATGACTCTCGAGCATGACCCCCGTAATCGAGTCCTCTCCATCGATTAATTGCTGCGCAATCGAGTCGGCGACTTTGGGCTGGTTGCGGTGGTTTTTGGATGAGTTGCCGTGGGAACAGTCGACCATGATGGTTTCGGGGAGTTTGGCTTTTCGGAGGGCGGCTTTTACTTCGGCGATGTGTTCGGGGGAGTAGTTAGGACCGGATGAGCCACCTCTGACAATTAGTACGTTGTCCACTGAACACGAACGCAATTGGGAACGCAGATGGCTGGAAGGAAAGGAAAAGGGGGAAAGGGACCTCAGGATAACGTGAGTGCAGTCATTGCCGGCGGTGGAGACGATGGCTACGACTCCTTGTTTTGTGATGGAGAGGAAATGATGGCCATGGGACGCAGCCTTGATTGCATCAATGGCAATTCCCAAAGACCCATCTGTGCCGTTCTTGAAACCTACTGGGAAGGACAATCCACTGGCCAATTCTCTGTGTAACTGTGACTCAGTCGTTCTCGCCCCAATTGCTCCCCAACTGACCAAATCTCCGAGATACTGCGGAGAGATCGTATCCAGCATCTCACTCCCTAAAAAGTCACCTTTGTTCTTTTGGGGGAAAGGGAAGAAATTACCAACAGGCACTCCTAATTGGAGAAGTTCTCTGTACAACCCCCGTGCAGTTCTCAACCCCTTATTAATCTGGAAAGACCCATCAATATCAGGATCATTAATCAACCCCTTCCACCCAACGGTCGTCCTCGGTTTCTCCAAGTACGCCCTCATAATAATAAGTAAATCATCCTTGTACGGCACAATTGCTTCGTCGTGTAATTTTTTCGCATACTCTAGTGCACTTTTCGGATCATGCAGCGAACAGGGTCCAACAATCACCAGTAATCGATCGTCGTGTCGACGGAGGACTTTGGCTGCCTCCAAGCGGGCCCGAATAACCAGCTCCTCGCTCTCTGCAGACTACAATTCAGTAACGTGGTACCACCAGACGTGGGTAAGGGAGGTACAACAGGGAGTTCGGCTTGAATGAGGGCGGGCATGATGACTGGATCGTAGCCTATTATTTTGGTATCGTCGCTGAAGGCTTTGGGCTTGCCGTCTGGGGTGCCATTGACCATAAGCGAGCCATTCGCAGGGAACATCGGTTGATGCATTTTAACAGGACTACAACGAGGAGACTGTCGTTGTGTTTTTTGTCAAGGTGAATTGAGTGTGGCGACTCTGGCGAGGGTGGAAAAATTGGTGACTCGATCGGCTATTGCACGTGATAGGAACGGGAGTGACTCCGAAGGAAAGAGCTTAAAATTAGGCACGTTGGAGAGTGATTCGCTGGGAGCGAGAACGGAGATAGAAGGTCACTTTCGGAGTATAGAAAGGATGAACTGGGATTGTATAGTCGATCGTAAACATATCCAGAAATGGGGTTTACTTCGGAATTGGACACGAAGCAATTCCACGTGTCGGTCACGAATTGCGACAAGATTGCTGAGCAGTTATACCATACCTCTGGACACTTTCCAAACGATACTTAGCAACAGAAAATTTGTGAGAGTATTCAACGATACTATCTCATTTGGGACTATGAACCTCGAGTCGGATGCCATAGTCTACCTTGTAACCTACAATCGCCAATTGTGAGAGAAGATGTCATTGATATCACTTTACAAAAACGTCTGCGCCTTCTTTCTGTATGCCTGACGAATTAGCTGGAGCGTCTAATTACAAGAAGTACCTTCTGATCCTTTAGCCACCGTCGATAATCCTACGCATTAGCATCACATTATTCTCTCATTACAACGGTACCTTCAAACTTCCGATTTTCTCTCCTAATACAGTCAGCGGCCTTCTCCATGAGAAAATACCATAATAATCCGGCACAGGGTTACTATACGACTGAAAGGACGGATCAGCCCTATTCTTCTCGATATGTTTATAAAACTGTCCCTCCTTCTACACCCGTCAGCGCTGCCCAATCCCCACCAAAACGCCCAGGATCCTTACCAAACTAATCAAATGAGTCTGTTTCCGATGAAGTAAATGCCACGCCGCCCTGCCTATCGTCGGCCCAACCAACCACCCAAAAACCCCACACCCAAGCACAAAAGCCGCATTCATCAAAAACGGATCAAATCCCAGGATCGTCTGCATTGGATCAATCTCTCCGGAACCAAAGTAGCTCAGGCCGCCATACACGCCTGCTGCGGACGCGGGAATCGATGCCAGGATACCTGTTATTCGTCGTTGCTTGCGTAGACGGAGGAATTCGTCCCATGATAGGCGTTCGTCGTCGTTTGGTGGAGCTGCGGATGTGTAGGACCGGGACGAGGTCGTGTCGAGCGAGTTGAGACGGAGGGATAGGAGTGGCAAAGGGGGAGATAGATGAGTGAGCGCAGAGCGCAGTGGACGTACGGCAATGGCTGGACGTATGACTGGACGGAACATCGTTGCTTCTCCGTGCGAATTGGGTCGTCGGTTTGAAGATCTTCAAAATTCGTGCTTACGTTCGAGGGTTCCAAATGAAGACGGGCTCGGTCGGGATTGCAATTCGCGGCCCTATGGTCACATGACCTGATACCGACGTCATTGCTATTTCCACAATTTAACAGGCAGTGTGCGCCAACTCACGTAGCCAAAATTTTGACAACATGGCAACAAACGACGAACTTCTTATAAGTAAATTATTCAACGTGGAGGGCTTGGTAGCTGTAGTCACTGGTATACTTTCCCGAAAGCAATTGCTGACTTCAGGTGGTGGAACCGGGATTGGATTGAGTATGATACCCCACGTCAGATATATGGAATTAACTGACCTGTGTTATAGTGTGTGCTCAGAGTATCTCATCTTTCACATCCGCTAACTAACAATAGCCCTCGCTGCTAATGGAGCAAAAGGTAGACTCCAGTAATGTGTTTGATTAATGAGATAGTGTATATTGCATCTCGAAGAGAGCATGCTGTTGAGAATGCTGCGAAACATTATTCCGAAGATCATCCCGGAGAGAAAGGCAATATTATCCCGTATTCTACCCCATGATTTTCATTCTTATCCTAGGATACAAGCCGATGTGACTAGCAAAGAGTCAATTGAGCAGCTTGTCAAAGAGGTCAGTAAGAAAGAGAAATATATCAACCTTTTAAGTACTCTCTTTTGTAAGGTTGTATTAATCTATAGTCAATGCCGCAGGTGTCGCTGGTCCAAAAGCATCTCCTACCCATACAGATGGTAATTTCTCCCCGATGACCTCATAACTAACAAGTAGCATCCAGATTGAAAGAAACTCTATGGAACAACGAAGACTTTTCCGGCTGGCACAACGTCTTTGAAACCAACGTCGCAGCAGTTTACTTTGTCACAGTAGCTTTCCTCCCCCTCCTCCAGAACGCCAAAAACTTCAAACCAAGTGTCGTAAACATAGCTAGCATGTCGGGCATCACAAAAGACTCGCAAAATCATTTCGCCTATAACGCATCTAAAGGCGCTGCAACACATCTTGTAAATCTGATGAGTGCCGAGTTTGTTGACACGGGGATTCGAGTGAATGGGATTTCGCCAGGGTATTTTCCTTCGGAGATGACGTCCAAGGAGGAGAGCGATCATCGACAGAAGAGTCATCTCGGAGATGAGTATGTTGAGGGGAAGGATGTTCCTGCGGGGCGGTTAGGGAATGAGTTGGATATGGGAAGTACGATATTATATTTGGCAAGTAGGGGGGGAGAATACTTGAATGGACATATTGTTGTGTTGGATGGTGGATGGCTGTTGAAACACTAATACGTATGGTCCGAGATCGCGAGGAATAGACTATAATTCATGCGATGAGAAATGGTGAAATTGTACACAAAACTCCAACACAAAACTGCGTAATGCCATAAATCTCGAACATATCCAGACTATATCCACTATTCCGCCCAGTAGATACTAACTCCGTGCTTGAAGCGCCTTATTGACCTCTTTCAAAGCCAAATTCAACGTTTGTGAATTTAGACGATTTTGTGGCTTTGTATGAGCACATATATTTCGCGAAACTAGAAGTTGATAATCTGATCGACGTCATCGTCAACAGTCGACAATGCTTCGATCAAGTTCCCGGGCGCTGTTTCGACTCAATGTATTATCCCCTTCACCATCACGTCAATTGATCCGTCCCGTCCTCTCTATTCGTCGTCACTATGCCAATAAGCCAACTTCCTCGCAACAACCCATCAGCGACTACATTGCATCGCAGCCACCGCCTTCGAATCCCGAAACACCTCCAGATCGAATGCCACATCAGACAGAGGAGGATATCGCTACCGAGAACATATTCGGAAAATCAGACAGTTCCAATAAAGATGGACTGCCTAGCGATGGTGTACCGGTGGAGGAGGTATTTGAAGATAATCCAGATGCTATGAGGAAGGCGCCCAAGGTTATCAAGGAACAAGGTTCATGAGGCCCTTCGACTCCCGGGAGAGTTGTAGGTTTGAAGTTACGCATATATTTGCGCAAGCAGCAGCATCATATGCGCTACTGCTTACCGGGTATCATTGGCTCGCTCATCTTGCAACTATGATGAAGGTAGTATTATCAATGTCATATCTTCCTTCGACTTATTGCCACAGATTTTGTTGGATATGAAAGATCTCGAATTGTGCTATGTGTTGCGTTGCTTTCCGTCCTCAAAGAACTGCTTGAGTGCATACAAACGCCCGTGGTCGCCGGCCGTCACTTTCACCCTATTCATCAGCCTTGGAGCGCAACTGACTGCCATCTAAGTCCATGATATTAGATGCTATTTCCTATCATGCTCATGCTTCAAATCCGGTATCCTGCTTTGCTCATCAACTGTACTTTCAGCCTTTGTACGGTCGTCCCTCTCGTTAATATCTTGCCCCTCTATGGTCGGTACATCTTTTCCCTCCGTGGTGATTACTTCTGACTCATCTGGCGATCTATACATAACAGGACTTCGATCTCCGGTGCGATGCGACGACAGGGGATCAGCTAATTGCATTCTCAGGAAGATATTGTGTTCAGGCTGACTATATCGACTGCCCCTTGCTGAAGTATCGGCCGGCAGAAGACGTCGTCTAGGTGGAGAAATTCGGCCAATTGGTGATGAAACTAGACTGCGTCAGATCGCCAGGATTTATACGGGGTTCGAACAGGGAAGGTTTTGTTCAGCCTGAGATATAATTTGGAACACGTGAACGCCATGTAAAGGCGCTGAGTGAAGTCTGTGAATCTCCTCTTCCTCATTTATAATAAGGTTTTCGTCTTTCATTTACCGTGCGGGAAGGATGCGACGTGAGTTATGTCGAGGGAACTCATGCTCGATGTCTCAAGCGATTGGGAAAAAGCGGTGTATTTCAAAGCAATATACCCGCTGGAGATGTTCGGGGAATACTCGCCACAGTGATACCGATTTTGAAGCTGCTTATTGTTAAGCTTATATATCTCCTCCTGGAGAGATTGATTTATAACTACCTCTTTTCTGCGCGGCGAGATCGGCGGGGGGAAGGGAGGTTTCTCCCTTGGGTCACAGGTTATGATTAGTTGAACAGTTTTGTACGATAAATGAAGGAACTAGAGCCACCATAATGAAGCCTTTGGACTTTTCTATCCGGTCTGTGCAGCTTGAAGTTCGGCTGCCGCGTTCGGGAGGATCATATGATGGGCATCACGCAGCTACAGGTGTTTCCAAGGTTTATTAACGAAAGGATAGACAAAGGGGCCGGGCCGACGGTTGATTATACTATAGTATCAGAAGGCCCTATATAAACTGCAATCTGTGAGAACAAACGCCATTAAAACCAAAAAAATAAAATCCTTGAACCACTCTAAGCAACAAAGTTCTCCGAAAAGTTTAAGACAGTCAACTGCCATCGAGCTTCGGTCTGCAGTGCACGAGTCTCCAAATATAAATATATTCCCAAGAATATCATCGAGACTATAGCAGTGCGCACTTGAACGCCGTCTCGCCGACATCCGGCCCAATTTTGTTATGTACAGACCGAAAAGGGAGAAATACCTAGCAACCCCTTTTGCGACGGTATTTATCCCATTTCGGTCACGTCATGAGGCAATGGACCCGCCAATCCCGTTCCGTGCCGGAGTGGCGGGCGCATTCCTTCATCCGACGTGGAAGACCGGAACAACGACTCATGAATCAACGGCTTCCGAAGTATTGTACCTCTACACTGCTCGCAGTGGGAGGGGTCTTTATCAAAGCAGTCGGCCGCCAGACTTCCATGCTAATCAACGTGCAGATGCAGGGGATGTGACAGGTTTCAGTGGATGCCACACATTAGGAGTAGGAAAGTCCGGATTCTGTTAGGAGGATTTAGGTCTGATTATTCAACACTTCAAGTCAGTCAACGTTTGCGAATTCATTGTGCATCACCAAAAAATTGGTAAAGGGAGGTAATCTCGCGCTTCAGCATGAAGCATCTCTTCCAGTAATTGCGATGAACGCTCAGATGGACACCAAATTTATTTACAACTTGAAAAGCAACTGTTTTTTGCCTGACCAGAACCTCACCATAGAGTGAAGAAGATCAATGATATAGAAAAGATTTAGAGATAGCAAGAAGCTGAAATCGTCAGATGCAGAGGGTTGATGTCTAGATTCTTAGTAGTATTATTATCTTGTTTAGACCGTTAGCACTAAATCACGCATACTCCACTGGACCGGCAATTTCGCGGCCTCAACAACGGGTTTACGGACAATACCGGGTTTTTTCGGCCCTTGAGCCGAGAACTCGTGAAGCTAAGAATTCCTAGTCAGCTGCGAAGAGGCCGAACTCAATTGAGAATCGACAGTGCGTGCTGCAGAACCTAACTCATATTGTTTCTGCTTCGATAAAAGCATTCAGAGTAGATGACTACGGACACAGCCGATCTCCGGCGTCTGGCTTTCAATCTCTTCTCCTTAGTCGCAACGCCTGTGGCCCTCTATTACGCCGCTTCATGGCTCTTCGAAACTCTCGATCCTCTAAAGTCAAGGAACGACGCAGCAAAGAAACACTCTGCAAGGACTATACAGCGTCTGCAGAGGTCTTTGAAAGATGCAAATGTCCGGCTAAAGGATATCACGGAGCACGAGGCTGTCATAATGTCCGAAGTGATTACCCCCGATGAGATTAATGTCAAATTTGACGGTATTATGATGTATCTTACAAAGCTAACAAGAATAGATATTGGAGGTCTAGAAGATATCATCTCAAGCGTGAAGGAGACCGTGATATATCCGCTGGTGTATCCAGATCTATTCCGATCTGCTTCGTATTGTCCACCAAGGTCTACCTTATGATAGGGGTTTATTAACGGCACCTCGGGGTGTATTACTTTATGGACCGCCTGGGTGTGGTAAGACTATGCTCGCAAAAGCGATGGCTGCAGAATCGTACGTCAACTATTTAGGCCGCTAACGTTTGTTCTTCAGAGGCGCTACTTTCATTAATATTCACATGAGCACCTTATCGCAAAAGTGGTTCGGAGAAAGTGAACGTCTAGTGGATGCAGTCTTCTCTCTCGCTCACAAATTACAGCCTTCTATCATCTTCATTGATGAGATAGATAGTTTCCTTCGCGAACGCACTTCCTCCGATCATGAGGTACGACCCATAAAGTTTGTCAATGACGTCAGGTTACCGGAAATATGAAAGCTGGTTTCATGACACGATGGGATGGACTTACAACGGAGGAAAACACACGTATAGTTGTTCTGGGGGCCACAAATCTTCCAAACTCCCTTGATCCTGCCGTTCTTCGCCGTCTTCCCAAGCGGTACGCCGTCAATCTACCCTCTGCTGGTCAACGTCGGAAGATTTTCGAAATCCTTCTCAAAAAGGCATCTCTCGCTCCCAATTTCTCATTAGACCGTTTAATAACCGCGACTGAGGGGTTTTCTGGCTCAGACATCAAGGAGATGTGCAGAAATGCGGCTATGGTCCCATTGCGGGAATACTTGAGATCGCATGGGAAAGATTTGGATGAAAGAAAGCTCCAGGCAACAACTGAACTACGGCCTTTGTCGACGAATGACTTTTTTATGGACTTTGAAAAAGAATATCAACGCACTGAGCAAGAAGATATGGATTAGGGATTTCATCTGGAACGGGCAAAAGGGACATAGGCGTTTCGTAAGGATTAGATACTGAGAACACAAGAAATGACAGAAAAAACTAGCAAATTTTAACCCGTGAAGGATATATACATGATGCGAAGACGAAAAGAAAATCGAAAATAAAAAGGCAGCGTTTCAGACGCTTCCCGTCTTAACCTCTGCAATCAAAGATTCACATTGATTGGAGACCTTTCCAAGTTTCTCAATAAGTGATTTGTCTCTGATATCGAGATTGCGTTTATGGTCGGCGACTCTTTTCCGGACGCGATCAAACAAACCTGCACGATTCCTGACATTTAGAATAAGATAAAGGTCTACCTCCGGTGCGTAATATAATCTGAAATCAATCGCGCAGCGCGGTTCGCTATGTCTACAAAGTTAGTAATTCTCCAAGGTATCTTACTTTGTCCTGCGTTCTCCCATTCTGCGGTGTTCTGTGGATCCTGTGGAATAGTTTCTGAGGGAATCTCCCACCTCACGTTCTTGTTGATGTAGAGCGTCGGAGTTTGGTATTGTCTAGTGCTGTTTGCGTGATCCAACTTGAGGTCAATCACATCACACCGCAAGCCGCAGCTCGAACTAAGACGAGTCTCAGTCGAAGCTAGCTCCGCTATCCCTTCAATCACTTTTGCATCAGACTACTGTTAGACAACATGCGAGAGACAACATGCTTCTTTCTGAGAGCTGTGAGGTTCCTGCCGAGACTCAGGATTGCTGAATACATCGCCATCTTCCATATTGTCGTTTACGCTATTAAAATATCCTTCAAAGGAGGGCTGTGAAGAAGGTGGTGCATCAGAGTCAGGAAGTACGGTGAGATCCATTTCCTGGGAAGCTGACTGAAGAGGGAAGCCAAGGGGTGCGAAATGGCGTTTCATCGGATTTTCGAACTCCTTAGAGTCGGGGGTCTGCCTACTGGTGTCGTCGGTGACACTCCTGTAATTCTGGATGTCCTTTGTAGCTTCAAGACTGTGACGCGACCGTTTACGGGCATTGTGGGTTGTGGAGAGCTGCTCGTGCGTGTCTTGGTCAGTCTCTTTGATCGGCTTTGAATTAGGAACAGTCTCCTCGCGTTGATTTGCAGGTGGCTCCGAATGATATGGGCCCGCATTCCTGGCCAGTGGTTTTGCTTTCTTTTTATAGGAGCTAGTATTTGGATGAGACGGCTCACCGTGTTTCGGTTTCCGAACCTGTGCTGCAGTTTGAATTACGGCATTCGAGGAGCGAGCGCTGGATGTATTCAATGCTGCGCTCTGTATCGCCTTGGCATGTTTTGTGCTGTCCTCTGGTTTTGAAGATGATGTAAACTGGTCTGTAGATGAGTTCTGTCGCGGATGTGGTTCAAGCATAGTATTCGGGTCGATCCTGAAAGCACTCAGATCTGAGGACTTATTTGTCCGCGTATTGCCGCCAGATTTCGCGATTGTGAAGGGTTGGCGCATGGCAGACATAGTTGTATATCAGCAGACTGTTCAAGCAAAGCAATCGAGAGACAGAATAAGGAGCCAAGCTGCTGAATATACGATGGTATCAACAATTGGCGCGGCTCCGAAGTCCGGGACTCCGGATCACGATTCACAACGACCTGATGACTCAGCGAGACCAGACAATCTCCGAGACCTTTAGGTTGAGGTTTGAGTTCCATCTGCGACGCCACTATGTCACACCTCCTTATTGGCTAAAACCGTTCGACAAAGACCTGGGCCGTCAGAATTCTGGTTTTGGATTGGCCACTTGGGCCGTCCGATACTGACGGCGGCCGCCGATGAGTTTTGATTGGAGGAAGCCATGCACACTGTTTTTGGTCCTTATTGCCTAATGCCTGTGCTTAGAATCGCTAAACAGGGACGAAATAGGAGAATGGGACTTCAGAGAAATAATGTCGTTGCAACTTGCGAGCTAAGAAACTAAGGCTACCAATCTACAGTTTTTAAATGTAGCAGTAATGCCATTTGGTCAGTCCAGCTTCCGCATTATTGTCGGTACCGTGTTTGATTTCGGTCAGAGGCTGGATTATCTAGGCGTGCTGACAGGATCCGTTAGCTGAAGGCTGGAGCTGGAGCTGCTAGCTGGAGCTAGAGCTAGAGCCATAAGCTAGAGACAAGAACTGGCGGTGCGAGCTGGAACCTGTACAACGCTCGTCGCTAGTGTTACCTGGTGCCACGAGTTGGTGCCGCTAGCTGAAGCTAAAGCTGGAGCCACGAGCTGAAGGTGCGAGCTGGACTGTGGAGAATACTAGTGCTAGCTTGAGCCGCCAGGTGGTGTAGCTGGCCCCTCAGCCTGGCCGGAGGTGTGAGCTGAAAACTGGAGAATGCTAGCGCTACTAGCTAGCTGGAGCCGTTAGCTGATGCCCCTACCTGGAGTCACGAGCTGGAGCTAGTGCAGCTAGCTGAACCTGGAACCTGGAGAATGCT
>Ga0182024_10014297_pt1 | contig 15360 bp, 14 predicted proteins | sample P32metaG_FD_120480 | JGI IMG/M metagenome (GOLD analysis project Ga0182024, IMG submission 120480) | Permafrost microbial communities from Stordalen Mire, Sweden - P3-2 metaG (Illumina Assembly) | ecosystem: Environmental > Terrestrial > Soil > Wetlands > Permafrost | place: Sweden: Stordalen... | reverse complement strand
CCGCGCCACCGGCATTCCCGCTTTCGTGAGCAAGCTAACCCGATAGGGCCCGCGCCAGCGCGGCGAACTCCTGGACCGTGAGATCTTCGGCGCGCGCGGTGGGCGCGATGCCCGCTTTCCCGAGCAACGCCTCGCCGCCCAGTTTCTTCAAGCTCTGGCGCAGCATCTTGCGGCGCTGGCCGAAGGCGGCGGCGGTGACCGCCTCGAGCCTGGAAAGTTCGGCGGGCGCGACAGGTTCGGCCAAAGGCTCGATCCGCACCACCGACGAAGTTACCGAAGGCGGCGGCACAAAGGCGCTGCGATTCACATCGAACAGAATCTTCGCCTTGGCGCGCCAGCCGATCAGCACCGCCAACCTCCCATAATACTCCTCGCCCGGCCTGGCGGTGATGCGCTCGGCCACCTCCCGCTGGAACATAAGGGTCAAGCTCGCCCACCAGGGCGGCCATGCTTCACCGGTGATCCATTTGATCAGAAGCGCGGTGCCCACATTGTAGGGCAGGTTGGCGGCGATACGCGTTCCGGCGGGAACGATCTTGCGCTCGTCAAGAGACAGCGCATCCGCCGCGATCACGTCGAGCTGACCAGGATAAGCCGCCGCGACCTCTTCCAGCGCCGGCAGACAACGCGGATCGCGCTCCACCGCGATCACCTTGCCGGCGCCTTCCCGCAGCAGCGCGCGGGTCAACCCGCCCGGTCCCGGTCCCACTTCGTAGAAAGTCCCGCCCTCCCGGGCGCCCGCGGCGCGGGCGATCCTGGCCGTGAGGTTGAGATCGAGCAGGAAATTCTGCCCCAGGGACTTCTTTGCCGCCAAGCCGTGCGCCGCGATCACGTCGCGCAGCGGCGGCAGCCCGTCCCCGGTCACTTTATTCATGGTCGCGCGGCCCCGGGCGCGAATGCGCCCAATTTGTTCAAGGGCGCCTCCGGCGGCGCTCGGAAAACCGCTCGCCGCCTTGCGGCTCCCACTTTTCCTGGCCGTCGCTCATCGGGCCCGCGCGTCGGCGATCATCGCCGCCATGCGGATGGCCGCGATCATGCTGCGGTGATCGGCCTTGCCAAGGCCCGCAATGTCGAAGGCGGTGCCATGATCGGGCGAGGTGCGCACCAGGGGAAGGCCCAGCGTCACATTCACGCCGTCCCAGAAGGACAGTGTCTTGATGGGGATCAGGCCCTGGTCGTGATACATGGTGAGGACGGCGTCATAGCGTTTGCGCGCCTCGTCATGGAACAGCGTGTCGGCGGAAAGCGGGCCGGTCACCTTGTGTCCGCGCGCCTTGAGCGCCTGGACCGCCGGCGCGATGACGTCTTTCTCTTCCGGGCCCAGCATGCCGTCCTCGCCGGCATGAGGATTGAGCCCGGCGATGGCGAGCCGCGGCTCGGCGATGGCGAAGTCGCGGGCCAAGGCTTTCAGCATGATCTCGGCGGTCTCGACGATCGAGTCGGTGCTGATCGCCTTGGGCACTTGGGCCAGAGGCGTATGGATGGTGAGCGGCACCACCCTCAATTTTTCGCTGGCCAGCATCATCACCGCCCGGGGCGCGCCGGTGAGAAAGCCCAGAAATTCGGTATGGCCGGGATAGGGAAAACCCGCTTGCTTGAGGACGGATTTGTGGATGGGAGCGGTGACCATGGCGGCGGCTTCGCCAGCAAGGCAGGCTCTGGCCGCCAATTCAATCGCTTCGATCACGGCGGCCGCATTCCTGGGATCGGCGTTGCCGGGCTTGGCGGTCACCTTCGCGACAGTCGGGATCAGGGCGCTTTTGCGGGCGGCGAAAATATCCGCGTCGCCGATAAGCTTGAGCGGGTGATCACCGATCTTGCCCCGCAGCTCATCGAAAGCGGCAAGCGCAATTTCCGGCCCGATGCCGGAAGGCTCCCCCATGGTGATGAGAATTGGCGCGTTGGCGTCAGCGGACTTCGACATCGACGCCGCGTCTCAGGTCGCGCAGATAGCGCCGTGCCAGGGCGGAGATCTGCTGGTCGAACAGCATATTCTCGATCTCCTGGCGGCTGGGCATCTGATAGGCGATCTGGATCACGATCTTCTTGTCGCAGCGCGCGATCATTTCGACGCCCGCGTCGGAGATGAAAGGGGGCGCCATTTCGCCGGAATGGGTGGTGGCGAGCGCCTTTTGAATCTCGGGGCTGAGATCGCCCACCCGCATATTGCCCAAATTCATATAGACCGCGCCCTTCAACTGCTCGGGCACTTTCGACAGGAATTCGCACCCGCCAAAGCCGGTACGGACACTGGAGGCGATCTGGATCGCTTTTTGCGCATTTTCCTTGGAAGGATTGGGGCCCAAAGGCAGAAGCAGCCGCGCCAGGGCCAGCATGCTGTCGGGCGTGATGGGCGCCTCCTTGGGCGTGTCGATCTTGGTGCCCAGGGGTTCCTGGCGTTGACGCAGCGCCAGGATGTAATAGCCGCCGATTGAGCGGATGGGCTCGGACACGGTGTTGATCGCCATCTTGGTGAGCGCCGCGTTCAGCTCCGGCGCCAACTGGCCTTCATGCACCCAGCCGATATCGCCGCCCGCCGCCGCCGATGGCGACTGGCTGAACTGATGGGCGATCATGGCGAAATTGCCGCCCGATTTGAGCTGCGACTCGACCGACTGCGCGTCCTTGAGCGCGTCGGCGTCCTTGTCGGGATTGGCCACCTGGAAAAAGATTTCGGCCACCAGATAGTGGGGCTTGTCGGCGCCTTCGGCATAGCGCGACATCTCGGCATTCACTTCTTCCGGCGTGATGTTGATGCGGTCCTGATATTCCTGCTGCACCGTCTTCTGCCAGGCGAGCTGGGCGGTGAGCTGACCGCGCAGCGCCGCCTCGCTGGCGCCGGCATTGGAAAGGACGTCGCTGAGCTGTGCCTGCGTCAGATGATTGTCCGAAAGCATGTGGTTGATCTGGGTATCGACCTCGCCCGGCGTCACCGTGACGTGCTTCTTGATCGCTTCCTGCAGCTGCAGCTTCTCGTCTTCCAGTTGCGTGACGATCTGGGTGCGGATGCGCTTGAGTTGATCGCCATCAGGCTGGATGCCGGACGTGGCGAGGTAGAGCGCCATGCGCTGGCGCACTTCGTATTCGGACACCGAAATGTCGTTGATCACCGCGGCGATGCCGTCGCTGTCGGCGTCATCCGATTCGGCGTGAATCACCGCAGGCTCCCAGATTTTGGACTTGGCGGGTTCCGTCGCGGCGCTTTTCTGCGCCGGCTTGGCCGCCGGCTGGATGGCGGTGCCCGGCGCGGCGGTGGGGACGGCTTGCGCGGCAGCGGGTTGGGCGGCCGTGGGCGGCGGCTCGGCGGCGGCGACATTCTGCTGCGCGCGGGCCGTCATTCCCCATGCCGAAAAAGCGAGGGCAAAGAACGCGGTAAGGACAATACGCATGGGTTTCAGATCTGTCTTCGCCGCTGGTCCGATCACAGGGTTTGGCATTCGGATATGCCCTTCGGGCACGCTCCCGCGATTTCCGGTTGCCCCTAACCTGTGGCGCAGAATAAGCAATTTCCCCGCCCGATCAAGTTGCCGGGGCTCAAGGATGGCCGGTGGTGAAGACATTTTGGGGGAAAAGGCTGAAAGGCTGCACCGGCTGGTCGCCGGTCTTGAGTGAAAAACGCAGGACTATGGAGGTGGAAGGCGGCACGCCCTGGGCGATGTCGCCCACATATTTGCGCCGGAAAGCGAGCGCCACCGCCAGACATTCATCCTCATAACCCAAGCCATACTCGCTATCGAGCGTCTGGGCGCCCAGAAGGTCGCGCTCGATGGCGGCGAAAGCCTGCCAGTTCTCGTAAAAGTTAATGTCGCCCTGGATATTGAGCTGTTCGCGCGCGGGAAGTTCCAGGGTCACGTCGTCCGGCGGCAATTGCAGGTTGGGAACCGCGGAGGGGAGCTGCAGATAGGCGATCTGCAGTGAGGAACGGCCATAGGTGCCGGTGACATAGACTTCCTGGCGCCGCACGGTGCCGTCGGTGCGGTCGAAATCGAGGCGGTCGGTAACGTCGAGATGCGGCAGTTTCAGCGTCACCCGTCCAATGATGTCGGAGGTGGTGCCGTTCTCGCCCTGGAAGTCGGCGAAGATGGGGTCCGGCTTGACGCGGTAGGTCTGGCCCAGCAGGCCTTGCAGCTCGCCGCCGCGAAACATCGCGTCGGCGATGAAGCCCACATTGGCGCGAGGCCCGCTCTCCACCAGATCGTAGCCGGGAAGCTGATTGACGCTGAAAATATTGTTGTCGTCGAACTCGAATGCATCTTCGTCCTCGACGGGAAGGCCGGCGGGATTGCCGCCATAAGGCTGGGCGATCAACTGCGCCAGCGGTTCCAGCATGTAGCTGGTGTTCTGATGCTCGTCGGCGATGAAAGGCCAGCGCCAGTCCAGCGCCACATAGGGAATGCCGCGCGCCACATAGTGGCTCTTGTCCGGCACATCGGGGAAATTCACCGGATCATTGTTGTTGACATGGAAGAGGTCGCCGCGGGCGTCGGCGATCAGGGTCCAGAGCTGGCCGCCGCCGAATATCATGGGCAGACGCCAATTCACTTCGTTGGTCAGGCGCTGGCTGTCGGGACCGTCGCTGCGAACAAGAGAGACGCTGTTGATGTCGAAGCGGAATCGCCCGCCCGCCACATTGCTATCGGGGATGAAGGTGTAATCGAGCTGGGGCAGCACATAGGGAATGACTCCCTGGACGTCGGTGGCGCGCAGGCCCTGGAAATAATAACCGCCCAGTGAAAGCCGCGAACGTCCGGTGTCGTTCTCGACGAAAAGATTGTTGACCAGCCGGTCCAGGAACGAGATGTCGTAGAACCGCATATAGGCGGTGTTGTTGGTGAGCTCGGCCTTGAAGCCCGCGCTCCAGCCGTCCCCGATGGTGTAACGGCCCGAGCCGAACAGATGGTCGTAGAATTGCGGTCCCGGGGTGTGTCCGCCCAATCCGCCTTCGGGGTTGTAGGCGATCGAATCCTGGATCCACATGCCGCTGTTCTGCCAGCGTTCGCGATATTCCGTTTCCACCAGCTCGCCGCCCTTGGTCGAGACTTGCGGCGCCACGGTGAGATCATTCTGGGATGAGAGGGCGATGTAATAAGGCAGGCGCGCGAAATATCCCACATTGGTTTCGGTGCCGACATCGGGCGTGAGGAAGCCGCTGGAATATTTCACCGTGGGATCGGGCTCGGTGAGGAAGGGCGCATAGAGAATGGGCACGCCCAGGAAATCCACCGTGGCGTCGGTGAAGTGGATGCGGTGCGCCACCTGGTCATAGACCACGCGCTCGGCTTTCACTTGCCAAAGCGGCGTGGTCTGTGCCGGCTGGTTGCAGATCTTGCAAGGGCTGTAATTGGTGTAGTGCGCGATCACCATGGTGCCGCCCACGCGCTGGGCGCTGGCGGCGGTGAGCCGTCCATTCTTGCCGATCAAGGCGCCGAAACCGTTGAGTACGCCCTCGCGCATATGATCGGTGAGCACCACATGCTCGGAGAACGCCACATTGCCCAGCCGGTCGGTGAGGCTGACATGGCCGTCGGCGGTGACCTTGTCGCTCTTCTGGTCGTAGGTGACGCGGTCGGCGTCGAGGATGCGGCCCTGGTCCACGATCTCGACATGGCCTGTCGCCGCGACTGTCTGATTGTCGCCATCATAGGTCACCTGGTCCGCTTGCAGCAGAATCTGATCATTGCCGGCGGCCGGTCTGATCGCCGGTCTGGCCGCCTGTCGCGCCGCCGGTTTGGCAGGCGCGGTTTGGGCTTCGGCCATCGCCCAGGGACTCAGCGCTGCGCCCAGCAACAACAGCCTGATGAGCGCCGAACGGCGCTTAGAGCAAGTTGGGGACCACATTGGATCGACTGCGTTGCGTTGCGGCGAGGCGATCCGCTAGGAGCCGTGCGAAGAGCGTATCGGTAATACGGTCGAGTGCGGCGACACCGCGGGCGCCCGCCGCAACACAACCCGAAGGGCCGGGGTCTTTTGCGTCGTGGGTTCGTCGAAAGGCTTGCCCGTATTGCCGATACGCGCTGCGCCTTTCTCCTGCCGCCGCGCGGCTTTGCCGCGCATTAATCAAATTGGCGTGCGAAGCACGCCGGGGCGCAAAATACCTCCGGCGCAGCGGTTCAATGTGGTCCCAACTTGCTCTCATCATCCATCCTCCTGATTGAACAGAAGGGTCATGCCGATCAGGATGGCGGCGATGGCGGGGGCGGTGGCCGCGAGCAGCACCGGCACCGCGCCCGACTGGCCCAGAACCCGCGTCAAGTCGGAGAAGAAATAGACGCCGAAACCGCAGGCGGCGCTGAACAGGATCACTTTGGTGACGCCGCCTTCGCGCGCCAGCCGCACGGAAAAGCTCGCCGCCATGAACACCATCGCCGCGAACAAAGCGGGCAGCGCGTAAAGCGTATAGAGATAAAGCTGATAGCGGACGGCCGAGAAGCCGGCGGCCTGGGCGGCGCGGATGAAACCGGGCAAATCCCAGAAGGACAGCGCATCGGGCGCCTCGAAACTCTCCTGAATCTGGGCCGGCGTGAGCGCGGTCTGCAGCAGATAGGTGTCGTGATGCTGGGGCGTGCCGCCTTTCGTATCGGACACAAAGGCGTCCTTGAACAACCAGGCGTGATCGCGGAGATCGCCGCTCCGGGCGTCGATGCGGCCGTTGAAACGATCCTCGGCGCCATAAAGAAAGACGATCACGTCCTCCAGATGCTGGCCCTGGTCGGCGACCCGCAGCGCGTGGATCACCGATTGCTGCTTCTCATCGCCCTGACGCAGCCATAAGCCGTTCTGCGACACCGACAGCTGGGAGGCTTCGCCTTTGACATAGCGCGCTTCCATGCCCGCGAATTGCTCGAACATGCGCGCGGAAATCGGCGTGAACACCGTGACCGCGCAAACTCCCACCATCACCGCCACCGCCAGCGGCGGCAAAAGGAAATCCCAGGCCGAGACGCCGGCGGCGCGCGTCGCCACCAATTCCTGGCTGCGGCTGAGCCGGGCAAAGGTGAAGACACCGCCCAGAAGAATGGCGAAGGGCAGCATCTTCTGCCCCAGATCGGGCAATTGCAGCACCGCCATGCCCACCACCACCGAGGTCCCCACGCCATGGCCGGCGGTGCGGTTCAAAAGATCGACCACATCGATCGAGAAGGCGAGCGCCAGAAAGGCGCAATAGACCGCCAACACGCCCAGGAGGAATTGCACCGCCAGATAGCGGTAGAGCGTCCAGGACCAACTCATGCCATGGCCTCTTTGAGGCGGCGGCGGCGCGCCAGGATCGCGGCGGGACTGAAACCCATCAACACGATCCAGGCCAGGATCAAGCCCAGAAGCGGGATCGCATAAAAAAGCGCGTCCAAGGCGGGATGGCTGGACGCCGGTCCCGCCACGCCATAGCCGGCGATGCGCACCGCCGCCGCCGCCAGCGACGCCATAGTGAGCCGCATCGCCAGCGGGCCGCGCTGGCGGCGTCCGCGCATCACCGCGGCCAGCGCGATCATGGCGAAGGCCAGGCAATAAAGCGGCTGCGCCAGGCGGTTGTTGGCTTCGGCGAGGTAAGCGGTGCGGATCGCTTGAGGAAGATTGGTCTCGCGGGGATGCAGCAATTCGATCAGGGACCGCTCATTGGTCTGGCGCTGGTTCACCCGCGCCGGGCCGCCGAACTGGTCGAGGTCGAACACATCACGGCGGAATTTCAGCACCGACAATTGGCGGCCGCCTTGCGCGCTCTGCTCCACCGTCCCGTCCAGCATGATCAGGCGCGTGCCCAGCGGCGTCTGCGCCAACTCACCCCGTTCCGCCAGATAGGTCACCGGGCGCTTGGCGTCGCGGCTGTCATGCACCAGGATGCCGCGAATCTGGCCGTCATTGCCCAGAAGGCGGATGAACACGGTGAGCCCCGGCGCCGGCGGATTGAATTCGCCTTCATTGAGAAGCGCCGCGCCGATATCGGCGCGGATGTCCAGCACCTTGGCATTGAGCGCGCGCTGGCCTGCCGGCATCAGCCAAAGCGCGCAGGTCCAGGTGATCGCCATCACCACCAGGGCGGCGATGAAGACCGGGATGGCAAGCTGGCGCTGGCTGTAGCCGGCCGATTGCATCACCACCAGTTCGCTGTCGCCGTTGAGCCGGGAGAGGGTGAACAGCGTGCCGAAGAAAAAAGCGATCGGCACGATGATGACCAGCAATCCCGGCAGGATCAGGACCGTGAGATAGATGAAAGTGGGCGCGGACTGGCCGCGATTGATCACCAGGTCCAGGAGCTTGAGCGACTGGGTGAGCAGGATGACGCAGGTCATCAGCAGGGTGAGCAGCGCCACCGGCCCCAAAAGCTGGCCCAGCACATACCAGGAAAGCCGGCTCCAGGGGCGGCGTGGCCGTTCGCTGTCAAGGCCGCTATGGTTACGCTCAGTCATCTCAAGCCCTGTGCGGCGCGCAATGGACTTTCACCCCCGTCGCGATTCGGTAAACTAGCACTGCTTTTCCGCTCTTCGCCAACCCGCAAATCCGGAGATATTCATGCAGATTTCTTTTGCCGCGCCCGTCCCCAAGGTTCAAACCGGGAGCTGGGTGGTGGCGGCGCCCGAAGGCGGGAAATTGTCGCAAAGCGGGCTGAGGGCCGACCAGGCCAGCGGCGGCGCCCTGAGCCGCGCGATCAAATTCTCGCGCTTTACGGGAAAATCGGGGCAATTCCTGGAGGTCGTGGCGCCGGCGGGTCTTTCGGTCTCCCGCATCCTGCTGGTGGGACTGGGCAAGCCCGAGACGCTGGATGAGAAGGCGCTGGATGTGCTGGGCGCCCGGATCACGGCGCGGCTGGAAAGCGCGGGTGAAAATTCGGCCACCTTCGCGATCGATGTTCCCAAAGGAGCGAAAGTCAAAGGCGGCGAGGCGGCGGCGCATCTGGCGTTCGGCGCGCGGCTCAGAAGCTATAGCTTCGACAAATACCGCACGCGCAATCTGGATGAATTCAAGAAACATCTGTCCACTCTGAAAGTGGCATGCGCCGACGTGGCGGCGGCGAAACGCGCCTATGTCGAGTTGAATGCGGTGGCGGACGGCGTGGCGTTGGCCCGCGACCTGGTCAATGAACCGCCCAATGTCCTTTACCCGGCCGAGTTCGCCAAGCGCGCCAAGGCGCTCACCAAGCTGGGCGTCAAGGTCGAAGTCCTGGGCGAAGCGGAAATGAAGCGTCAGGGCTTCGGCGCGCTTCTGGGCGTGGGCCAAGGCAGCGCGCGCGAAAGCCAGCTGGTGGTGATGCAATGGCCGGGCGGCAAGAAGAAAAGCCAGCCGGTTGCCTTGGTGGGCAAGGGCGTGTGTTTCGATTCCGGCGGCCTTTCGCTCAAGCCGGGCAGCGGCATGATGGGGATGAAAGGCGATATGGGCGGCGCCGCCGCCGTCACCGGCACCCTGATGGCGCTGGCCAGCCGCAAGGCGCGCGTCAATGCGGTGGGGGTGATCGGCCTGGTGGAGAATATGCCGGGCGGCGACGCCATCCGTCCCGACGATGTGCTGACGTCGCTTTCGGGCCAGACCATCGAGGTCCTGAACACGGATGCGGAAGGGCGCTTGGTCCTGGCCGACGCGCTCACCTATACCCAGCGGCGGTTCAAGCCCAAATTCGTGATCGATCTGGCGACCCTGACCGGCGCGATCGTGCAGACTCTGGGCTCCGAGCATGCCGGCGTCTTTTCCAACAATGACAAGCTGGCCGAACGGTTGAGCGAAGCGGGCCGCAAGACCGGCGAGCGGGTGTGGCGCCTGCCGCTCGATCCCGCGTATGACAAGATGATCCGCTCCAAGATCGCCGATGTGAAGAATATCGGCGGCGCCAATTCCGGCTCCATCACCGCCGCGCAATTCCTCAAGCGTTTCATCGAAGGCGGCACGGTGTGGGCGCACCTGGATATTGCCGGCGTGGCCTGGCAGGACGGCGAGCAGAAGCCCATGATCCCCAGCTGGGGCACGGGCTGGGGCGTGCATCTGCTCGATCAGCTGGTGCGCGAGCATTACGAAACGTGACCGAGACGCTGTTCTATCATCTGGAGCGGCGGGCGCTGGAAGACGTGCTGCCGGGCCTGGTCGAAAAATCGCTGGGGCGCGGCTGGCGCGCCGTGATCAAGACGGAATCGTCGGAGCGCTCCGACGCCCTGGACAATCTGCTCTGGACGTATGATGAGGCCGGCTTCCTCGCCCACGCCCAGTCGGGCGACGGCGAGCCCAAACGGCAACCGGTCTTGATCACGGTCGAGGATGAGAATCCCAATGGGGCCCAGATTCTGTTCTGCGTGGGCGGGGCCGAACCTTCCGATTGGGACGCGCTGTCATCGCTGGCGCGGGTGGTGATGCTGTTCGACGGGCGCGACCAGGCTTTTGTGGAGCGCGCGCGTGCCGCATGGCAAAAAGCCAAGAACGCGGGTCATGACGTGACCTATTGGAAGGAATCGCCTTCCGGCAAATTCGAGAAGCAGGGTTGATCCTTTATGCTGGGTTTTAATTTTGGCCTCGGGTTCGGCCTGATCTTTCTGATCGATCTGGCTTTCGCTTGGCACATCATTCGCACTGGCCGCTCGCCGATCTGGATCGCGGTAGTCGGCTTCCTGGGACCGATCGGCTGGGGCGCTTATGTTCTGTTCGCCATCCTGCCCGACATGGCGTCCAGCGCGTCGGCTCGGCGCTTTGCCGACAATGTGGCGAATGCGGCAGACCCTGGCCGCAACTTCCGCGAAAAGCAGCGCCAGGTGGCGACCGTGGGCTCGGCCGATGCCAAGCGGGCGCTGGCGGAGGAATGCATCCGCATGGGCCGCTTCACGGACGCGGTGGAGCTTTACGAAAGCGCCATGGCCGGCCCCTTGGGCGCCAGCGATCCCACGCTGCTGAAGGGACTGGCGCGCGCCAAGATGCTGTCCGGCGACGGCGCCGCGGCCGAGACGCTGTTTCAGCGCCTCAGGGAAACCGATCCGGCCGCGTTCGACGCCGACGCCGAGCTGGATTACGCGCGCGCGCTGGCGCTCCAGGGCAAGAATGATCTGGCGGTGCGGCAATATGAAAGCGTGGTGCCGCGCTATCCGGGCGAGGAAGCGCGCTGCCGTTTCGCGCTGCTGTTGGAGCAATTGGGCCAGGAACAACGGGCGCAGCAATTGTTCCGCGAGATTCTCGATTCCGTGAAAGGCGCGCCTGGCTATTATCGCCGCCGGCAGGCCGAATGGGTGCGCATCGCCCGCCAACACATCAAATAAAGCGCGATCACTCCGCTGCGATCGCCGCGTCGTAATCCTGTTGCGCCGCCACCCATTGGCTTTCCGCCGCCGCAAGCTTGCGCACGGCTTCCGCGCGTTTCTTGGAGACGGCGCTGCCTTTGGCGGGATCCTGGGTGAACAACAGGGGATCGGCCAGGGTGCGGTCCAGCTTGGCCAGTTCGGCCTGCAGCGCCGCGATCCGGGATTCGGCGGACTCCACCCGATCCTTGAGCGGCTTGAGTTCCCGGCGCCGCTCGGCGGCGTCGCGGCGGACGCCGGCTTTTGTCTGTTTGCTTTCCGTTTCGGCGCGTTTGGCGGGCGCAGTGTCGCCCGCGAGCAGGAACCGGCGGTAATCGTCGAGATCGCCTTCATAAGGCGTCACCTTGCCGTCCGACACCAACAGCAGGCGCTCGGCGGTGGCCTCGATCAGGCGCCGGTCGTGGCTCACCAGCACCACCGCGCCGTCGAAATCATTGAGCGCGGTCAGAAGCTCGTTGCGCGCGTCGATATCGAGATGATTGGTGGGCTCGTCCAGGATCAGGAGATTGGGCTTGTCCAGGGTGGCCAGCGCCAGCATCAGCCGGGCGCGTTCGCCGCCCGACAATTGCCCCACCTTGGTGAGCGCTTTATCGGCGGAGAGGCCGAAGCCACCCAGCTGGGAGCGCACTTCCTCGAAGGTCAATTTGGGGCGGAGCGCCGACAAGGTTTCCACCGGCGTGAGCGAGAGGTCGAGTTCCTCCTGTTGATGCTGGGCGAAATAGCCCACCACCAGCTTGCGGGCGCGCACCAATTCGCCGCCCATGGTCTCAAGCTTGCCCGCCAGCAATTTCGCCAGGGTGGATTTGCCGTTGCCGTTCTTGCCCAACAGCGCGATGCGGTCTTCCGGATCGAAGCGCAGCGACAGCCCGGTGAGGACGGGTTTGCCCTCTTCATAGCCCACGCTGGCGCGGTCCATGGTGATCAAGGGCGGATTGGCCAGGGTCGCCGCGGGAATGCGGATGGGCGCCACATATTCGTCGGCGGGCACTTCCACCACCGCCATCTTGGCCAGCATCTTGAGGCGGCTTTGCGCCTGGCTGGCCTTGGAGGCCTTGGCGCGAAAGCGGTCGACAAAGGCTTGCATATGCGCGCGCGCCGCTTGCTGCTTTTTGGCGAAGGCGACGTCCAGCGCCCGCTTGGCGGCGCGGGTTTCCACGAAGGTGTCGTAATTGCCGGTGTAGAGGCTGAGCTTGCCCCGCTCCAGATGCAGGATGAACTCGCACACATTGTTGAGGAGATCGCGGTCGTGACTGACGACCACCACCGTGCCGCGATAGCGGGAGAGGAAATTCTCCAGCCACAGCACGCCTTCGAGATCGAGATAGTTGGTGGGCTCGTCGAGCAGAAGCAGATCGGGCGCGGTGAACAGAACCGAAGCCAGCGCCACGCGCATGCGCCAGCCGCCGGAGAATTCGCGGCAAGGCCTGAGCTGGTCCTGGGCGGAAAAACCCAGACCGGCCAGAATCCCCGCAGCCCGCGCCGGCGCGGTATAGGCGTCGATCGCCTCCAGCCGGGCATAGACATCGCCCAGGTGATGGCCGTCCGTCTCATGTTCGGCGGACGCGAGAAGGCGGGTGAGTTCCTGGTCAGCCTGCAGCACCGTGTCGAGCAGGCTCACATCGCTGCCCGGCGCTTCCTGCGCCACCGCGCCGATCCGCCAGGCATTGGGCCAACCCACCTGACCGTCATCGGGCTGCAGCTGGCCCAGAATGACCTTGAAGAGAGTGGATTTGCCGGCGCCGTTGCGCCCCACCAGGCCGATGCGCCGGCCGGCGGGCAGATTGGCGATGGCGCCGGAAATGATGTCCCGGCCCGCGATGCGCACCACAAGATTGTTGATCGCCAGCATGGCGGGCCCTTATAGCCTGTCCGCCGGTCCCGCAAGGGTCCAAGAGTCGCGGGGTATGCGCGCCGGCCGCTTGCCCATGGCGCGCCGCCGCCGCTATAAGGCGCGCGCTTTATTTATTGGACACAATGGAGACCTCATGGCCGTCGAGCGCACCCTTTCCATCATCAAGCCGGACGCCACGCGCCGCAATCTCACCGGCAAGATCGTGGCCAAATTCGAGGATGCGGGATTGCGCGTGATCGCCAGCCGCCGCACCCGCCTGTCCAGGGCCCAGGCGGAAGCCTTCTACGCCGTGCATCGCGAGCGGCCTTTCTTCGCCAGCCTGGTCGAATTCATGACCTCGGGTCCGGTGGTGGTCCAGGTCCTGGAAGGCGAGAACGCCATCGCCAGGAACCGCGAAGTGATGGGCGCCACCAATCCCGCCAACGCCGCCCCCGGAACCATCAGGAAGGAATTTGCCGAAAGCATCGAGGCCAATTCGGTGCATGGTTCCGACGCCCATGATACCGCCGTCAACGAGATCAAATTCTTTTTCAGCGATTTGGATATTGTGGGCTGAGTTCCCTCGGTCGGCTTGATATAAGGCTCCCGTTCTTGACGGGAGCCTTATTCACATGCGGGGAAAAACCGTCGTCATCACGGGCGCCACCTCCGGCATCGGCGAAGTCGCGGCCGTCAAGCTGGCGGAACAGGGCGCGCGCATCGTCTTCACCGCCCGCGACAAGGAACGCGCCCAGGTCACCCTGGAAAAACTGCGCCGCGTCAATCCGGCGTCGGGGCATATGGTGCATCTCTGCGATCTTTCGCTGCTCCGAGATGCGGCGCACCGCCGAGGAAATCCGCGAGGAACCGGCGATCGACGTGCTGATCAACAATGCCGGAGCCTTGTTCAACAGCCGCATCGAAACCAAGGACGGCCTGGAAAAGACTTTCGCCCTCAATCACATGTCCTATTTCGTGCTCACCAATCTGTTGCTGTCCCGGCTCAAACCGGGCGCCCGCATCATCTCCACCGCCTCGGACGCCCATTATCGCGCCAAGCTCGATTTTGACGATCTGCAAAGCTGGCGCGGTTATTCGGGCTTCGCCGCCTATTCCAAATCCAAGCTCTGCAACATTCTTTTCACCCGCGAATTGGCGCGGCGCATTGCCGGCACAGGCATCTCCGCCAATTCGCTGCATCCCGGTTTCGTCGCCACCCGCTTCGGCGACCAGTCGGGCGGCATGCTGTCGGCGCTTGTGCGGGTGGCCAAGCCGATCGCCGCGATCTCGCCGGACGAGGGCGCCAAGACCATCATCTATCTGGCCTCCTCGCCCGAGGTGACCAGGACCAGCGGAGAATATTTCACCAAATGCGCGCCCGCGACGCCGTCGGCGGAAGCACGCAATGACAATGATGCCAGGAAATTGTGGGACGTCTCGACAGAGATTGCGGGTGACGTGATGGCGCCCGTTTAAACGAACACCGCCAAGCCTTTTTCCATCCTCACTTTATCTTCCGCCACCAGGCGCAGCGCCGCGGGATAAAGCCTGTGTTCCACGGCCAAGACCCGCGCCGCCAGGGCTTCCGGGGAGTCGCCGGGATGGACCGGCACCGAGGCCTGGGCGATCACGGGACCGGCATCCAGTTTCGGCACCACGAAATGCACCGAAGCGCCGGATTGCGTTTCGCCTGCTTCCAGCACGCGCTCATGCACCCGCGTGCCCTTATAGGCCGGCAGCAACGAAGGATGGATGTTGATCAATTTGCCTTCCCAGGCGCGGGCAAATCCGTCGGAGAGAATGCGCATGAACCCCGCCAGGCAGACGATCTCCACGCCCGCGGCGCGCAGGGTGGTGTCGAGTTCGGCGTCGAATTCTTCACGCGTCTTGCCTTTGTGAGGGATCACCAGGGTTGAGATGCCCGCGTCCGCCGCGCGCGCAAGTCCGCCCGCGCCCTCGACATTGGAGATCACCAGCACGATCCGGTAAGGCGCTTTGTCTTGCGCGGCGATCAGGGCGCCGAGATTGCTGCCCCGTCCCGAAACCAGGACTCCAACTTTTTTCAAAGCCGCAACGTCCCGCGATAGACGATTTTGGCCTCGCCTTCGCCCGGAATGAGATGGCCCAGCCGCACCGCCTTGTCGCCCGATTGCTGGAAGGCTTCGATCACATGGCCGGAATTCTTCTCTTCCACCACCACGATCAAGCCGATGCCGCAATTGAAAGTGCGGAGCAGCTCTTCGGGCGCGACCTTTCCCATCTGTG
>Ga0182024_10014296_pt1 | contig 15362 bp, 12 predicted proteins | sample P32metaG_FD_120480 | JGI IMG/M metagenome (GOLD analysis project Ga0182024, IMG submission 120480) | Permafrost microbial communities from Stordalen Mire, Sweden - P3-2 metaG (Illumina Assembly) | ecosystem: Environmental > Terrestrial > Soil > Wetlands > Permafrost | place: Sweden: Stordalen... | reverse complement strand
GGTGTGCACGCCGTCGTCCGAGGCGGCCACGGGTCGCAAAGCATCCTTTCCGCAAAACCAGTAGTCGAAATTGCGCGGACTGTGGGTGCTCGCCTGTGCAAAGTCCGAGTCAATCCGGTCCTCATCCGAAGGTCCGCCCGTCCTTTGGAAGGGCGAACCCGGATAGGTGAACCGCACCGCGTACATCACTTCATCACGGAGCGTGCTGGGCCTTCTGCTGCTGGCGGAGTACTCGAAGTGGTAGTGGCGGCGGTTCGTGAAGACGGTGAGGTTGGTGCCGACGTTTACCGCCTTCGGCTTCAAGAGGAGGTGATTGTCGTAGGCGCCGAGTGTTAAGCCCTCAAGGTCTCCCCCGCCGATACCGACATACATCTCGCCCAGCTCGAACTCGAGATCGATCTGGTAGCCCACAAAGGCGTACAGGCGATAGACCTCATCGGCACGGTAGACCGCCATGCGGATGCGGTTGTCGGTCGCCCCTCTCGCGGGCAGTGTTTCCGCATGCACCGCAGTCGCCACGCACGCTGCGAAAAGGAGCCACACCGCCCGCCTCATGAGGCATGCCCGTTTGATGCGGCCTTCGGCTCGGTGAGTACTTCCGGCTCCGGCCGAAAATCGACGATCTTAAGTCCCAGCGGATTCCAGCGGCGGGTCTTTGGATTCTTCGACGGCTCGCCATAGACGTACTGGATGGTGGCAATCCAGTGCGTGAGCTGCTCATTCGCGCCACCGGCGGCGCGCTGACCCTTGACGTAGCGCACCTGCGCCAGGTCCGCCACGCCATCTGCGCGCTTGAAGAAACTCACCGAAGCGACCTGGGAGCGCACCGTCGTTCCGTCCTTGTAGACATTCAAGGGCGACGCGGGATTGGTCGGATTCCACAGCGCATACCACGCCTGGTTGCGCTGCGCGCTGTGGAAGGCGCCGCACTCCTCGTAGTCGCTTTCGGCGGTTGAGAAATTGAAGCGCTCGCACACGGTGACGTAGTGCGTGAGGAGATATCGAGTGACGGCTTCAGCCATCTCCCCGTGACCGGCGTAGACGGGTACGACATCGACCACACCGGTGGTGTTGTCCACGCGTACGACAAACGGCTCGACGCGCTTCAACGGCATGAGCAACATCAAAGCAGACGCGACCATGAAGGCACAAAGCCAGCCTGCCGCGGCGACGATCCAGGCCATCCGCAGACTGCGCCGGCTCTGCTCCGCCCGGTCCGCATCCCAGGATGCGGCCTCTGCAAAGTACGCCTCGAGTGGCGGGTCAGTCTTCATTTCTGACGGGGGACAGAGTCTGAAGCGGAAGCGTTTCCCGCCTCCGTCACCGCCGGCACGTTGATGGGTTGCAGCGGTCCATCGCACTTCACGCGCGATGGGTGGTGCGCACAGGCGTTAAGGCCAAGCGTGAGACCCAGAAGAGCCACGACTTTCAGCGTCACTCGCATCACGCGCGACCTCCAGGTTGCGGCCGAATCGTGTTCTCTCGCCAGCGGCTTTGGAGTCCTCCGAGACCGGTTCCAGCATTGCGGCGCAGATAGCCTCCGGCCTGCCGCGTCCATTGACCGGTCGTGCGCGAGGCACTTCCGAATCCCCACGCGATCGCCGCGCTCATCGCGCCGAATGTGCTCAAGGCGAGCCCGCTCGCGAGCCCCGCGGCCATCGGCATGACCTGGCGCATGATGAGAAACGTGAGCCCCGCGGCCATGCACACACGAACGGCCTGCGCGATTTGGATTCCGCCCCCCGAGTTCGCCGCCTGTGTAGCAGCCGTCGAAATCACAGTCATCATCAGCGCGGCGACCAGGACGGTCAGAATGGCGACGAAGGCATAGTTCGCCAACTGGGCGATCCAGGATTCGAAAAAGCGCTTGGTCGTCTCGAAAAATAGGAGCGCGACAAAGAGTGGACCTAGCGCAAGAAGCACCGAAAGCGCAATCCGCGACAGGGCCAACAGGAAGATCGTGTAGATCGCGGTGAGGCCAACGATGATGTACACGGCAAAGCCTGCGAGGTAGTAGGAGAAATCGCCGTTGAATATGCCGCCCTTCTGAATGAGGAGCGCCGCGGCATCGCCGCCCGCAAAAATGATCTGGTCTACGACGGTGACCGAGTCGTAGGCGCCCACGATGCCGGCGGCGAGCTCGCCCGGTGCATTGAAGAAGGTGTCGACGATGACGGCGTTGTAGAGCCAGAGTTGTAGAGCGACGCCCAACACCACGGCGAGCACGACGATTCGCTTGAGCCCGGCAACGAAGGGTTCTTCGATCTTGCCGGTCAGCTGCAGGTAGCCCCAGACCATGACGTAGATCGTCGCGAGTGTCATGATCGCCGGTTCCAGCGTCGCCGCAATCCGCGCCGTGTTGTCGCCGATGTAGGTCGCGAGGATCCCATTCAGCCACGTGTTGAATTCCGCAAAGAAGCCCATCGGTCACGACCTGGGAGGAGTCCCGCCTCCCGGATGATCGCGACCCGTTGCACCGGGAAGCCCCAACGGCGGAAGCCTTTGAAGCGAACCGACGCCCTCGATTCGCGCGGCCTCGCGCGCATTGATGCAATCGGGGTCTTTTCCCTGCGTTCCCGGATCATTGGCGCACTGCGCGATCATCCCGTTGCGCTCATCCGCATGTGCGCGGTAATACTCGACCGTGAAATGCGCCCGATCCGGCGCCGGTGCACAAGCGACGACGGCGCTGATCATGACAACGATCCCTAAACGCATCCGTAATCGTCGTGCACCGGGCCGAAACCGCATCTCTAAAGTCCCATCGCCGGCAGGGTCCTAAGCGACCCCACGCTCGCGATCACCTGCTCGCGGGAGCGTTGTCTTTCCGCAGACTCATCGGCTTGCGCCGCCTGATAGAGCACTTGAAGCTTCGTCTGTTCATTCGCGAGCATTCCCTGTTCCGTACCAATGCGCGCTTGCAGCTCGAGGATTCCCTTCTGATCCGTCGCCGTCGGAATCGCATTGATCAGCTGCTGAATGGAGGCGAAGCGAGTGCTCGTCGTCGAGAGCGCCTGTTGTGCGAGTGCCTGACGGTAGGCTGCGGATTGGCGCTGCGCTTGAATGGCGGCTTGCTCTTGCGGAGAGAACGCCGCCAACTGCGTCGGTGATAACACGGCATTGGCGGTCGTCACTGCTTGGACGCTCGCCGCCAAAGCACTGTAGGTGCCGCCCGCGCCGTTCAACGTGCTCTGCAGCGTCGTCCAACTTGAGGGCAAGTAGTTCCAATTGGTGCCCGACGACACATTTTGCATGCCACGCGACCCGGTGATGGACTGGTATGCCTGCTGGGACTGTGCGAGATCCTGCTCAGCGGTTTGCAGCTGCTGCGCCAGAGTCTGCACTTCGGTCACGAGTTGAAAGATCGCTCCCACATCGGTGACGGGGATCTGCGCCTGCGCGCAGAGCGAAAAGCCGGCCAGGAACGGAATCGAAAAAAGCCACAGGCAAAAAGTCCGGATAGACATGGCGCACCTCTAGGGTTGACAGAACGACGGGAGCCACAGTGCCGGGTCAGATCCGTGTTCGGCGATCAGCCGGTGCATGCGCTCGACTTCACTCGCACGCCCGGAAATGACCGCAAGTTCGGCGTTGAAGCCCTTCAGGTCGAGCTGACAGACAATGCTGTGATGACCCTGCTTCACGAGGAACATGCGTGAGCCGGGCTCGAGCTGCTCTTTGAGCAGTTTGAACTCACGCTCGGTGAGGCCAAAGCCGCCGATATAGTCGTCGGCGTTGGCGTCCACGTTCGGAAAAAAGATCTTGGTGGGGGTCTGCTCGATGATCGTGCGGCTGATCGGGCTCTGGAGCACGTCGCTTGCGCTTTGCGTCGCAAGACACATGACGCCATTCAATTTCCGCCAGGTCTTCGGTCCGTCTTTCGCGAAATTCTCGAATGCCGGATCGGCCAGGAGCCGCCAGAATTCATCCATCCAGCACACAAGCCGGCGGCCGTCCAGGAGCTGCCGGACGAGGTGAAAGAGGTAGAGCGTGACCGGCGAGCGCGTGACGTCGTGATCGAGAAACTCGGTGACGTCGAAGCCAATGACCGGGTGGCCGGCGGTGAGCCTTTGGGTGACGGAGTCCGTTACATTGTCGAACACCCAAGCGTAATCGCCGCCCGTGCTCTCGCACCAACGGGCAAGGCGCGCATGGATGCCTTCGGGCTTCGTCGGATCGGTGAATTCAATCAAACGCGACAAGCGCCGCGCCGATGCATCAAGTGCCAGCGTCCCACGGAGCGCCTGGTCGAGATCCGCTTCTTCGCGAGTGGATGGAGGCTGCCCGCGCAGCAGGGCTCTCAACCAGGTCTTTAGGAATTCCACGTTTGCCGCCGTCGGCGGAAGCTGCAGCGGGTTGAAGCCCGTGGGCGCGCCGTTCCTCAACGGCAAGTACTCGCCCTTCAGCGCCCGCACGAGAATTTCGAGCCCCCGGTCCTTGTCGAAAATGACTTGCGTCGCCCCCTGCCGGGAGAGCATCGCCACCAGAAAGCCGATGAAGACCGTCTTGCCCGATCCCGTGGGACCGCAGATGCAGGTGTGGCCGGTGTCTTTTCGGCTCCCGCCGTCAGGGTCCGTGGGATCGCTCGCGTGAAGGGAGAAGTAGTAGGGGGAGCGAGCGCTCGTCACGAGGAGCGTCAACGCATCGCCCCAATGGTTGCCCGTTGCGCGGCCCGCCGGGTAGTTGTGAAACGGCGCCATGCCCGAGAAATTTCGGCTCGTGATCGGCGCCTTGCGCGGGCGCATCGGGAAATTCCCCGGTAGCTGGGCCCAGAATGCCGCCTCGAGTGCCAGATCCTCGCGTGCCACCGTCATGCCGGTATCCGCAAGCAGGCTCCGCGCGAGAGCAACGTGGTCGTTCAAGATCTTAAGCCGCTGTGTATCGGCTTCACCCCGCTTCCCTTCCGGCGCATCGGCGAGCACCTGCAGCGTGAAGTGGTGATCCCCCATTACGAATTCGTTGCTCGTCAGGGCATCAAGTGCATCCTTCAATTCCTCAGCCTGAGAGACCGCGAAATCTCCCGCATTCGACATACGGTGGTACTGCCGCTGCATCAATCCCTGGCCCGTGGTTTTGGTGAGAAACGAGAAGGACTGCGTCAGCACGAACGGGAACGGCGCCGACAGCAGCGTGTTGTACATGCCGACCGTGGTGGGGGTTGGGTATTCTTTGATCCCCAGCATCGCGCCGACCCGCGTCTCGGTCGGTGTACGGTACTCGAGCGCCTCCCCTCCGAAGAGTGGGCGAGTTGTCGCCAAGACTTCAGCGATTGAGGCGCGGGGCAGCGGTATCGGCTGCCACTCACCATTAATAAGGAGTGCGAGGAATTCCAAGAGGCGTGAGAAATGCCGGCCGCTAGCGGCATACACGCCCAGTCGCTCCGGTTCGTAACGCGAAGCAGATGCCGAGAAAGTTTGCGCAAGCTTTTCGCAGGCATCGAGCGCATCCAACAATTCCAGTCGCGAGCCGTGCCGCTGACTCCGTGCAAGCGCCTTCGCTACGAGGTTGCTCGCGATTCCTGCGGTCGGACGATAGAAAATGGACAGGTAGAGCTCGTTCGACATCAGGGTCTCGCCGGAGAGACGCCGCTCATACTTCGACGCCAAGGCGTCGGCAAACCCTTCAGCACAGGAGCTACGCTTGCGAGACCCTGTAACAATGCGCTCGCGCCGGCGAACGATGTGCGTCCACAAGGCAACGTTGGGACTTGCGATGTTCCGCCACAGAACATTGAGTCGCTCGTGCCAGTTGTTGAGCTCCGCATCATCCGCGCTCTCGAAGCTCGCGCCACCCAGTCGGAACACCTGCAGGTAGTCGCCGGAATCCGTCCGCACCACGCTGTCGGCCACATGCGCCGTGTACGGGATGCAACGCTCGACCCCTTGCTCCCGCCGGATCGCCCGCTCGCGCCTTACGGCCGGCACAGCACACTTCCTGCGAGCCGGCGCCGGCTCCGAATGTTGGGAAGATCGAGTAACAACGGGGAATAACTGCTCGCCTGCCAGAGGCGAAGATTTCCCATGTACGCCGGCAGCCGCGTGCGTCCCCACAATAGGATCAGGTCGAAGAAGCGCGCATCACGCGCGCACAGAAGCGCGCAGACCCCGTGAATGGGAGCCGCAATCAGGAATGTCAGGAGATTCTTTGACAAGAGAAAGATCTCCATCGTGAACACCAAATTGAATAGGAGTGCCGAATAGGTCACTCCCCATCGCATCGGCGGTCGCGTGACGCCGACGAAGAGCGGGTCCGCCGTGAGTCCTGCGTTGCGTTCGCTCAAGAGATACTCTCAGACGCCGAACATGCCGCGAACCCAGGAGACGATCTGCGGCGCACCGAACGCGATCGCGATCCCGAGGATCGCCGCAATGCACCAACCCCAAGAGATTCGATTCGCCATGGCCATCGCTCCCAAGGCCATCACGAGAATGACGGCAATCGGCGTAAGCCATCCGAGGATGTTCGTCTGCAACGCCGTGGCACCGGTCAAGAACGGCGAGGACTGCGCCATGGCGAGGGCGGGACTGAGCAGAATCGCTACGATCGCAAAGGAACGAATCGCCGCGAACATGCCTTGTGCCGTTCTGGCATTCGCGCGCCGCTGAATAGGTGCCTGTATGAGCTCCATCACGTCCGTTGCACCTCTTGTTCTTATGAGCTAGACGCTATCGGACCACGGAATGGCAAAAGACCGTATCGAAGTATTGAGGGAATTTCCTCCGAAACCTCAAGCAGGACTTGTCGACACCTCCGTCCGCAGTAGCGTGTCTGGACACCGCATGCGGAATTCGAGCGACCGAGGATGGGAAAACGATACGGTTGCGGCGATGAGCGCGCGCCGCAGAGATCCCGTCTGTCGCAGAGTGTGACGGTGCTCGGCCGCGCGCCCTACCGTGAGTTGGTCCGAACGGTACTCAGGGTCAGAGCTCAACTCACGGATTTGGCATCGGGGCCGCACACAGGACCCCACGGAATCGGCATGTGTGCCAGCAGCGGCAACACACGACTTTTGCGCCGGTCGTGCCTCACGAGTTCCGCACTGAGGCGTGTGTGTGGGTGCTGAGTTCGTGGGACTTTTGGCGGTTCGGTTCCAGCGGATGCTAACCGCTCGTACCGTGCACGAATGCAGTGTGGCCCAGTCGTAGAGCGTCGCGGCTCGGCAAGGAGCACGCCACTCGAAGAGACGGACACGAGACTCTAAGGCAGCAGGAGGCTTCGACAGTGAGCGGGGGCCGATTGCCGTCGCCCGTGCGGGCACGATCAGTTTCTAGGCGTTTCTACCCGAAACTCGGATCGCGCTTCAGCCACGAGTATCGGAGAGTGGCACGGATAAGATGTTAAGAGGACCTAGCAACATGAGTTCCAACCATGATTCGCCTGACGAGAAGATTCGTTGATTTGAAAGTGCGGTACGTGAACTGATCGACAAAGGGCATTCGTTCTTGGATGACAAAACGTGGTTCGACGTCGCCGCGGCGCGAGTCGACGTCGACCTCCAAGAGGTTCTTCCGACACAGCATTGCGTGCCTTGGGGCAAGCGTTTCCCACACCGAAGGCCGCAGAATGGCTTCGGCACCCTCGCGCCACTACCAGGAGCGAGCCGTTAATCAACGTTCATTGTCAGTCGTTCTTAGATCGATGCTGATTCAGATCGAATAACTGCTTTAGAATTTCCTCATCTGTCAGCGGCCAATTCCACCCGTATGCCGCCGCCACCGCCTCATCCAACTCCCGGTGTGCATTCTGAAGCCACGCTGGATTGGAGTTATACAGATTGTTCAATGTTCGCTGCCTTAGCTCTATAAACTTCGCCTTGTCCCTCGGCGCTAAGCGATCTGGGTACCCAGGCGCGACTTCTGGTACCTGATTGACAAGTTCCGGAGGATTGAGCCAGTTCTCCCGTTGTTCATTAAGTCGCTGGCCGGCTCGGGCGACTTGCCGCGCCAGAGGATTCTCCGCATAGATTTCCGCCGAAATATTCGGAGTCAAGCCCGTAGGAAAGGGAAAGGTCTCGAACACCGTACTTGGCGTGTACCGAGGGCGATCTTCCAGGCTAGTTCCGAGCCGCAAGGCCCAAAGCTCATGGAAACGCGATTGTAGAATTCCGAACGTGACGTCATCCTCCCTCGTAATCGCAATTAGATTCTTGTCGATGCCAATAACTGATTCTGCCCACAGGAATACTCGATGCTTCGACACTTCAGGCGTGACGATTATACGCGACAGTCGACGGCGCGCTTCCCCCAACTCCGGGCGCGGACGCCAAAACAACCACCAATTACTGACTAGCCACGTTTTGTCCTTTTCATTACTTACCGCACTCGCCATGCGCACAGGCCGCACCGTTGCAGCGATGTGCTGATATGGGCCCTCGAATAGCGCGGCCTCGGCGTCGGAGAGTCCCGTAAAGTCCACTATCCAGCTATCGCGGAGCCTACGTGTAACATCGAGACCATTCCAATAGGGACGAAGGACGTCAGCATTTGTCCTTCCATGCGGGTTTGTGGGTGCGACCAACCATTCGCGCGCCATTGCTCCGGAAACCTCGAACGGCCCGGTCTTTTGAATTCCGTTGAACGCGATAGATCTATTTTCTGGCAGCGCACACGCCTGCGTCAGATCAAAACTTGTGCCGGTTAAATCCGCATTGATCTGTGCAACACTGCGGCCATCGAGACGTTGCTCGTCGCCCTCGACATTGCCAAAGCAAACTATCGAGACCCTTACCGCCGCGCCGTCGAGTATCCACGGTTCGTCACTCCATGCCTCAACGATTCTACTGCTGTGAATAATGGCATCCAAAACTTGGCGATTTGCGCCTCCGCGGATAGAGTTGGTTCCCACGAGCCCCGCACGCCTGCTCCGGCCGGCAGCAATTTGACGTAGCGACTTATCGAACCAATAGCAGACCAGGTCCACCGAACCTCGAATGCTGACGGCGAACGCCGCACGAAGCGATTGTGTGTACTGCGGGCCTAGTTCTGTCGTGAGCTTTCGATCACCCAAGAACGGCGGATTGCCAACAATGACGTCTGCGTCCGGCCACGTTGATTCGGCGCCGTCGCTACCAAGCACCGCATCCCGACATTCGATCTGATCGAGCGGCTTCAGAATTGGGTTTTTGGAGGCCGTAAAGCCGTTCTCTGTCATCCATTGCAATTCACCGATCCAAATCGTTACTCGAGCCAACTCAGCCGCGTACGGATTCACTTCGATTCCGAGGACAGCTTCCGGTCCCACCCGAGGAAATTGCAGGGGCAAGCCTAGCGACTCGGCATCGTGGATTACCCGCTTTTCGAAGTCCTTGAGGCCGCGCAGTGCCAAATAAAGAAAGTTACCGGAACCGCAGGCTGGATCTAGCACCTTGAAATTGGCTAACCGGTCAAGGAACGAGAAGTACCGCTGCTTGGCCGCCTCGGACACCGACTTCTTCGCACGGTCCACGAGCTTGGCCAGCGCGGCCTTTTCGATCTCCCATTCAAGTGCCCACGGTTCCAACACAACGGGCCTAACGATCTTAAGAATAGTCTCCGGGTCGGTATAGTGAGCACCCTGCTGTGAGCGCTTATCCGGATCGAGGCCACGCTCGAATAGTGTTCCAAAGATCGACGGCTCAATATTGGACCAATCGAGTTGCGCACATCTTAAGACTAATTCCAGCTCCTTCTTTTCTAAGGGAAGCGTCGAATCATCATCAAAAAGGCCGCCGTTAAACCAATCGATAACTTCAAAGGCAACGTCACCTCCTTTCGCCATGCCGGCAAATAGCTGCTTGGCGTTCGCTTCGAAACTCTCGGGATGCGCAACAGACGCTGTGGCAAGCTTCGTAAATATTTTGTTGGGCAGAAGGCCGACGTCCTCGGCAAACATGCAAAAAATGAGGCGATTAAGGAAATGGGCAACTCGGTACGGGTCATATCCTCTTGATCGGAAGACATGGGCCAACTCGCTGAGGCGCTCCGCAGCCTCCCTCGTGACCATTTGCCGCGTAACACCCGGTCGAAATCGCTCCGGGTTACAAAACGCGTTGCGCATTAGCTCCCGTTTCGCCGGGTCCGCGAGGTCGTTAAGCTCCAATATATGGACGGTCTTAACGGTGTTGGTGAAGTTAGTGTGAATCTCCGTCCGCTTCGTATCGCTTGTGATCAGGAGCGGCGGATTCTCGAGCATATCGGCATATTTCTTGAGCTGTACGTATGCAGCGGTCAAGTCTTTTCCCGGTCCTTTGTACTCCCATGCGAAGGCGCCCTTCTTCCACACATCCGCCCAGCCATGACCACCTGTCGCGGTTGTTCCTCCTTTCTCAAAGGTAAATGTTTCCCCGGTGGGGTCTGCCTCTGCGGGTGTTAGCTCGCCGAGAAGTTGGCAGAGATCAAGAAAGTGCTGCTGAGCAGCTGAACGCTCCGAGAGATTCGATGCAGTCCACTTCTTAATAAATTGCTCAGGGCTCATGGCAATTTTGCCGGGACTGGCCCTCGGTCGCAGATTAATTCAACTCGTCGAGCTTCAAGGTCGTTTCGCATCGGTCAGTGCATCATATTAGCGGGATAAATAGAAGCGCTTGGCTTGGGCCACTGCCAACGAAGGTCCATTCCGATCGCATACACAGTAATCGGCGCGCGACGCATCCTGGCCATTGCACCCGTCCTTAGCTGCTCCCTCTTTTCGAACCCTGATAGTCATAGTCTATCAGTGCTGTGTGCGCGACGACTTATTTTGGAAGTACGGATAAGGGCGGTATTCGCCAATACGACACTTGAACATTGCGAGCGGCGTGCTGACGTCGTGCTTCCCGTTTCGAATGCGAAAGGGATAGGTGCAGCGAGAATGACTTGCTGCCGGCGTTCTTCATGTTGCAAAGCGGGACAACGACACGGTACCCCGCTATAATTCACACACGCGCCGATTTGAGCAATCTCAGCTTGCGGGCGCTTTATAAATACGGCTAAAGCGAGCAGGAATCTGCGACGGCTTGGGCCCTTGCAGATGTCGCTGCTAGGCCCCTCCTTCCCCTGCTCCTTCGATCACGTGCCTATTGGGGCCAGGAGTGGGTGTGCGCGACAGTGTCGTGGTTCTGAAGTTTGGTAGTTCCGTGTTGCGGACTCGCGGAGATCTGCCGAGCGCGGTGCATGAAATCTATCGCTGGTATCGGGATGGACACCGCGTGATCGCGGTGGTTTCGGCCATCGGCAATGCCACGGATCTGCTCCTCGCGTCCGCGCGGGACTTCGCGGCGGACCTGGAGCCGTATACGCTCGCGGAACTGCTCGCCACCGGCGAGCGCGCGTCAGCGGCGCTCCTCGGTATCGCACTCGATCGGGTGGGCGTGCGCGCCCGCGTCGTGGATCCGCGCGACATCGGGCTCCTGGCGCTCGGCACGGTGCTTGATAGCGAACCCGTGGGCGTCGATCGCGATCGGCTGAAAAGTCTCCTCACCGAGTTTCCGGTGCTGGTGGTGCCGGGTTTTTTTGGATTCGATGAGAAGAAGCGATTGCATCTCTTGGGGCGTGGGGGCTCGGATCTGACGGCGGCATTCCTCGCGAGCGCCGTCGGCGCGACGCGGTGCCGGCTCATCAAAGATTTATGGTTACACGATATAAATGTGGCGGCGTGACCTTAACATGCTGCCGTTAAAGGGTTTTTCGACGGAAGACTGCACATTATTGGATTGACAATGGCCGGGTCGCATCGTTAGTCTTTGCGCGCGCCGATTTGGTTCTGCTTGCGGGCGCGTAAAAAATGCCGCTAAACGAAGCCGATGGATCCTCTTTCGGTCAACCCGCAAGCAATACGACTTCAGTTGGCGCCTCGATTACCAAGAAGGTGCCAAGATGTCTGCCGTTGAAGTTCTCAAGTTTGGTAGCTCTGTTCTTCGATCTGCGCGGGATCTGCATGTTGCAGTCGACGAGATTTATCGTCGATGGCGTGCGGGCTTTCGCGTCCTCGCGGTGGTGTCTGCCTTTGATGGAGTCACCGACGAGCTCGTAGGAGAGGTCTCCAGCGTCGTCGGAACAGCGTGTCCGGATGCCGTGGCCGCATATGTCGCGACCGGCGAGCAGCAGACCGCGGCGTTGTTGTTGGGATCTCTGCTGACTTCTGGGATACCTTCGCGGATCATCGATCCTCGGGATATTCGTCTCGTTAGTGAAGGCTCCTTTATCGAGGGCACGCCGATAGATGCAGACATCTCGGCACTCGATCGGGCATGGACCATGTACCCGGTTCTGGTGCTGCCGGGGTTCTACGGAGTCGACCAGCAAGGACGTACCATGCTCTTTGGACGTGGTGGGTCCGATCTCTCCGCGCTTTTTCTGGCTGCGAAGTTGGGTGCCGCGTGTCGCTTGGTGAAGGATGTTCGGGGCGTATTCAACGCGGATCCTGCGGTCAGCACATTAGCTCACCGCTTCTCGGCTCTATCGTGGGAGACCGCTATCAAGGTCGCAGGCCCACTGATTCAGGCGAAGGCACTGCGCTTCGCGCAACAACATTCGTTGACGTTTGAGGTGGGTCGACCGAACGAGACGACCTGCACGCGTGTTGGTCATACCCAGGATGAGTGGGCGTTGCCGCCAGCCGCCGCAAGGAGGCTCGGTGTGGCTTTGGTAGGTTGTGGAACCGTGGGCCGTGGTGTCTATGATTCGATCCGCCGCTATCCCTCAGCCTATGTGATCCATCACGTCGTTGTGCGTGATGCCGAGCGGTATGCTGATGTCGAGAAGGTCACCACGGACGCGTCGGTGATCACTGCGCCTTACGTCGATATCGTCATCATATGCGCAACTGCCACACCGCAGATCCCGCCGTTGATCGCGGCAGCCTTAGGCGCCGGCAAGTTCGTCATCACTGCTAACAAGGCCGCTGTTGCCGCCCATGGGCCAGGGCTGGTCGGTCAAAGCCCTACAACAAGCCGGCGCCTTTCGTACTCCGCCGCGGTCGGCGGCGCGGTACCGGTACTCGAGACGCTGACAGCACTCCGCGCGCCGATCCGGGAGATTCGTGGGATCATCAACGGCACCTGCGGCGCCGTATTGGACGCTTGGGCATCTGGCAAGACGCGTGATGAAGCGATCCGCGCGGCGTGTGCGGCCGGTTTTTCGGAAGCGGACCCGAGCCGCGATCTATCTGGGCGCGACTCCGCGGACAAGCTGGTTCTGATGACGGCCGAGGCCTTCGGGCGATGGCTCGCGCCGGATGATATCCATACGCGCGGCATCGACGGGATCGATGGTGATCCCGACGGCCTTAAGCTCGTCGCCCGGGCCACACGGACGCCGACAGATACCATCACCGCATCGGTCGCGCCGGAGCGTCCGCACGCAAACAGTTTCCTGGGCCAAGCCCACGGCGCGGAGAACCGCCTGGAGATCGAGCTTGAGTCGGGAGATGTCATCCAGCTCCGAGGGCAAGGCGCGGGCCGTTGGCCAACGACCGCATCGATTATGGGTGACTTGCACGAGGTGGCTCGTAGCATAGAAGTCCCGGGCTGACGAAAGCCCACGACCCTATATTCGCTGGCACGATCGGGGCTCCACAACCCAGGGAGACCCAAGATGCTTGCGGAACTTATTCCTCAAAAACACCAGGCCTATCGTTCTCTTCCCATATTAGGAGGAACACTCGACGATTTCGATGATTGGATGATTCAGCAAGGGTACCGATTTAGCACGCGCCAGGTTTATATAGAACGCTGCAGGATCATCGATCTGTACTTTCGCCACCGCCGATGCTCGCTTGCGAGTCTGACATTCGCGCAGGTGCGACGCTGTCACCGATACTTTCGGCCCCGAGCAGAGTATATCGCCAGCGTCGTCGGTTGCCTTAAGCGCTTCTTGCTCAGCCAGCACAAGATAGCGCCGATCGCTTCGAGCACACCGTTTGATGAGCTCCTTGCGTCTTATCGCTATTACATGTTGGACGTGAGAGGTCTGGCGCCGACCAGCGCGGATTCTCACAGCAGGACGATAAACGAGTTTTTGCATTACGTTCACCGTATACGGCGCACTTTTGCACTAGCTCATCTGCACCCCCACCACGTCGACCGGTTCGTTCGCTCGGTTGCAGCTCGTTTGGGTAGACAGTCACTCCAACACGTTGCCTGCCACATTCGCGCTTTCATCCGGTTTCTTCGGCTCAAAGGCCACATGCCGGCAGGTCCGGACTTTGTGATCTACAAGCCCCGTCTCTATCGCGGGGAGCAGCTTCCGCGAGCACTTCCGTGGGAGACGGTACGTGCATTCCTGAAGAGCTTTGATCGCGACGCGGGCGCTGGGCGTCGAGACTACGCGATGTTTCTTCTCATCGCGACTTACGGACTTCGCGGATGCGATATCGCCGGACTTAGGCTCGATGACATCGATTGGAGAGCAGGCGTGATTCACGTTCGCCAGAGAAAGACCCGCTCACCTCTTGAACTGCCGTTGACTCGGCCGGTCGCAGTAGCGCTTCTTGCATACTTGCGCAAAGCTCGACCGCAGACCTCCCAGCGGTGCGTATTCTTCAGTGCTGTCGCCCCCGTAATCCCGCTCACGCCGCACATGGTTGGCTACGCATTCCGTACCCGGATCAAGGCCGGTAACTTGAAGATTCCCTTCAAGGGCGTGTACTGCCTCAGACACTCCTACGCGCTCCATCTGTTACGCAGCGGCGTCCCGCTTAAGACGATTGGCGATTTGCTCGGCCACACCACCATCGAGAGCACGGGCGTGTATCTGAGAGTTCACATCGACGATCTACGGGAGATAGCGCTCCCGCTCCCGGTCGCTGCGACGGGGAGGCTGCCGTCATGAGGAAGCCATTCAAGTCCTGTCTTCGTGGATCCATTGTCCGCTATCTGCAACTCATGGAGGGGCTCGGCCGACGCTTTGCGCACGAGCGCAGGGTGCTTGAGTTATTGGATGACTTTTTAGCTGACATCAAAGCCCGGAGTTTTCGCCGGCAACCCTTCGATGCGTGGTGCGCGACACTGGCACATCTCTCCTCGACCTCTCGTCGTAATGCCATGCGCATCGTGCGCAACTTCTGCATCTACCGACAGCGGCAATTACCGAAGGGGTTTGTGCCAAGCACTCATCTGTTTCCGCCATTAGCTCCGCGGATCCGACCTTATTGGTTCTCGGAGGAAGACATCACACGGTTGCTTCGCACCTGCGCCGGCATTGCCCCAGTCTCACGAGCACCACTTCGCTCACAGGTGTATCGCTTGGCGATCGTGCTGCTGTACACGACGGGCCTGCGGCGCGGCGAGCTCATACGCCTCACGTTGGGTGATTACGATGCGCTAGCTCGGACTGTCTTCGTCCGGCAGTCAAAGTTCAATAAGTCGCGTTATCTCGCCCTATCCGCCGATGCACAGCGCGAGGTTG
>Ga0182024_10014295_pt1 | contig 15362 bp, 12 predicted proteins | sample P32metaG_FD_120480 | JGI IMG/M metagenome (GOLD analysis project Ga0182024, IMG submission 120480) | Permafrost microbial communities from Stordalen Mire, Sweden - P3-2 metaG (Illumina Assembly) | ecosystem: Environmental > Terrestrial > Soil > Wetlands > Permafrost | place: Sweden: Stordalen... | reverse complement strand
TCGGCAAGGTCCGCCTGGAGCTTAGCCCCCATATCAATCACTGGTGGGAGGTGCCTCTCTACGTCAGCGCTCGCGGCCTCACTACTTCGCCAATTCCCAGCCCCGACGGTATTTTCGAAGTCGAGTTCGACTTCATCGATCACACACTGAATATTGTGACAAGTTCAAACGAAACGAAGAAACTTCGCCTCCACACGCGCACGGTCGCTGACTTTTATAGTGAGTTCACGAAGGAACTTCGGGCGCTCGGTATCGACGTCAGGATCTGGCCGATGCCCGTGGAAGTGCTCGACCCAATTCGATTTGACCAAGATGTGACTCACTCCCGCTACGATCCCGGTTACGCGCACCGGTTTTGGCGATTGCTCGTAACCTTGGACACGATTTTCAAGGAATTTCGCGCTCGTTTCCTCGGGAAGGTCAGTCCAGTGCATTTTTTTTGGGGAAGCTTCGATCTCGCGTGCACGCGTTTTTCGGGCAGACGCGCGCCGGAACGGCCGGGAGCCGATAAAATCACAAAGGATGCCTACTCGCACGAAGAGATCAGTGCGGGATGGTGGCCCGGAGGAGGCACCGTGACCGATGCCGCGTTCTATGCCTATGCCGCCCCCGAACGCGCGGGTTTTCGCGAAGCCAACGTACAGCCGGGAAAGGCTTTCTATAACACGGACCTCGGTGAATTTATTTTACCGTATGAGGATGTACGTCTCTCGGCTGATCCGAAAGCCGCGCTCATGGAATTCCTTGAAACCACCTACGACGCCGGAGCGACACTGGGCAACTGGGATCGTGCAGCTCTGGACAAGGCAGTATAGAGCCAGGAGTTTTTTCGGCTGCGGATGGACCGTTTATTTTTCCTGAGTAGCCCTGGTCATCTCGAAAGCTTCGGCCAGCGATGGCTCTGTTACCATCTCATCCGGCAAAAGAGAGCGGACGGCATTTTCCAACTCGGAAGCGGTCGCAGCATGCTGAGGATAGTTGAAGATCTTCATGTCCTGAGTAAAGCGGCCTATAGCACCGGAGACATCTTGCAAGCCCTCGGTAACCCGGGACCCCACGATGCGGGCATTTTGAACGCTGACACCAGGCAACAGGATTCCGAACGCACCTTCGGAGAAATGGTAGAGCGAATCCTCGCGACGAAGCTTCCGGGTGATCGCTTTTACCGCGTCTCCCATGGCTGCCGTAACTTCCACGGGATTTATCACGTTTGTGTTTAGTTTGAGCCGAACGACCATCACCGAAAGAGTGTCTCTCATGTTCACCGCGCGCCTGAATTCCATGCTTAGCCTGTCCTGGAAATGGTTCATCCCGGCGAGTGTCTGTAGCAGATCCTTTCCGACTTGCCTATGAAGATCTCGATAGCGTTGTTCGGCCTGTTTAATTTCCCGGCGTAACGTACGAACGGTGATCTGGCGATCAACGAGATAGCCGAGCAAGAGGACGGAAAGCCCACAAAAACCGAAGAAGGAAATTTGCAGCGTTCTTGCGCTGAAAACGAGTGGATGGCTCTCGACCGTTGGATACATCAGGACCGCAAGCCCTGCTATGAAAACCGCAATTATGGAAAGCGAAAACACGGCTAAGTGAAACTCGCGCTTTTCGACGGTGTTCGCATCTATTCGATCAAACAAGCGCATTCGCTTTCGCCCTCTCCCAAACCAATACGCCTAATTATGGGGACTAACGGGCGCTGAGCCGTGTATTTGCGCAGGCTGCTTCGGAGTGAAAGCAAGGGTTTCGCTGCGTCGTCATGCGCTATAGGCCGGTTTTTGACGATGAGTAGGAAGCCTTAAGACTAGCGATTGGTATGGTTTAATCGATTCGGACGTGACAAGCAGAGCTTCTCGCGGCGGGGTAAGCGGCGGTTTACCAATAAGTACGAAATGCGGGAAAATGAGAAGTTTCGTTAAACTCATCTAAAACTAACGGGCTGCAATCGCCGAGACAAAGGCTTCTCTGACAGCCAGATTGCTGCGAACTTCCCGGTGCTTTTCCCGGAAGTGCTGATGGGCCCGCGCCCCCCAAGCACGGACGAAATAGTAGTTCAGAGCAGCCGCAGCACCAGCACTTAGCAACGGCACAACGCGGCCAGCCCATTTCTCGGCGACCTCCGCTCCTACCTTAACGGCGATCGCGTCGATGATGCGAGGGACGAGGCGCTCAACGGCCTGTTTCTCAAGGAACTCACGCGTAAAATTCACGCCTGCCGCGGTAGCGGCGGCCACCCACAGCGCAGCAATTTCGTCGGCCGTGGAGTATTCAAAACCATGGATCAGGCTCAGCTTCTGTAGCATCCGCAATGTGATTGCGGCGAGAATACCCATATCTGGCAAAACCGTAGCGAACCCTCCCATGCCTAGTCCCATTCCTTCGAGCGCGGCCATGCGCGAGGAGGAGGAAATGATGCGGTCGGCTACCGGCAGTAGGTGTTGCTCGTCCAGCATATAAACATCTTTCCAATTCTCAATCGGGAGCTTGTAAATCCGCCGCACGTCCGCGAGGTACTTTTCAGGATTCACTTCAGCGTGTGGATATGCTCTGCGAAACCCACGCCGAACGGCCGAATGAAAAACTCTCTGGACCACGCTAGTTTCCGATTTTGACATAGGACGTTAGCCCCTCCACCTCATCAAGAGCTAGGGTTCGCACGAAAAAGACGGCTACAGCCTACATGTGGGGGCGGGTACCTAGCAATCCAGTAACTTCCTCAGACGGAGTAGCCGGTAACTCAGTCTTCATCGGCGGCCGCCAAAAGGTCTGCCTCAAGTGTCAGTTCAACTTTAGGCAATTCACGGAGGATTACGCTTGTATGAACTCGTGTTCGCCACCGACAATGAGGACACAAGTGGGCCTGTTGCCCCTTGCCTACCTCTTGCGAGTAAATGGCTTTGGGAGGCAGGTGGTAGCTCAAAATCTATGTATGACCACGGTAACAGCAAAAACACGCCGGATGCGGCCCAAAAGACGACGGGTCAAGTTGAGCGTCGCGGCGCGGGCCGCCATCCTTTCATAGCGGCCGCCGATGTGGTCGAACTCGGCTCAGGATCCCGATTCTCGACGCGTACCACGGACCTTGGCCCGGGAGGTTGCTTCGTGGACACTCTGGTTCCTTTCGATGCCGGCGCGAAGGTGAGCGTAAGTGTCCGTGAGGGACAGAATCGCTTCGAGGCGACCGGGATCGTGGTCTATTCGCAGTCTGGGCTTGGCATGGGTATTGCCTTCGATGCGCTAAAACCGGATCAGCGAAGAGCGCTGGCGGTGTGGCTGGGTGAAGAGGTTGACGAGCATCAGCAGGCGCAGGAATCAATGAAAGAGGCGTGGACGCCTGGCCTTCCGCACGGGTCGGATCGCGAAGCTCTTGTGCGCCTGGTGAAGCTGATGAACAGCAAAGGACTTCTATCCGAAGCGGAGGCTGCTTCCATTTTTGGCGATCCACTGCTTTTCTGAAGCATCGACGACCGGTTTTACTGCGCGCGTTTGCAACGTGATTCGCCATTCATCCAGGGGAGCAATTCTGAATTTCGGGTCAGCCGGCCCGAGCGATTGAGTCCGAAATAAACCCGAAGCCGGGCGCTGGCTCAAGCATTCCGCCGGTGGGGACCAATAAGCCTGAATTCTGAAGTTGCAGGATGTAGAACGCGGGAGAGGAAACTCAATCGCTGGGACATGAGCTCAAAAAGGGCTGGGAATGAAGAGGTTATCTCCCTTTCTGTGAATGGGTTTCCTTGTGGAAATCCAACTTCGCCGAAGTTGGATTTTGCCCCTCCTCAGAGGCCGCTCCCAATCTATCATTTCGACTGCGGGGTCAGCGATTTCGTCCTCGCAGACTGGCGAATTCACTCTTCAACTTCGGAATTCAGGGTAAGTGCTAGAACCAGAGTGGACAGCTAGGCAGAAACTTCCCGGACAGGGAAGTTTTTCCCGAAATATTTCACTATCTTGCAAATCAAAGTAGCTAAACCCATCTAAATCAATACCCGAGCCTCAAAGCCGGTGGCCCCGACCGTGCACCACGTATTGCTTTTCGGGGGAACCTATGGGAGAACGGCGAAAAGCAAGAAGATACGAGGTTTCGCTGCCTTTGCAAGTGTGTATGTCACGGCAGCGTCCGGCGGAATTTTTCACGGCTCAGCTTCGCGATATCTCACGAACAGGCATCTACTTTCAGTCTCAGGTTCCAATGGTGGCTGGCGGGGGCATGGAATTGACATTCGCATTGCCCGGCGAAAAAGAACGAGGGACTTCGGTTTTGGTTCGCGCCAGCGCGAAAGTGCTCCGTGTTGGTACGCTACAGAGCGATGTAGCTCCCGTTTACGGCGTCGCCGCTACGATCGACCGGCTCGACTTTGTCCGCCCCGTGGTGACCAACGCGGCATAGGCTGCACATTCTTGTAATTCGCTCTTGTCAGACCTGCGCGTATCTCCAGTTCTTGGCTGTTGTGCTTCCTTTTGTATTTACAGTCTGCTTGGATGGCTTTCGAGGACACTTTAAGAGGGCTTGCGGAAATCGAGCGCCAACTTCTTCGTCTGCTTTGCCAGACACGGGGTGGCGCGGCTATCGAAAAAGCGCAACGCGAATTGGTGGACTATGGATGGCGCGAGCAGGAGCATCGCATTGTTTTTGAGGCGCTTCAGAAAGTTCGCAGACAAGATTGGCTCTCATTGCGGGAACAACTTCCAGCACACGCTACGCTGGCCGGCTTCCCCGATGTGGACTGGGACGTTTACTTTCAGCCTTTGCCAGTGGCGACAGACATCGGTACACTTCTTCGGGAACTAAAAAACGCGCCTAGGCTATCGTGAAGGACCCAGGTCTTCTGCGAGCTGAAGACCACGAGATTAAATAGAGATATCACTCGCTGCGCTCCGCTCGGGATGACGATGCTCTTCGCTTCGTCACTTTCCCTGCGCGAGTTCGAATTCAATCATTTGCGCGAGCGCATTCGGGTCTCCGCCAACGACTGGGCGGCCGTTAACGAAAACCGTCGGCGTACTGGTAACGTTTAAGCCGAGACCATCCTGCTGGTTGGCTTCCACTTCTTTCAAAGCTTCCGGGGAGGACATACAGGACTTGAAGGTGTCCGTATTAAGTCCAACTTGCCCCGCGTACTCCATGAGCTTATCCCAGACATTTTCTGGGTTGATCGAATCCTGATTCCCGAAAATTGTGTCGTGCAACTTCCAGAAAGCATCGGGCGACTGTTTGAAGGCGCAACGGCCGCCGATCGAGGCTGTTTTTGCCCAAGGGTGAACCTGTTCAAGCGGGAAATCCTTGAAAACGAGGCGGACTTTGTACTTTTCGAAGAGATCCTTGAGAATCGGCTCCAGTTGCCGGCAATTCGGGCACTCGAAATCGCCGAATTCGACGAGGGTCACGCGCGCGTCCGAGAGGCCTTTTATCGGATTTCCTTCGATGTGCAGATGGGCGCGCGCATCGGCGTAAGGGTCGGAGGCCATGTCGAACATCTCGCCGCGAAAAAGCGTCTTTCCATCCTTGCTGACATAAACCTCGCCATTATCCTTGCGCTCGTTGAACGTGATTTCCACTGGGACGACGTAATAATCGGAGGCCGTGGACTGATTCAGAGGACCAACTTTGACTTTGAAGGCCGGGCCCCAACCAAACAGGTTTCGCACGAAAGCCTCGGTTGTTTTGAGGACCTGGGCTTGCTCGGGTGAGCCGGCGCTCTGCGTAGCCGTGGGAGCGGGAGCTTTCGAGGTTTGAGCGACGCACGGCAGCACTCCCAGAGCGGCGACGAGCGCCGTGAAGATTAATTTCTTGCGAACCATGTGAATCATTCTCCTCTGCGGCTCTGCACTCAGTTGTCCGCTCTGACCGGGATAGCATAGATAAAGACGTGAACGAGGTCAAAACACGTTTCATCCGAAGCGGCATTCTTTGTCGCGAGCGCGATTCCCTACACAGAGAATTTTTGGGCCAGGGGAAAGCGCCGGCCGACGCTGAAGGCCTTTGAGGTTACCTTCAGCCCGGGAGGTGCTTGCTTGCGCTTGTATTCGTTCCGGTCGACTTGCCTTGCAACTCCGCGGACGAGATCAACTGGGAAATTACAGTGCTGGGAGATTTCTTCGGGACTACGGAGGTCTTCAACATACGATTTCAGGATACGGTCGAGAACGTCGTAGGGCGGAAGACTGTCCTGATCGGTTTGATTTGGGCGGAGCTCGGCGGAAGGAGGCTTTGTAAAGATGGCTTCGGGAATTCGCGGCGCTGTACGGTTGGCGAAGCTCGAAAGTTCGTAGACCATCGTTTTGGGAACATCTGAAATGACGGCGAGTCCGCCAGCCATGTCACCGTAAAGAGTGCAGTATCCGACGGCCATCTCGGATTTGTTGCCGGTGCTCAGCACTAGGGAGCCGAACTTGTTCGAGAGCGCCATGAGGAGATTGCCGCGGATCCGCGCCTGTAGATTTTCTTCGGATACATCCGGCTGCAAGCCGGCGAAAATGTCCGCGAGGGCCTTGTTGTAGCTTTGGAATGTGTCGCCAATCGGCAGCAGGAATAGCTCGATGCCGAGATTTTTCGCAAGGCACTTCGCATCAGTGAGGCTGCCTTCCGAGGAATACGGGCCGGGCATGCTTACTCCGACGACGTTTTCGCTGCCCAGCGCGTCGGTGGCAATGGCGGCGACGAGGGCAGAATCAATTCCGCCGCTCAGGCCGATGACGACCTTGCGAAAGCCGCACTTTCGCACGTAATCACGAGTGCCAACAACTAAAGCGCTGTAGGCTGCCTCAATTTCGTCGGTGATTTGCGGGCGAATGTCGCCGGCGCCGGTGGTGCTATCGAAAAAAACCAAATCCTCTTCAAAGGATTTCGCAAGGGCGGCGACGCGGCCATCGGGCAGGAAGGCGACGCTCGATCCATCGAAGATCAGACTGTCGTTGCCGCCGACCTGATTTACGTAAACGACTGGCACCTGGTGCCTTTTGGCCATGGCGCGAAGCATATCGTGGCGGATGGCGCGCTTATCGATCGTGTAAGGGGAAGACGAGATGTTGAGAACAATCGAGCTTCCCTTCCCGACCAGCTCGGTTACCGGGTCCCGAGCATACAGGAGCTGCGTCCAGAAGTTTTTGTCGTTCCAGATGTCTTCGCAAATGGTAATTCCGAGCGTTTCCGCGCCTAGCAGAAAGGCATGCTGGGTATGGGCGGGCTGGAAGTAACGCGTCTCATCGAATACGTCATAGGTGGGCAGCAGCATCTTGCGCTGCTCGAAAAGGACCTTTCCCTGGCCGATTAAGGCCGCCGAATTGGCGACAGGCTTTCCCGTTTCGTCCTGAGCTTTCCCAACGTAGCCGACCAGGGATGGAATCGGAACGCTCTGCGCGAGCCGCGCCAGGGCTTCTCGATTGCGCTGAATGAATGCAGGGCGCTCGATCAGATCCTGAGGCGGGTAGCCGCAGAGACAGAGTTCGGAGAAAACGGCTATGTCCGCGCCTCTCGATTGGGCCTGCCAGGTCAATTCCAAGATTCGTGCTGAATTGCCCTCGAAGTCGCCAACGGTAGGATTGAACTGGGCCAGGGCTATCTTCATTTGAATAAATTAGCATACGGGCGAGGGGCGAGGTTTTCAATGACGAGGAGAAGCGGAGTTGCTGAGTTCGCCGAGTCCGTCAGGAAGGAACCCTCTGACAGACTCGACTTCGCTGGAAGAACCTATTTTACGTTCTTGCGGACCCAGTCATCGATAAACTTGATAACTTCGTCGCTGTTCTTGTCGAGGAACATTTCGTGCATGTTGCCGTGGATACCCACGTCTTCTAGGCGTACAAAATCGTCCTTCACACCGGCCTGGTTGAGCCACTTGGGAATGCAATGGTCATAGACGCGATGGTAGGTGCCTTCGGCTGAAATCGAGAGGATGCGAATCTTCTCGAGATTGACGAGCTTGTGCACGGGCTCCTGCTGCATATAGCAAGGGACTTCATCCGGTCGCTCGGACGTCTCTTCGAGGTAAACCTTGAGATCGGAGGGGTTGTTCACAGGTGGGTCGTAACGCATAGGCATGGGGGTAAGGCCCCAGGAATCCTCGTTTCTTTTGGTGTAGGTGACCCTTGCGAGGTCGACGCTGCCGATTTGCGGGCCGCCTGGTTCGATCGCGACCATACCTGCGACCAAGTTGGGACGCTGATCGGCCACGTTGAAGCCGATGCCGCCTCCCTGAGAGTGCGTGAGGAGGACCACCGGACTGCCAATCTTATCGAGCAATGCGACGCCGGCGGGTACCGCGAGATCCGCCTGCTTGCCAACAAACTGCAATTGGCCTTTCGCGAAATTGTCGAACACAGGATCGCCCATCATGCCCTTATGCGGGGCGTCGCTCGGCCATTGGGTGTAGAGCTTCTTGCGGGGAAAGTCGCCGCCGGATTCAACGGGCGCCGTCCAGATCTGCTCAAGTTCAAGTGCCGTGCGAATATTGAGCGGACCGTCGACGCTGGGAACGTAAGGCGAGCGACCGCGCGCTGGGTAATCCACCATATAGACAACGTAACCCTGGTTGAGAAGGTAGTAGGCCCAGCCGGGGCGACCGTCAGGTGTCTGGCGCCAGATCGTGCCGGTCTGTCCATTACCGTGGAACATTACGATGGGGTACGGGCGGCGAATCTGCTTGGGGACCCAAACCTCGACGTACATTGCGCCATGCATCGTTTCTTTTCCTGGGGCGCCAACGTACTCGCCGCCGACATAGAAGAAACCCTCGCGCCCGAGGTTGTCGGTCGAAAACGTCGGGATAGACGCTGGTGGCATCGCCGACGAGGCTTTCGGGGCGGCTGCGCGAACTCCTACCCGGATTCCGACCAACAGTGCAAACACTGCTGTGAACAGTACGATCAGTGCTACTTTTACCGCACGTCGATTCATAAGTTCTTCCCTTCAGTATTTAGCTTGGAAGTCTCTTGGACTAAGTGACTAGTACAACCGGGCTTTCATATTGTCAAGCAGCGTGCGAAGCTGCGTGGCAGATCGTTGCGGAAGTCAAGCGACTTATACGGCCCTTTTTTGCAATTGACCGGGAGAGTTCAGCAATACGTCGGGATCATGTCGACAACACAGATCTCACGAAGCAATCAACGGGCCAGAAGAGATCATCTGTCTCCGGCGGCGATGAAAATCTTCCGAAGAGCATAGGAAAAACGCGGCGCGATTTCAGAAACCGGATTTTTCAACAAGCCTGATTGGGTTCTGTAACCGCCCTTTCCTTCTAAGTCCTCGCAAAACAATACAACGAGCTTCGCTTCACTGGCTCCCGTGAATGGCAAGGCGCATGCATCTTGGTTACGGCAACAGTGCCCTTGAATCCAGGGTGGGCTGGTTCTGCCGCGCGAGCGCTTAGACTGGAATCCCGGGTGGGGCGGGAGGGGAGATGCAAGTGGATCTCCCCCTTTTTACTACTGCAATCTTTGCGACAACAGGCTTTCGTTAAGAACCGCTGATTCTGGTTCTCTGCGCGACCACGGCGCGCCAGGTTCCGGCGCGGTTCACAAAGACGCGGACTTCCCGGAACTGGCCGCTCATATCCTTGCCTACGCGGCTTCCTTTGATATTTTCATGGAACGTCACGACTGCGGTATCGCCGTAGACGCGCACTTGTAAGTCGGACACGTCGAAGGCTTCAAACTTCGTGCTGCCGTTCTTGATCCCCTCTAGCGTTTCCGCCCTGCTGCGAACGACTCCGTTATCCCGAATGATCACGTAGTCTTCGGATAGAGTTCGATCAAGCTCGGTAGCGTCGTCCTTTAGGTCCGCGTCGATCATTTGCCGCAACACTTCTCGTACTGCTTTGTCGCTTTGCGCGGCGACGCGGCCGCTGGGAATGAAAAGGAGTGCCAGAAGGCCTGAAAGCATGGCGAACCGCTTGTTCATATTTCCGTCCTTCGTGCCAACCAACGGGACATGACACGGCCTCAAGATCTTAAGCTCCCCATGCCGTCGGAGCCAGTGCCTTGATGTCGCTCACAATATCGATCACCGCGGGCCTCCCGCAGGAGAGCGCGCGGTCGAATGCCGAGCGTAGTTCGCCGGGCTTTTCTACTCGTATGCCAACCGCTCCGAGGCTTTCCGCAATCTTTGCAAAGTTCACGGCTGAGAAATGCCACATTTCGCCTTGCTTTTTCGTGGGATGGCCGTCGTAGGCTGCCTGAAAAATCGAGGTTTCCTGATTCAGGGAATTGTTGTTGTTCACACAAGTCACCGTTGGAATGCCGCAACGCACCGCCGTCTCCAGTTCCTGCAAGTGGTACCAGAATCCGCCGTCGCCCGTAAAGCAGACGACCGGCCGGTCGGGAGCGCCGCATTTAGCGCCAATCGACGCGGGAAACGCCCAGCCGAGCGATCCCGCGGCCCGTATGAAATCCCAGTGCGGGCTATCGACCCAGAGTTGCTGAGCCGACCACATTCCGACGTGTCCGGTGTCGCAGACGACGATGGCGTCTTCCGGCAGCCAGTCGCCCAGTTCCTTCAAAATGCGCTCCGGCTGCATTGGCACAGCATTCGAGTCCCGTGCTAGCTGCGCTTCGTTCTTCCACGCTATTACTTCCTGCTGCACTTCCGCAATCCACGCACTTCGTTGAGTGGTTTCACCAAAGAAGGCTTCCAGAGTGCTCCTTGCGTCTCCGAGGAGCGAGACTATGTTTGGATAATTCCTGCCCAAATCGCTTGCATCGATGCCAATCTGAATTACCGGTGTACCGGCTGGCGGCACGCGCCAGAAATTCGTCAGAAGGCCCCCGGTTTGACTGCCAACGAAGAGAACCAAGTCTGCTCGGGATAAAATCTTGTTCGTACACGATCGCGAATAGGTCCCGGGGACTCCGATATAGAGTGGGTGATTTTCAGGGAACAGAGCGAAGGCATTCAGGGCGGTTGCGACGGGAATCGAAAGCGCCTCGGCAACTTTCAGAATCTCCGCGCGCGCTCCGGACCATTTCGCGCCGCCACCAACTACCATCACTGGCCGCTGTGCCTTCTTCAAATGACGCAGGGCTTCTTGCACTTGCTCTCTTTCCGGAGTGGGACGATGCGAAGGAACCGCCGTGTACAATTTCTCTATGACGAGCTCGGCTTCGATCGATTCGCGCTCGACGTCGCCTTCTTTCCCCGCGAGCTGAAGGTTCACCGGGCCTGGAGTGCCCGATGTCGCTTCCCGAAAGGCCTGCCGAAGCAGATCCGGCAGCCTGCTTGCAACGTCGACTTGAAAATTGGCTTTCGTCACCTGATTAAAGAGAGGGTAATCGTCGATTTCCTGGTAGTTGAATTTGTGCTTTTGGGTGGAGAGTCGTCCTCCTGTCAGGGCGATTACCGGGCTGTGCGCCATGAACGGATCGCGCAGGCCGGCCGCGAGGTTCGCTGCACCGATGGCTTGCGCGGCACAGACGCCGGGGCGTCCCGTTGCTCGCGCATATCCGTCCGCCATGTAGGTTGCTGCTTTCTCGCCGTGGGTGAGCACGCGCTTGATCGGCATGTCATCCATACTGGCGAGAGTTTTACTTAATACCGTTGGCACGAAAAAGAGGGCTTTGACGCCGTATCCATGGAGGAATTCGGCAACGTATTTCGCACCTGTCATCTTTGACAAACTTAAACTCCTTCGCAAAAAGTGCCGGCAAGGGGCAGCAGATAACGGCGGCGCCCCAGGGCACGCCTTGTAGCCTTAACGAGAAAATCCCTAGCGGTTAGAACTTACGGGACCACGCTTTGGGCCAGCGCTCGACGACGATCTTCTTGTCCGTGTAAAACTCGACGGCGTCTCTTCCCTGGCCGTGCAGCACGCCAAGAAAGCTGTCGCGCCATCCGCTGAACGGGAAGTAAGCCATCGGAGCCGCAACTCCAATGTTGATGCCAACATTTCCGGCGGGAACTTCATAGCGAAACTTCCGCGCCGAGGCGCCGCTGCTGGTGAAAATAGAGGCCATGTTCCCATAGGGGCTTCGCGAAAGGATTTCAATGCCTTCATCGAGGGTCTTTGCGGGAACCAGGCTTAGCACCGGGCCAAAGATCTCCGTGTTGAAAAGAGAACTGCTCGCGGGGACATTGTCCAGAATGGTCGGCTTCAGGAAATTCCCTGCCCCGTTTCCGGACCCATTGCCGGAGCGCCCATCAAGAAGCAATTGGCCGCCGTCGCTTGCGCCTTTTGCGATCAGGCTTTCAATACGCGATTTGCTTTCCTTCGTGATGACCGGGCCCATTTGAACAGACTCGTTCAGGCCATCGCCAACTTTGATCGCGTTCGCGGTGGAGACGATGAAATCCTTGAATTGTTTTTGCGCGTCGCCGACGACCACGGCGACCGAAACCGCCAGGCAGCGCTGCCCCGCGCAGCCGAACGCGCTGTCGCTGATGATGCGCGTCGAAGTTTCAAGATCGGCATCGTCGAGCACGAGAACGTGGTTCTTCGCGCCGCCTTGGCACTGCACGCGCTTGCCATGAACGGCAGCCTGGGCATAGATGTATCTTGCGACCGGCGTGGAACCGACAAAGCTGATCGCGCGCACCTCGGGATGGGCGAGCAGAGCATCCACGACAGGTTTGCCTCCGTGGACCATATTCAGAACACCCGCGGGAAGCTTTAGCTCTTCCATGAGTTCGAAGACGCGTTGCGAAGTGAGCGGCACTTTCTCGGAAGGCTTCAGGATAAACGTGTTGCCGCAGGCGATCGCGTAGGGCAGAAACCAGAATGGAATCATGACCGGGAAATTAAACGGAGCAATTGCGGCGGTGACGCCGAGCGGCTGGCGGATCATCATTTCGTCGATGCCGCTGGCAACGTCTTCGAGGTTGTAGCCTTGCATCAGCGTGGGAATGCCGCAGGCGACCTCGACATTTTCGATGGCGCGGCGCAACTCGGCTTTCGACTCGCCGAGCGTCTTGCCGTTTTCCATCGTGCAGATTTTTGCAATCTCATCGAGATGGTCTTCGAGAAGTTGCTTCATCTTGAAGAGGTATTGAATGCGATCTTCGGGAGGAGTCCGCCGCCAAGCGGGATAAGCCGTTGCCGCAGCCTTGACGACCGCGTTGACATCTTCCGACGAGCCGAGCGGTACGTGAGCCAACACCTCCGCGGTTGCGGGATTCACTACGCCCAGATATTCACCTGCGTTTGACCGTTTCCATTCGCCGCCAAAATGATTCGTTAGTTCTCTTGGAGTCGCCATAAGAGCATTCCTTTCCGGTGGTGAGAGGTAAATGGTAACGTGTCGGCTTAGCTGCGTGCACTGTGGAGATCATGATTCCATGAAAATTCAGCGTCCACTTTACCATTGAAAACGTTTGGGGAGCGCAGGGCCGAGTAACAACAACATGAATCCCTGCCTGTAGAAATTACCCCCGTCAATGTGGCGGAAGTTGGCTATCGGACGCTGCTCGCAACATTTTTTGTGATTTGCGATGGATCGGCGCCGACGCGCTCGGAAGCGTCGTTCTTGCCCCCGGCAGCGAGAGTAAAGTCGTATTTGATTCCAGGCAGATTTGGGAACGGCGATGCGGGATCGGGATCGCTCACTTTTACCACGAGTGAATCGGTGACGCCGAATACCGTATCCGAGTCTATATGTGGATCGCCATGAACGTAGAGCGCCGTTACCAATTCTTTGTGGCCTGGAGCGCCGATCAAATAGTGAACGTGCGAAGGGCGCAGGCCGTGCCGGTTCTGCGCGCGAATCATTTCGCCGACCGGACCATCCATCGGAATGGAATATCCGGCTGGCACGACGGAGCGGAAATAGTAGCGGCCTTCGGAATCCGTCTCGAGCGTTCCACGGAGATCCATGTCGTCCGCATTCGATTTTTGCAAGTCGTAATCCCCTGCTTCGTCCGTCTGCCAAACCTGAACAGAGGCATGTGGGATTCCACGGCCGTTTGCCTCCACCACGCGCCCCCAAAGCACCACTTCCTTGCCTTTCGTCTTCTTGGCGATCGACTCGCCGAGTTTGAAGTGGGGTGAGTTCTGGCGATAAAAAGGTCCTAGCAGGCTCGTGTCGGTGTGGATGCCGGGCGTGCGACTGTCGCTTATGAGGCCTACCAGAGCGCTCAGGCCCAAGGTGTCCGACAACAAGATGAACTCCTGGCGATAGGGCGTGCATTTCTGGCCCACCTCGGTGAAAAATCGGATGCCCTCTAGCCACTCCTGCGGCGTGAGGTTCACTTCGCGCGCAAAGGCATGCATGTGACGAACGGCGGCTTCCATAATTTCCTTAAGGCGCGGGTTGGGTGTTCCCGACATCTGTTCAAGAACCGCATCGGTAATCGTATTCTCGTTGAGTTTTCGCATCGCTACCTTCCTTTCGCCTCGAAACCGCTGCCTTCCGAAGCGGCGCGTATCCAATAGCTATCGGTGATTAAATAATATCGCACGTCATCTGTTCGCGGGCCCTTGAACTTGCAGTTCCGTGCGTACTAGGCTCGCGCCATCGACCATGGCCTTGAGCTTCTGAAAGGCGATGTCCCGCGGCAGATACTTCATACCACAATCGGGCGCAACGATCATCCGGTCGGGACTGACGAAAGGGAGAGCGCGGCGGATCCGGCCGGCCACGATTTGTGGCGTCTCCACGGCGTTCGTCGAAAGATCGATTACGCCGAGAATGATCGTTTTGCCTTCCAATTTTTTGAGCACCGAGCAATCGAGGGATGATTGCGCCGTTTCAATCGAAATCTGTTGTACATGGCAGGCTGCCAACTCCGGAAGAAATGCGTAAGCCGCAGGGCGCCCTGGGACCATCGCTGCGTATCCGAAGCAGATGTGCACTGCTGTCGTGCCGTTTACCCCATCGAGCGCGCGATTGAGCGCGGTGACTCCATATTCGCGCGCCTTTTCCGGCTCGGACTGCATGTAAGGCTCGTCGATTTGCACGACGTCCGCACCCGCGGCGAAGAGATCCTGGATCTCTTCGTTCACGGCTGTCGCGTAATCGAGCGCGGCGGCTCCATCGCTCCGATAGAAGTCGTTCTGCGCCTGCTGCGTCATTGTGAAGGGGCCAGGCACAGTGATTTTAATGAGGCGATCCGTATTTGCCCGTAAGAATTTCACGGCGCGCGCCTCGACGGTATATTTCCGCCGGATCTTTCCGATGATGCGGGGCACGGCGTTCAAGCGACGGCTGCGACCGGGGACCATTGCGGGATTCTCGAGATCAATGCCCTCGAGTGCCGTGGCAAATCGGTTCGAGTAGCTTTCGCGGCGAATCTCGCCGTCGGTGATGATGTCGAGCCCGGCTCGCTCCTGATCGCGAATTGCGAGAAGCGTCGCGTCGTCTTGAGCTTGATCGAGAAGTGCGGGTGCGACGCGCCATAACTCTTGCGCACGGATTCGCGGCGGTGGATGCCCTGCAAGTTTTGCGCG
>Ga0182024_10014294_pt1 | contig 15362 bp, 9 predicted proteins | sample P32metaG_FD_120480 | JGI IMG/M metagenome (GOLD analysis project Ga0182024, IMG submission 120480) | Permafrost microbial communities from Stordalen Mire, Sweden - P3-2 metaG (Illumina Assembly) | ecosystem: Environmental > Terrestrial > Soil > Wetlands > Permafrost | place: Sweden: Stordalen... | reverse complement strand
AGTGGCGCGCATCGTCGTAGATCACTTGCGTGCGGCGGTCGTCCAGCACGTCGTAGTTCTGGACGTGGAAGTATTTCTTGGTGGTTTTTGGGATGATCGGTTCCATCTCGCAGATGACGATCCGTTGAATGCTGGGCTGCAGCACGAACGTGCCCGCAGTCACGCCTGCGCCGAAACCCACGATCAGCGCCGAGCGCGGCTGGCCGTGGATCAGCGCCGGAAGGTGACCCAGCATACGTTGCAAACGCATGTCGGCAGGCTCGGTGGAGGCCTCTACCTTACCGCTGACGTGAAATTGGATCGCACCATCGTTCCATCGCGTGATCGCGATCGATGAGTTCATGCCTTCAGCCGTAAAGAGAACCTGCGAGAGGCCCATCTGCAGCGCCGCGGCCCGCCCGTAGGCGATCAACTCGCCTGGAACATCGGACACGCGAGTGGCCATAGTGACCGCGCAGCAAGCCGCCGCCGCGAGAAGTACAGCTCCGGTCATGGAACGCGAGCGCCAGACTACAGGCACCAGGACGATCAGCGCGCTCACGACGCAAATCCCGATGAGCACACTCTCGCTATACCGCGTACCGATCCAGGGAATCAGGATCATGCTGAAGGCCAGCGCGCCCAGGATCGCGCCGCCGGTGTTGGTCGCGTACACATGCCCGACCACGCGGCCCGGATCGCCACCCCGTGCGCAGGCTGCTAGGGCAAAAGGAAAGCTTGCTCCCCAAAGCAGCGCCGCAGGCAGAATGACCCACAAACAGCGCACGATATCCAGTTGGAATGTGTACCAGAGGCTAGTGGAGAGGTATGGATTGATGGGCCAGTACGGCAGAGAATCGGCAAGCATCCAGGCGCTCCAGACGATCGCCCCGGCAAGCGCCATCTGGCAGCAGCCCAAGGCGATGCGCGGACGCGCGGTCCCGCGCAGGATCAGCGATCCTGCTAAGCTGCCGATTCCCAGCCCCACCAGAAAAACCGCTAGGATGAGGGAGAATACGTAAACCGTAGCGCCGAGCATCAGTCCGAGCAGGCGCGTCCAGACGACCTCGGCCCCCAGGGCGCTCGCGCCGGATAGAGCGATCGCCGCATACACCGGCCAGTAGGTGGGGGTGTCCGCACCTTCCTTGAAGGACGATTTTTCTGGCACCTTGTGCGGACTGAGTCTGGCTAGCAGAAGGCTGACCAGCGCCACAGCAACATTGATCGCCGCGGCGGCGATGGTCGCCGTGGTTATGTCGAACTTACGCAGCAGGTAGAAGCCGGCCAGAAGGCAGCCTGACACGGCGCCGGCGGTGTTTGAGCTGTAGAGCAGGCCCATCCAGGAGACGCCTTCCGGGGAGGTTTCGAGCCAGCGCGCCGCAGCCGGCAAGGACGCTCCCATCAGCATGGTGGGCGGCAGCAGACAGATAGCGCAGATCACAGCGCGCAGCAGAATCGATGGCAAGCCATATCCCACCACGGCGACATAAACGCCGCTCACCAAAGGCATACCAATCAGGACCAGGATTCCGCAGAGCGCGATCCCCAGTTCTACGAAGGCGTACATCCGCAAAGGATGTCGCGAACCCGGCAGGACGACGCGCGGCAGAAGAACGCTGCCGATGCACAGACCGCCCATAAAGGTCGCCAGCAGTACGCCCAGCGAGACAGCGGTGGAGCCGATGACCAATTGCAGCAATTGGTACCAGACGATCTCGTAAATCAGCGCGGAGCATCCGCTGGCGGCGAACAGCAGAAGCAGCGCCGGAAGAAAGCGTCGCGGCGCACCGGCGGCGATTGGAACGGGATTTGCCTTGGTCATACTCCTGCCTCTCCCCTGCTAAGTTCTGAAATTTCGCTCTGAGGAATTTTAGCTGGAATCTCCTTTTTCGGCCTGTGCCTCACCAAAACTCTATCCGGGCCGGTTTTGCAGGGTGTCTCTGCTGATAGAACCTCCGTATGATCCGAATATTGAAGCTGCTTTTCAGCCTGATTCCTGACTGTGCCTCGCCAAAATAGAGATCTGCCCTAGATTCAGGCAGATCGCAGGAGCGCATCTGCTCTCACAGCAGATGGTCGGCTGTTGAATCCTCATCCTCTCAATCACTGCAACTCATTTGGAGAAAAGCAGATGGACAATTGATGGCGGACACCAATGCGGATAATCCGAATCACATGCAAGCCATGCTTAGGCCAATTTTTGATTCCCACCAAGAGTTCGGGCCACGCTTCGAAGCATCATTCGATGAATTCAAAAGTAAGAACCCCAACTCTTCTAAATTTCTATGGCCCCCAATTTTTGAAAACGAACAAACCTACTTATGCCTACAGGCCGCCGATTTGTTCACCTACGAAATGCGCCGTACCGTTTCTAATCACTTCTTCGATCCTAAGAGAGACCTAAGAGTTGCAGCGGGCCGACTATTCCCCCAAATTAATAGAAGTTTTGTCGTCGATTATGCGGCACTGGAAACACTCGCAGGCTGGCAAGAACGCGATGAGGTCATCCCCATATCGCCAATAGAAGATGGCGGGAACGGACTACTGACTTAGATAGCTGCCCTGTCGCGGCCCGACTCCTGCTAGCATAGTTGGCATGAAAGTTGCCGTTTCTCTAATTGCTTCCCTGCTGCTGTTTCAGCAGGCCAACGGATGCGATCAGTCGCCTAATCCCCAGCCCCAAGGGAAGGCGTCTCCAGTCCCATATCAGCGGTTTGTCCCTGTGACTGGGCGGCCTATTGAGTTGGGAGTCAATCCTATATTCGTCGCGTTAGATACCAAGACGGGGCAGCTTTGCGCTACGGTGGGATTTGTACAGAATCCTGCATGGATGGTGGGAACGCCAACCTGCAAAAGCCTTTACGATTCGTCCCTCGATTCCAAGTAACCCCACACTCAATAGTGCACTCAGTCAAGTATGTTATTACCATTGCAAGTGCTTTAGATTGAAAGCGTTGCAGGCCGCTTGTTGAACGCTGTTGATCCACGATGTTTCTGGATGCTTTGACCGTAGCAAAATCGTCTACACTTTCTGAAAACCAAAATCCACCCGGAATTCTAGCCGGATGGAATTTTGGCGACGCACAGGCCCAAATTTACCGGAGAGGTGCCCATGCTTTTGTGGCTTAAACATTTCGAACGAATCATCATAGGCTTTCTTGCAGCGTTGATCGCTCTTGTGGTCCTGCTGGCTACGTTGGACTTGGCCATCAGCCTTTTTAAGGACATCATCTTTTCTCCGCCCCATTTCGGCATCGGTGTCGACGAGCTCCTTGGAATCTTCGGGCAGATCCTGATGGTTTTGCTCGGCTTCGAGTTGCTGGAAGTGGTCAAGGCTTATTTCCGTAACGATGTCCTACACGTTGAAGTCGTGCTCATCGTGACATTGATCGCCTTGGCCCGGAAGGTCATCGTGATCGAGACAACGGCGGTCTCCGGCTCGGCTATGGCCGGCATCGCCGCTCTTATGTTGTCAATTGCTGCTAGCTACTGGCTCGTGATGCAGATTCTCCGCCGCCCAAAAGAAAACGCGATGAATTGACTACCTGAGGCGAATGCGTTTGGCGGCTACTACCACGAGGATCGGACACATCTCGCGCTGGAGAAGGAAACGCCGGCAGGTCGAGTGGCAGCAGAAGTCACGGATGCCAGTTGTCAGGTTCTGTCCATGCCGAGACTCGGCGGGCTACATCACCGTTACAGCACAGCCGCCTGAATTCTTACTGCGGTCGTGTAGAACTGAAATCGTCTGTCTCCTGCGGGCCGTAGTGTTTGCGGGCCGGATTTGCTTCCTCAAAGACCTCTTCGATGTCCCCAACTTCAACCGTGGGGTTCCCCGCCCGATGTAGACGATTTTGTAACGGTCACTGCATCCATCAAGCAACGAAAACCCAATAAAGACAGGCCTTCCAGCGCTAGAGTATCTGCCGCAACAACAGATGCTCTACTTTATGATCTCGCAGAACGCCTGCAAAGTCTTGAGAAATAATGGTCGGGGCGGAGGGATTCGAACCCCCGACCCTCTGCTCCCAAAGCAGATGCCTGGCCGGTGCCTGTTTTGGATGTGTGCCTCGCCAAAATGCCATCCGGGGGCAGAGCAGCCTTATTTCCAGATTGGGAATCGCGTTCTACAGGGAGACAGACAAGTCGGAAGCCGCGAGGCTATCTATCTGATTTGGCAGCAGATCTCTATTTTGGCAAGGCACAGGTCGTTTTCGATTTTCACCGCACGTCGGTCTTTAAAGCATGGTTGCAGGCATAGTTGCTTCCGTTTGATGGATGGATTTGTGCTCTCCGGGCGTTCCGGACTTTAGTTGGTCAAGGTAATTGTTTCAGCCACACATTTCGTTGCGAGATCTTCACAACGCCACCTCCTTCGATCTCGAAGCCGATCAGCCCTTTCGACTGGCTAAATGTTGGATCGTTGTCGACCAAGATTGCCATCACGTGTCCATTGACAATGTGAATCAGGCTGTTTCCATCGGCGATCACTTCGTACTGATTCCAATCGCCAGGTTTGATGAAGGCTTTAAGCTCGTCGGAAGTGCCTAATGTGGCCAGCAGCCGGGGTTCTTTGCCTTGACCCGTTTCCACCATCTGGCCTCGCCACGCAACAATTCCGCGCCTGGTGCCTTGCTCGTAGAGTTGGCCTGTGTACCTGTTAGCGTAATCGAAATCCGCCTGATACCCCTTCATGTTCCACTTGGCATATTTCTGTGTGAGCGCCTGCTGTGGCGCCGGGGGAACGTTGATGCTGCGGTATTGGATCCCACCATTTGCGTCGGGGCCTTCGAGTTTCATCTCCACTTTGAGCTCGAAGTTGGCCGGCTCACCACCTCGCCAGATGATATTGGTTGTACCCGAAGGATGTTCGGGACTCGATTCGCCAACGATCGCGCCATCTTCTACGTGCCATACCTCGGGAGATCCATCCCAACCTTTCAGCGTCTTGCCGTCGAAGATCTGCACCCATCCATCGTGATCATCAAAGTCGATTGGTTCAGGTTGGGTGAAGCCGCCACCCTGGCTAGCTTGGGCTGCATGAGTTCCCGCACCGGCAGGAGCCTGCTGAGCAGCGAGTTGCAATCCTGTGAACGGATGGATCGAAACGATGAGGAAGGCAGCGGATGCCAAACAGCTGCCAACAATAACGTGAGGCGCTCTTACATACTTGGACAACACTCTTCCTCCTCAAACTGCTCGCGAAACCGAACTGATCATAAAGTTAAGAACAGGTTCTAGAAGCGGTCTCATAAATGGGTTCTCTGGAGATAAGTTATTGATTCTATTGAGGCAATGTGGTTTATGAGACCGCTTCTAGTGCTCCATCGGAATTCCGAAGGAGTAGAGAGTGTTGTCGTGCGTTGTAAAGAACACATGACCATCGCCTACCGACACGCCGGACAGGTGGGTGTAGGTATTGATTGCGTCATTGCTTGAGTACAGTTCCTTGCCTGTTGTGGCATCCAAAGCATAAAGGATCGCGTGATTGGAAGCGTCACCTCCGGCAAGAGCAAATACGACCCCATTGGCGATTGCAGGGGGCGCCGGATTCCTCAGGTCGCGTGAGATCCAACCCGGCGTCAGCACCGGGCGGCCGTCCATTTCCTCAACTTTGAAGGCAACGATGCTGCCGTGCGGCGCAGAGCCATTTGTGTTGGCAAACTTAACATCCCGCTGCACGGGCCCCGAGATAGACGCCAACACCCAGAGCACGCCGTTCTTGTCCTGCCAACTCGCCAGGCTCTCCCAGGCACCCTTCTTAGCGGCCTTGGAAATTTGGTCCGTCTGGGCCAACGGAGTATGGTGATCCCTTCCGCCGAGCGATCCGCTGTCCAATAGAACAATGCTGCCGTCTTTACCCGGAGCTGCCAGCAAATCCTTATCCTTATAGCTAAGCACAACCGGACTGACATTCAGCATCCCGGCTTTCACGCTATCGGAAGGCGTGTACCAGTCCTTTACCTTCAGCTCCTTTGCAGTGAGTGCCACAACGCTATTGGCATACACCTCGGCAGATAGATCAGACGTTCCGCTGTCAGTTAAGATATAAACCGTGCCGTCTGATCCGATTGCCGGTCCCGTTAAGTCCGCTAGGCTGACTCTCTGAGATTGATAACTGTTGATGGAATGCTCCGGCGTGTTTAGGTCGATGGACCAGGCCGCATTGGGAACATTGCGACATCCTCGTTCCGATTCCGTATACACAATCTTGTCGTTCATGTTCAGACCGAAAGAATCTCCAGCTGATGTCGGAAGAAACCTCACAGCCGGTGCATAATCCAGGCCTGTAGCCAAGATCTGCTCATGAAGGTAGCCGTCGCTGGTCAGAACATAGATTTCCTTCAAAGCAAAGCCTCCGCCTGCGGAGGGTGCGCCTATCCAACGCTCAGCAGGAGCCAACGGTGGAGGAGGCGGAGGAGCTGGAGCAGTGTTAGGGGCATGGGGGTGGTTAGCGTCAAAGTGAATAACATGTGGCGGCTCTATAACAATCTGGATGTTTAATCCTCTGCATGCTCCAGGTGAGCGCGCAGACTCGACTTTAAAGTCCTTTTGCCAAAGGAGCGTTCCAAGTGCGTAATCCACGGCATATAGAGAGCTTGAGTCGCCCCACAGCACTATATCTTTAAACCCACGACTGCTAATCAAGCTGGGAGTAAAAAGTGGTTCGCTGAAAGACTGGGATTGCGCAGACTCGCCTCCGAGCTTAATCTTCCACAGAAACTTGAAGGAGCCAGATACGGTCTCGGCTGAGATCTTCGTTTCATCATTCTGCCAGCTATCATGCGCCGCGTCATCGTCTGCTACGTACCAATGTCCGCGTGCTTGAGCTCGCGCTATCGCCGGCCCCAGAAATGCACCGGCCAAAAACAGAGTTAGCGACCAATCCAGGAGTCTTCGCATCAATAAACATTCCTCGTTTCTCGTTTGATCAACTGATCTCTCTTCCTGAGTATCGATTGCACGAAACACTCTTGTTACCCGCTCAGGCTAGGGCCGGGCATGCTGCTCTCAAGCCAATGGCTTTCCGAATTGGAAGTTCGTTCTCTTCTATTTCTGATGGGATGTGTTACGGTAAACCGAAGCAGTAAATCGTTCCGTCGAACGTGCCAAAAATCACGCGCCCTCCCGCAACGGCAATGCCGGATTGGTGCAAGAAGGAAGTCACCTGTTTTCCACTCGAATACAATTCTTTCCCGGTTTCTGCATCGAGCGCATATAGCTTGGCGGGAATCGAGTGTTTTACCCTGTCTTGCCAGCTATAAAGTCCGCCGTCAACATCATTAGCCTGCCCGGTGAATTCGCCAGCAGCGAGCACAAACACGATACCATTGGCCACTACGGGGGGCTCGGCGGTCATCATATCGCGTGACAGCCAAGCGGGGGTCAGCTCCATCTTTCCGCTCTTGTCTGTTAACTTGAACGCGATAACACCGCCATTCGGCGTTGCCCCATATGTGATCGGAAATGGCACCGCTAGCGGGCCGCCAATAGGCGCCAGCACCCATCGTGTTCCGTCCTGACTCTCCCAACTCGCAAGACTTCCCCACGTACCTTCGGTCTGGAAGTTTACGTTGATATTGGAAATCAATGGGCTACGGTACAAAGGAACGTCCTGGTTTGGTCCGCCAAGTGATTTGCTGTCCATCAGAAAATAGCGGCCTTCTTTGCCCGAGCCAACCAGTAGATCTCGCCCTTTATAAGGAAACACGACGGGCGTCACGTTCATATCCAAGTCTCGAATGGTCAACCACTCATGATTCGTCGGCGTGTAATAGTCCTTGAGCGTCAACGTATCGTTGGTGGAAGTGTAGGCCTGCACCGTTGTCGATAACTGCCCAGTCGCGGGATTGTAGGAGCCATCTCCGGTTTCGAAATAGATGGTTCCGTCTGTGCCAATCGCGGGACCCGCTGTCCCGAATATTCCTCCCTGTCGTACCGGGGAAGAAAAGGCCTTTCCATTGGTTAGGTCTACAGCATACAAAATGTTCGGGACGCCGTAGCAGCCTTGCCCAGTAACTGTATACACCACATTATCCATCAGGTTTAAGCCATACGCTTTCCCATAAATGGTGGGGAGCATCTGCATGGGCGACTTTTTTTCGTCGCCAGTAGACAAATCCAATGTGTGCAGAAAGCCATCAGTGCTGAGCACGTAGACGGAACGCTTCGCGACCCCGGCCGGTGTAACTACCGGCGTTGCCGTCAAAGCTTTGGTGCAAATAAAGCCGCTGTCAATTCCAGGCACCTGTGGTTTGTCCGACGACCATTTCAAGTGTTTCTGCCAGAGGATCGCGCCACTGTCGGCATCGATGGCATAGACGTCATTTGAGCTTCCCGCCAGAATTGCCAGCGCCTTGACACCACTCGTTGTATTTACACCCGCAATGATTAGTGGCTCCCGAAAGGACTGCATGCCCATAGACTCGTTATCGGTCTTCACCTTCCAGAGGAGTCGTATGTCCTGTGCATTACTCGTTGTCAACTTGCTTTCGTTTCTCTGCCATCCATCGCGCTGCGGGTCAAAACTGCTAGTTCTCCACTCCGCAGCGCCCGTTGACTGACCCAGGGCCGCATATAGTCCCAGAAAAGTGGGACAAAGGCAAGCAACCACCAGGAAACGAGACACTCTGGGGACCACTGCAGAGAGTCCGGTTGTATTCACGCTGATGACCCTACTAATGAAGGAAATCTTCCGCTGCATAGACGAAACTTGTCGACTTCTTTTCATATCTCCGCTGAATTACATCATTGTTCCTGTGCTCTGGGATTGAGACGTCTTATTATCGGATGTAAAGCAAATAATTCTTATAAAGTAACGCAGAGTCTACGCCTATGCTTGAGAGAGCGTCAAGCAACAATCTCGGCAGATAATCCTAAACAGGACGCAGACACCAGCTGCGAGACAGACTGAAAACAAAACGGCTGTGGCTCGCCAAAATAGCGATCTGCCCTGAAATCAAGCCGATAATTTGTGCATCCGGCTTGGCCTGTCTCCATGTAGAACGTGATCCCCAAAGCTGCAAACATGGCCGTTCTGCAGCGGAATGACATTTTGGCGAGGCACAGGACCAGCGAGATCAGCGCAATTTTACAGGTTCAGGAGAGTTGCCTCATCCTCAGGATGCCAACCCTCCGATCAAAAATAACCGCGGCAGCATAAGCCGCCGCGGTTGCGAGAAAAGAGCAAGCTAAAAGTGGAAGCGTACTCCGAGTTGGATCTGTCTCGGAGTATAGATGTTGTTGTTGTTTGAGTTGGTCTTTGCCCCGAATACGCCATTCGCTGCGTTTCCAGATATATAGTTCACGCTCTGGGCAGGAGTTGCACCCACAGTGGTGCTCATGGTGTAAGCCGTAGTGTTCACGGAAGTGACGTTCTGATGGTTCAGGACGTTGAACGCTTCTACCAGGAATTCAAACTGGTAGCGATCCCCGACGGTGAAGCGCTTGGACCCCCGCATGTCCAGCACCGTGGTGGGGGGCTGCCGGAATGCATTGCGCTCGATACCCGGAGCACGAACCGTTCCATTGGTGCCGTTATAGCTGGTGCTGACGCCCGTGCCATACCCTGATGCGTATCCAGTATCTGCTATGTTTGATGTGCTCGTAGTTAAACCAGCGGAATACGGAACGCCATTCTGAGTTGCAAAGCTTGGTGAAAATTCATAATCATTCAGCCAATAGCTCTCCCATCCCGTGGCCTTCCATGGAGAGGTTGCAACCGCGGTGACGATGAACCGATTGGGAACGTTCTCGAGCGCATTTCCATAATCAGCACGGACACTGAGGGGATCAACAACACTATTCGTAGAGGTGAAAGTGCTGTTATTTTGACCATAGTCGAGAGCGTGAGACCAGGTGTAGTTCGCCTGGAGCTGGAGATTGTGAGACATTCTGTGATCAATCTTCACCACCATCGCTTCGTAGTTGGTGTTTACGCCGCTGAAGATGTCTGTCATCGAGGTATACGCAGTATTCGGACGCCCCTGATCGGCAGCAGCTGGTATCGCTGTTTCAGGGGCTCGATATCCTTGGTAACCATAGAAAGGAGTGGTTAACACAGCTCCATTCTGCAACGGTAAGGTAAGACCATTATTGTTGACGGTGTAGCTGACAGTTGTCGCGGCAGTAGGCAGGTTAGTGTCAACGAAGTCAGGCAAACGGCGTCCCAGAGAGGCAAGCCAGCTTATGGTGAATACCGTGTTCCCACCAAGGTCCTGCTCAATATTCAGATCTTCCTCATGAACCTGAGGCAGCTTAAAGTTTGGATCAAAGTAAATCACAGTAGGAAGCGGCCCTGCGCCCGCGGATGTGATGAGTTGCGGGAACACAGGCGCTCCGGCCTGGGTGGGCGTAACGCTGGGTACCGATTGTGCAGCAGACGTACCGGTTTGTGCCAGGGCATTGTAGATGGTGGAGTTGATGAGCCTGGCGTTGAAGATACCGTAGCCGCCGCGCACAATCGTCTTGCCCGTTCCGAAGACATCGTAAGCAAAGCCGATACGAGGGGCAATATTGTTTTTGTTGCTGGGGAATACTCCAGTCTGCGGAACCGCCGGGTTCGGCAGCTGCGGGCTGGGCAGTTGCTCAAATTCATAGCGAACGCCCAGAGTCAGGCTGAGACGCGGCGAGACCTTCCACTCATCCTGGGCAAAGGCCGCATAATCAGACGTGGTGAAGTTGAAGCCGAGAGGACCAAAGCCTTGCGCGTATGAGGAGTAGTGATTGGCCTGTGCCGCCGTCGATGAGTTCTGCGAGTCATAGTAATCCGTCAGGTAGTTGACGACTGACGTATAGGAATATGAGCCAAAAATGCTCGTCAGGTTTTCGCTCAAGTCATAGGTGTGGATGTAATCCTCGCCAAACTTGAAGCTATGGTTGCCGTGCGTCCACTGCACCGTATCGCTCACCTGCCAGCGGCGTTCGTCCGGATAGGCGGGGCGATTATAGAAGGTTGGGGTGCCAAACGTGAAACCGTTCGTAATTGCAACTGCCGGCGGAATGCCGTTCGGGTTGGTGTAAGTAGGCGAGTTGAGAAGAGTTGCATTCTCATAGGCGCTGGCCGGCATATTGTGTCCGATGTTGAAATCACGGCCATACTGATAACGAACTTCATTGCTGACGTTGGGGGTTATGTAGCTGTCAAGCTTGGCTACGAGCCAACTGTCTTTGACATAGATGTCGCCAAAGCTTTGGAGATTGTAGGTTGCCGTAGCGTTTGTCTGCTGACCACCGGGAGAGGAAAAACGCAACCGGTTGCCTTCGATCGAAGTGTGGTTCTTCTGGTTGATCTGCCAATCGATCTTCGGAAAATAAATGGTTTGATCGGCATAGCGAGGTCCATCCCCAAGCATGGTATTCAGCCCTGCCAGGCCATTGTTATAATCCGTGACCGCTGCACTATATGTCGGCAACGCCAGATTGGTCTGCAGGGTACACGCAGCGCTGTCCGGTGTGAAGTTTGAGTCATTGGCAGCAGTGATCGGGGTAGCTCCGCCAGGGCAGGTGAGACCGGCAGGAAGAGCGGCTGAAGGTGCCGCGAAGAACAAGGTAGGATTCGACGCAACGCCTACAGCAGGGAAATAGTGGTAGTACCTATCCGCCGAAAGGAAGAAAAACAGCTTGTCCTTGATGATCGGGCCACCAATACCGAATCCCAGCTGCTTACGGATGTCGGTCGGCTTGAACTGCACGTTTGTAAACGCGCCGCCAGGGGTAAGCTGAACAGCTTTGGTGGTGTAATCGTTTTGAGCGGCAAGTGCCGAGTCACGATCAAGGTAGTAGGCTTCGCCATGGAAGGCATTGCCTCCCGCCTTGGTGACGGCATTGACCACGCCACCGGAAGCGCGTCCATACTCCACGGAATAGTTCGACGTGTTGATTTGAAACTCCTGGATAGCGACTTTAGGCGTCGAATATCCCACGGTTGTGCGGCCGCGCTCTTCGGAAAAGAAGGCCTGATTGTCATCGGCGCCGTCAACGGCGACGTTATTGAGCAATGTGCTCTGTCCGCGGAAGCTCAGCAGGCCGAAGCCGCCCGACTCAACCACGCCTGGGCTCTGCAAAGCATAGGCTGACCAACGGTAGTTGTTCACCGGCAGATCGTCCAGAACATGCTGATCGATGAAGGTCGCAAAGTCCGGCGAAGTCGTATTAATGGCGGGTGCAACGTCTTTCACCTCAACTGACTGTGCAGTTGCACCGACGTTCATTCTGGCCTCCATATCCGTCATCGAACCTACCTGCACGGAAACCTTGCTCGATTGATATGCACCGAATCCCGGGGCGGTCACAGTCACCGTAAACAGACCCGCCTGAAGATGCAGGACACGGAAGTAACCAGAGGAGTCTGTCTTCACAGTCTGTTCGGCATTGGTGCTGTCGTTATGCACCAATACGGTTGCGTCGGGGATAACCGCGCCTTCTGTGTCTTTGACAGTGCCGCCAACGGCTCCGTCCACCGCGGTCTGGGCATTCGCTTGAACGCCAAGAATTAAAGCTAGAAAAAGAGCGAATCCGAAAGTCGATCGTATGATGCGATTGCTAGTCACAATTAGGCCTTCCTTTTTAGAAAATGGGTGTTATTCATGGAACAATTCATTCGCCTTGCGCCTGCAGAAAGTTCTGAATTCACGATCTGTGAGTATGAAATGCAAACTTCGCTTATAAAAACCGCCTTTATTCCTGCTTCTACGCACTGGTTACCCACGCAGACCACCACAAGTCACGGAGCATGCTGGCCCCGAACGCAAGCCGTTCCACCGTGAAACGCTTGTTCTCGGGCGCTGTGGTTGTCGCGTTGAACGGCGCTTTTTTATCGAGCTCGAAGAGCGGAACCACTTGTTCGTGAGTTGCCCGGAAGTACGCAATGATCTAGGCCTGCTCGTTGGTGAGCACCTGCGGCTGCCCGCTGATTTGCGAAACGATATCGGAGAGCACGATGTGTGTCTCAACGTATTGGCTCTCGAACCGTGCATGTATCTGTGGATCTGTCGCATAGCCTTTAGGATTATCGCCAACCCAACCGTGATGGTTGATCGTCGTATGAAGCGGCTCCGATCCATCGGTCACATAGTGGCCAAGTATGCCGGCGTCGTTGATAATCCGCTGCTCAATCCACTCACGTTGCTTAGGATCCATTGCCTTGCGCCAAAGCCGAAACTCGATACGAAGGCGCTGATACATCTCGAGAGTCCGAAAGGGAGCCATACCCACCGACGAATCTTGTCCGGCTTTCTGTAATATTTCCAAATAAGCGAAGCGGTCTTTCGCCTCCAGCGCACCCGGCGGAACGCGCTCTAAATTGATCGCATGATCCGGGTTGAATGCTGCGGTGACTGCAGGTTCGTGCGGATCACGCCAACGATCAGGTTCCGCCGTAAGATAGCCGAGCTGATCCGTTGCTTTTCTGAAGAATTCGGGCATCGTGGCAGGCATAGTACTTGCCGCCGCTTCCCCTGACATAACATGTCCTGCCGAACCCCAGCCCAAAGCCAAAGGTTGAGAAATTCCCAGTAAAAGCAGGCAAACACAGCCATGCACCGTGGCTTTTAAACGGGTACGAGGATTCGTCCGAGCGACTCGAGTGCCACATTTGTAATGCATGCTGCATGCTGTATGCATATAAAACTCTCTCTGTTGATCAGCTAAACTGTGCCATTCCAGAGTTACAGATGTGCCACTCCGGAGTTACAGAGGAATTAAATAAACCTGTGGTTCGCCAAAAATGCCGGTCTTCCCTTAAATCAAGCTGTGCCTCGCCAAAATGTCCTCCGGGTGCAAAACGACCATATTTATAGTTTGGGAATCGCGTTCTACAGGGAGACAGGCTAATCGGGAAAGACCAAGGTATCTACCTGATTTAGCGATAGATCGCTATTTTGGCGAGCCACCGGGTGCAGAACGGCCTTGTTTTCAGCTTAGGGAGCGTTCTACAGGGAGACAGGCGAATCGGGAGACACCGAGGTATCGACCTGATTTGACAGCAGATCGTTATTCTGGGAAGCCACAGCATCTGGCTCGCCTGATTGCTCAATACCGGGCCTGGAGCGTTGGAATCGGAAATCGGCGGCTCGTCATCCAATGAAGTATGACGATGCTGAAGCGGGCCGTGAAGCACGGGCGGAAGTTTCTTAACCCGGTACCGACGACGGTGGGCTCTTTTCGGACGATGATGAAGGTGCTGCCACTGTTCCTGAAGAACAGGGCGGAGCGGGAGCCGCGGCAGAAGTTGGGACCGTTCCGGACGGACGTGCGGGTTTACGAGACGCCACCGGAGAACGGATTGCGGGTGACCTGGCTCGGACACTCGTCGATGCTGCTGGAGATCGATGGGGTGCGCCTCCTGATCGATCCGGTGTGGAATGAGCGGGCGGGACCAGTTAATTGGGCAGGGCCGAAACGGTTCTTTGGGTCGCCATTGCGGTTCGAGGAGATACCGGTCATCGATGTGGTGCTGATCTCGCACGACCACTACGACCACCTGGGGAAGGAGACCATTCAGAGGCTGTCCCGGCTGAATGTACTGGAGAAGTCGCATTGGGTCACGACGCTCGGCGTGGGCCGGCTACTACAGCGGTTTGGCGTCTCAGGGGAACGGATTACGGAGCTGGACTGGACGCAGTCGGTGAGAGTCACGGGCAGCGCGATGGGTGCGGCGTGCGAGTTCACGGCGCTGCCGGCGCGGCATTTTTCGGGGCGGGGATTGTTCGACCGGTTTACTCGGCTATGGGCTTCGTTTGTGATCAAGGGCGCGAAGCATACGGTGTTTTATGGCGCGGATTCGGGGTGGTGGGACGGGTTTGCGGAGATTGGGGCGGCGTATGGGCCGTTCGACCTGACGATGATCTAGATCGGGGCCTTCAACGAGCTCTGGAAGGACATACACCTCGGGCCGGATGGGGCGGCGCGCGCGTATGTGGCCCTGGGTGGGCCTCAGCGGTCGGGGCTCCTGATGCCGATTCACTGGGGGCTGTTCGATCTGGCGCTGCATGGATGGCGGCAACCGATAGAACGGCTGGAGGAGATCGCTATAGCACAGAGGTTGCCGCTGTTTGTGCCGGAGCCGGGCTGTCCGGCAGAAGTGGTTCGGAACACCGAGGTGCGGTCGGATTGGTGGCGAGCTCGATAGTGCTTGCGGATGACAGCCGGGCTCTATTCCGATCCGTCTGTCTCCACCTGGAACACGATCCCAAAGCTGCAAACAAGGCCGCTCTGCACCCAGATGGCATTTTGGCGAAGCACAAACTACTGTGCGCACCACTCTATACCCAAATGTCCAGGTAAACATCTTTTCGGCCGGCTTTAATTTGAGAATATGGCTCTATGGTGTATTCAGAAGATGTATGATGGCACCGATTGCACCACTCAGTCATAGGACTCGT
>Ga0182024_10014293_pt1 | contig 15363 bp, 14 predicted proteins | sample P32metaG_FD_120480 | JGI IMG/M metagenome (GOLD analysis project Ga0182024, IMG submission 120480) | Permafrost microbial communities from Stordalen Mire, Sweden - P3-2 metaG (Illumina Assembly) | ecosystem: Environmental > Terrestrial > Soil > Wetlands > Permafrost | place: Sweden: Stordalen... | reverse complement strand
GCGAGGCTCTCCAGCGCCTGACGCACTTCCCCATGCATCTGCGTGTTGAAACTGTTGAGCTTGTCGGGCCTATTCAAAGTCAGCCGAGCAATTCCCCGCTCGACAGTAAACAAGACTGTTTCGTACGTCATTACAGTCACCTCGAAGTCTGCCGATATGGCGTGATAGGACTACTTTTCATCGTAGCTCAGTTCGAGCGTGCGCGTTGTTGGACGCGCCTGGCAACACAGGATAAAGCCCGCATCGATTTCCCAGCGCTCCAGTCCGACGTTGTGGGCCATGACAACCGCCCCTTGCGTAACTTTGGCGCGGCAAGTGGCGCAGATGCCTGCTCGGCACGAAAACGGCAATTCGAGTCCCGCGCGCTCGGCGGCGTCAAGTACAGAGATGTCGCTCGGCGACATGGGGAAGGTACGCCGGCGTCCGTCCATCGTGACTGAGACTGTCGCCTGGGCCTCCTCGGCGCTCGATACAGACAGTGCCGCCCTTTCGCGAATGGCGACGTCCATTGGCCGTGAGTCGTTGCTGACGAAGCGTTCGAAACGAATTGGCGCGGTCTCGTTCAAATGCTTGATGGCGTCGCGCACGTCATCGACCATCCGCCCGGGGCCACAAATGAGATATTCATCGGCTGTTGGAATTTCACGAAATTCTTGTGCCAGCTCGTGTACCTTGGCCGCGTCGATACGCCCATTTAACAACTTGGTATGTTGCGGTTCACGGCTCATCACGAAATGTACTATGAAGCGATCCATGTACCTGTTCTTGAGGCCCAGAGTCTCTTCCAAGAACATCGTGCGAGCGCTATTGCGGTTGCCATAGATCAGCGTGAAACGGCTTCGCGGTTCGCGCGCAAGGATTTCCGCAGCGAGCGACAGGATCGGAGTAATACCGCTGCCAGCGACGAACGCGACGTATGTAAATGCCCGTGCAGGATCGATCGCTGTCTTGAATCGACCCATCGGAGTGCTGACCTCCAACACATCACCTGGCCGCATTCGATCGGCCACTTCGCCCGACATTGCACCGTGTGCCTGGACGCGAATACCAAGCTTGAGCTTCGCCGTACCGGGGGCAGTGGCAATCGAATACGTGCGTCGCTCCTCGCGGCCATTGATTTCTCGTCGAATGGTCACATACTGGCCGGCGTGAAAATTAAAGACTGCGCGCAGCGCGGCGGGGATATTCAAAGTTACGCATACCGCATCGTCCGCGACGCGTTCGATGGATTCAATCTTTAGCGGGTGAAAGTTAAACACGCAGACTCAGATACATTTGAAATGTTCGAAGGGTTCGAGGCAGTCGCGGCAACGATGCAATGACTTACAGGGCGTCGAGCCGAATTCGCTCAATGTCTCGGTGTCGGCGGACTGACAGCGTGGACATGCGATGGGACGACCCGCTCGAAGTACGCTGCGCATGCTGCTGGCCGCACGATCCGGCGGCGCGATGCCGTAAGCGAGCAGCTTGCGACGACCCTCGTCGCTGATCCAGTCGCTCGTCCAGGGCGGCGACAACTGGGTGCGGACTTCAAATTGGGACTCGCCGGCGCGGATGAGCGCGGACTCGACGCTGGCGCGAATAACCTCGGTCGCTGGACAGCCCGAGTAAGTGGGCGAGAGCCTCACATCGAGGGACGAATCTTCGCGAATGGCCAGCGAACGGACGATTCCTAAGTCCACGATGCTCAGACTGGGGATCTCCGGGTCTTCGACGCCCTCCAAAGCATGCCAGGCGCGCGTGATTCTTAAGTGCGCCGCGGACGAGACGCCCAAGTATTCGGCCGCTGCGCCAGTGTCTACCATCTTGCACCGGGATACGTGCGCGACATGCTCTGCATTTCGGCGAGAATGTAGCCAAGATGTTCGCTGTGCTCACCGCGCTTTCCATACCAATGAAAGGGCCGCTCAGGGGGGTGAGTCAGCGTGGCTTCCGCGAGAATGTCATTCATTCGCAACGACCAAGCCTGCTGCACGTCCGCGAGCGCGGGAGCAATCCCTGCCTCGGCCATCTGAATATCGAGCGCGTCTGCGGAAAATAGCTCAACGGTGTAAGGCCAGAGCAGATTCAGCGCGGCTTGGGCGCGCTGATGACTCTCCTCGGTGCCATCGCCCAAGCGCACCAGCCACCCGCTGCTGTAGCGCAAGTGATACCGTGTCTCCTTCTCCGCCTTGGCTGCGATGGCGGCCAGACGCTCATCGTTGGAGCCGAGCGTGCGCGAATAGAGTTCCTGTTGAAAGGCGTCGATCAGTACTTGCCGCACTATGGTGTGGGCAAAGTCGCCATTCGGCTGCTCGACGAGCACGGCGTTGAAGTAATCACGATGATCACGTAAAAACGCGAGTGTATCTTCATCTCGGCCGGCGCCTTCGATCTCCCCCGCATACGTCAGCAGAAGACGCGCCTGCCCCACCAAATCAAGCGCAATATTGGCAAGGCCCAAATCCTCCTCGAGCGCCGGGCCATGACCCACCAACTCGCCCAAACGCTGTCCAAGGATCAAGCTGAGATCTCCAAGCCTCAATACATAGCGGAATAGATCGCTCGAACTGTCTGTCGCAAGCGCCGTGCTCACAGTGTCTTGACCTCATCCGGTATGTCGTAGAAGGTCGGATGGCGGTAAATTTTGTCTCTGGCCGGCTCGAATAGCGATTCAGACTCACTTGGATCGGAGGCGGTGATGTCTTTCGATGCGACCACCCAGATGCTCACACCTTCTTGGCGACGCGTGTAGAGGTCGCGCGCGTGTTCCAGGGCCATACGCGCATCAACCGCATGAAGACTGCCTACATGTTTGTGATCAAGACCGCCGCGTGCGCGGACGAATACTTCGTAGAGCGGCCACGCCTGTTTGTCGTGCATGGGCAAAATCCTTACGCCGCCAGGCTCGCGCGTTTCTTTGACTGTTTGGCCGCGTAAGCCACCGCAGCCTCGCGCACCCATGCGCCATCGGCGTGCGCTTTGCGGCGCGCCGCAAGCCGCTCCGCGTTGCAAGGACCATTGCCTTTGAGCACCTGCTCGAATTCCGCCCAGTTAATCGGCCCGTATTCATGGCGCTGCTGAGCTTCATTCCACTTAAGCTGCGGATCAGGCAGCGTTAAACCCAGGAAATTAGCCTGATGCACCGTGAAATCGACGAATTTCTGCCGCAGCTCATCGTTGGAGAGGCGCTTGATTTTCCATCGCTTGGAGTCCGAGGAATGCATTGAGTCGGCATCCGGCGGGCCAAACATCATGAGCGCCGGCCACCACCAGCGGTTGAGCGCGTCCTGGGCCATTTGCTTCTGCTCGGGGGTTCCCCGCGCCAATTGCAGCATCAGGTCATAGCCCTGACGCTGATGGAAACTCTCTTCCCGGCACACTCGCACCATTGCGCGCGCATAGGGGCCGTAGGAACATCGGCATAGCGGTAGCTGGTTCATGATCGCCGCGCCGTCAACGAGCCAGCCGATCGCGCCCACATCGGCCCAGGTGGGAGTCGGGTAATTGAAGATGCTCGAATATTTAGCCTTGCCCGCGAGCAACTGGTCGATCATCTGCTCGCGACTCACACCGAGCGTCTCGGCCGCACTGTACAGATAGGCACCGTGGCCGCCCTCGTCTTGCACCTTCGCGATGAGAATGGTCTTGCGCTTCAGTGTGGGCGCGCGAGTGATCCAATTGCCTTCAGGCAGCATGCCCACGATTTCTGAATGCGCGTGCTGGGAAATTTGTCGAATCAGCGTATTGCGATAGCGAACCGGCATCCAGTCCTTCGGCTCGATCTTCTCCTCCGCATCCACCCGCTCCAGAAACCTTCTCTCGAGGCTTGCCTCGTCCAGCGATGTGCTGAGCTCTGCCGGTTGGTCGAGACCTTGCGTGTACATGGGGAATCCTCAAGTATCGAAGTTGGTTTATTGTGATACACAAAACGGCCAAAGGCAACGATTCGTGTGTCACAAAGTCAAGGTAATATGCGGGCCCAGGATGCCTAAAACCGCTCAAACCGCCGTTTTCGAACAAATTGCTCGCTTCCGCAGACAGCGGCCGCTGAGGGGCGGATCGCTGATCGTCACCGTCTTTGGCGATGCCATCATGCCCCGCGGTGCGGCAATTTCATTAGGAAGCCTCATTACGCTGATGGCCCCTTTTGGGCTCAATGAACGGCTGGTGCGCACCGCGAGTACACGCCTCGCGGATGATCACTGGCTCAAGAGCAGGCGTAACGGCAAGCTCAGCGAATACCATCTAAGCAGCAGCGGACGTGAGCGCTTCACGGACGCCACGGCTCGCATTTACAACGCGCCCGATGCCGCGTGGTCCGGCCGTTGGACGCTGGTGGTGATTCCGCCAATGGCGGCTCCCGAGAGGAAAAAATTGCGAGAGGAGCTTGTGTGGCGCGGATTTGGCGAACTTTCCAGCGGCTTGTATGCTCACCCCGAAGTCGACGCGGAATCGTTGCGGGATCAGCTCAACCCTGCCGGCACACTAGGTCGCTTGATCATTTTTGACGCTAAATTGAGCGATGATGAGGCACCGGCGCAATTGGTCAAATTAGGATGGGACCTGGACGAACTTTCCATCCGCTATCAGCGATTCAATAAGCGCTTCTTACCCGTGCGGGACCTTCTCAGGAAGGATCAAACTTTGGATGATCAGCTTTGTTTCATTCTGCGAACGCTGTTGATCCATGAATATCGTCGCCTGCATTTGCGCGATCCCTTATTGCCTCAGAGCCTCTTGAGGCCCAATTGGCCCGGGCTGGAGGCTGCCGTTTTATGTCGGGAACTTTACGCCAGTGTATTTGCCGCCTCTGAGAGACACTTATCGAAGACCGCGGCACTTCTAACCGGCCCCTTACCGGCGATTGACCCCGCCGTGATGCAGCGGTTCGGCGGCATTGGCCGTGCAAAGAGCGGCTGATACATTATTACGCCTCATCGAGCGGCCACTGCTCCAGTGTCTTCACCACGAGACTCAAGAATGCGTTTGCCTGAAACGCATCGAGCGCACGATGGTCAATCGACAGCGTGACATAGCACATTGAGCGCACGCTGATCGACTCAACGCCCTCCACCATCACGGCGCAGACTCGCCGTTCCACTTTACCTACCCCCAGAATCGCTACTTGCGGTTGATTGATGACGATTGGCGCCGCCAGGAGACTCCCGCCTACTCCGTGATTCGAGATTGTGAAGGTTCCACCTCGCACCTCCTCCGGCGCGAGCTTGCCCGCGCGAGCCGCCTCAACCAAGGTGTTCAAGCGCGCGGCAACGCCGAGTAGACTCAAAGACTGAACAGCGTGTATCACCGGCACTATGAGTCCCTTGTCTCCTAGGGCCGTCCCGACGCCGATGTTCACGGACGCATGCAGCTCGAGTGCATCCGGATGAAACGTCGCATTGACCTCCGGAATAGCCGTCAAAGCCCTGGCGCAGGCCGCCACAAAATACGCGGTCAACGTTAACCGTGCGCCGCGAGACTGAAAGTCGGCGGCATGGCGCGCGCGGTGGGCAAGCACGCGAGTAAGGTCTGCCTCGAAAAGCGTCGTGACGTGCGGAGCTTCGGAGAGACTGCGAGTCATATGCTCGGCGACGCGTCGGCGCATGGAGGTGTGCGTCACTCGTACACTGTCGCCCGCCAATGCGGTTCCTGGATTGGACGACTGGCGCGACGTTTCTGGCGTCTTTATCACGCTCGATGCGGGCGGCGGCGACTTGGACGCAACCGCCATGTCTGACTTGGCGCCAAGATGCCGCGTCACATCTTGCGCGGTGATTCGCCCGTTCCGACCGCTCCCGACGATTTCGTCTGGCACCAAGCTATGTTCCGCAAGCAACCGGCGCACCGATGGACTTAAGGCTCGCTTCAAATCAGATGAAGGCACCGGTCCTGCGGTAGTCTCGTTTGCGCCGACCCTCATGCTCGACTGGCTCGGCGCTGGCGTGCCGCGGCTTGGACCAGGCGCGCTAACGTCCATCCGTGCCAATAGTTCTCCTGCAGAGACTTCCTGATCGGGAGTTTTTAGAATTTCCGCCAGCGTTCCCGAAACCGGTGATGGAATCTCAACCGTGACCTTGTCCGTTTCCAACTCGAGCAGAGGCTCGTTTTCCAGCACGGCATCGCCGATGCTTTTCAGCCATTTCAAAATCGTCGCTTTCGTGCCCTCGTGATTGTCGGGTGCAATCACGTCCTCCATGTGGCTCATCGTCAGATCGCCGCCAGATCGGTCAGCGCCTGCGCGATGGCCGCGACGCTCGGCAGGACGGCTTCCAAGAGGATGGGACTGTGCGGACTGGGTACATCCGGCATCGCCAGGCGTTCGATGGGCGCATCTAGATCGAAGAAGGCCTCTTTCGCGAGTACTGCGGCGATTTCTGCGCCGAAGCCGGCTGTGATCGTATCTTCGTGCACGATGAGGCAGCGTAGCGTCTTGCGGACCGATGCGAGTGTTGCTTCCCGATCCCATGGTGAGAGCGTGCGTAAGTCCAATAGATCAGCCGACAGCCCTGCCTGGACAATCGCCGACTCACACCGCTCAACCATCGCGCCCCAGGTGATTACCGACAATTGAGTGCCCGTCCGCAGCAGTGCCGCCTTGCCAAAAGGAACTACGAATTCATTGCCAGGATAGGCACGGCGCGACCAACTACCGTCAAGTAACGAGCGATGCTCGAAGAAGATGGTCGGCTCGTTCCCGCGAAGCGCCGTTCGTAGTAACCCTACCGCATCCTGCGCGTTTGATGGCATAGCAAGTCGCCAGCCAATTCCATGAATCCACTGCACTTCATTGGATTGGCTGTGCCAGGGATCTCCGCATTTGAAAAAACCGCCCGGTATTCGCACCACCATCGGCGCGGCGAAGGCGTTCGCGGTACGCCAGCGCATCGTGCCGCAATCATTGAGTTGCTCTGCCGCAGGATCAGCATATTTGCGGAACTGGATTTCAGGCACGGGCATCAGGCCAGCAAGAGCCATGCCGACGGCACGCCCGATGATGCCTTCTTCCGATAGGCTGGTGTCGAAAACTCGCTCGACGCCGAATTTCTCTTGCAATCCGATAGTGGCGGCATGTACCCCGCCTTTGCGGCCTACATCTTCGCCAAACACCACGACGCGCGGGTTTACCTCGAGTTCATATTCAAGGGTGCGACGGACGGCCGTGACTAAATTTATTCTTGGACCTTGAGGCTCCGCCACTTCTCGACTGCGCAGAGCCGGCGCGCCCTCCGGCCAACAACCTCCCTGCTGCTGTATCTCCACCTGACCGGCCGCTTGTGCTTCGGTGAACACATAACGCGAAGCGCGGGTTGCATCTGGCAGGGGAAACCCGCTCACCCTTGCAAGCGCTTCATCGACGCTGCGCGTGGCTTTTGCAACCGCAGAATCCCACTCGGCAAGCGATAACGTCCTAGGAACAAGTTGGTCGCGAAGTTTATTGAACGGATCCCGCTCCTTCTCCGCGGCAATGACGGTCTCGCCTTTATAGGTCTGGGTGTCTTGTCCCGAATGCCCCGACAGTCTTGGCACAGTCAGCCGTAGCAACGCCGGGCCGTCGCCCGATCGGACGCCGCTCACCGCGTCTTCGATCAGGGCCGCCGCGGCAAGTGGATCGCTGCCGTTTCCATCGAGTACGCGCAGTCCATGAAAAGCTCTGAGATTTTTTGCAACATTGCCCCCGGGGGTCTGCGCAGAAACTGGGACGGAGATGCCATAGCCGTTGTCTTCGATAAAAAACAAATAAGGCAATCGCTCTGTCGTTGCAATGTTGAGCGCCGCCCAAAAGCCATTAGTGGCGGTTGAAGCGTCTCCTCCATGCGCGACGCCGATGCTCCCATTACATTGGGCATCTTTTAGAACTTTCTGACGGTAACGAAGCGCCTGCGCCCAACCGACTGTGGGGGTGTACTGCGTACCCACCCCGCCGCAGACGGGTAATACGCAGGGGCCGCCAGAAGTGCGTGGATAATTGAACACAACACCGATATCTCGGCCTTCGCTCATCCCGCCCACTCGCATCATTGTCGAGGCCAAGGCGGCGTCCAAGCTAAGACCCAATGTCAGGAGCAAGGGACGCGAGCGATAGTACGCACCGACCGCATCGCGCGCTCCGGTCAACATCGTTCCTAAGAGCACCTGAGTTACGTCGTGACCTCTCGCCGAGAACTGATAAAGGACCTTGCGCTCGGGAACGAGTTTCTTTTCTTCTAAATCATCCAATGCTCGAGATGTCGCGACCTGCTGGACGATCCGACGCCAATCGAATGTCTTGCCTCGGGCCTCGGTTTGAATGGTGTCAGGGCTCGCAGCCATCGCTCCCTCCTGCACGGTTGACGAGTACTCTCAGTGAGATTACGTTGCCGCTAAAGGAGAAACTCACTAAGGTAGGTAGCCAGCGGAGCAAATTCTAGTGATAATCACTAGCGACGCAGTCCGGAGAAGAAATATATGCAGCTTGATCGGTACGACTCGCGAATTCTTGCTGCTTTGCAGCAGGATGGCCGAATGAGTGTCGTTAAATTGGCAGAGTCCATTGGCCTGTCGGCGACAGCCTGTACACATCGACTCAAGACGCTGGAGGCAGCGGGCGCTATTGAGGGCTATGCCGCGCTGCTAAATCCCAGTGTGGTGGGTCTTGAAGTGTTTGCGATGGTTCAAGTCAAGCTCACGGCCCACACGGATGAAACTGTCGCTCGGTTTGAGCGAGAGATCGCGTTGCTCGATGAAGTGGCCAGTTGCTACGCCCTCACCGGTGCATACGATTATATACTCCATGTATATGGAAAGGATTTGGAATCACTTAGCAAGGTCGTCCTCAAAAAGCTGATTCGAATTCCCAACGTCCGTGATTTGCAGTCTAGCGTCGTGCTTGCGACCGTGAAACGCTCTGTACGAATTCCGTTGGGTCATTTGCATGGTTAATGGAGTCGACACTGGTCGTCAAAACTTTTGACCGAACTGCAGCCATACGGTGCGCGGTTGGACCGGAATGACATAAGGCTGATTGCAGGTCGTCGGCGTACACGCCGCGAACCGCGTGAGCTCGCCCAGTGTGTTGATGGCGTTCTCTAAGCGCACCTCGAATTGCATGCGGTTGTATTGAACACCGGTCGCGAGGTTGATAAGCGTATACGGCGGCAGTTCACCCAGGTGCTGCTGTCCTTCGGGGCCGGTCTCGTAGAAGGCAGGGAACAAGAGCGGCACCGAGGCATCCTGATACACAACCGCGGCCTGACCGTATAACTTTGCGTCGCCGACCGGCTCGGTGTAGCGCGAGACGAGATTCAGTTTGAGGCGCGGCGTCCCGGGCAAGCGCGTCCCCGCCGGCGCATAAGGGCCTTTCACTACCGTGCCGTCCGCGAAACTGATTGGCGATCCGGATGCACCGCTCTCCTGATTTGGACAACTCGTGGTAAAGGTCAACGACGTGGTACCGCAGAAGTTCTGCGTTAACTTGGAGTCCAGGAAGGTGGCACTGGCCGTCAGCAATAGATTCGTGAAGGGAGCCCACTCCAAGTTGCCTTCGACTCCCCGGCTGCGCGCGGACGCGGCGTTCTGCACGACCGTCACGCTGTTTGGGCCCAAGTATGAGAACTGGAAGTTATTCCAGTCCTCCCAAAACAGCGCACCGTTGAAGCGCAGGGTCTCATTGAACCACTGAGTCTTCCATCCGAGCTCATAGTTCTTGAGTTCGTCCGACCTATAGGGCGGATAGATCGCATGAATAGCCGTGTCGTACACACGATTGACGCCGCCGGGCCGGAAGCCGGTTGAAAACGTGAAATACGCCATTCGATCCTGATCGAATTTGTAGCTCAAGGTCGCCGCTTCTGTGTGCCCGGTGTCGGACACTGTCGCGTTCAAGTTCGTGCAAGGTGCCGATTGGAATGGCGCATACGACGTGCTGGGCGTTCCCCCCGTGGGGCCGCAGGTCAACATGCCCGAGGCAAACGTGGTGACAGCCTGGTAGTTCGCGGAATAGCCATAGTAGCCCTGCAGCGAGTTTTTGTAGTGGTAACCGCGCATACCCAGGGTCACGCCCCAACCGGCGCCCACATTCCAATTGAGCTGGCCGAAAATGGCGTCGTCGCGGTCGACGCGCTGCTCGTCCGTCAACCAGATCGTGTTGCGGTTGATCGTCGGAATGGACAGAGACTGCGCAAAACCTTGCGGGTTTAAGGCGTAGGGATTGCCTCCCGCCCCCGGCATCACATAGTCCTGAAAGATATTGTGAACCTGGCGCTGCACGAAGAGCCCGACGGTTCCTTTCACCGCGTATTGCTGCGGCGTGCTCACACGCAGCTCGTTGCTCCACTTCTTGTAGTTGTTATCTTCAATCACGAACTCCTGGGGCTCGGCGTAGGGTCCAGTGGAAACGCCACCCACCGCGCCTGGGTTCTGGCGCCAGAACGCGCCTGAGCCGTAATAGTGGTCGTACCAGTAGGAGTAGTCTGCATAATCGGCGATCGAGTGCTGGTTTCGAACGAACCAGGCACCGGCGTAGGTGATGTCGAAGTTGCTTACGTTGCCTTCAATGGTGAGCGCGGCCTGCGTAAAGGAGTCCTGATCATTCTCCGGCCCGGAGTGCACGAGATCCAACGGCCCGACCGCGGGATCGTAGGCGAAAAATCCGCTCGCCGCCGTTCGTTGACCCATAAAGCTCGGCATCACGTACCAGTCGTCGCCGAGAAGAATTTTCAGGGCGCCGCGACCGCCGACGTACTCCACCGGGTTGTAGTTTTTGGAGACCGAGGAGGCGTTGTCCAGCGTGAGGCCGGACGTGGGGAATGTGCGCACACCGTTGACGATACCGGCATTGACGTCGGTGCCGTGCACATTGTTTATGTAGCCGGGATCGTGTTCGTCCCAGCCCACCAACCTTACGGCGGCAATGGAAGTCAGAGGGATGTTGACCAAGCCTTCGGCTTTCCATCCCGTCCCGCCGCCGTTGGTGATGGTGTCCCCGGCCACATCGTAGCCCGCCTCGAATTTCGCCGGGTCGGGCTTGTTCGTGATGATGCGTATCGTGCCCGCTTCGGAACTCGCACCGTACAGCGTGCCCTGCGGTCCTTCGAGGACCTCGATGCGCGCGATGTCATAGGCGTGAATGTCGACCGTCCCATCGATGGTCGTCACCGGCTGCTCGTCGAGATAAGTGCCGACCGTGGGTTGAGATCCTGAGTGGTTGCCGTCCTGGCCGCTGTTGATGCCGCGCATGTAGACGTGCGTCGTGCCGACACCGTTGCCGCCCTGCCCGATGCTCTTGATGGTCGTGACGCCGGCCAGATATTCAACGTACTGGTCGAGGTTGGTGATATTGAGTTGGGTGAGCTTTTCGCTGCTTAGCGAATCGATGGCGATCGGCACGTTCTGCAGGTTCTCGGTCACCTTCTGCGCGGTGACCGTCACTTCCTCTAAGGTGTCGGCGGGCGCGCTCGCATCGCTGGCCGCCAGCACCATAGGCGCAGCGCCGGCGAGAGCCGCCGAAACCGCGGATGCGATCGGCAACTTACGCAGTGCAATTAACCATGGCCGGCCAGCTTTCGAGCCCGAGTTCGATTGTCGGTGTGTTCTGCCCAGTCGGCTATGCTTCATGTTGTCCCCTTTTCCCTTGCACTACCCGATGTTATGAATGTTCCGGAACGCGCGGATAGCTCTCCAGCATCTGCCCGAGCTCGCGCTTGAGCGGATCGAGCCATGGCTCGAAGTCCCGCCAGTGATCCATGCCGTCCTTGAAGATCGGCTGCCTGACTTGCTCGGAGCTGGCCGTTCGAACGGGCCGTGCATTCTCGTAGAAGCGCAGGCACTGCGTCTCGAAGGGCAATCCGCAATATTCGAGCAAGCGGCGCGTTTCAGACTCCGTGTCCTCGACCATTGCCTCGTAGAACACCCGGTGCACGCGTCCGGGCAATACCGTGTCGAAGTGGCGCATGAGTTGGACATAGTCCCGGTAGTAGCGTCCGAGATCGCTCAGCGAGTAGGTGAATCCCTGCCCGCGCGCGAAGTGCTGCTTAAAGGCCGAGAAACAGCAGCCCAGCGGGTGCCTGCGCGCATCGATGATCTTCGCGTTCGGCAAGATCAGGTGAATCAGCCCGACATACAGGCAATTATTGGGCATCTTGTCGACGAAGAAAGGCAGCCCCCGCTTGCGGTGAACCCGCGTCGACTCGAGGTAGCGCTCGCCAAGGGCCCGGAGCTTCGCACCATCGAGTTCGGCAAGTGCTTCGAAGAATCGCCCCTCGGGCACCTTGGCATCGCGCCCAATGAGCTCCCGGGCAATTTGCGGGATATCGGGCAGCTCTACGGTGCCCTCGATCGCCGAATGACTTGAAAGGATCTGCTCGATCAGGGTCGAGCCGGCGCGCGGTAAACCAACGATGAATATCGGGTCCGTCGGGGGTGCGCCGGCACCTTGTCTCTCCGCGAAGTAGTCGCGCGTGAATTCGCGCTGACATCTTGCGATGAAACGGGAGTTCTCGTCGGAAGGATACGGGTGGCAGCGCCGATGCAGCTCATTCGCCCGATCATAATGCGCAAAGGCGCCGGCGTGATCGCAAGCGTCCTCGAGCGCCTTACCGAGCGCGAATTCGAAGTGCAGCCGGTCTTCGTCCGGGAGCGTCGAGGACATGACCGCGTCCCGCATCGCCGACACGTCGGACGCGGTGAAGCGGAAGGTCTTGAGGTTCGCCATACTCCAGAACGCCTCGCCGAGCGTCGGGTCCATCGAGATCGCGCGACGATAGGCCGCAACCGCCGCCTCGTGGCGGCCCTCCGTCTTCAGTGCATGGCCGAGACTCATCCATACCTTCGGTTGGCGCGGATAGCGCGTGAGCACTCCTTCATAGACCTCGATGGAGCCCTCGTAGTCGCCGAGGTTGGCGAGAATCGCGGCTTTCAGGTTCAGGTATCCGGGATTGGCCGGATCCGATGCAAGCAGACGCTGCGCCTGCGGAAGAGCCTCGGCGGGCTTGGCCTGTCGATTGAGGACGGCCGCGTAATTCTGCCGGGCGGCATCGAAGCTCGGGGCGAGCTTCATGCACTGCTCCAAGAGTTCCTGCGATTCGGCATACAGGCGCAGACGTCCGGCGACCTCGGCCAGCATGCGCATCGCGGCCACGTCCGTGGGGTAGAGCGCGAGGTGCGCCCGAAGGGCCCGGTCGGCGCGCGGCAAATCATTGGCTGCCAGTGCAGTGGCCGCCTCGCGGAGGCGCGGGTCATGGGCCGCCGCCTTCACATGGCGCACCCTGCAGGTATCGGCGCCAGCCGCGTCGCCGTCCGCCTCGAGATGATCAGCGAGCAGCCGCCAGCCGTCCGCGGAGCCGGGCTGGAGTTGCACGGCATGCCGGAGCGCCGCGATCGCTTCATGCCGAAAGCCCGATTCGCCGCGCGCAATCGCGAGCTCGAGATGCACAGGAGCCGCCCGAGGCTGCTCGCGCGCCAAGGGCTCGAGGATTTCGAGCGCGGCCATTGCGCGCCCACCACGGCGGTGCGCGGCCCCGAGAATGAGCCGAGCGATCGGATGGGCGGGACTGATGTTCAGAATTTCTCGCGCCTGTTGCGCCGCGAGGTCGGGATTGTTCTCTAGGAGTCGTTTCGCATGGGCGAGCGCCGTATCGACAGACCCGGTGTGCTGTGCAGACCCGTTCATTTCACGCACATCCCCCCAGATAGCGCTTTTACAGCCGACTGTCCCACAGAAGAATTGGTTGTGCAACGATTCTTTCGCGCTTTCATCTTTCCCTCGCCCTCCATTTTCGGTATTTACAGCCGATTTGGTTCGACATCGAAGTCATCGAGTACAATTCAAGCGACCATAGTAGGATCTCGGCATGGCTGCCAAGAAAAGCTCAGGCCAGCAGATCGCAAAGCGATGCCCGCCCTATCTGCTTGCGCGGCAGATCGCCGCGCTTAAGAGACTTTCGGACGACACAGAAACGCCCGTGCAGTCGCACATCAGGCAAGCGATAGACGAGTATTTGGAGCGGCGGAAAAAAACCAAGCGCGGCCGCTCCAGCCATAGCTAAGATTCCCTCATCGTACGAATACCGCGTTTCTCGTATGCATGTAAGGTCGCCCTCAGACGAACGAACGGAGACAGACGATGGCCAAAAACGTGATTTGTCTTTGGTATGACGGCACCGCAGAGGATGCCGCCAAGTTCTACGCTCGGACCTTTCCGGACAGCGCCGTGACAGCGCTCCACCAGGCCCCAGGCGACTATCCGGACGGGAAACAGGGACAGGTGCTCACGGTCGAGTTTACGGTACTTGGAGTGCCCTGCCTCGGCCTCAATGGCGGGCCGGCGTTCAAGCACTCTGAAGCCTTTTCCTTTCAGATCGTCACCGACAACCAGGCCGAGACGGACCGCTACTGGAATGCAATCGTCAACAACGGCGGCACCGAGAGCGCTTGCGGATGGTGCAAGGACAGATGGGGTTTATCCTGGCAGATCACCCCGCGGACGCTGCTGGACGCAACGACCGATCCCGACCGTGCGGCCGCCAAGCGCGCGTTCGGGGCGATGATGACAATGAAAAAGATCGACATCGCCGCCATTGAAGCGGCGCGGCGCGGAACTGCCGGCGCTTAGAGCTCGCGTGAGAGCGGGTGTGGCGTGCTGTCGTTCGAATAGATCCGATTCGTGCCAGCGCCTTCGTGTCAGTGAGTGAGTATTTCGATATCATGGGCAAAGTTATCGATGCTGGTGCTCATGGAGCCGATCAGGCGGCGGCGACCCAGCGCGTCGATCACATAAGTCGCGGTAGAATGGTCGATTGCTGAGTAGTCGCCGTCGATCGGAGCATTGGCGTGTGCGACGTAAAAGCTGGCCGCAGCCTCATCGATCTGAGCCTCGGTGCCGCTCAATCCCACAAAGCGCGGGTCGAATTCGGTCACATAGCTCTTTAAAATTGGAAGCGTATCTCGCTTCGGGTCGAGCGTGATGAGCAGCACCTGCACGTGCGCACTTGCCGGTCCCAATCGCTTCATCACCTGTGCAAGCTTGAAGAGCTCGGCCGGGCAGGCATCCGCACAATGCACGTAGCCGAAGAAGATCACGACCACTTGCCCCCGATAGTCGGCAAGCGAGCGCGGATGGCCGTCGAAGTCGACGAGATGAAAATCGGAGGAAGCGGATCGCGGCGGCAAGACGTCAAGTCGAAACTCCGACGGACGCAGCCAGCGCAACCCGAGCAACGCACCCGCGATCAATCCTGCGACTCCCAGCGCAATGAACAGCACCTTTTGGTGCTTGTCGCTGATAGTCATTTGCCGCGATCCTCTCCGACGGGCGCTGTCATTGTGCCGAGGTCCTGAACAAGGGCTTCGACGCGCACCGGGCCGGCGTGCTGGAACGTGAGCGTGAGCGGGAATCGGTCGCCCTTT
>Ga0182024_10014292_pt1 | contig 15364 bp, 10 predicted proteins | sample P32metaG_FD_120480 | JGI IMG/M metagenome (GOLD analysis project Ga0182024, IMG submission 120480) | Permafrost microbial communities from Stordalen Mire, Sweden - P3-2 metaG (Illumina Assembly) | ecosystem: Environmental > Terrestrial > Soil > Wetlands > Permafrost | place: Sweden: Stordalen... | reverse complement strand
CTGGTCGCCCGGCTGTGTGGGGTCCGCATCCTGGTGTTTTCCATCGGTTTTGGCCCGGAAATCATCGGGTTTAACGATCGCCACGGCACGCGCTGGAAAATCGCCGCCATTCCGCTCGGCGGCTATGTGAAATTCTTCGGCGATGAGAATGCCGGGAGCGCTCCGGACACTCCCCGTCTGGAGACCATGACCGAAGGCGAACGCCAGCAGAGCTTTTTCTTCCAGCCAATATGGAAGCGTGCGGCCATAGTTGTGGCCGGCCCAATGGCAAATTTTGTCTTGGCGATTGCCATCTCTGCAACGCTCTTCATGTTGTACGGCAAGCAAACCATGAGCCCTCGGGTGGACACGGTTCAGTCCGGTAGTCCTGCGGCGGCCGCTGGTTTCCAGCCAGGCGATCTTGTCGTCACAATTGATGGAAAACCAATCGACAACTTTGAGGATATGCAGCGCATCGTCAGCGAGAGTGCCGGCGATACCCTCAAAATCACAGTGGACCGTAACGGGATCCAGGTTCTGCTAACTGCCGTGCCCGCACTCAAAGAAGAAAAGGACCTTTTCGGAAACGTGCATCGCATGGGGATTCTTGGCATCCAGCATGCCCCGACCCCGGACGAGGCAAAATTTCAGCCAGTGTCACCTCCTCGCGCAGTTTGGATGGCGGTTCAGGAGACATGGGCGGTGGTCGATCAGACCCTCACTTACATCGGAGGAGTCGTAACTGGCCATAAATCAGCTGATCAACTTAGCGGCCCGATTGGCATTGCACGTGTTGTCGGCCAGGCTGCAACCATAAGTTTTACCTTTTTGGTCCACATCGCCGCCGTAATTTCGGTCTCCATCGGGCTCTTGAACCTGTTTCCGATTCCCTTGCTCGATGGCGGTCACCTTTTGTTCTATTCCATCGAAGCGTTGCGGGGGCGTCCATTGTCGGACCGGGCGCAGGAGGTCGGCTTTCGTATCGGTCTCGCGATCGTCCTGATGTTGATGATATTTGCAACTTTCAATGACATCGTTCATCTGCGGACATCTTAGGCTCGGCGTCGACAAGAGGTTTGGGGCGTGGCATTGACAGTAGGGGGATGGTAAAGTGACAGAATTACCAAAACAAATCCAAGATTAAGCGAGCTGAACTGAGGGAGATTTTTGAGTAACCCGCCACTGGGGGCGGCCACGAGGGTAAAAGGGCGCTTTGCGCATGGGCATGTGTGTGCGGGTAAAACGAGGGCTTGTCGTGGCCGGCTTGCTCCTCGGGCTGGTGGTCTGTGGTCTTTGGACTGGCGCTGCCGTCGCGGCGCCGGCAGACGCCGGCGTTACCGCGAGCTCCATCGTCGTTCAGGGCAACCGGCGCATCGACACCGATACGGTTCGCTCCTATTTCAAGGCGGCTCCCGGCGAGCATCTCGATGCCGCCAAGATCGATGCCGGGTTGAAGGCGCTTTACGCGACCGGGCTGTTCCAGGACGTCCGCGTTTCGCAATCCGGCGGCAAGCTGATCGTCACGGTGGTGGAGGCGCCGGTCATTAACAGGGTCGCCTTCGAAGGCAATTACCGCATCAAAGACGAGCAGATGAAGGAGGAAATCCAGTCGAAGGAGCGCGGCTCGCTGTCGCGCGCCAAGGTACAGGCAGACACCCAGCGCATCATTGAGATTTATCAGCGCAACGGGCGCTTCGACGTCAAGGTCGTGCCGCAAATCATCGAGCGGCCAAACGATCGGGTCGATCTCGTTTTCCAAATCACCGAGGGTGAGAAAACCGGTATCAAGCACATCATGTTCGTCGGCAACCGGGCCTACGCCGATTGGCGGCTAAAGCAGGTGATCAAGACCGCCGAGTCGAATTGGCTCAGCTTTCTGCAGACGACGGACGTCTACGACCCCGATCGCATTGAAGCCGACCGCGATCTGATCCGGCGTTTCTACCTCAAGCACGGCTATGCCGACGTCCAGGTCGTTTCGGCGACCGGGGAATATGACCCCGCGCAAAAGGGCTTCGTAGTCACCTTCACGATCGAAGAAGGACCGCTCTACCACTTCGGCACGGTCGACATCCAATCCAACGTTCGCGCCATCGATGCGCGCTCGCTGCACGAGGATCTCCGGATGTCCGCCGGACAGGTCTATAACGGCGAAGCAATCGAGAAGACGGTCGAGGATATGACCATCTCGCTCGCCCGGCGCGGCTACCCGTTCGGGACGGTGCGGCCGCGCGGCGACCGCAATCCCACCACCAGAACGATCGGCGTCACCCTCGTAGTCGACGAGGGGCAGCGCGCCTACGTGGAACGCATCAACATCCGCGGCAATTATCGCACCCGCGATTATGTGATCCGGCGCGAATTGGATATCAATGAAGGTGACCCGTACAACCGCGCTTTGGTCGACCGCGCCGAGCGGCGCATCAAGAATCTAAATTACTTCAAGTCGGTGAAAATCACCGATGAACCCGGCTCGGCGCCCGACCGGGTGGTGATCAATATCGACGTGGTTGAGCAACCGACCGGCGACTTCTCCGTGATGGGAGGCTATTCGACCGCGGAAGGCTGGCTGGCGGAGGTTTCGGTCCAGGAGCGCAACCTGCTCGGCACCGGACGTTTTGCCAGGGCCGCGGCGACCTATGGCCAATATATCCGCAGCGTCGAATTGGGTTACGCCGAGCCCTATTTCCTCGATACCCGTTCCAGTATGGGTGTCGACCTGTTCGCCAAGGAAACGCTTCCCAGCTCTTATCTGTCATATGGAACGGAGTCGCTCGGCGGCACGCTCAAATGGGGTCTGCCGATTCGCGAAGACCTCTCGTTCCAACTGCGCTATTCCGCCTTTACGCAGAAGATCACGCTGCCGTCCTATTTGAACGACTGCAACAATATAAATCCGGATTTCTCAAGTACTTTTCCGACGCCATCAGCGCTTCAACCGACGACTGGATCTCCATACCCGTCTACGGATGCGACCTGCTTTCAGTATGGCCAAGCGTCGCTGCCGGTGCGAGTGGAGCTCGCCAATGGCTCATATCTGACATCGATGTTCGGTTACGGGCTGACCTACAACACTTTGGATAACAACAAGGCCCCCACCAGCGGCGTGTATCTCAGCTTCGGTCAGGATATTGCGGGGGCTGGCGGCGACGTCGCCTATCTGCGTTCCACCGCGGACATGCGCAGCTACTACGAGGTCGTCACCGATCTGGTGAGCATCGTGCATCTGCAAGCCGGCGACATGATCGGTCTGAGCAAATGTCCAACGGGTGAATGCGATTCGACCGACGGTTACGTGCGGATGCTCGACGACTTCAAGATGGGACCAAACCTTGTCCGCGGCTTTCAGCCCGCCGGCATAGGCCCGCGCGACATTACATACGGGACGACGAACGACAATATCGGCGGCACGATATATTGGGGTGCGAGCCTCGAATACCAGTATCCATTCTATTTCCTGCCCAAGGACACAGGATTCCGCGGCGCCATTTTCGTCGATACTGGATCGGTGTGGGGCTACAAGGGCGAAACGCAAAGTCCGGCGACCGGAGAAATCAACGGCACCGTCATGCCTATTCCGCCGTCGCCCTTCGTCTGCCAATGCGGCATGCAATACGCCGACGACGCGTCCGTGCGCGCCTCAGTCGGCGCCAGCATCATCTGGGATTCGCCCTTCGGTCCGCTGCGCTTCGATTTCGCTTATCCGTTCCTCAAGAGATATTACGACCGCACCCAATTCTTCGCCTTTGGCGGCGGCGCGCAGTTCTGATCGCGGCTTAGGCTCCACGCCGGACGGCTATGCCCGATTTTGTCAAACCCGACCGCGAATTGAGCATCGGCGAGATCGCTGCGCTGACGGGCGCCAAACTGCGCGACGGCGATCCCGCGGAGCGGCGCATCGGCAACATCGCGCCGCTCGATACTGCGACGGCACGGGAAATAACTTTTCTCGACAATTCGAAATATCTCGGCGATCTGGCGGGCACGCGCGCTGGCGCCTGCCTTATCGCGCCGCGCTTTGCGGCTTTGGTGCCGCGCGGGGTTGCCGTGCTGGAGACGCCGCATCCCTATCCGGCTTTTGTCGCGGTGAGCAGGGCCCTGTTCCCCGCCATGCTGCGTCCATCGTCGCTCTACGGCGTCAGTGGACGCGCCACCGCGTCGCATGTGCATCACACCGCGCGGCTCGAGGCCAACATGACCATTGATCCGCTCGCGGTGGTCGGTCCGCGGGCGCAAATCGGCGCCGGCACCGTAATCGCCGCCGGCGCCGTGATTGGTCCCGACGTCTGCATCGGCCGCGACTGTGCGATCGGCGCCGGCGCCACTATCGTCCACGCGTTGATTGGCGACCGCGCAATTATTCATCCCGGCGTTCGCATCGGCCAGGATGGATTCGGTTATCTGCCGTCGCCGCGCGGTCATCAAAAGATTCCGCAGACCCGGCGCGTAATCATTCAAGACGATGTCGAAATCGGCGCCAATACCACGATCGACCGTGGTGCGACGCGCGATACGGTCATAGGCGAGGGCACCAAGATCGACAACCTTGTCCAAATCGGACACAACTGCTCGATCGGACGGCATTGCTTGATCGTCTCGCAGGTCGGCATATCGGGTAGCGTAACGATTGGAGACTTCGCCGTGCTCGGGGGTCAAGCAGGCGTTGCGGACCACGTCACAATCGGTGCTGGCGCAATGCTCGGCGCTCGTGCCGGCGTCATGTCGAACGTACCGCCTGGGGCGCGGTGGGGCGGTTTTCCGGCTGAACCGGGCGGTGACTGGAAACGCGGTGTCGCCACCGTCCGTCGCCTGGTTCGGCGCGGCCGCAAATCTGAAAAAGAGCCTGAGGGAGACGGCGAATGAGCGATACAACCGCGGAGGCCGCCGACATCCTGGAAATCTTGCGGCTTTTGCCGCATCGCTATCCCTTCTTGATGATCGATCGCATCGTCGACATTCAGGGTGAAGAACACGGAGTCGGCATCAAGAACGTGACATTCAACGAGCCGCAATTTCAGGGGCACTTTCCGGGAAATCCGGTCATGCCGGGCGTGCTCCTGATCGAGGGCATGGCGCAGACGGCGGGCGTGCTGTGTCTACGTCAAATGCGTTCGAGCGAACGCCACCGCGCCATGTATTTTCTCACCATCGATAAAGCCAAGTTCCGCAAGCCTGCCGTGCCGGGCGACACGGTCGAATTTCACGTCAACAAGATCACGCACCGCCGCAACATGTGGTGGTACCGAGGCGAGGCCAAGGTCGGCGACGTCCTTATCGCCGAGGCCGAAGTCGGCGCGATCATCACCGAGGCTTAAGATGGCGATCGATCCAACCGCGCGCATTGCCGCCGGCGCGCGCATCGACGCTTCGGTCGAGATCGGACCGTATTGCATCGTTGGCCCGCAGGTTGAGTTGCAGCGCGGCGTGCGCCTGCTGGCTCATGTTTACCTCACAGGCTTGACGACCGTCGGCGAAGGCACCGTTGTCTATCCGTTTTCGTCGCTCGGGACGCCGCCGCAGTCGGTGCACTATCGCGGCGGTGCGACCAGGCTGGTGATCGGCGCGGCATGCGAGTTGCGCGAAGGCGTGACGATGAATACCGGCACCGAGGCCGGCGGCGGCATAACCCGCGTCGGCGACCGCTGCTCGTTCTTGGTTGGCGCCCATGTCGGGCATGATTGCGAAGTCGGCAACGACGTCACACTGGCAAACAATGTCGTGCTCGGCGGCCACGTCAGCGTCGGCAATTACACGTTTCTCGGAGGGCATGTCGCTATTCATCAATTCGTGCGCATCGGGGAGGGCGTCATGATGGCGGGCATGTCGGCCGCCCGCGATGACATCATTCCGTTCGGCTTTGCGCTCGGCCAAACCGGCGCGCTGGTCGGACTGAATATTGTCGGACTGCGGCGGCGCGGCGCGACGCGGGCCGAGATGCACCGCTTACGGAGTGCCTATCGATCGTTGTTTTTCGTCGAAGGGCGCCTTTCCGACCGCATCGAAGCGGTCGCGCGCGAATTTGCCGGCGATCCGCTGGTCGATAAGATCGTCACTTTCATCCGCGCCGGCGGCAAGCGTCCGCTGATGCGTCCGCGCGACAAACATCATGTTGAAGCGCCCGCCGGCGCGCCCGCCGACGATGCCGCCTGATGCGCCGACCATAGCCGAGACCAAGCCCGACGCGGGTTCGCTTGCGATTATTTGCGGTGGCGGCAGCCTTCCCGCCGCAGTCGCCGAAGCAGTGGCGCGCCGGGGCAGGCGGCCGGTGATGTTCGGCATCAAAGGCTGGGCGGATGCCGCAGTCATCGCACGCTATGCGCATCATTGGATCGCGATCGGCCAAGCCGGGCGCTTCTTTCGGCTGGCGCGCGCAGAACAATGCCGCGACGTGTTGTTCATCGGCACGGTGCTTCGGCCGCCCATTACGCAACTGCGGCTCGACTGGCAGACAATCAGGGCAATGCCGGGTCTCATCCGCGCTTACCGCGGCGGCGACGACAAGCTCATTTCCGGCGTTGCCCGCATTGCCGAGGGCGGCGGCCTGCGGGTCGTCGGCGTCAAGGACGTGGCGCCGGAAGTTTTGGTCCCCGAGGGCGTGCTTGGCCGCCAGCGGCCGTCTGACCGCGACAAAGCCGATATCGCGCGCGCGCTCGAGGTGATCGCGGCGCTCGGCCCGTTCGATGTCGGACAGGCCGCCGTCGTCGCCGACAACAACGTGCTCGGGGTTGAAGCCGCGGAAGGCACCGACAACCTCCTTAACCGCATCGCCGAATTGCGCCGGATCGGACGCGTCAGCTCGACGCCAGGTACCGGCGTTCTGGTGAAGGCGCCAAAACCCGGCCAGGATCGCCGTCTCGATCTGCCCTCGATCGGCCCGAGGACGATCGAGAATGTCGCGCGCGCCGGGCTTGCCGGTCTTGCCGTCACCGCCGGCTCGACGATGATCGCGGAGCCCGACGCGGTCACCGCGGCGGCCGATCGCGAGGGAATCTTTCTTATCGGCGTCCGCGAGGACGCTAAGCAATGAGTGACGCGCGTCAGCCGTCGCCCACCCGTCCGCTTTCGATTTATATCCTCGCAGCGGAGGCGTCCGGCGACGCGCTTGGCGCGGCGCTGGCGCAAGCGCTGCTCAAACAACAAACCGGCGCGGTAAAGCTTTCCGGCGTGGGCGGGCACGCCATGGCGGCTGCCGGCATCTCCAGTCCGTTTGCGATCGACGAGCTGTCGATCATCGGGCTGACCGCCATCCCGCAGCGGTTGCCGAAGATCTTTCGCCGCATCCGGGAAACTGCGCTCGCAATCGTCGCCGCGCAGCCCCACGCGCTCGTCATTGTCGACAGTCCGGACTTCACCCATCGGGTGGCGCGACGGGTGCGACACCTGTCGCCGTCTATTCCGATCATCGATTATGTCTCGCCGTCGGTTTGGGCGTGGCGGCCCGGCCGGGCGCGCGCCATGCGCGGCTACGTCGACCGGGTGATGGCGATCCTGCCGTTCGAGCCGGCTATTCATGCCGAACTCGGCGGTCCGCCGTGCACCTATGTCGGACATCCACTGATCGAGCGGCTTGGCGAGCTGCGGCCGAACGCCGACGAGGCGCGCCGCCGCTCGGCCGATCCGCCGCTAGTGCTGGCCTTGCCGGGCAGCCGGTCGAGCGAGATCCGCCGCCTTGCCGGCATTTTCGGCGAGACCATCGCCCGCCTTGCGGCGCATGTCGGCGCGATCGATCTGGTGATCCCGACGGTCCCCCACGTCGCCGCGCAACTGCGCGAGGCTGTTGCCGGGTGGGCGGTGACGCCGCGCATCGTGGTCGAACCGTGGGAAAAATGGTCGGCGTTTCGCCAAGCGCGCGTGGCGCTGGCCGCGTCCGGCACCGTAACGCTGGAGCTTGCGCTCTCCGGCGTGCCGACGGTCGCCGCCTACCGCCTGCATGCCGTCGAGGCGGTCATTGCCCGGCTCATCCAGCTGCAGGCGAGGCTGCCGAGCGTGATTTTGGCAAATCTGGTGCTTGGCGAAAACGTCGTCCCGGAACTACTGCAGGAGGAATGTACGTCGGATAAGCTGGTTGCGGCGCTCGAGCCGCTCCTTGCCGACACGCCGGAGCGGCGGCGCCAAATCGAGGCCTTCCGGCGTCTCGACGATATTATGGCGATCGGCGGCACGACCCCGAGCGCCAAGGCGGCATCCATTGTGCTCGACGTCGCTCGGGGTGGCCGCTTGGCGTCAGGCAAGGTCGCGTGAGGGTGTTAACCGCGCAGCCGCCGCAGATCTACCATTGCCGGAGCCATCCTGCTAAGCCGCCTATATCCAAGGCATGATCCCGAAAAGTGGATGCCGGTTTTCGGAAAAGATCATGCGTAATCAAAAAGTAGCCGGAAGCGATCGCGCGTGACCAAGACCAAAAGAACGATCCGGAAGTCCCCGCTCCGGGCCGCGATCACCGGGGTTTGCGGTTACGTGCCGCCCGACGTGCTCGGCAATGCCGAGCTCGCCAAAATGGTCGACACCAGCGATGAGTGGATCACCGAGCGTACCGGCATCAAGGAGCGGCGCATCCTCAAGGGCAAGGGTCTCGGCACCTCGCATATGGGCGCGGAGGCCGTGCGCGGGCTCCTGACCAAGACCAAGACCGCACCGGCCGAGGTCGAGCTCCTGATCTGCGCCACCACGACGCCGGATTTCGTCTTTCCCTCGACCGCCAATCTGATCTGCGACATGTGCGGCATTCGCTCGATCGGCAGCTTCGACGTCCAGGCGGCGTGCTCCGGCTTCGTCTATGCGCTCACCGTCGCGTCGCAATTCATCGAGACCGGAAAATTCCGCAAGATCGTGGTCGTCGGCGCCGACAAGATGTCGGCCATCATCGATTACACCGATCGCGCCACCTGCGTGCTGTTCGGCGACGGCGCCGGCGCGGTGTTGGTGGAGCCGAGCCGGAAATACGGCATCATCGACACGCTGATCTGTTCGGACGGCGCCGGCATGCCGCATCTGCATCAGAAAGCCGGCGGCAGCCGCATGCCGCCGACGGCGGAGACGGTCGCCAAGCGTCTGCATTACGTTCACCAGGAAGGCGCCGCGGTTTACAAATTCGCGGTCGCCCGCATGGCGGAAGTGGCAAGCGAGCTGATGCGGCGCAACAGCCTCACCAGCGCGGACGTCGATTGGCTGGTGCCGCATCAGGCCAACAAGCGCATCATCGAAGCCACCGCCGAGCGCATGAAGCTCGACCCCAAACAGGTGATGATCACCATCCACAAATACGGCAACACCACCGCGGCGACGATCCCGCTGTGTTTGTGGGATTACGAGAGCATGCTCAAGGAAGGCGACCGGCTGATCCTGGCGGCCTTCGGCGGCGGCTTCACCTGGGGCGGCGCCTATCTGACCTGGGCGTATAATCCGCAGTAGAGGCGGTTACTTCCGCTTCGACATCGGCTGATACTCGCGCTCCTTGGCTCCGGTATAGAGCTGGCGCGGGCGGCCGAGTTTCTGGTGCGGATCCTCGATCATCTCTTTCCACTGCGCGATCCAGCCGACGGTGCGGGCGAGCGCGAACAGCACCGTGAACATGGTGGTGGGGAAGCCCATCGCACGTAGCGTGATGCCGGAATAGAAGTCGACGTTGGGATAGAGCTTCTTCTGGATGAAATAGTCGTCGTGCAGCGCGATCTTCTCGAGCTCCATGGCGACGTCGAGCAGCGGATCCTTGATGCCGAGCTCGTTTAAGACCTCATAACAAGTCTTCTGCATGATTTTCGCGCGCGGATCATAGTTCTTGTAGACGCGGTGGCCAAAACCCATCAGGCGGAAGGAATCCTTCGGATCCTTCGACCGCTTGATGTATTCCGGAATGCGGTCGACCGAGCCGATCTCGCCCAGCATTTTGAGCGCCGCCTCGTTGGCGCCGCCATGCGCCGGGCCCCACAGGCAGGCGATGCCGGCGGCGACGCAGGCGAACGGGTTAGCGCCCGTTGAACCCGCCAACCGCACCGTCGAGGTCGAGGCGTTCTGCTCGTGATCGGCGTGCAGCGTGAAGATGCGGTCCATGGCGCGGGCCAAGACCGGATTGGCTTTGTACTCCTCGCACGGCACGGCAAAGCACATCCGCAAAAAGTTCGACGCGTAATCGAGCTTGTTGTCGGGATATATGAACGGCTGGCCGACCGAATATTTGTAGGCCATGGCGGCCAGCGTCGGCATTTTGGCGATCATGCGGATCGAGGCGATCATCCGCTGTGCGGGATCGGCGATGTCGGTGGAGTCGTGATAGAACGCCGAGAGGGCGCCGACCGAACCGACCATTACGGCCATCGGATGGGCGTCGCGGCGGAAGCCTTGGAAGAACCGACTCATCTGCTCGTGGACCATCGTGTGATGGATCACGCGATCGACGAAATCCGCTTTCTGGCTGGCGGTCGGCAGCTCGCCGTAAAGCAAGAGGTAGCAGGTCTCGAGGAAATCGCCGTGTTCGGCGAGATCGGCGATCGGATAGCCGCGATAGAGCAGGATGCCTTCGTCACCGTCGATAAAGGTGATCTTGGATTCGCAGCTCGCCGTCGAGGTGAAGCCCGGATCGTAGGTGAAAATACCGGCCTCGGCGTAGAGCTTGCTGACGTCCAGCACCTCCGGGCCGAGCGTGCCGTCGTAGACGGGAAAACTGTGGGTCTTGTCGCCGATTTTCAGCGTGCCGGTTTTGATGTTGGCGCCGGTCTTCGCGTCCATGATCTTGATCCTCGTCTGACTACCGGATGGGGAGGCCGCGCGGGGCCGTATCAGCCGATGCGCCTCGGGCGGCGTGGTTCACCCGGCATTATTGCCGTAGCGCAACCCCGTGTGCACTGCAAGATAATAGCCTGTGAACTAGGCGGAAGGCCGGGGCGGGCAAAATTTGTGCAAGGGCAGCCGAGTGTCATAAGGGTTTCACCCGACGCGCGACCGCGCGTCCGGCCGGTCTTGCGGAGCCGCCTGATCGGCAAGCCGTGCCAGGCTCTCCGCCTTCCCCAGCACCGTGAGCACTTCGAAAATCCCGGGTGAGGTGGTGCGGCCGGTGAGCGCAGCGCGCAACGGCTGCGCCACGGCGCCGAGTTTTGCGCCCCGCTGCTCGGCGAAGCTGCGCACGGCCTGCTCCGTGGCCTCGGTCGTCCACGGTTCCACCCCGGCGAGCTCGCCACCGACGTCGCGCAATAGGTCCCGCGCCTCCGGAGTCAGGAGAGCGGTCGCTTTGTCGTCGAGCGGGATGGGCCGGTCGGCCAGAAGAAACTGCGCGCCGTCAATGATATCGAGCAGCGTCTTGGCGCGCTCCTTGAGGCTCGGCATGGCCGCTGAAAGCTGCGCCCGTAGGGCGGGGGTCAGCTTGGCGGCGAGCGTTGCGCCGTCGGCGATATGCGGCAACAGCTGCTCGATCGCGGCGAGGATCTCGGCATCGCTGCTTTGCCGGATGTAGTGGCCGTTGAGGCTTTCCAGCTTCGCGAAATCGAATCGCGCCGGCGAGCGGCCGATCTGCGGCAGGTCGAAGGCTTCGATCATTTCCTCGGTGGAGAAGATTTCCTGGTCGCCATGGCTCCAGCCGAGCCGCACCAGGTAGTTGCGCAGCGCCACCGGCAGATAGCCCATGGCGCGATAGGCATCGACGCCGAGCGCGCCGTGGCGCTTGGACAGTTTCGATCCGTCCGGGCCGTGGATCAGCGGGATGTGCGCCATCACCGGCACCGCCCAGCCCAGCGCGTCATAGATCTGCTTCTGCCGCGCCGCATTAGTCAGGTGATCGTCGCCGCGGATGACGTGGGTCACGGCCATGTCGTGATCGTCGACCACCACCGCCAGCATGTAGGTCGGCGTGCCGTCGGAGCGCAGCAGCACGAGGTCGTCGAGGTTTTCATTCTGCCAGACCACGCGGCCCTGGACCTGATCCTCGATCACCGTCTCGCCGGTGACCGGCGCCTTGAGTCGGATAGTCGGCTTAACGCCCGCCGGCGCGTCGGGCGGATCGCGGTCGCGCCAGCGCCCGTCATAGAGCTTGGCGCGGCCTTCGGCGCGCGCTGCTTCGCGCATCTGCGTCAGCTCTTCGGGGCTGGCATAGCAGAAATAGGCATTGCCGGAGGCGAGCAGCGCTTCGGCCACTTCGCGGTGCCGGGCTTGGCGCGCGAACTGATAAATGGTGTCGCCGTCCCAGGCGATGCCGAGCCAAGACAGCCCGTCGAGGATGGCGTCGATTGCGGCCTGCGTCGAGCGCTCGCGATCGGTGTCCTCGATGCGCAACAGCATCTTGCCGCCGCGGCCGCGAGCGTAAAGCCAGTTGAACAGCGCCGTGCGGGCGCCGCCAATGTGCAGAAAGCCGGTGGGCGAGGGGGCAAAGCGGGTGACGACGGTCATGTCTGTCCGAATAAAGGGCTTGCGCCCTGTAGCATAGCCGACAGCGAATGGAAGCGAGGATGCGCCGGTGAGATTAATCATTTCTGGAAAGGTCGCTCAGTTTGCGGTGACAAATCCTCGTCCCTCTTGTGCTCATGACAATGTCTCTCCTTGCTTGGGGGCAGCGGCTCCCTCTCCCCGCGTGCGGGGAGAGGGTTGGGGTGAGGGGGGCGCAGAATTGCGGCGCTCAGACTCGCTGAGAGGCCCCCTCATCCTCGTCGCTTCGCTCCTTAACTTCTCCCCGCACGCGGGGAGAAGTTAAGCCGCGCGCTCACGTTCTCGCGATGCGCCTTCGCATCCGAGTCTTGCTTCACGCTTTAAGAAAGCCCTTCGTGCCTCCCCAACAAAGAAGTGAGGCGGAGCGCCGATAGGCGCACCACTGGTTTACGCCCCACCGCAGAAAACAAAGCCTGCCAGCGTATGCGGCGCGCGCTACATTCGCCCCTTTCCCGCATTGGCGCGGAGCTGGGAGACGGCGCGCTCGCCTTTCGGCGCTCCACCGCGGCGCTACGCCGAGGGACTGACCTCGACTCGGCTCCGGGCCGCGCTTCCTGGAATCACCGGATCCAAACGGGAGTACCCTCTCCGGCACCAGTGCAGCCAGCACCTGGCGGTCCGGTCACGCGCCGGACGGTCGATGCCCAGAACCGCCCGGGAACACGGTGTATGGCCGCGCTTCCGGGAACCGCCCTCGTTCCACTTTCGAAAGTACCCTCGCGAAAGGCCCTCCGTGAACGAGATGGCGGAGATGTAACCACGTCAGTGACTACTGTCGAGCATTGGTCTCTAAATACAGGACGATCGAAAGCGAGCGAGGCAATAACTCTGAAGGGAAAACTGACCGGGTCAGCAAGCGTAGCCCGGATGAGCGAAGCGATATCCGGGTCTTTGCTTCTCCGGACGCTTATCCCGCATCTTGCTTGTTATGATGGGTATCGCTTCCGCCTACGCGCTGGGCGCTTCGGCGGACAAGTCGCTCCACCCATCCTACGGCACGTTCCGCCATGATAAGATAACGCCAGACGGTGCCGGCAACCGGGCAGGGGGGCCCGGACGCAGCAGCCGAACCATGGGAGGCAACAGATGAGATTGTCCCGTCGCAAATTGTTTGCGCTCGCGACCGCGGGCGCTGGGCTGCCGTCGTGGCCGGGCCTCGCCAACGCGGAGACCTATCCGTCGCGGCCGGTGCATTTGATCGCCGACCTTCCGGCGGGGCTGGCGCCCGACGTGCTGGCGCGGCTGGTCGCGCCGCAGCTTGCGCAGCGGCTGGGCCAGGATTTTGTCGTCGAGAACAAGCCGGGCGCCGGCGGCAATATCGGCGCCGACTACGTCATCCACGCCGCGCCGGACGGCTACACGCTGTTGGTGATGATTTCCGGCAACGCCGCCAACGCCGCGCTCTATCCCAACCTCGGTTTTGATTTCGTCCGCGACATCGTGCCGGTCGCGTTCCTCGGCTACACGCCCTTCGTCGTCGTGGTGCATCCGTCGATACCGGTGAAGACGCTCGCCGAGCTCGTCGCCTATGCCAAAGCCAATCCGGGCAAGCTCAACCTTGCATCGCAGGGCGCCGGCACGGCGCCGCATCTCGCCTTCGAACTGTTCCGGATGCTGACCGGCGTGAACATCGTTCACGTGCCCTATCGCGGGTCCTATATGCCCGATCTCCTGGCCGGTCAGGTGCAGCTCGCATTCGCTACCGTGCCGCCGGTGCTCGGCTATATTCATAACGGCAAGCTCGCAGCGCTCGGCGTGACCAGCGTAAAATCCATGGAGGCGTTGCCGGATGTGCCGCCGATCGGCGCATACCTGCCGGGCTACGAGGGCAGCGGCTGGGCCGGCGTCGGCGCGCCGCACGGCACGCCGGCCGACATCGTCGCGACGCTCAACAAAAACATCAATGCCGTGCTGGCCGATCCTGCGCTGCGCGAGCGCTGCATTGCGCTCGGCGCCGTGCCGGAGCCGATGACGCCGGCGCAATTCGGCACGCTGATCGCCAGCGCCGCCACCAAGTGGGCAAAGGTGATCAGCTTTGCCAACATCAAGGTGGATTGAAGTAAGTAGCCCTACTGTCATGGTCCGCCAACGGGTCCGGCCTTCGGCCGGCCCGATGACAAGCTCCGGCGGACCATCCAGTACGCGCCTATCGGTGATTACTGGATTATCCGCATTCGCGGATGATGACAGGAACAGAGTCATTCGCTAATGATCGGCGGTGTTAGAGCCGCCGAAGGCTGTCCCGGATTTTGCTTCGCTCCATCCGGGCTACGAGGGAAGCATGGAAGGGAACGATTGCTACAAATTCTCGACGATCCGCAATTTCATCGCCGGGTCGCAGGGCAAGGACGTCGACACCATCGTCGAGATCGGCGCCAACATCGGCGAGGTGACGCTGTTGATGCACGCCTACTTTCCCGCTGCAAAAATCATCGCCCTCGAAGCGGTGAAGGAGTATTGCGATATTGCGGCCGCGCGCACGCGCAAGATCCAAAACGTCGCCGTCCATAACAAGGCGGTGACGGCGCAACACCGCTTTCTCGACGATCTCGGCGAGCAGCGCCGCGGGCAGGACATCGATCTCGTCATTCTCAAAGGCCTGCCCGACGGCGGTCCCGGATGGGTCGGCGGCTCGATAGTGTTTCCTCGCGACGAGCAACGCGTCGCCAATCCCGACGACCACTACGGCTATCTCAAAATCGACCAGGCGGTGACGCCGATCACGCTGGCCGAGATCATGGCGCAGGAAGACCTCACCGCGATCGACATCCTCAAGCTTGATTGCGAAGGCTGCGAGCATCGGTTCTGGGCACCGCCGACCCGGATTTGCTCAAACGCATACGTTTCATCGTCGGCGAATATCACGGCTTCGACCGCTTCACGGCGGTCATGCGCAACAAGCTGTTCCAGACTCACAAGGTCAACCTCGTCGGCGACCAGGAGCTCGGCTGCTTCTTCGCCGAACGCCGCGACG
>Ga0182024_10014291_pt1 | contig 15364 bp, 16 predicted proteins | sample P32metaG_FD_120480 | JGI IMG/M metagenome (GOLD analysis project Ga0182024, IMG submission 120480) | Permafrost microbial communities from Stordalen Mire, Sweden - P3-2 metaG (Illumina Assembly) | ecosystem: Environmental > Terrestrial > Soil > Wetlands > Permafrost | place: Sweden: Stordalen... | reverse complement strand
GCTTTTTTCCCGTGCATCGTCCAGATCCGCGGCGGCCTGCATCTCGTTCAGCCCATCATCGGGATGACCCTCGGCCTTTGCGATCCAGGCATCGACGGCGCCGGCATAAATATCGACGAAGCCCGCCCAATAAGCTCCGCTTGCCTGCTCAACGCCGACACGCAATGCCCGCAATGCGCCCAATTCGGCTCTTGCCTTCTCCGGTTCTCCGAAACGGGCAGCACCGAGCGCGCGCGCGAAGCGCGCAGTCACATCGTCGAAGCCTCCGTCGTGCGCGAGCGGCATTTCAGCCGCCGCCTGCCAATCACCGCGCTCAAGCACATATCGCGCTCTCATAAGCGTCACCGCCTGCCCCGTCTTGCCGGCTGCTTCGAGATCAGCGGCCACCCACCGATCCTGTGCCTGTTGCAGTCGCGCATAGACGATGAAATCGAACGCGTGCAAGGCTGCGATGTCGCCTCCGATGGCATCGTCGGCATGCTCCGGATCGACCACGGCATTTGATTCACGGTTAGCCCGGATGGATTCTTCCCACAGCCCCAACATGGTGAAGATGTGTGCCGGCATGTGACGCGCGTGATAGGATGCTGGAGCTGCGAGAGCGTAACGGCGCGCGGCAGGCAGGCCGCGTTCAGCCAGCGGCGCAAAGTCATAGGCGTGGATCAAGTAATGTAAGCCGCCCGGATGGTCGGGATGCCGCGCCAGCAAAGCCTCCAGCACCTTGCCGGCCTTCAGCAGCTGATCGTAGTTACGGCTATTGAGATCGACCGCCTCCACCATGGCGAGGCCATAAAATGCCGCCGCCTCGGTATCATCGGGATATTCGTGGGACACCCGTTCCATCGCGGTCTCATAGGCATGCGTACGCGCCAGCTGGCCGCCGTTCGGGTACTCCCGGTAATAGACTTCCATCGCGTCGAGATAGCTGCGCTCGCGCGGCGTGGTCTTGAGCTTTCGTGCGTGCGCCAGATATTCTCGGCCGGCTTTCAGCCCATCGCGATCCGGTTCGCCGACAAGCGGATTGCCCCGCGCAGCCATGGCGGCCCCCCACCAGGCGATCGCGCAGGAAGGATCATGCTTTGCTACATCGACGAACCGATTTGCGTCAGCCGCGAACGAATGCAGCATCACCACCGCCGTGCGAAATTCATCCTGTACGGAATGTGCGCAGGAATTCTCGAAGTCGATGGTTCCGAAGGTGGCGGACTGCCCAGTAGCCCCATGCGCATGGTCGGCGCACGCCGAGATTGGCGCAGCCACGATCATGGCCGCCAGCGAGAGGAACGCGACCAGGAGCGTCTCGGCGCGGACGGTGCTCTTGGGTTTGCGCCGGCCGAGGGTTGGCAGGGACATTGTCTTTTTTCCAACTAAATCCCAAAACGTTGCGGGCAGCGCAAATTGCCATCGCGATGGTCGAACGCGCGTCTAACGAAAGCTCAGCGCTCGTTCGGACCAGGGAAGAACTCGCTGGTCCTCCCGGTGATCCAGTAGGCTATGAGGCCCATCCATTCGCGCGAAGCCGTATCGATTCGGCCGAGACCTCCGATGAAGAAGATAGAAAATCTCAGTAGATCGTCACGCGCTCCCAGCCGCCAATCGACCGGATAGGGCTCCACGGCGAAGCCGGCCTTGCGAAAAATGCCTACTGACCTCGGCATATGATAGGCCGACGTCACCAGGAGCCATCGCTCGCCGCTTTTAGGAGCCACCATCGCCTTTGAAAACTCGGCATTTTCCAGGGTATTGCGCGAACGCCGCTCCATGATTAAGCGATCTTTCGTGATCCCGAAGCTTTCGAGGAGAGGTAAGGCAAAATCGGCCTCCCTTGCCTGGTCGCTTGGATCCAGGCCGCCATTGCCACCTGAAAACACGATGCGGGCATTCGGATAACGATGAGCAAGTTCGGCTGCGGCGATGATGCGATCAATGGAGGGGCCAAACACCGGCGCGCCGTGCACAGCCGACATGTCAGGCTCGATCGCTCCGCCCAGAACGACGATGCCGTCCGGCGCACCCCGCGTGTCATCCCACGGCGGAAATCGGGTCTCGAGCGGGTAAAGAAGCAACTTTCCGATCGGCAGGAATCCGCAAATGGCAAGCAGAAGCACGCTGGCAACAACCAGCTTCCGGCCCAGCGATACAAATCGGGTGAGCAGCAGAATCAGACCGACGATACCGAGGCCGATCAGGAGGTTCGACGGCAGCAACAACCTGCCGAGCGTCTTGGAAAGCAGAAAGAACACGGCGATAACCTCTCGGGAAGCTTGCTTTCAGCATGAAATGATAGCGTCCCGGGAATAGCGGTCGAAGTCAAATCGCGGGCGAAGTGTCTGCCAAAAAGCGTCTGCCAAACGAGCTATGGGATTCCCCAGCCGTGGGTCTTGAAGGTCAGACGCACGCGCGCGATGTCACCACTGGAATCGTGCAGGAAGCTCTGGTGGGGCGCGAACATGCAGACTGCCGGCGTGCAAGTGAAACCCGGCCGCATCTCGAGACTATAGTGCTGGTATTCGCCGCCGACGAGAATGTCGGCAAACTTGCCCTTGTATGCCACGTAGTCGATCCCGGCGCCGGCGAACCAGCCGTCATTCCAGGACTTGCCGCTGAAATTCAATGCCGAAAGCACCGGGCCAAACGCCGCGAGGGCGCAGGTGCCGGGACCGGGAAGAATGAACACTCCGCCGTTGGAGCAGCTATATCGCCCTTCGAGATGAGCGCCCGCATAACCGGCGGTCCCATAGAACATGAGGCGATCCCAGGCGTAGCCGACCTTCGGACCGACCGTGACCAAATCGGTAGTCAGCGTGTCTGCATCGAGTTTCGAAAAAGGTTCGGGTGGCGAAACCGATGTATCATTTCGCATGTCGTGGCTGCCTGCGCTATAGGAGGCTTCCAGGCCGACGACCCATCTGCCCCATTGGCGCTGCAGGCCTGCGTGGACACCGTAGATCCAATCGTACTGGCGCGGCGTCGTGAACGTTTCGGGCGGAAGTCCAACCAGCGGAAGGTCCGGCATAAACCGGTTTGCCGCGGTTCCCACGCCGCCGAGATCGCCGCTGATATAGAAGCCGGACCAATCGTAGGTCGGATCGACCGCGGCCGGCCGCGCCTTGACCGGCAGGTCGGCGGCAGTCGCCGGTGCCGACATCAGGCCGGCTAGAGCGATGCATCCAAGAACGAGCCTCTTCATCAAAGTCCCCCGCCCGATTTGGATAGACTATCATGTTCGGCTTTTGAAGGATGTTGCGGAAACGTCACACGGTGATCAATAAATGGCTGCCACCTATTATGCGACCGCACCATCGATCGGGGTGGAATATTCAGACCGCCCCTGCGCGCGCGCCACTCGAACACAAGACCAACGGCCGTCGCATGGATGTAATCGACCACCAATGCTGCTCTGCGCCAGCGCCGATCGATAAGGGCGAGCTTGCGACGAAGCTGCATGCGCCGTCCGGAAACCCACCCGCTGCGCTCCGCGGTCGGGTCGGGAAGAACCTGGTCGACCAGAAGCTGGCGGGTCGGCGGATCAAGCACGGCATCCATCGCCTGACTGACGGCAGCTGTTTTCGCGCCAGGGAACATCGCACTCGTCAGATGCAACGCTCCAAACAATGGACGCTCAATTTGCCACGCCTTGGCGCGCGCCACGCACGTATCCAATTCGCCGCCATACCGTTGCAGCAGCAGATAGAAGTCCAGGAAACGATTGAGTTCGGAGCTGAACTCGTCCTTGGCCAGACCGAACGCGTGAGCGAGGAGCGCGTCGGCGGGCGACAGACGGTAGCCACTGACGCCGTCCCGCTCGAACCATTCGCGCCGCCGCCACATGCCATCGTAATCAATGGCTGCCCGCACGCGCTGCGAAAACCCTCGATGAAGTTCAACATGAACGCCGGCGACCACTACCGATATCTCGTAGTGCCAGGGCGAAAAGCCTGCAAAATCGACGTATGTTCGCGAATAACCTGCAGCTTCCAATTTTCTCAAGGCTGCTGGAAGCTCGACGGACGGAATGTATACATCGATGTCCGCCATCGGCCGCTGCTCCGGACGATCGTAAAGGTGATGCCGATAGTCGGAGCCTTTATAGAACACAAACGCATCGGCACCCAGAACACGCTGCAGTTCCAACACGCCGGCGCGGCTGAGTTCATAGCGCTTGCGGGAGAGAGCATCAAGCGCCCGAAAGCGCGGCTTCGCCGCGATCACCTCTTGCGGCAAATCATCATCAGCGATCAGCAGAGACAGAAGCCTCTGATGATTGGCGTAATCGAAAAATGCAGCGACATCGGCATCACCGCGCGGCGGCCATTCGCGCGACGTCGCAAGGCGACACAGAATCGGCCAGAGCTCGCGCGGGACTTCCGTCATTCCGCGGGACTGCCCGGCGGCACAACAGGCTGAGCCGCCGGCGCGCGCTGTCGAAGGTCGCGCACGATCTCGATGAATGGATATGCAAGCTGGCCCAGCCACGATTCCGGCACCGGATTGCCGGTCAGTCCGTGTTCGGTGGGTACCGGTGATTTGCGGTCGGCGGTACCGAACAGGTCATCCCAGAACGTAAACAGCATCGAATAATTGCTGTTCTGCAATCGCTCTTCCTTGGAATGATGCTTGCGGTGAAACATGGGGCTCACGAAAATGTACCCGAGACGTCCATACGACCAGTTCCATTCCGAATGCTGCAGATACAGAACCCATGCCATCAGAAAGTCGAGCCAGAGCCACACGGCCACACCGGTGCCGAGGATCTGAAAGGGAATGAAGAGCCAAAGCCGAAGCAGGGTCTCATCGACGAGGTGAAACCGGTAGTTGCTCACGATCGTCAGATTGGTCTGCGAATGGTGGATGCTGTGGAATGACCACAGGTATCGGTTGGAGTGCTTCCACCGGTGGTTCCAGTAACCGACAAAGTCGGAAATCAGGATCATCACGACCATCTGCAGGCCCGGAGACATCGAGGCGAGCAGATTCATCTGCAGCCACGGCGCATGTGCCGCGACGGCGCCCTGCAGTGCCTTATAGAGCCAGTAGAAGAAGAAAAGATGATAAAATCCGCCGTAGTAGAAAATGAAATAGAGCATATCGACGCGGAAACCGCGCGAACCATAGCGGAAACGCCAGTTCTTGCGGGCGGCGATCTCGATCACGACGGTAACAGCAAGAACGACCGCGAGCTTCACGTAGTCGCGGAGGGTCGCGGGACTGGTAATGAAAGCCTGCAAGAAGGTCTCGGCGCGCAGAACCGCTGCCTCCAACATGTTGTACATATTGATCAAATGTTCGGACAAGTTCATGACGGTATCCCGGTTGGCCGTCGCAGCAGGAACGGCAACATGGTCTGGCGCACATGTGGACGGCGGAACGACCAGATCAGACCGTCGAGGTAGTAGTGCTCGAACGCAATCAGCACGTAGACCGCGCCGAACCACCACTCCTGTCCGACACTGACCATGAAGCCCCAAATCCAGTAGATCGGAAAACCGATCGCCAAGAGCACCGGAATCAGAATGACGAGTTTGGAACTGATCTGCCTCAAGATGACGGGCGCGCCGTCGTTCGCGCTTCCGAATTTGCGACGATGCAGCAGCCACACCAGCGCGAGGTACTGCACGTAATGCGGCAGCAACATCGCCAGCGTCGCAATGTTGGAATCCCTGATGAAAAGGTAAGGATAGAAGAATCCAAGGCTGGCGGCGAGGAACAGACCCTCAGCGAGGCCGAGCGGCTCCTTTCGCCGCAGTAGCGCGATTCCGAGCTGCCCGACATAAAACGCCGCAACCACGCCGGCCACGACCTTGACGATCCAGGAAAGGTCATTCGAAAACCAGCCGAAGAATCCCATCACTTCACGGTGGGTCTGGATATTCCAGACTGCGAGGAAACAGCTGATCGCAAGAATGGCACTGTTGGCCGCGTTCTTTTGCACGGGATTGGAGACGCCGGCGCGGCTGCGATAGATCGAGAGGATGCCGCAATTCTGCCGGGAGACGTGCCAGGTGTTCCAGCCGAGCAGGACGACCTGGACGACGTAAGGCACCTCGAAGCCGATCAGCAGTCCGTAAATCGCCGCCAGGATCAACGGGCCCACGAAAAACGCTAGCCATCGCGAACGGTAATACTCCCGATTGTCGTTCCAGAAGTAAAACGCCAGCGTCGACATGTAGTGTGAAAAAGCCAACGCGAACGCGCATCCGATCGCGAGGAACGGGATGCGCAGATAGATCCCGGCAAAGATCGGCAGGGTCACCAGCGGCGCGCAGATCAGTAGAAAGAAGTCGAATCCAGCAGAATGAATCCAGGCCGCGCCATCGACGCGAGCGCGGATTCCTATCGAGTGAGCGCCGATTTCATTGATGCTCGACATTCCCGCCTCCTAGTTCGGCAACATTCGACGAAGGAGAGCCCGCATCAGCAAGCCGGCAAATACCAGCGGTCCCTGCCCCCAAGCGGTTTGGGCACGGTAGACGAGCCGAATGCGGTGCGTCAAGACGTCGATCGGCTGCCGTGGAGATCCCAGAAAGCGCAATAACAGCCTGCGGCGCAATGACTGTGACCCGACCGGGACGCCACGAATCGCGCCAATCACGCGGTCCGGGCCGATCGGCTCGTCCGGGAGTGGATTGTTATCACCCCAAGTCAGAATCCAGGCAGCCGTACGGGCGACGACCCGGTGTACGCCGACCTGGTCGCTGTAGCGGAACACGGCAACGTCGCCGACTGCTGGTTCAATGCCACAGTTGACCGCCACCAGCTGACCAGGCGCTATTGCCGGAAGCATGCTCAAGCCGCTGAACGAAGTTTCGAACTGGCGTCCCTGCCGCTTCCAGAGCACTCCGACGGCATCGATCTCTTCCGCTGACAGCGATTCCAAACCGCCGCGAGCGCCTGTCATTTCTGATCAGCTTGCTGTCTCGCCGACTGAATTTCGTCTTCGGAGAATCCAGCCTCACGGCGCAGTTCGTCCGACACAGGATAGAACACCACATCGTCGCCAACGATTTCCTTCATCGCCGCGTTGGCGTGCGCAATCGCGCGCGCCAGAGCCATCAGGGCTCGCGCACCCTCGCGATCGACGATCTTCTTGATCCAGACATTGGCGAAGCGAACGTGCTGCATTTCATCGGCAAGCTGCTGGTCAAAGAGGCTGGTAAATTCGACGTCCTCCTTGCGCTTGGAAGAATCGATACCGTCCTGAATAGCATCGATGCCGGCAGCCTCGAAGCTGCGGTTCGCAACGGTCAGTCGTCCAATCAACGTGGGAATCATCATCATGATCCGGAACTGGAAGTTGATGACGGGGAACTGTCCCAGATAGCCGCCGCGCTGTTCGAGCAAGCGACGAAACGCCGCGGCGTGCCGTGCCTCATCTGCCGCCTGACGCGCGATCGCCATACGCAAACCCCAATCCGCGCCCGGAAAATCCACGAGGTTACGCGCCGCCATTTCAGTGGCGTTGATTTCCTCGTTCATTTGCCGCGTCAGAAACTCCAGGCTGGAATCTGGATGATCGTGCGGAACGTTTGGGAGTTCGTGCCAGCGATCCTTGCTGTCGAACCGCTCGTCGCGGACCGGGTTCGGCCCGAACAGTTTCGGATCGAGCGGCTTCTTTGGCTCCAGCTGGGTCACGCCGTTTTCTCCCGTGGCACCAGCGAACGGAATCCCGCCTGGCGGAGAATCTCGTGGATCTCGCCCTCGGAGAATTCGGCAGCCTGGCGAAGATCGACATTCACCGCAGGAATTCTGTTTTCCGGCGAGGCCAGCTGGGCGCCCACCGCGTTGATTTCACCACCTTCCTTGATTTGAAACTTGGCGTTTGCGTCGGTCAGGAAGCGTATCGCCGCCGCCATCTGCATAAGCACCCGGGGGTTGCTTTCCGCCAGCTTCTTGATCCAGCGATTGGCAAAACGCACATGCTGGATCTCGTCGACGTTGATGGCGTCGAGCATATCGGCCGTCCGGTCATCGCCCAGCCTGCGAAAATTCACCGAAAGCGCGCCGATCACGTCCATCGCCCCGGCTTCGAGCGTGCGGTTCTGGATTGTGATCCGTCCGACCAGATTGTCGACGGCGCAAGTCATATCCCACTCGAGCGTGCTGACCGGGAACTCGCCCTTGAAGCCACCCATTTCCTTGACGCGGCGGTAAAGAGCCCGCACGTGCCTGGATTCATCCCAGGCCTGCCGCGCCAGCTCCATGCGCAACCCCCAAGGGGCATCGGGAAACTCGGCTACGCAAACAGCCGCCATGTCCACACTGGTCATCTCGTTGGCCATGTGCCGGTGAATCATCTCGCGCCGCGCCACCTCCGAGAAGTTGCCGTATTCGTGAGCATCGGCGTCGCGGCTGACGACCTTGAAGCACTCGTCTCGTGCTGGAGGCTCGCGAAGGATGAACTCCGCGACCTTGTAAAACCCGATTTCCTCGATATTCATGCCGCCACCTTTTCCTCGGCCAGGATGTCTGCGATCGATTTCTCTTTGGCGGCGACCGCTGCCGCTGCGCCCGAACTGAGTTTCAATTCGCGCTGCAGTTCGGCGGCGTCGACACGTTGCCGCTCCAAATCCACGATGGCACGTTGCAGAACAACAATCGAGGGCTCGTCCAGGATCGGATCGGTCGCCGCAATGTAGGTTTTGAAACGCGCAATGATTCCGGGAACCACGCCGTCGTAGAAAGCCGCGGTGCGTTCGGCTGTGCCCAAAATCTTCACGACTTCCTTCAGGAATGCGTCATAGGCCGCGACCGGCGCGATCGAATGCTGCTCCGGGAGCCGCAGCTCGAACGTGCGCTTGCCCAGCGCATCGGCCATTTGGGCATATTCCCAGATATGGCGGCCCATCATGACCTTTGCCTCCATCTCCGGGGTGATTGGCGTCCAGCGCGCCACCGTCTCCATCATCCACACGCAGATGTAGCGAAACGTCGCAATGCTGCGACCGCGTTGATTTACCGATGTAATCATTCGCATGCGAAAGCCTCTTCGAGATAACGGGCGGTCTCGTCTGGGCTGCCCGGATGGAGCTTATACACCTTGGCGGTCGCCAAAAGCTTGGTCAATTCGAATATCCGCCGGCTATGGGACGCGTTCAAGAACGAACTCATAAGCGGTTGAAGTTCCACGATTTCTCCCCGCCCTGGTTTGATACGTTCTAAACACGGGCGCTCGGCAAATCCGCGCAGAAAGACGATGCGACGAAGCGGAACCGGCTTCGCCGGCTCGTTGGCAAATAGTGCGTCGACATCGACGCGACAAAAACCCTCGCGTTCAATTTGTTCGCTGGCGCTGGCTGGCAGGCCGCGCTCGACGGCGGAAGCGCGCGGTCCAGGTTTGATGCCGACGGGGCGGCGGAACGGAATCAGTTGGCCTGTCGCGGGAACATAGGCCCCGACTTCATCGCTGAGGAAGTTGTGCCCCCTCGCCGCTAGCGCCATGGAGGTTGTCGATTTTCCACCGCCCGAAGGCCCGACAAAGATCGCTCCCTCCCCGAAAATCCCGAGCGCCGAGGCATGGAAGAAAATGACGTCGGGCCGCATTCGCAGCAGGCGCCAGTGCAGGAACCACACGATGCTGAGCCGCCATTTCGGGCCAAGCGAGAAGATGCAATCGCGGCCGCAGAAGGTAAACATCGGCACATCCGAGTCGCGAAACGCCACACTCGTCCATCCCTCTTCGTCAGTTGGCAGCAGCTTGAAAAATCCCCGCTCCTCCTGGATCGCGTAATGGAATTCCATCCCGTCGAACGGAAGCTCGTCGCGGCCGGACATCCGAAACCATCCGTAGTCCGGATTGCATTTGGAATGAACATCGAGATGGATGTCTGACGGTAACGCCGGATTTCTTGCAAATCGACTTCCACGGACCCCAGAGGTGCCCCCAAACATCATGAAGAATATCTCAGCGAAGGCTTCGTCGTCGCATTCAACCGTGATGCGACGATCGGCCATTTCGGCCTGCATTGACGAGGCCGCAGTCCACCGATGCCCCTGAAGATGCTTCAGCAGGCCTTCCAGCGAGAGGCGTGACTTAAGGTTTATGCGAGAGAGGTTCTCAGGGACAGCAACGTGCACATCAACACCTCAAGCTCGCCAGCGCGAGAACCCCTCCAGCCCCATCTTGCGCTAACTCAATAACAGCCAGCCTTCGGGAAGGAAGGCTGGCTTCATCCAGAACGGAAACGCCAATCAGCAGGAGGCGATATTCCACCACACACCCATCGACTGGGTGATCTGGAACGAATTGAGAATTTCCTTTTCGCTCATCGCCTGAATCTTCGGCGCCTCATAGCGCGGGAGGGTCTGCGCCTGGGCTTCGGTGTTCTTGCTGTCGATTGGCTTGTTCATGGTAGTTCCCTTTTTCAATTGCAAATTAAACAGGTTATGCCTTGGTGATCATCCCAAGCGTGAGTAGCTCCTCGAGGCCAGCCTTCATATCTGCGGCAATAGGGGCCCCCTCAGACAAGGCGAAATCCTTTGGAACGGATTTTATAATCCCTTCCATATCGAATTCACCCTCACAGTGCCGCCACAGATACGCCATCGTAGAATTAAGCACATAGAATTGCGATTTGGCCGGGTCGAACAGCATGATATCGCTGCCCAAAGGAGCCTCTTCGATCTTCGGATTCCGCAGGTAACGTTCAGTCATACTCAAAGGCCAAAACCCAGGGAACGCGGTGAAGCCAAAGACGACCTTATCACGGTCCAGTGACCAAAACTTAACACAGGGGGGCCCTCGTAAGTCAAGGTGTTGGCTGCACCACGACCGGGGAAATATGGAAACTTTTGATAAGTGTGGCGCCGAGTCCTCATTCGGACAGAGGGCCGCTCCAGTTTTGCGGTGTTTTCTACTGTTTCTGCATCTTGGTGACTGTCCAGACGCCACCTACCTGGGCTTCAATGTAGACCACCCGGTCGCCAGGTTTGAAGGTGTTGACCGGGAGGCCGTCTCCAATCTTGTATACATCGACAAGGTCTTTCGCGGCGGCAGCACCGACAGTACCGCCTTGTTTGTGCTGAAGGGTGATCTTGCCATTGGGCGCATCAATCTTGACGATCCGGCCCGTTGTTTGATCGCTTTGAGCCAAAGCGGCCGAACCGATGCTGATGACTGCGACACTCGCCAGAATAATCTTCGTAATTGTCATGAGATCCTCCCGATTTTGAAACCCGGCGACAACTGGGCAATCAACCAATGGTTCCCTCGATGTAAGCCTTCAGGACCCGGATTTTGAGGACTTCTCCCTCCTCGCAACCCCGGCGAGCGAACCATTTCGGTCGCACCTTCCGGAAATCTCCGGGCACAGAGATACCAAGCTTTTAGCCCTCGCCGGGACCCGTCAACCATACACACCTTGCGCAAGCAGCGCCTGCCGTTGGTTATCGGCTTGAAATCAATCAGGATTTCAATGGCCTTGGCGCCCAATTTGCTAGGTGCAGCGTTCGGGTTCAAGTTCCACGGCGCTCGGGGCTCAGCCAAGGTATTTTTCGCCGAATCAAGGTAGCCGGGCGCTTGGATTTTGACTCCTGGCCGAGGCCCGGTCCCGAAGCGCCAAGGCCTTGCGGACCTGTAGCAGCAGCCAAGCTCCCAATTTCACGTAGAGCATCCAGCCATCGCGCAGGAATTGCCTGAACGGCTGCTCTTCGTATGCGGCATCGGGGATGCCGTATCCTGACGGCTTTTTCGAACCGTCGTACCATGTGCCGAACACATGGTCCCACAGCGGGCAATTGCTGAAGTTGGTGTCGCGATGTTCCTCGTCGATCGAATGATGGACCTGATGAACGAGCGGACTGCCGAAAATCCAGCGTCCAACCCAGCCCCAGTCCCACGGCAGCTCCGAGTGCTGGCAAAAGTTGACGAAGTTGCCGGCAACGACTGCAACGAGGAGAACGCTGTCGGGCACCTGCAGGATGACCATCGGCGAGAGGAATTCGAGCGAGCGCAGGAAGGATTCCAGCGGATGAAGCCGGTACGCGGTGATGAAATTCAGCTCCGGCGCGGCGTGATGAAACCGATGGACCTGCCAAAATATCGGTGAGTGATACAAGCGGTGTATCCAATAGCCGAATAATCCGGTCGCCACCCAGTAAACCACGAAGGAGAATGCGATTTGGAGTATTCCGTCGGCGGGAAGCGTAATTCGGGCCCAGCTCAGTTGGGCCGAGACGAAATCCGCCAGCCGCGCTCCGCCAAGGGCGATTCCGAACGAGAACAATATCTCCAGCAGGGCCGCGATGCCCGCGAATTGAACGAGGTAATAAACGATGTCGATCTTGGCCGATGTGCTGTGCCGGACAAACAACCGATACATCGCGGTCTTGTCCCAGTCTCGAAAAGCGACCTCACCTGTCATCATCAAAAGGACGCCCAGCAGTATCAGCGCCGGCTGACCAAGCAGATGATGGTCGACAAAATAGACCCAGAGCCGGTCGTAGTAATAGCTGAGCTGTTGGGCATCGATCATGGTGAAGTCGTCCGAACGCGGCGGCGGGCTTCAGCATAGCACAGCTTGAACCCGGAATGCGAAGGTTGGCTAATCTGTTGAAATCAAGCAAGATTTCGAGGGGCCCCGGATGCCGGATCTGCGCCTGTCGTCGTCAATTTTTGGGCGCGTCCCGGCGCACTTTGCCGCGCAAAGCGCCGCTATCGCCGAGAAGGGCCTGCATTTGCAGGAGCAGTGTCGGCATCGGGAAGCCCTCCCCAATCATATCCATCCGTTCGCGCGTCGCCACTTCGGGCCCCAGCATCGGAGGAAGGACGATATACCCGTCCGATTTGAGGCGCTCGATGTTCCTTTGAACGGCAGGATGATCGTTCATCGCCGGACTGGAAACGGGTACAAAAATAACCGGAATCTCCGCGGCAATGATCAGCGTCGAAATCAATTCATCAGCAATGCCGTTTGCGACCTTGCCAACGATGTTGACGGTCGCCGGATAGACGAGAATCAGATCGGCGTTCATCGCCAGTTCGATGTGCGGTACATGCACGCCGCCGCCGCTTTCATCGATCTCGACAAAAACATGGTTGCGGCTGGTGACTTCCACCGACTGCAGCGACACCATTTTGGCCGCACTGCGCGACAGCACGACCTGTACGTCGTCCGCAACATGGCGAAGCAGATGAAGAATGATACGCGGCAAGGAATAGACAATGTAGGCGCCGGTCGCGCACAAGATTATCCTTCGCGCCCGCTTGCTTCCGCCGGTTCGCACGTCGCCCTCTGTCCGATCGCCGCTCATCTCGAATCCCCTGCTGAAATACGCCCGGCCGGCGGACCGTCGAGAACCGCGGCCGATGGACCCGGAGAGTATAGGGTCGCGCGCGCCGGTCAATCGAGTGCCGGGGTCCGATATCGTTAACGGCGGAATTCCCGCAACGACGGACTATTCGCCGCAACCCGGGCTATGCTACGACCGAACTCCATGGATGGGATGGCGACAAAATATTTCGATGATCCGGTCGGCCGCCAGCGAGCCGACCGCTTGTTCTTTGTCGGCATGGCAATCGCCATTATTCTCACGGCTGTCGTGGCCTTCTCCACAAGCCTTCTGAAAACCGATCTTGCTTCGCAGTTGGTCTCTACCTGGGTGAAGGCCCACGTGGCCACCTTCTCTAGCTGGATTCTGCTGTTCTTCACCCAAACCGTCCTGGTGGCGTCGCAACGAACAGACCTTCATCGCCGGCTTGGCGTTGCGGGCGCAATCATTGCCGGCCTGATGATCGCCGTTACGATCGAGGTCAGCATCGAGGCGGTCCGGCAGGGCCGCGCCGTGCTCGTGATGTCCACGCTGCAGTCCCTGGTTTTTTACACCGTCCCTCATGTCGACATCATCCTGTTTGCCATACTTGCGATCGCCGGGCTGCTGTTTCGGGGCAAGCCCGAAATCCACAAACGGCTGATGCTGCTGGCCACGATCGCCCTGCTTGACGCCGTGGCCGACCGCCTGCCGATCATCTGGCGAGGCGGACGCAAAGCTCACTTCCTGGTTCAGGACATGCTCGTGGCGGCCGGAATTATCTACGACCTGGTGTCACGGGGCCGGGTTAATCCGGCCTATATCTGGGGCGGATTGTTGATCCTGATTTGTCCTCCGGGAGCGGTGTTGTTGTATGAATATTTCATACCGTCCCAGTGGGGCATGATGCTTAACTTCAAGCCGTAAGCGAAAATCTCCGCGCCCACCGGCTCAGCGCGAACAATCGCCAGATCGCGCGAAAGTCGTTGTGCCGGCCCTCGTGGAAATCGCGCAGCAGCCGGTCTGTCTGTTCCGGCACGATCCAGCCGGCGGCGCGGAATGCAGGATCGTTCACGGCATCCGCAATGACGTCTGACAAGGGGCCTCGAATCATCGCCTCGTCCGGCGTGCCGTAGCCCATGCGGTCGGCACGCTCGGTAATTTCCGGTGGCACATAGCGCCGCGCGACGTCGCGCAAGGCCCGCTTGCGGTCGCCGTTGCCGATCTTGAACGTGTCGGGAAGCGAAAACATCAGTTCGACGAACACCCTGTCGAAATAGGGCACCCGTGCCTCGATCGAGTGGGCCATGGCGTTGCGGTCGCCATAACCCAGGACGATTTTCACATTGCCCCAGCGCACGTCGAAATAGAGCTGCCGGTTGACGAGCGAGGGGTCGCGCCCGTAGTCGCCGCGCGCATGCGTAAAATCCGGATCGCTGGTCCGGGGAGCCGCATCGGCTATCCACGGAAATTGCGGGCGCCGCCGCGTGTAGTGTCGAAGGAAGAAGTCGAAAAAGACCGTGGTGGCCGAGCGTCGCTCGCGACGCGCAATCGCCCGCAATTCCGACCATGCCGCGAAAAATTGCCGGCGAAGCAGCCGCTGCTTGATGAAGGCGCGCTGGTGATAGGGATAGCCCGCGGTGATCTCATCGGCCCCCTGCCCGTCCATGATTACGGTGGCGCCGTGCTCGGCGCAGAATTCGAACATCCGGAATTGCGCGAACGCCGGCATCGCCAGCGGCGGCTCCTCCAGCGTCCACAGAATGCGGTCGGTATTGTCCGCGATCCAGGCGGCGTCGAACGTCGTTTCATGGTTCTCGATCCCCTCGCGCCGCGTCATGGCATCGACGAAAGGCATCTCGCAGAACGCCGGCGCGGCATCGCGGTAACCGATCGAATAGGTCGGCAGCCTGGGCGAGCCGTTGCGATGCGCGAGTCCGACCAGCGTCGATGAATCGAGGCCGCCCGAGAGCAGCGCGCCGACCTTCACATCGGCCTGGCGGTGCGAATGGACCGCGGCCGCCAGCCGCTCCTCGACCTTTGCGACGGCCTCGTCGTAGCACAGCGTATTATGCGCGGCGGTGTAGTCGGCAAGATTCCAATAGGACTGGAAGCGCGG
>Ga0182024_10014290_pt1 | contig 15364 bp, 19 predicted proteins | sample P32metaG_FD_120480 | JGI IMG/M metagenome (GOLD analysis project Ga0182024, IMG submission 120480) | Permafrost microbial communities from Stordalen Mire, Sweden - P3-2 metaG (Illumina Assembly) | ecosystem: Environmental > Terrestrial > Soil > Wetlands > Permafrost | place: Sweden: Stordalen... | reverse complement strand
GGTGCGCACTCGGATGTGCAGGGTGCGCAGGGTGCGCACGCCTCGGCACTCTCGGCGGCGTCCGCGGATTCGGACGCCTGGATTCTCGACACGGGTGCTAGCCATTTTATGCACCCGAACAAGGGTTTGTTTGTTGAGTATCAAGAGCTCAAGGCGCCGATTTGGTTGATGGAATAGCAGGGAACAGGTCAGCTGTGGGAGCCGGCTTGATGCGCATTGTGGATGACAGGGGGAACCGCCAAATACGTGACGTTGCCCCTGTCATCCACAATCGGGATCAAGCCGGCTCCCACAGCTGGCCTGTTCCCTGCTATTCCATCAACCCAAATCGGCGCCTTGAGTCCTTGATATTCAACAAATAAATCTTTGTTCGGATGCATGAAGTGGCTCGCACCCGTATCCAGGATCCAGGTGTCCGAATCCGCCGAGGACGCCGCAGCGCGCGCGTCCCCATCTGAGGACGCCCAAAACGCCGAAGCGTATCCACCGAAGGCACTGCCCCACGAATGATGATGACGCTGCTGGCCATCGAAGTCAGCTCCCTGACTCCCGACCCATACATCGCAATCCTGCAACAAACCCTCGCCACAGACAGTGATTCCAGCTCGCTCTGTATCGTGATATTCCTCGGCGACGGGTTGCGACGGACACTCAATTCACCGGCGAAAAGGGCAGATCATTTTAAGCAGTTGCAACAGTTCACTTCCGGATTATATGTTGCTAGTGCCGCTAAGGTGGATGTGAGCTGTGATGTTGTGTTTAGGGATTGGTGTGGGTATTCTCTTGAGGAGGAGGTTTGGGAGTACACTACTTTGAGTCTGCCGGAATGTATGTCTCCACTTGTTGAGCTTGGAATTGAGTTGTGTGGGCTATAAAAGCTAATGAGTAGCTTCACCGAATCTTGTGGCACAATTGCCGAAGTCGACTAAGTCAGTTAGGACTGTGACATATCTCAACGATCCAGATATCAGTATCCCGATATTAAACCCATCTTCATCCGAAGAGAAAGACCACCCCATCGTAGCAGGTTTATCCTTGCCTCGACATCCTTCTTACGCGCTTAGTTGGCGGGACATTTGACCATCTGCATTCAGGTCATAAAATCCTTCTCAGCTGCACAGCCTTCATCGCCTCAAAGAAACTCATCTGTGGAGTAACTGGTATAACCCACTCTCAACAATCTAACCCCAGATGATGCATTACTTACAAACAAAAAGTATGCCCAAGTGCTTGAGCCAATTTCCCTGCGGATCGAGAATGTGCGACGGTTTCTAAGATTAATAGCACGGGATCTGGAACTGGATCTTGTTCCTATTTCGGATGTCTATGGTCCCACAGCGCATGATCCAGATATCTCGGCCCTTGTAATTTCTGAAGAAACCCAAGTAGGAGCCTCTTCAATCGCGACTTTACGCTCAGGAAAGGGTCTGCAACCATTACAATCATTCATGATCGATGTCATAGGCGACAAACCAGGGGAACTAAAAGACATGGCCGCAGAAAAGATGAGCTCAACAAAGATAAGGGAAAGGTTATCGAAAGGACAATGACAGACCGAGCGTACAGGCTAGATAATTTTGACCTAGTAACGCACGTCAGATCCAGACGGCCAGATCTCAACCGCAGCAAAGTTCCCTGTTTGTATTAGACGGCATGAGTTCAGGAATAAGGTTTACGGTTCTCCTTGCGGCTGGGCTGGTTCAGAGACGAGGTCGTATAAAGTTGCGTAGTGTTAACTCATGAAGTACGTCAAGGAGATGTTATTATTTGTGGACCAGAACGTTAACGTCTAGACCTTGGGCAGTGGGATCTTAGAAGTTGAATGCTTTGACCAAAAAAAGAGAGAATTTATACCGTAGTCTAGAGAAAAGTACCTATGAAAAGAATAAGAGCCAAGCAGTGAAACTACAGAGTCCATGCTCTACATCTCCAACGAACAATACACATACCACTTGTTATCCAAGTACTGATCGGAATCAAAAATCTGAATCCCCCCCTCCACCGCCGCCGGCAAAAACACCAAATCCGCCTCCACCAAATAAATACCCCCATCCTCCCCAAAGAAAATCTGACTATCAAGCTGGGAACAAACCCCCACGTTGACGGCTCTGACTTTGCGCCCGGGAAAGCGAATCATAGAGACTTCCACTGTTTTGGAAACTCCGAAGACCGAGCAAATAGGGAGTTGGGGGCTGAGAGACGCAGTGAAGATGTAGTCCCTTGATAAATGGAGAGTGGTGGTTGGAAGAAGTTCAGACAGGGGCAATCGCGAGGTGGTGAATAAGAGTGCTTGGAGCAACTCTTTGCAAAGGTCCCTCAACTGGTCCTTGCGATCGATGTGATCGTAAGAGTTCAAGTGCTTTTCTTTCCCAAGCGGCTCAGCGTGAGACGGAATGACTGTAGCTGGCTCGGTGTCGCTGTTCTCATTCTCGGAGAGGATAGTCTCCCATTCGGTCTTGGTTCGGTCTACCAATGCGTTGAGTTTCTGACGTTGACTTGGCGAGGAAGGCATGTCTGCAATGTAGAGGTGCATGGAATGCCAGAAGCCGTCGGCGGTACGAGTGTTTCTGGAATCGCTGTTGAAACTGGCAGCCGTGGATTTATCAGACATGGTTCGAGTTGGGGTGAGTCGGAGCTTGAACCGCATTTTATATACTTGATTCTGAGTGACAAAAGATGCGATTGTGAATCTGCGTCGTGATCAGCTGCAGCTGAGAAACCCTGGGCGGAGACTTAATTCGAGGAGATCTCTATTCGAAAGGCAGTAAACCACGTGTTCGGTGTTATGTTCATTATATCTACGAACTTGTGCTCTTAGGGCACTACAAATGATAGTTTTCTAGATAAGGATCAAATGAACAAGGTTCAGGGGTGCATCCATCATCGCCTCTAGATCTGCCCCTGAAATGCCGGCAATCGAGATGCCGGATTCCCGGCACATGATTGATCGGCCGATGCATGCGGGAGCGGAATGATTAGGAGAGCGATTCGTCCGCCGTGTTTTGCCCGCCGCCGTTTATCGTTTGTATACGTATTTCTCAGCCCACGGCTTGAGAAGCTGTCTACACATACATGCTCGGCACATAACCTGTCCTCGTCCTCCCCATCTCAGCAGGCACAATGGCCGATCCTTCTTTCGCAGAAATGGAGTCCGAGGCAGAGACATCTCTCCCGTCCGCTGCGTACTCGCGGCAGCGAGATGACAAAGCCAATGCACAACCCCACATCGAGACGGATCCTGCAGAGACCAATCCGCTGTTGGGTCCGCCGGTGTTGACGGAGCCGTCTGACAAGAAATGGCACAATACGGCGTCCGTAGGCGATTCTACGGGTGTTGTTGACGGTAGGTGTTTTGGCTGTTGCCGGCGTTTTTGTTGGCTGCGTTGAGTTTCGGAGCGACTGTCGCACCGAGGATAAATCTATATTCGTCATTGGCATGTGAGGATTACTACTCGGAGAGAAACAACTTGGGTCTGCCTGGGCCTTTACCTGGAGGCCAATACCCTATCATTGAAATCGGACAGCCAAATCCAGACTGTCATATTCCCGAGGTAATTATCCATGTTCCGCAAAAAGTAATCGTAGATATCTGCACGAGCGTCAAACCTGGCGCTTGCAGTCAATTTGTGTACTGGGATAATATCAGCATTGACAACGGGAAAGTATGGCGCACTATCGGATCGACGCGGCCGGCGTCTTGTCATCATGATAGCCCTCTGTGGAACAATGTTGAATGATATGATCGTTATCCTCATGGCCAAATACTGGAGAACTCTGGGCCTCGAGTTCTTTCTCGTTGGAGCTGTATTAGATGGTTGTTTTGGGAGTTTTGCAACGACGATGGCGGCTACAAATGCATATGTCGCCGATTGCACTCCTCCCGAACGACGTGCAGTCTCATTCGGATACATTCACAGCGTATTCTTCCTCGGAATCGCACTCGGGCCTGTACTGGGAGGCATCCTGATTAATCGCACCGGCAGCGTCATCACATTATTCTATTGCGCCCTTGCAATTCATATTTCTTTCGCTTTGTTCATCCTTTTTCTTATTCCCGAGTCGGTCACACCCGAGCATATGCGGGAGGCGCTTCGGAAGTATACCCGTCGTAATAGTTCGCCAGATGGAGTTCCACATACGGTATGGCAATGGCGATACTGGGTCAATCTGTTCAACTTTCTGCAGCCACTCACGATATTCTGGCCCAAAGGACGGGGAGCAGCGTTCAAAGCGAAACGACGAAATTTAGTTATTCTAGCCTTGGTGGATGGTATTTTACTACTGAACATTGGAGCGTTCGCTGTTATTCTGTTGTATCCGATTTACATGTTTGGATGGGGAGATCTAGAGGTATGACAATCACGAACCGGGACTAATCTTAGAGCGGATATTATATGACCATCGTTGGGTCAGTTCGAGTGTTTGCGCTTCTTATCGTCCTACCTTCAATCATCCGACTCGTCCGGGGTCCGGCATCACTGAACACCTCTCTTGGCGCCATCGGTGCGGATAATCTCGAAGTCTGGCTAATACGATTTTGTCCGCTTATCGAGATGATTGGGTTTGGTCTCATGGGACTTGCGAGGAGCAGCACCGCGTACTATATTGGTGGCTCGGTTGCCGCCTTTGGAGGCCTAGGACCTCCGACGCTACAAAGTGCTCTGACAAAACACGTTGCGAAAGAAGATGTAGGACGATTATTGGGAGCGTTGAGTTTATTGGGATCGCTGAGTCGAGTCGTTAGTCCGACTGTGTTGAATTTGCTTTACAGTTTTACCGTTGCAACGTGTCCTCAAACTATCTTTTATGCACTATCGGCGGCAATGTTTGTAGGTTTCTTGATGAGTTGGGGTGTTAGAGCACATGGTATGTCACTTGATGAGATGACTAACTGGAAGTGAGGGTAGATGGCAGCGATTTTCCGGATGAGGAATAATATGTGTAGTATGTTGATATTGATAACAAATGGATGGGTCTGGACAGGGACATATTAGAGTAATACAAGATTACACCTGTATATGGTGATCTAGGGGCAGCTGTATTCAAATCATAAAACAAGAAATCACAATACTTCAAACCAGCCATATCAAATGCTTCAACATAAACCGCGAACACAAGCAAGAAACATATCCCAGCAACACAACATCAAGCGGTATAGACTCGTTGACGGTCCTACCATCAACAGAGATACCAAAGGGACATACTTCTACCGGCCTCCTACAAGAAGGACATTGCTTGACTGGATGGTCAGTAATAATGAACTGAGGGAAATACCTTTATCAGCACACCGTTCACACATAACCATGTGAAAGCAAGGAATAAAAACACACATAGCAGAAGCCTCACAACAAGCAAGACAGGTGACGACATTAGCCCTCAATCTCAACCTTGCATCCTCCCTCTTCATATGCTCTTCGTGCTTGATCTTCTCACAAAGAGCGTCATCCAACAATTTCTCCAAGCAAAGGTACTGTTCCCTCATCTGCTCGACTTTTTCGCCCCTCATCCTATCCCATTCCTGACGACGACGATCCCATGCTTCGATATCTTCTTGTGTTGGCGCAGAACCAAGCCACGCCCTGCTACCAGCAGTATTCAATGTACCTTCCCGGACGTAACCCGTGAAGATATCGGCATCGTGAGTTTGAGATTCCGGCATGCTGTCATCCATTTGTGGGAGATGGACAGCTGCTCTGACGGAAGGATTACGCTCCTCAACTGGATACTCGATGATATCTTCCGGCACCACGGTCTGGATATCCAATTTGTGAGGAGAGGCTCCTCCGTGCAAATTCGCCGAGGTCTCCAACAATTTGTAACGCGTTTCGACAGCCAATACACGACGAACACATTTGATGGGCACACCCGCTTGATGATAATGAGGACAGGAGAACGCCCATTGTTGCATGATTTGCGAGAAATCAAGACGCATATCGAGATCGCAAGAGCATAAATTGGTGGCTCGAATCTCAGCCGGGAGATACATGTTGAAATCGTTGATTTGAGAAAATCTGACGCAGAAGGTAAAGTTCAAGTATGGACATGCTTTGAGATGCGGAACCAGTGCATCTGAGGAGAAAGTCTTGACCTTGTCGTACTTGTTCCAAGTAAATGTATCTCGAAGGCACTCCCAGAAAGGAACATGCATATGGAACGAGCATCCCCAGGTATGTGTCGACAGTGCAATCCTACCGTTAATCGGAACAAGAAGGAGTAATACCCCCGACGAAACATTCCACAGACCCAAACTGGAACAACTCCATCGAACTGAGCACAAGGATATCCACAGAAACAAGATGGTCTCAGATTGAACAAGTCTTTGAGTTGCTGCTCATTATGACTTTGCAAAATCGGAAGATATCTGTCCTTGAAGGATTTAATAGCCTTTGCAGATTCACCAGCGTAAGGATCAAAGGGCTCTTCTCGACGTGACGGCTGGTTGATTGGCTCTGTCTTTCCGTACGCGAACTGTGCATCTTCCTGCGGACGTTTCCCATCGCGACCAATGGTATTGGGTCGGGGCCTAGCCCCGCGTTCGTGGATATGATGCGGAGATCCAGGCCAGGGAGCATCTTTCCTCGTCAACGAACCGGTGATAGAATTATCCGCCATGGGACCACAACTGACAAATACTTCGGCAGCGGCCGATAAGGTAGAGACGTTCTTGGAATTTTGAGGCGAGAGACCATACCGTGGATCCGAAGCCACATGGGTGACAATTCTGCCTTTGAATTCCTCGAAGGATTCAAGATGAGGCCTGCGAGATGTGGAGCGGGGAGACCTTTGTTCCGGAGCTGGAAATGATATTGTCGGGGGAGTTGGACTGATTACCGGAGGAACTACATCTGACGGACCGGGAGTATCGGCGCGGGTCTTCGATCCGGCCGAGGATTTCCGAAGGACTTTGCCTTCGACGATCTCATATGGAAAACTCTTAGAATCCACCTTCTGCTCTTCCTTTCTGCTTTTTTGCTCTTCGGTAACAGTTGTGGACGACTCTGGCTGGGCACTGACGGTTTCAGAGACGGTTTCAACTGAGATCGTGGGCGCGACAACGGGGTCGTTGGTGGATTCACCGAATAGAGATGTTGCCCCCGACTCGTCAGTCGAAGTAAAAGCCGGCGGAGGCAGTAGAACATCCACTTCAATGGAGGGAGTCGTATGTGTATCCGCCGTTGCTTCCCCGAGATCGGCTTCCTCTGCAACTGGAGCCGGAAGAACAAGCTTCTCTATTTCCACCTCGGGCGTTTCAGGTTCCATAAATGCAAGGGCTTCCAAGACAGGAATATCAGTTATAATCCCTGGAATTTGACTTTCCTCGGTAATATGAGTTGCAGAGGTACTTTCTTCGACTCCTTCCTCTTCCTCGGTAGACCATCCATCAGATTCCGCGATAGTCTCCCTCGGTGGAATCGCAGACTGTTTCCTCGCATGTTTCCTTGGAGGGAATGTAGGCTTTTCCTTTGCTTCTGTGGCAGAATTTGATGTTACAGAAGGTTCGACGGTAGAAGTGTCGAGCGAAGATACATCTGAGGAAATCGGAGTAACCTGCCCAACCTTTGGTGTATCGGAAATAGCAACGACTTTTCCCCCGATGACTTTATATTTTTGTTTGATCGGGGTAACGAGGTTTGTATCGTGTTTTTCCCAGGTTTTAGTACTAGGATTGAAGGTTGTTGCGGAGATGGATGGGATTTTGACAGGTTCAGGGACAATAGGAGCATCGATACTAGGTGTAATAACCACGGAAGACGTTCCTGCATCGTTGTCGGTTGATGGTTCTGGTTCCTCTGTCGGGGGACTCTCCACCATGACGAATTCCGTAGAGTAAGACGATGAAAGACTGGTCTCCATAGATGTTGATTCCACAGCCGGAGGAAGCGGAGGAGTCTCCTTACTCTGTCCTTCCTCGACCGTCCATTCCCCTTCTCGTTCCTATTTCAATCAGATCATTCATTTTCTGGAGGCGAGATACCGGACTCTGACGCATTTCCTCACGGAACCATCGCCGTTTAACTCCCTCTGTCTCTTCAAAGGCTGTCGTCCCCCTGACCACGACGACACCGTCATCAGATTTATCATCCGCGGGGGTGACTGGCCTAGCATCTGACTCTGCCATAGTCGCCGTGGTGTCAACACAAATGCTAGACGTCTCCGTGACATCGTCCGTTGCCGTAAGAGCGAGTGTCTGTTTCTCAGGGGCGGAAAGCGTGGAGGGTGCCGGGTCAACGGTCTTTGAACGACGTGTATAAGGGCGGAAAATACATTGCACAAAAGCAGATGTATCGAGCCCCACGACAGGTGAGTCAGAAGTAGTAATCCCGCTAGCCATCTCGGTACTTGGACCCAACGGAATACTCAACATTTCTACATCTCAGCACATATCTCTAATATCGAGGATCCATACCCATCGTATTCATATCACTCTTCATAATAGATTCATTTCCCGGATCCGATTCGGTGATGACGAATGGATGCACCACGGTCTTAGAAGTCTCGTCGATGTTGAAAATCACAGGCATTGTATCTAATCCGAAGTCCCCTAGTTCCGCCTGTGCTGGCTCCTCTTGGACCGGCTCTTCGTTGAGAGGGCTCTCAGTCGGAAGCGTCTCAAAGGGAGGGGTCTCGACAGTCGGAGGCATGTCCTTGGGATCGGGATCTTTCTTCTTGGCCGATGAGATGGGACCCGTAGCGAACCATGCTGCAGCGCTACTATTCGAGGTCGCGAGTTTGACTTGTCGTTTGGGAGTATATGGAACGACTGGTGGTGCGGCAGGAGGAGTTGGTGGTGCCAGGGTATCCGGTGGGTGAAAGACAAGTGGCTCTTGTGATGGGGGAGGAATTGCGACGATGTCAGAAACTTCTGGATCTGTCGTTTCTGGTCCAAGTGGACTCTCAGAGACGGCCATCTCATGCGTAATCGTATCGCCGGGAGGAATATTACTCTCCCCACCAACATGTTCCAACGATCCATCATCCATTGCATTCCCCGCCCCGCCCGAATCAGACACTAAAGTCAGTTGACTCGGACTTCAAAGAGAGTTAGATGTAGAATAGACTTACCGTCCGGAGAGAATTGCAAATCCCCTTTACTAGTACTTTGCAAATCATCAAATTCCGTCGAAACAACCTTCCCCTGCGCATGACTCCTCGGAATCCCCCCTGCAGGAATCGAAATAACGACATTCGCACGTTGGCCATTGACTATAATCCCAGACACCACGCGCCGATGTCCCAAGTCCTTCATCTGAGGCGGCAACGAAGTGCCCTCCACGACACGAGCGTCACCCGACGCGCCTACTCCCGCAGTAGCCATCCTTGCGACAGGTACGGATGTAGAGGAGCTTTGGGGGATTGGTCCTGTGGGATCTGGATCGCGTTTGGTTGGAGATGTCTTGGGATGGGGCTTATTTTCGTTGCGGCGTTTAAAGGGGGTGGACGTCAAGGGCGTATTGGAGGAGATGGGTTTGAGGGAATCGTTTGTTGAGGTGGACGGGTCGGATTGGTGTTTTGGCGTGTGGCGAGCAGTTGCTGAAGGGCGTCTTGATTGAACCATTTAGCGGTGAGTATATGAGCTGGAGAGGATAAGGTGGTTGTTGGTGGTGGTGGTGGCGATGTGGTGATGTGAGAGATGTGAGGTGCACGTGGTAGCCAGGGGTGCAGATTGGATAGTCTGAGTCTGCATGACTGTATTTCGGGTCGTAGGAACTGTACGTGATTTAACCTCATTTGCGACGTGCATATGCATGCCGGCATATCGAAGATCTTAAATAGTGATCTATTTGCTTCAGATGTACCTTAAATCTGAGCCTAGGGTTTATTATTCCAGTCAGATCATACATCCACCATGGTACCCCAGCATTCCAGCCGCCATTAGATGTCTGAACAGTTTTCCTAGAGACACAGCTTCGCCATCTGTTTATGCCCAAACTGTAACTTCCAATCGCTTTGCTACCTCACGTGTGGTTATTGCTGCTCGGGTAAATTAGTAGTTCCATGCAACGCCACTGCCGATCCCTCGCCGGCCGGAAAAAGTTTGACCGCCCGATAATCAAAAAGTAGTCGCTCATATAAACAACAGATCCATCCCACGGAACAGGGTCCGCCCAAGCACAAGCACAAGTCTCCCACGCAAGCCGCACCGCCGCACCAATTCCTCGGACTATCTCTCTATCTCGCACCACAATGGCCGACAACCCGTACAGTCCAGGGTCTTTCCCTGTTCCCACCGTCAGCGACATCAAATCGCCTGATGACCACGAAATCAGCGTCAGTCGTTCAATGTCCGCTTCCAAAAATGGCAGTGGCAACGGGAGTGACCCCCACCATACCCAGGAGACACCGCTTTTGGAGCGCAAACGGCCCTTCCGATTTTTAACGACCTGGCAGTTCTGGGGGATCTTGGTCTTAGGACAGATTCTCAGTTGGTGTATTGTTAGCACCAATACTTTGACGCAGTATTTGACTTTGAATGGCGCCAATATCCCGGCTTTTCAGACCGTGTTTAATTACGCTTTGCTTGCGCTGGTCTATACGCCCTGGACGTTGTATAAGTATGGATTCAAGAAGTGGGCTCGCGTGGTCTTCAAGGACGGATGGAAATACTTTTGCCTGGCGTTTGTGGATGTTCAGGGGGTATAAAACTTCGCAGAATAAGCTGATGTAGAACTACTTTGTCGTCAAGGGATTCGGGTATACCAATTTGTTGAGTGCGGAATTACTTGATGCATGCTCGATCATCATGGTCGTCATCCTCTCGTTCCTGTTCCTCAAAGTGCGGTACCACTGGACTCAGATTCTGGGGATTCTAATCTGTCTCGGCGGACTCGGTCTCCTTGTCGCCTCGGACTCAATCACGTATTTCCTCACTCCCTTTCCACTGGAAACCGCACTATTGCCTCTCTATATCTCGATATATGCTGACTGGGGGTAGAGGCAAGAATTACGGCGCCACTGATGCTGTGAAGGGCGACCTCTTCGTCATCCTCGGCGCATGCTGCTACGGTCTCTCCAACGTCCTTGAAGAATTCCTCGTCTCCAAGCGGCCAATCTACGAAGTCGTCGGACAGGTCCGCTCCACACATCCTTCCCCACAGTCTATTCGTTACCCCCCTCTCTTCCTGGTGATCCCGACCTATCCCCCTTGATTCCCTTGTCCCTTCACAGAACCGAGAATCATCGCGATTTGGACAGTTTTAAACCTCTGCGAGAATGACATCTTTAAATCATGCGTTTGCATTTTGACATCACTGACAATCAGCTCGGCTTCTGGGGCTTCTTCATCATGGGCGTCCAATGCGCAATCTTCGAACGAGAATCCATCCAACTAACAATCTGGTCCAACGCCATAGCAGGATACCTCGTCGGCTACACTCTCAGTCTCTTCATCTTGTACTCCCTGGCGCCGATTTTATTCAGACTTTCTTCGGCGATGTTTTATAATCTCAGTTTACTCACTTCTGGTACTCTCCTCCCCTTGCGGTGTGTCATTGTGTTTGCGGCTTTGGCTTGCGTGGGCTGTGTGCTTGTGTGGAGTGGAACGGAGGGCTGACTTTTAGATTTCTGGGGACTTATTATTGGGATTAGACTTTTTGGGTTTTATGTGTACAAGTTGTATCCCGTAGCCTTCGTTATGGTCATCGTTGGTACTCCCCCTTCCTCGTCCCCTGTAGTCCCTCCTTTCCTCCCCTTCCCGTCTCATAGGCTGCTTGTCTCGTAAACTACTTTTACTTCTGCTTTATCATGGTTTCCAAGGGGTACTGAGAAATAGGTCTTACGGTGTACTATACGATAGTGAACAACATCTCTGGCGAAGCCATGAAACCATGGCTAGGAGGCGCATCCCAGCCGGAGGGAATTGTCGGAGTTGGAACTTATAAACGGAAATATATGGCGGAGAATAATACGGAAGAAAGTCAACCTACTGTGTAAGTCACAAACAGCACAATCGAGGATTGGACACTCTACGATAAAGGAATGGTTTTTAAAATTAGTGGCATGAAGTTCTTAATCAAAATTAGTGAGAGGAGGGAGGGGGAGTATATCTCACACGAAGGATATTTTCAATAGTAGTCAAGTAAAGGCATAATTAAGAAATATTATATTTTTTATCTAAAGCTTTTCCAACTTTTCCCGCATCGGCTTACTCCTTACACCTCTCCCCGGACAACACTCCCCATTCAGCCACCTTGTTGTCTCCCCCCATCATACGATCTTACTTGGAGGCCCCCGTCGCCAGCTCCCCCTGCATGGTCCTAAAAAATTCCTTCTGCGCACGACATTTCTCGCTCACACAGCTGGGACAGCGTGGGAATAGTTGTTGCATAGTTTGGTCTTGGCCTTTGAGATGGGTGTGGACTATTTCTGCTGCGGCGTCGAGGAAGGTCGGCGAGTCATTTAATGAGTCGACGCGTTTTACGCCGTGGAAGCCAGCCTGACGTGAGTAACATTCAACAATAAATGAAATTTTAAACTCCCAGAAACGGGAGTTGCAAAGCAAAGACAGTGAGTTATGGAGAGTCATTTTGGATGGGAAACAGGGATCGTGGTGCTGGGTGTACCTCCTCAGCCTCCTTGATATACTCCCTATCCAACTCAAACAACGTCTCAATATGATCGCTCGTAAACGCAATTGGAACCAACGCAATATTCGTCCAGCCCTTCTCTGTAAAACCTTTGATGCTCGCGTTGGTCTGTGGGCCAAGCCAGGGACTGGGACCCACTTGCGATTGCCAGACTAGTTTGTAGGGGTTTGAGAAGCCCAGGTGGTTCATTACTGCGTGGACTGTTGCGGCTACTTCGGAAGGGTAGGAGTCGCCTCTGTACGTGGGGTCAGTCTACTTGCCATGAAGAAAAGAGGATGAGGGCGGGGGGGTCAGATGGTAAGGGGAATTGCGCGGAGTGAAGAGGTACCTGTTGACAACGGACATGGGGAGAGAATGTGCGCTGAATAGCAATACTACGCTATCCCTTTCTTCCGCCGGATACGTCTCAAGACACTTTCGAATATTCTCTACGAATCAATCTTGAATCTCGAACACGCATTCCGTTCCCAGGAAGACACAAGGGTAGAACGAGAGTGGTGGTTTTACCAGTGATAGCTTTAACAAGACCAGGATGCGTAGGCCAGCGATCAATGACACTCCACTTGACGGTATTCTCAGGGTCGTTCTTTCGAATATACCGCCACAGTTCGTTTAATGAGGATCCGGTGGTGGAGCACGAGTATTGTGGATACTGACTGAATGCGATGGCACGGGTTATTCCGTCGGAGCGTAGTTTGGAGTACATTTCTTCTGTGAGGGGAGCGGCGTAGCGGAATGCCACGTATGGCTTGTGGGGTGCTATCATCAGTATCTCGAGAAACAAAATGCAAACAACTCGCAAGTAAAGACATAGATGAAAGGTAAACAAAGCCGAGAATTGCGCGGGAGACACAACGGAGACCCTTTGGAGGAATGCGCGAGGGAGTACCTGTCTCAGGAGACAACTTATCCAGTCGTTTGCAAATTTCTGAAGCTTGTAATTCACTCCATTTCCGAATAGGACTTCCGCCTCCAATCTCCGTATACGCCTTCTCTATCATCGGCGTCCGTCTCCGAGCAATCAGTGGCCCCAGCCAACTCTGAAAGCGTCCCAGCGGAATCAAGTCCCCATCGGCAAACAATCGTGATAAGAAGTCGTAGACTTCTGGAATTGTAGACGGACCTCCCATGTTGAGCAGAACGACACCCTAACAGTCAAAGTTGCGAAAATAAAGGAATACGGTGCCATTGGAGGATGTCGAGGCGTAGCGAGCGAGGGGACGGTAGAGATAACGCTTCGCTGGCAGAGATGCGAGGAGCGTGCTGGGTACACGGCGTGGGACAAGCATTGCCGTGTTTTGGTGTTTGGTGGTGAAGTGGATTGCCTAAGGAACTCTCCCACATTTTCGAGTGATGATGCTTGCACAAATTGGAATGTCGTGATTGGCCGGCCAAGCGAGACGATAAGATCCTCCCCTTGGAATGGAACGATGTTGGGAAATGATGCCCTGACAGACAATTTAAACTCATACTCTATGGACAACAACCGTATCGCTGAGAATATCCCGGTTCCGAGGGTGTCTTCAAGACTGCCGACCCTCAACGAAGTTTAATCCTCGAGGTATCTTTCTATCTCTGCCAGGAATAGCGATCAGTCGTCAATCTGCTGATCTTCGCAGTAATCAGAAATCTTAAAAGAAGGATGGATGGTTTGTTGCTTGTGAGAACACTCTTCTTAATCATCGGGTGGTTGCCAATTTGTTTTTTACTTCAGGGAATCAAGATCTCGGGCAAATTGTAATCCTGAGGTTCGCACTTAAAGATGCTCGGGAGACGGGTCAGTCGTATGTCTACCTAACATAATATAGATCCGTTTAGCAGGATCTAGTGGGCTTTTGAAGCCAGTGCCTTTTATTGGTACTCTTATAACCCGTCGTTGTATATCTGAGACATTCAGTTATGGATTGCACTGTGCATTCTCAGGATCCATGCCATCTGACGATTAAATTACTTTACGAATACCTCACAAGTCCAGAACAAGTTTGAAACCATATGTCCTGCCTAAAATAGATATCTTTGTACCCTCTCAATGAAGTAGAGATCTTCTACTTCCCTCCTCTGCACCATTTCCACTCAGTGTCTCAAAGGTTCGTCCTGGGCCCCAATGTGTTCAACAGCACCCTCAACACATGTCGTTGGTTCATGAGCAAGGACATGGTTGTAAGCAGCCACAAAAATGTTGAATCTTGGAGCAAGCCGACTATGCCTGTTGTGATGTTCGGAGGGGGACCAAAGAGGACTGTCGCCAAGGAGAAGAGGTTGATCACCGCTTGAGAGGCGATATAGCCAGAGGAGTTCCGCTGCCATTCCACAGTTTGACGACCGAGATAACTGTGATGCCGAGCGCCCTGGAATTGAATAATCTCGGCCATTGTCAATCCGCAGACAGACGCATGAACAATCAGAGTAGCATAGTACAAGACCATCCCGCGGCCGCCGAAATCAAAGGAAGAAGACCAGCAGCCTTGTAAAAGCACACCGACAATCTCCACAACTCCAAAACATATATAGACGCGTACTTTCATCAATCCCACTGATTTCAAGGACAGTGGCAACACCAACAAACGGAAGGAACATGGCAGAAAATCCAAGGACCGTACACATGTACAGTGGAGGGCTAACGCAAGCTTGCTGGGGGATTGCAAGGCAGGTTCGATAATCTCAGATGATACAGCCTGAGGAAGGGAGGTCGCGCCTTGGGGTCCAATTAAAGTGGCTCATCTATCACTGACTTGCTCGAAGTGTAGAGCCATGTCAGGAGGTATGTCAGGGTGTGGTTG
>Ga0182024_10014289_pt1 | contig 15364 bp, 11 predicted proteins | sample P32metaG_FD_120480 | JGI IMG/M metagenome (GOLD analysis project Ga0182024, IMG submission 120480) | Permafrost microbial communities from Stordalen Mire, Sweden - P3-2 metaG (Illumina Assembly) | ecosystem: Environmental > Terrestrial > Soil > Wetlands > Permafrost | place: Sweden: Stordalen... | reverse complement strand
TGCAGTACTGTTTAATGGCGAGCGAGCCAGACCGAACCTGCGTCGAGGCGGCTTTACTCGAAGCGGAAAAGGCCCGTCTTGCATACAACACTGCGCGCGACCTCTTAGTGGCGCAAATGATGGTTGGGCCACAACACGCTCGGCTGAACTCTGCCGCTCAGGCCCTGCCGCAGGACGGAAAGGTCCGTGCGATCGCGCGTCTGTTATGGGAGCTTGGCGGCAAGCCCGACGGCACTGCCCTGGCCGACTGGCTGAAGGCGGAACGTCTTGTACAGTCTGCCTCTGCTGCTGCCATTGCCCGGTAGCCTTAGGCCTGGTCTTTGGTTTCGCGGGATGTTAAACTCGTCGACAAGTCAGGCAGTGGCACGATGCAGTGGAGAATCTTTGCGGCGAGTAGCTTTGCGCTATGCGCACTGTCTTCGTTGGTGATTTTTGGCCAGGAGGCCGGGGAACTCAAGCTGAGGGTGGATACCACTCTGGTGCTGATCCCTGTCGCCGTAACTGATTCGCAGAATCGCTTTATTCTTGGTCTCCAGAAGAATGATTTCCATTTATTCGAGGACGGCGTCGAACAGAACGTAGCGATTTTCTCCGGTGAAGATGCGCCACTCTCAGTCGGTTTGGTCTTCGACGAGAGCGGCAGCATGGGTTATAAACTGAGGAATTCTCAGCAGGCAATCGCGCGGTTCCTGAAGACGATGACCGCGGAGGACGAAACTTTTCTCGTCGAGTTCAGCGATGCGGCGAGAATGACCGTTGGATTCACGGCCAGCGGCGAGAAAATTCAGGACGCTCTTACGAAGGCACAGCCAGGCGGCCTTACCGCTATGCTCGATGCTGTCAACATTTCCCTGAGCGAGATGAAAAACGCCAGGAATTCCAGGAAGGCAATCGTGATCGTTTCCGACGGCGGCGACAACCACAGCCAGTATACTGCGACTCAGATCGAATCGCTGGTGCGTGAAGCGGATGTCCAAATCTACGCCATGGGGGTATTTGAGCCCAGCTTTTCGTTTGGATTGACACCCGAGGAGGTCTCGGGACCCCGATTGCTATCGGAAATTGCGACGCAGACGGGCGGACGTGCTTTCTCGGCAGCGCTAACGAGCGATCTGCCGGCCGTTGCAGCGAGAATCGCCGTTGAACTGCGCAATCAGTACGTTATCGGGTATTATCCGCAGAATGAAACCAGAGATGGAAACTATCGCCATGTAGAAGTGAAGGTTGCCCAACCACCTGGTATTTCAGCGCTCAAGGCGCATTGGCGGCTCGGCTACTACGCTCCCACTCAATGACTCTCCGTTAACGCCGCCCTCCAACATGCACTGGAACACGAACAGGCGCTGGACGCGAAACTGGAGGCAATGGAACGGGAGGCCGTGAGACGGGAGGCAACCCGATGGGCAAACGCGGGACTGGAGCGCCAATGCCAATGCCAACGCCGGATACGCCGATTGATATCCCGATTGGTATCCGCGGGCGAAGCGGATAGGTCAAAACTCCGCGCCCCACCAGACCAATGATCAGAGGCTGATATGTATAACCGGGCAAATAGATCGAGCTAAACCCCGGTTGGTAGAGTGGGGCTGAGCTATATAAGCCAGTCGTATCCAGACCCGGAGAAACCACCCCGAGCACTGGAAAATAAATGGGGTTGTCAGCACCGGCAGTCAGAGAAGAGGGATCTTCGTCAATCTGAGCCGTAATCGCGTTATCCGCGGCAATCGATTCGCCGCGACCGACGGTCCAATCGCGCAGTGAATCGTCGGGTTCCCCGGCCGACTGGTCTGGCACCGGAAGATCCGTCAATGGCAGGCTCATCCCCGCCTCAACGGCCAAAGGTTGCCCGCCATCGCCGGAGAACACCTCCGCCTTGCCCTGGCGAATCCACAACCGCGGGGGATTGGAGTCGATGCGGTAGGTGCCTTGCCGCAGAAGGTGAACATCGCGGCTTTGACAGATCAGAGTGACCGAAGTACCTGGATTTGGCTCTCCCGACTCTGCGATGACGGAACCTGCCAGCAATTCGACCTGCGTGTCCGTGAGATCATTCCTGACCATGCGAATCGCGCTTTGGTCATTCATTCGGAGGAAAACGCCGGGCGTGAGCAGCACTTCTGCGCGACCGTCCGCTGTGCGCAGTTCTGCGCCCTCCGGAACGCTGGGATATCTGCCGAGGCGGGGTTCCAGAGGCCGATTGTCCAACAGGACCGTGCCCTCGAAAAAGTGAACCACGCCAGAATGGGTAGAGATCACTGATTGCGCGTTGGCAGGGAGCGCCGGTGCGATGACTGTAATCACTACCGCAAAAGTAACGAAAATACCGACGCGACCTTGCAGCATGGAACTAACCCCAATTAAGTATGTTCCGATTGGTGACTCCGGTCAAGCGCCATGTGGAAGCGCGAAGCAGGCGAGCCTTCGCTACCTCTGCGGATCCGCCGCGAGTTGCCACGCCGGCATATAGCCATGCGGAAACCACATTCCTGGCGCGTCGATCGCGACCTCGATCAGGAATCCAAAATCCTGATCGGGCTGAGATGACGAAACCTCGGCAGCAACTGTCATTTCGTTAACCTGGAAGGTTATGGATGATCTTTCCGGGATCGGGATGCTGGTCTGCAGCAGCGCACCGCGCTCCCAAATTTCCAGCATGATGGCGCTCTCCGACATCCGGCATCCGCTTACTTCCCAATCGATCTGAACCATATCCAAACAGGGAAAATGACGGAATGGAGATTCCGCCTCGTGAGTGTCCGCAGACACAGAAGTGATTTCCACGGAATTACATCTCCATTGGGGTTCGCGACGATTGCCGCCGGTTTCGCGTTCGGACCTGCCTTGTATGTCGAGACCCACACATCTTCCTAAATGTTTCACCATTGGCTATGTCGATATCCGGAAACAGCAACTAATTATATGAGTGAATTGGAACGCGGAATAGTTTCAAATATCCACAGACACTTCGGAAAAGAATGCAGACGGTTGCGCAAAGCCTATCTGGACTTAGACCTGGAGTCTGTGTTGGGGAGTCCGTAGACCCACAGATCGAACAGGTTATCCAAAGGCTTTGCCGCAGTCTTCGCATTCCCCTTGCGCATCGGCGCGTCGCCTTTCCTGTTTATGTTCCGATTGCCCGTGTCCACGCCGTCGAGCGCCATCTGAAGATCCTGGCTCGTCGCCACTTGTCCCCATTGGTTGCTGGTATATCGTCGCAATCCATTCCAGAAAGCGTTGTCCCCGATCAACTGATTCACGAGATACAGAAACCACGCTCCCTTGTGTTCAGGAATGTCGCCGCCGGCATGCTGGCTCGCAGTCCCCCCGCTGTCGGAAAGCGCCCGATCCCTGCCCTCGGCGCGAATCTGGTTGTAGATCTGCCGCGAGTGTGCAATCTCCCCTTCATATCTTTCCTTGCCGAACTGCTGGCCCATAAACGCATCCGCCAGAAATGCCGAAATGCCCTCGCTCAGCCAGGAGTCCGACCCGTCATTCGTGTTGATCGCCACACCATACCACTGATGTGCCAGTTCATTTACCAGAAGCCGCAAATCGTCCGGCTTGCTCCCCAATCCCTGCGCATATGATTCCGGCAGGAGCGTCAAGCCTGACGCCATTGGACGGACAGCGTCGCCCTCGTCTCGCTGTCCGGAAGCATGGACGAAAACCTGCGTATACATTTGGCCAGGATAGTGCTTGCCTGCGCGTTCCGCCAGATAACCAATCGCGGCGGCAGTAGAATCCATAATTTTTTTACCCGAAGCGATTTGTTTACCTGCGAGTACCCGAAGCTTCACACCTTCCGTGTCAGATATATTTTCGGCAAAGGAGCCCAGCGCGAATCCAAACCAGGATGGATCGGTGGGTGAATCGAGCTGCCATTCGGTGATGTTTTGCCCTTCACTGGAGCGAGTAGCCGTCAACTGGCCGCTGGCCGCCGCAGTCGAATCGGGCGGACCGGCGATGGTCAGATGCAGCGTCGCGCGCTCGCGAGGGTCGCAATTGCAAGGCATCCAGTCGCTGGTGACGGATGTGTAAATCTGATCGGGAAAGAATTTAAGCCCCGGCGCCGGTCCGGCCTCATACCGCACAGTGATGGTTCGCGAGGCATCTCCGCGGAGCGGATTCTTCAGCACAACGAAAAGCATGTTGTGGTCACGTTCAAAATACTGCGAACTTGTCCCTTCCAGTACGCTTATGATTCGGAGGCCGCCGGCATCCATCTGCAGGGAAGAAATATCGTTGGACGACTGGCTGACAAGCCTGATTTTGGCTTCTCCGTACAGAAGCCGCTTCGCAAGATCTGGCCGGAGGCTGACATCGTAGTTCTCGACTGTGTAGAGCGCCATTGGCGCCGCCCGCAACGGAGCAATCGCACACCAGACGAGAACCAGCACAATCCGCACCGCCGTCCGGCGCATCACTTCTCTTTCCCGGGTTTGCGCGCGCGACAATCTTCGAGTCTCTGCCCTGATTGTACGTCGAAACTTAACTCCGCGTTCCAGCGTCGCATAAACTTACGAAGAGGAATTTGATTTGCACGAATTCGAATTGAAGAACCGAGTGATTAACAAAATCTTCGGACGCTACGGATATTTGTGCGCATTTTCGGCATTCATCGCTCTCGCTGCTTTCGGACAAAATGACCCGCAGGACAATCCGCCGTCAAACCGCCCGACGCTGAGCAGGGCTGCTTCTTCCTCCGACGATCAGGACCCGGCCTGGAAATCGAAGCAGATCTCCGACTGGAGTGAGGAGGATGCCAAACAGGTGATCGCCGATTCGCCGTGGGTGAAGACTTTTGCTCCCACCCTTGGATCTCAGAGCCGATCGGCGGGTCGGCCTGCGATGGGAATGGGAGGCATCCGGATGGGCGGAATCGGAATCGGCATGCCTGGCATGGGGCGCGGCGGTTATCCCCGTGGCGGTTATCCGGGCGGTCAATCGGATGGGGGTTCGTATGACCCGCCGCAGGTGACTCTGCGGTGGGAGAGCGCTATGCCGATCCGCGCGGCGGAACTGAAAGCCCACGATAATGACGCTCCTGTCATCGATGACAAACACTATGCCATTGCCGTTTACGGCGTCCCCGGCCGGTTTCTGCCGGGCGACGAAAAGAAACTGGAAGGCGAGTTGAAGAAAGAAGTGACCCTGAGGCGCGACGGCAAGAAAGACATCAAGCCGTCAGACGTGAGGATCATTGACAAACCCGACGGGCAGGTGGTTGTGTACGAGTTCTCCACTTCGAACGAAATAACCCGCGACGACCATCGCGTGGAGTTCAACGCGAAAATGGGGCGCCTGCAACTGGACCAGTCGTTCTTCCTCGACGATATGGTCTTGCAGGGTAAGCGCGAACTCTGACCTGCCGAAATAACGCAGGGGAGGCGGGTTGAGACAATAGGTCCATGGATTCCAGCGGATATGCGGTCGTGGTTTTTGACGGCGAGTGCGCTTTCTGCAGCCGCTGGGTTGACTTCCTGCTTCGCTTCGACCGCAAAGACACGTTTCGTTTCGCGGCCCGCCAGTCGCAATCGGGAGCCGCCTTTTCGCGCGAGGCCGGATTGCCGGAAGCGGGGGTCGGCTCCATCATTCTGGTGGAGGGGAAAACGATCCGGCTGCGATCCGAGGCTGTGCTTCGAATGCTGCGGCTGCTGGGCCTTCCGTTTTCACTCGCCGATATCTTTCGCGTGATCCCGGTTTCGCTTCGCGACGCGGTTTACGACACGATTGCACGCAACCGCATCCGGTGGTTCGGGAAAATGTCCACCTGCCGGACGCCGATGCCGGCTGAACGGCACCGGTTCATTTGAAAGGTCTCGCCATTGCTCTCTCAATAGAAATCCCAGGCTTCGCTCGTCTTCGTCAAGAAGTTATAGACTGGAGTCATGTGGATCGTCGCGGTCATCGTCGTAGCTGCGATTTTTGCATTGGCGGGTGGCCGCGCGCTGGTTCGACGCCGGAGAGAACGGCAGAGTCTTGCGATGCGAGATCATCTGAACCGAATCTCCAGGGATTGGGAATAGCCGGGCCTAAACTACCGAAACGCTGTTCGGTCATCGGATCACCAGCCTGCCGGTACCGGTCATTGTGATCGACCATGCCGAACGCCAGCGGGAGAATTGAATTTCGCAAGCGTTGGTGTGAAAAAGAACGTTCGATTCAACCAACATCGTAGTTGATTTGTTCCATGGCGCGTCGAATTCAGTAGAAGATTTGAAATGAATTATTCAGTCATGGCTGCCGCGTTTCTCGCAGTTTCCGCCTGCGCTTTCGGCCAGCAACTTGTCGTAACGGCGGAAGGCCACCACGAGGCCGCACCGCCTGAGGTGATGAAGGACGACGTTTCCGTCGAAGTCAACAGGCATCCTGCGCAAACAGGAAAATGGATTCCGTTGCGTGGCGATCAGGCGGGTCTGGAATTGTATATCGCGATTGACGAAGGCGAGGACACCGATCTGGGCAACCAGTTCCGCAGCCTCAAAGACTTCATACACGGACAGCCCGGCACCGCGCGGATCGGCCTCGCGTACCTGAGGAACGGGGCAGCGAATATCGTTGCACCGCTGACAACCGACCACGACCAGGTGGCAAGAACGATTCGCCTTCCTCTCGGGGAACCCGGCGTCGCAGCCAGCCCTTACATGGGAATCTCGGATCTGGTGAAAAAATGGCCCGCTTCCGGTAACAGACGCGAGGTCTTGCTCATCAGCAGCGGTATCGATCCGTATTATTCGCCTCCGGATACGCAGAATCCTTATTTGCAGGAGGCAATCGAAGATGCCCAGCGCGCGGGAGTTCTGGTCCACTCGATCTACTTCGCCGAGGCCGGTCATCTGGGACACAGCTATTGGCGCGTCACCTGGGGACAGAATTATTTGTCGAAACTGGGTGACGAGACGGGCGGCGAGGCATACTGGCAGGGAATCACGAGCCCGGTTTCATTCGATCCGTATTTGAAGGACCTGGCCCAACGGCTGCAAAACCAATATCTTTTGACCGTCGTCCCGCGAAATGAGAAGCGCGGTCTCGCGTCGGTGCGTGTCGTCTCATCCCAGCCGGGCGTATCGCTGATGGCGGCGTCCGGGATCGAGATACCAAAGGACTATTGAGCGCCTCAGCGGAAACCTCTTGCAACCCACGCAGGAACTTCACGCCGTGGACACGTCGACTGGCGGCGCAACCGGCTTGTCGCCCACGGGACGCTTGCCTAAAACGGCTAATACAATAGGGATCGTCGTCAGGATGCCGAAACCAAGCAATGCCCACCCTGCGCCTCTTCGCTGATCCTTGTTAAGCCTTTCAGCCAGCAGCAAGCCGATTCCGGCGCCAAGTGCGACGCGCGTACCGCCGATCAACGCGATCTCCGGGATTGTAAGACTTCTCTCTTTCATAAGCATTTCGAAACTGCAAGTCTATCGCAAAAAACTGAGCCGCTTGTCGCCCGTCAACGGTCGGTGTCGCTAGCCATCTCAACAGAACGAATCAAGGATTCCCCTCGAATCGCTATATAGTGGGAGCGTGGACTCGGTATCGCCAGAATTCGCGGAACTCAATTCGGCGGCGGCGATCTCTTCCGAGGGTGACGCGCAGGATCCTCAAGTCCATCTGCACGAGCTGTGCGGCCTTTCCGCCGATGAGTTCTGGCACGCAGCCGATGCTGGTTCTGTCGGACTCGGGAAGGACGAACTGGCGCGAGTGTTGCTCGCCGTCGGCGTCAAATATAACTACGGCGTGGCTCCCGGGATTTCGGCAGCGCGAACGCAGATCGCCGCTTTCTGGCGGTCGCTGCAGCTGCGGGATCTGGCTCTGGCGCATGCCTGTGCACTGGGGCGCGATGCTGCGTGGCAGCAGTTTATGGCCACCTACAAAGAGCCGCTCACGCAGGCGGCGATCGGCATCACGAGATCGGCCACGATCGGGCAGGAACTGGCGGATTCGTTTTACTCCGCGATGTTCGGGTTCAACGGCAGGGATGGGGAACGCCGGTCGCCGCTGGCCTACTATTCCGGGCGCGGATCTTTCAAAGGATTTCTGCGCGCGTCGCTGGCACAGCGTCATGTGGATTATCACCGGCGCACTTATCGTGAGACTTCGCTTCCAGCCGATGACCTGACAGCAGCGCCAGCAGCGCCCACTCTGCCGACAGCGAATCTTCTATCGCGGCTTGGAGATTCCTTGAAAGCCACATTGGGGGCGCTTGAGCCGGAGGAGCGGTTTTTGCTCTCGGCATGGTTTCTGGATCAGCGCACACTGCTCGAAATCTCGCGAACGCTGCGCGTCCATGAGGCGACCGTCAGCCGAAGAATCGGGCGGCTCACATCGAGGCTCCACAAAGAACTGCTTGCGAGCCTGCAGGCACGGGGTATGAGCCGCGCGGCTGCCGGGGAGGCGTTGGGGACAGACCCGCGGGATATTAACATCAATCTTCGAAGCGTGCTGCAAACTTCCCAATCCGCCGCGTTCCCAGAACAGAGCGTGCCTGCGGAGCCGGAGAGAATATGAGCGAATACCTACAACCCGGACAGCATCCCGACCCGGATTCGCTCAACGCTTTCATCGAAGGCGCACTTGCTGAGCATGAACGGCTCCAGTGCCTGGCGCATCTTGCGGAGTGCCCGAACTGCCGGGAAGTGGTTTACCTTGCGCAAGAGCCTCTCGCATCGGAGCCTCCTCCTGTCGCTGCACCAGCAGAAAAGGCCTCGTTCTGGAAACGGTGGCTCACACCGATTCCCGCGCTGAGCGTCGCCACGGCGACCGGAGTCCTCATACTTTCGTTTTCGCTGTATCAGCACTTCAAATCCGTACCGAATACGGCGGAGATGGCAAGTGCGCAGCATACGATAAAACCACCATCCGCGCAGGAGACGGAAAAACAGCCGCTAGAGTACTCACTTTCCGAACCAAGGATCAGGCAGCGAGTCCTGATGCCTCCGGCGCCTCGCGAGGGAAAAAGAGCGCCGAGCGAGAAAAAGAGCGCGGTTCAGCAACCCGAGACTGGAAGCACCACAACGCCTGCTGTCCCTGAGAACGTTTCTACACCGGCGGCGCCCTTATCCTTATCCACGGCAGCCGCTGCGGCGTCCGCCGCGCCCCCGTCTGCGCGGGCAGTGCCATCGATCCGTCCGCAATCGGCACTTCTCGACGCGGCCATCAGCAACGCGCCCTCCGGCACACAAACGGGCATCGCCGGAACAATCACCGACCCGGCCGGAGCTGCAATCCCCGGGGCTGCCGTAAAGCTGCGCCCAATCGCGGGCCCTGCCAGCCGCAATTTGACCAGCGATCCACAGGGGCAATTCGACGTGGCCGGACTGGAACCAGGCCGATACGAATTGCAGGTCGTGGCGCCAGGATTTAAGGAGATGACGAAACAGGTCGATATCCAGCCCAATCAGATGGCGCGTGCGGATTCGATTCTGTCGGTTGGTTCGGTATCGGAATCGGTCTCCGTAATGGCGGAATCCGCGCGGGTCCAGACCGAAAGTAAAGATCAATCGGCCCTTCAGGCGCTACGGGCTAAGCCTCTCGTCCAGGCGCGATCCGCGCTGGTTACGACCGGGGCTCCGGGTGTCACTGTCAATCAACCAGCCGCTCAACTGCTGCCGAGTAAGCTGCCCGCCAACACGACAGTCGTCAAGGGTAAGCTCATGCTCGCGACGGATTCCGCCGGTGCTCTTTTCCTGAGCCAGAACGCAGGGAAGAACTGGAAAACCATCAAGCCTGTCTGGCACGGGAAGGTGGTCAGTCTGGTCGCACTCTCTGCGGAGCCGGCCTTCCAGCTGACAACAGACGGCGGCGCTATTTGGTTGAGCCGCGACGGCAGTCACTGGTACGCGGCTCCTGCACAAAAATAAAATCCAATTCATCCTGCAAGATCTTCCGGGGCTTGCGTTCTCAGGTTGACAGCGCCCGCCACGCATCGCATCCGGACGCCGCATGGAGGTTGGTCATGAAGAAATCTTTCGCTTTTCTCGCCGGCGGGTTGCTTGCGTTGATTGCCGGATCCCTGGCGTTGCTGACGTCTCTCTCGCAAGCGCAATCGAAGGATGGCCCGCCCGTCACGGCCGTCTACCTGCACAACGTACTGCATGTCGTAATTCCCTACAGCGCGCCGCGTGCAGGCGAGGGGAATCTGATGGTCGAAGTTCTCGACCCGGAAGATGCAGTGGTCGGTCGGCTCGACCGCAATGTGTACGTCGCTTCGGGACATGGATTTCAGGAGCAGGAACTGGCGCTCGCGGGATCGCCCGCGGTCGCGGACCTTGTCTGGCACCGGCTCCGCTACCGGTTCACGTATCAGGGGGACCACGCGGCAGCGTTACACGGGGTCGTCGCGATTTCGCGAATCCTTCGCCATCCGGTAGTTCACGTTCTGGGCCAGCAATCTTACGTGACAGGCGCGCCGGCGGCGGTGAGGCTTGTCGTCAACGAAGCGGACAGCGAGACGCCCGTTACTTCAGGATCGGTTCTGATCGCGTTGCTGGCCGCAGAAAAAGCCTCAGCGCAAAAGGCTCAGCCGCTGTATAAGGGCGCGGTCAATCCGAGAGGCACCACGCGGGCACAGTTCAGCTTTCCGGCCGGACTGGCCGGCAACTATACACTGCACTACGCCGTCGATACTCCGCTCGGCACAGCTGAGCAGACGCAGGCGATTCGGCTGGAAGAGAAATCCTCTATTCTGCTTACCACGGAGAAGCCGGTTTACCAGCCGGGGCAGACGATGCATATCCGCGCTCTCACCCTGGATCGTGCAAACCATCGGGCGGTCGACAATCGCAAGCTGACTTTTGAAGCCGAGGACTCGCGCGGGAACAAAGTCTTCCGCGCGATTACACAGACGGACGCGTATGGGGTGGCGTCCGCCGAATTCAGCCTGGCCGATGAAGTCAATCTGGGGACCTGGCACTTGCGTGCGTCTCTCGAAGAGCCCGGCGCCGCACAGAACCAGGCCGAGGTTGCCTTGCAGATCGAACGCTACGTGCTGCCCCGCTTCAAGGTCGATGTCGACCTGGGTCCAAAAGACGCGTCGCCGAAACGCGGCTACCGGCCCGGCGATCATGTCACCGGAACCGTCCGCACCAACTACTTCTTCGGCAAGGCAGTGGATCATGCCGAAGTTGTGGTCAAAGCCTCGGCGATGGATGTCAGTCTCGTCGATGCCGCAAAGACTTCAGGGACAACCGATGGCGACGGCGCTTTTTCTTTCGACATGCGGCTGCCGGATTTCTTTGCCGGGCAGGCCGCAAACCATGGCGCGGCACGCGTCCTGATTGAGGCAACGGTGAAAGACAACGCCGGCCACAGTGAGACCCAGGGCGTTCCCATCACCGTGAGCGAGTCGCCACTGTTGATCACGGCGGTGCCTGAAAGCGGAACTCTGATCCCGGGACTCGAGAACCAGGTTTTCATTCTGGCCTCGTATCCGGATGGAACGCCGGCGCAGGCTGAGGTTCGGGTTCATCCGCAGAACGCTCCGGATCAGACAGCGAACACGGACTCGGGCGGAGTGGCCGTTGTTCAGTTACCCGGGATGCCGCAGACGACGAAGATCATGGTCGACGCGAAGGATCGCGAAGGCAACCGCGCGTCGGTTCCGCTGGAACTGGAGTCGCGTACAGGATCGGACGCCGTTATGCTGCACACCGAACAGGCTTTGTACCGCGCGGGCGACCGGATCCGCTTGCAGGTCATGTGCTCCCGCCCGAAGGGCAGCGTTTACGTCGACGTGGTGAAAGACGGGCAGACCATCGCCACGCACGATCTCGACATCGTGAACGGCACCGCGCACCTGGACCTTGCGGCCACGCCGGATATGGCGGGCACCCTGGACCTGAATGCTTATGTATTCGGTCGCGACGGGAGGCCGACCGGCGATCACCGCATGGTTTTTGTGCAACCGGCGGATGAGCTTCGGATTGAAACCACCACGGATTCACCTGTGTACAAACCCGGCGGTGAGGCGCGGATCGGTTTTCGGGTAACCAACCGGCGCGGTGAAGGCGTACAGGCCGCGCTGGGACTTGAGGTCGTGGATCAGGCTGTGTTCGCACTGGCAGAAAAGCAGCCAGGGTTCGCGAAGGTGTTCTTTTATCTGGAACAGGAAATGATGAAGCCCCGGTATGAGATTCACTCGATCAGCTTGCCAGCAGTGATTTCAACCACGGATACAGGCGCCGGCCAACAGCAACGTGCCGCGCGGGCCTTGTTCTCCGCCACGGAGATGACGCGGACCAATAACGCCTCTCTCAACTTCGGCGGCGATGAATCGAACACGAGGTTCGCCGAATACATCGGGCGATACCACAAGCGGTTACATACTCAGACCAGTGAGATTGCCGCCGCGCTCGAACGTACCGGCGAACTGGACGGGGATAGTTGCCTCCAGCCTGGCCTCGATGCGAGGTTAGCCGGTGTCGGACTCGCCGACCCGTGGGGTAACAACGTTCAAATCAGCACTCCGAACAGAAATACGGGAGTCCATGAAGTGCGTAGCGCGGGGCCCGATGGACAGTTCTTCACCAGGGACGACCTTGTCGACTCTGTGGTGGACCCGTGGTGTACCCGAAACTCCTTCGGTTATTCGGGGACAATCGGGATCGCATCTGAACACGGCGCGGGCGCACCGCGCGGGTTCGGGGAGATCACGGGAACCGTGAAGGACCCGGCCGGGGCCGTTGTGGCCGGCGCCATGGTCCGGGTCCTGGAAGGCGCCACCGGCAGAGGGTATGCGCTGAAGGCCGGCGCCGACGGTCGGTTCAGTCTGACTGCGGTTGCAGGTAAATATAGGGTCGACGTGTCTTCGCCGGGATTCAGGACTTCGATGAAGGAGTTCGTGCTTCAGTCGGGTGACCGCGCCGTCGCTTCGGTGATTTTGCAAATCGGGTCCGTCAGTGAATCGATTTCGGTGACGGCCGGAACGGCGATGATGCAGCTTGCAAATGCAGCCGCAAGTCCGGCGGCGCCAATGGCACTTCCGATTCGAGCCAGCCTCAAGGATGTGGCCAGCATGTCTGTGACTGGCAGCGTCATCGGCCCGGTCACCACCAACGCCCCGGCGCCGGAAACGCACGTGCGTTCGTGGTTCCCGGAATCGCTCTACGTGATGCCGGAAATAATCACGGACAAGGACGGGCGCGCGAGTATTACGATTCCAATAGCCGACAACATCACCAGCTGGCGCATGGCGATGCTGGCGTCAACGAAGCAGGGCGCTTTGGGCAGCGGGACTTCCAGCCTGAAGGTCTTCCAGGATTTCTTCACGGAGATGGATCTGCCGGCGACTCTCACCCAGGGCGATGAGGTTTCTATTCCAGTGGCTGTTTACAACTACTCGGGCTCGCGCGGCGATGTCCGGCTGCGGCTGGAGCACAGCGACTGGTATTCGCTGGAGGGAGATGTGCCGGATAAGAACGTTCCGGTGGAGTCGGGGCGCGTGGCGGGATCGCAGTTCACCATCGCGGCGAAGCGCATCGGTAAGTTCAAACTGACACTGCGGGCGGAAATGGAAGGCGCGGCGAAGCGCGCGGATATCGTAGTCCGCGAGATCGAAGTGGTTCCCAACGGTCGCGAACAGAGCGTGGTTTTCAACGGGCGTCTCGATTCCACTGCGCAGCAGGAGGTGAACTTCCCCGCGGCAGCCATTCCCGATGCCAGCACTGTTTTCGTGCGGCTTTATCCAGGGCCGCTGAGTCAGGTGGTGGAAGGGATGGATAGCCTGCTGCGCATGCCATACGGGTGCTTCGAGCAGACCTCGTCGAGCACGTACCCCAACGTGCTGGCCCTCGATTATATGAAGCGCACGAAGAAGCTGACGCCGGAGGTGAGTGCGAAGGCTCAGGGCTACATCGCAACCGGTTACCAGCGGCTGGTGACGTTTGAAGTGCCGGGCGGCGGATTCTCGTGGTTCGGCGCCGCGCCGGCCAACAAGATTCTCACTTCCTACGGGCTGATGGAGTTCGCCGACATGTCGAAGGTGCATGACGTGGATCCCAAAATCATTCAACGGACGCAAGCCTGGCTGGCAGGCCAGCAGCAGGGAGATGGCAGCTGGAAGCCGGATAGCGGAGGCATTAACGAAGGCGCCACAAATAACTTTCAGTCGGATGTGCTGCGAATTACTGCGTACGTAGCGTGGTCGCTCCAAGTGACCGGATATAGCGGACCGGCTGTCTATCGCGCGCGGCAGTTTATAGAGACGCATACGGGCGGCGCCGCTAAGCCAGATGCCTATACGCTCGCGGTGCTGGCGAACTTCGCGGTCGACGACGCCAGCGGCAAGGACCGTGCGTTCACGGATCGCATCATGCGGATGCTGCTCGATGCGAAGACTGTACAGGACGATCAGGTGTTGTGGAAGGCGGAGCAGGCAGGAATGTATGCCAGTGGAACGAGTGCCATGGTTGAGACTACCGGGCTTGCGGTTCAGGCGCTGCTGAAGTGGGGCGGCGAACCGGCAGTGGCAGCGAAAGCGATGAACTACATCGTGGCAAGGAAGGACAGCGCAGGCACCTGGGGGACGACGCAGGCGACCATCATAGCGCTGCGGGCGCTGTTGCTCTCAACGGAACGCGGCGGCGCGACGGCAAAGGGCGCGGTTGAGGTTCTGCTCAATGGCAAGGTGGCAGGTCAACTCGCCCTGACTGCGGAGAACAACGACTTGTTCCATCAGTTTGTGTTCAAGGGAAGCGATACGCAGGCGGCGAATCGGGTTGAGATTCGGTTTACCGGCGAGGGGCTGCTGGCTTATCAGATAGCCGGTCGATATTTCGTGCCATGGATCGACAAACCCCAAGCCGAAGCCTTATCGATCGACGTCAGCTACGACCGCACGCATCTTGAGCAGGATCAGATTGCGACCGCTACTGCGACGGTGCGGAATCGCGCCGTGGCAACAGCCAACATGGTGATGGTGGATCTTGGTATCCCGCCAGGCTTCGACTTGCTCAGCGAGGATCTCGATTCGTATCGCGAAAAAAGCGCCGCGAAAAAGAGCGGACGCCTCGAGAAGTTCACTCTGACGCCAACCCAGGCGATTCTGTATTTCGATTCGATTGCTCCCGGTGATGCACTCAGGCTGTCGTTTCGCCTGCGCGCGAAGTATCCGATACACGCGAGCACATTCGCTTCGCGGGTCTATGAATATTACGATCCGGAGGTGAATTCGCTGGCGCGGCCAGTGCTGCTGGAAGTGCGTAAGAAGTGACGACCGGGCGCGTGCTGACATACTTTCGCGCAGGCCGTGAAAGCATGCGCCCTGTCTTCCTGGCGTCTCAGCATGTGGAGCGAAAAAAATAGATGTAAGTTATTCTAAAAAAGAACTCGGGCCCTTAGCTCAATGGTTAGAGCAGCGGACTCATAATCC
>Ga0182024_10014288_pt1 | contig 15365 bp, 14 predicted proteins | sample P32metaG_FD_120480 | JGI IMG/M metagenome (GOLD analysis project Ga0182024, IMG submission 120480) | Permafrost microbial communities from Stordalen Mire, Sweden - P3-2 metaG (Illumina Assembly) | ecosystem: Environmental > Terrestrial > Soil > Wetlands > Permafrost | place: Sweden: Stordalen... | reverse complement strand
TTGGAACTCACGTCGCGCTGACCATCTGGGCTGTGGGCATCCCCACAGATACCGCACATATGAGCGCATTCGACCCGACACACACTTCACTTGCAGGCACAGGGGCCGTCCACATATGACGAAATTTGGAGAATGTGTAGATACCTTAGCGCGCAAGCGGGAACGACAAGCTTTTTGGTCGAGAGACATCAACTTGGCGCCGACGCGCGGCTGCCCTGTTGCCGGCGCGTGGGCGACGTGACAATTTGTGGGCTGACCGGCGCGAGAAATTTCATGATCCTGCGTCTCCTTGTCATCGTCGCTCTCGCGCTGTCCGCCTCGGGCTGCGGGACGAAGAGCGCGCTACTCTTGCCTGACGGGAAGCCGTCGCCGCGCGACCAGAATGATCCGTCCCAGCCGCCCAGCCCCATTTCGCGATGAATCATTTCGCCTATCGGGGCGGCCGGCTCTATGCCGAAGACGTCGATCTCACCCTGCTTGCCGATGAAGTCGGTACGCCCGCCTATGTCTATTCGACGGCAACGCTTGAACGCCATTACCGAGTCTTCGCAAGCGCCTTTCCCGCGGACGCCCTGATCGCCTTTTCCGTGAAGGCGAACGGCAATCTCGCGGTGCTGAGGACGCTGGCGCGGCTCGGCGCCGGCGCCGACGTGGTTTCGGGCGGAGAACTTGAAAAGGCGCTGAGGGCCGGAATCCCCCCCGCAAAGATCGTCTTCTCCGGCGTCGGCAAGACGAAGCCCGAGATGGCGCGCGCGCTGGAAGCGGGAATTCATCAGTTCAATGTAGAAAGCGAGCCGGAGCTCGAAGCGCTGGACCAGGTCGCGCGCAGCCTGGGACGAACCGCGCCCGTCACCATCCGCGTTAATCCCGATATCGATGCGCGCACCCATGCCAAGATCGCCACCGGCACAGCCGAGACGAAGTTCGGCGTACCCTGGCGCCGCGCGCGCAGCGCCTATCGCCTGGCCGCCTCGCTCCCCTCGCTCAAAGTGGTGGGCGTCGATGTTCATATCGGCAGCCAGATTGCGGAGCTTCAGCCTTTCGAAGATGCCTTCGCAAAGCTCGCGCAACTCATTTTCGATCTGCGCGCGGACGGGCACGAGATCGCGCGCGCCGACCTGGGCGGGGGCCTCGGCGTGCCCTACCACGCCAGCGACAAGGCTCCGCCGGATCCGCAAGCCTATGGGGCGATGATCGCGCGCGTTTCGGAGAAGCTCGGCGTGCGTCTCATTCTCGAACCGGGGCGTCTGATTGCGGCCAATGCCGGAATTCTTCTTTCCCGAATCATCTACGTGAAGCAGGGCGAAGCGCGACAATTCCTGATCATCGATGCGGCGATGAACGATCTCATCCGCCCGGCGCTCTACGACGCTCATCACGAAATCGTGCCCGTGCGGGAACGGGATGCGGAGGACGGCACCGAACGCTACGACATTGCCGGTCCGATCTGCGAAACCGCGGATCTTTTCGCCCGCGGCCTGGAGCTGCCCCACCTGGAAAGCGGCGACCTGGTGGCCATCATGACGGCGGGCGCCTATGGCGCGGTCATGTCTTCCGCCTACAATGCCCGTCCTCCCGCCCCCGAGGTTCTGGTGAAAGACGCGGCGTGGAGCATCGTGCGGCCACGGCTGAGCTATGACGAACTTGTCGGATTTGACCGCCTCCCGATTTGGCTGGAAGGCTGAACGGCACGAACGCACCATTGCGCTGGCGCGCCTCCTGCTGGCGTGGGAGCGCGCATGGCCGGCGCTGTGGCCCGCAAGCGGCGTTCTCGGGCTTTATGCGGCCGCCGCCCTCTTCGGAATTCTCGATCCCCTTCCCGGCGCGCTGCGCTCACTGCTTCTTCTGGGTGTGCTGACCGCCGCGGGGTACGCGCTTTATCGCGGGTTTCAGAGCTGGAAAACGCCCTCGTGGGACGAGGCCGCCCGGCGCGTCGAACGCGACAGCCGGCTTTCGCACCGCCCGATCACCGAGGCGCGCGACCGCCTTGCGGCGGGCGCCGGAGATCCGATGGCAGAACTGCTGTGGCGGGCGCACGTCGCGCAGCTCTTGCGCGGGCTGGGCAAGCTTCGTCTCGCCCTGCCGTCGCCCGGCCTTGCCGCAAAGGACCCGCATGCCCTGCGTTACCTGGTGTTGCTGCTCGTGCTCGGCGGGTTTCTCACCGCCGGCTCCGACTGGCACCGCCGGCTGTCGCTCGCTTCGTCCTTCGACGAAGCCGCCAGCGTTCCCACCGCATCGATCGATGCCTGGATCACGCCCCCCGCTTACACGGGATGGGCACCGCTCTATCTGCGGCCTCAAGCAGGCGGAGAGGTTGCCGTACCCGCGGGCTCGGAACTGGTGATGCGCGTGCACGGGTCGGGCGCCGCGCCGCGTCTGGCCCTCGATCCCGCGCCACATGGCGGCGTGCCGGATTTCGGCGGCACGAACGGCGCCTGGGGCACAAGCGTGAAACTCATCGCGGACACGCGCGTGAATGTCCGCTCGGCCGGACATTTCCTCGGGCGGTGGCGCATCCGCGCGATCGCGGACCAGCCGCCGGTCATTGCATTCTCCGCGCCGCCCACCCGCACCGAGCGCGACGCGCTGAAGATCGCCTTCACCGCGGGCGACGATTACGGCGTGACGGGTGCGCGCGCAATCATCCGCCCGCTCTCGCGCAATTCGCACGCCAGCCTCGCGGTCGATCTGCCGCTTCCGGAAGCCTCCGCAAAGACCGTCACCGAAACGATCTACAGCGATCTCACGGCGCACCCCTTCGCCGGCCTCGATGTCGAGATGGTGCTCGAAGCGAGAGACGGGGCGCGGCAGATCGGCCGCAGCAAGCCCGTGCATGTGCGCCTGCCCGAACGTATATTCGCCAATCCGCTGGCGCGCGCGCTGGTCGAGCAGCGCCAGGCCCTGGCATTGGGGGGACAGGATGCAAGCGGCCGGGTGGCGAAGGTGCTCGACGCGCTCGCCTTCGCGCCGCAGCGCTTCTATGCCAATCAGTCCTCCCTGTATCTCGGCTTGCGCACCGCGTATTGGAGTCTGCGCGTCGCGCGGCATGCGGAGGATGTTGCGCGCGTGCAGGATCTGCTGTGGCAGATGGCGAACGCGCTCGAACAGGGCGGACTGCTCGATGCGGCGGAGAGGCTGCGCGAGCTGCAGCAGCTTCTGAGCCAGGCGCTCGCCCGCAACGCCCCGCAGAGCGAGATCGATGCGCTGCTTCAGCGCTATCGCGAGGCGCTGCAACAGTATCTGCAGGCGTTGGCGCAGAACGGTCCGCGTTCGAACGGACCCTTGCCGCCCAACGCGAAAGTGCTGCGGCCCGAAGATATCGAGGCGATGCTGAAGGCCATCCAGCAGCTCGCCCAGACGGGCGCGCGCGGGAAAGCCGCGGAAATGCTTTCGATGCTGCAGAACATGCTGGAGAACATGCATGCGGGTTCGGGCCCGGGCGCGAGCGGAGGTATGGGCCACGCCGACAAGGCGATGAGCGGCGCAATCCAGGGACTCGGCGACATGATCGGACGCCAGCGCCAATTGCTCGACAAATCCTTGCGCGAAGGCCAGGGCGCGGGCGATCCGAAGGACGGCGGCGGCAAAGGTCTTTCCGCGCAACAGGACCGGCTGCGCGAAGATCTCGGCCGCATCGAGAAAGGGCTCGGGCAGCAGAAACTTCCCGGCAGAGACCGGCTCGGCGAAGCCGAACGCGAAATGGGCAATGCGGAGAATGCGCTGGGTGCGCAGGCTTTCGACCAGGCGGGCCAGGCGCAGAAGAACGCGCTCGAAGCGCTGAAGGAAGGCGCTGGCCAGCTCGCGCAGGAGCTGATGAAGCGGAGTGGACAGAACAACGGCCGCGGCGAACCCAACGAAGATCCGCTCGGCCGCGCGGAGGGCGCCGTCGGCGGCGCGGGGAGCGACACTAAGCTACCCAATCAATCGGAGTTGCAGCGCGCGCGCGCCATCCTCGAGGAGCTGCGCAAACGCGCCGCCCAGCCCGGACGCCCGAAGGAAGAACTGGATTACATCGACAGGCTGCTCAGGCAGTTTTGAGCAGCGGAGGCTCGGGCTCATTTCCTGACCGCGCTCTTGGAAAATGTGCCTGGACAGCGCGTTCCGCCGAACAAACGAAAATCTCCCGGTGCTCCCCTCTCAGGTTCGAATCTTGTCCGGTGCAGCAGATTATGCATTCCTGCTCGCGATTGCAGGCGCCGCAATTGCCGGACTGTGGGTTGCGTTTGTGATCTAACCGGACTTTCTCCGGTTCCCGCCCTTACTGCGCTGAGGGGCATATTTCGTTAGCTTGTCCCGCCGTCCTGGCTCGCGTGCGAACACGACTACCGGCTTTAGGATGATGGTCCCTTCCGCAACCGTCGCGTCCAGATAGTCGTGCTCTTTCAGGTCAAGGGCACGGCACATCGCGAGGGGCAGCGTGACCTGCCCGGCTTTGCGAACGCGAATGAGCGGCATGAGGAACGATACCAGAAAGCGATTCTGGGATAATACGAAAACGCGAATCTGTCAGGCAAGCCGCTCGAATTCGATATTGCAAGGCTGGTGGACGGGCATGGCGCGGCACAGGCGATATTTTCTGAAGAATCAGCCGCTGCATGTCATCCAGCGCGGCAACAATCGGCAGGCGATTTTCTTTGCGCCGGGGGACTACGCGCAGTATCGGGGCTGGCTGGACGAGGCCGCGAGCGAGCACGGTCTGGCCATCCATGCCTATGTGCTGATGACCAACCACGTTCATCTGCTGGCCACACCGCAGGAGGAAGAGAGCATTCCGCGCACCTTGCAATCGCTCGGCCGGCGCTATGTGCGCTACATCAATCGCCTCCAGCGCCGGAGCGGCACCCTGTGGGAGGGACGCTACCGCGCGGCGCCGGTCGACAGCGACGCCTATTTCCTCGATTGCTGCCGCTATATCGATCTCAATCCCGTCCGGGCGGGAATGGTGGCCCGTCCGCGCGACTATCCATGGTCGAGCTACCGCGCCCATGGCCTCGGCGCAGCGGACGCGCTTCTCACCGACCACCCTCTTTATCGGGCGCTCGGCCGCAACGCGGCGGACCGGCAGAAGGAATACCGCCTGCGCTTCCGAACGCCCCTTGAGGCAACCTTCGTCTCCGCGCTGCGCCACGCCACCAATGGCGGCTGGGCGATGGGAGGGGAGCGGTTCAGAAAGGAAATCGCCAAGGCGCTCAAGCGGCGCGCGACGCCTCTGGCACCGGGACCGCGGCCCAAAGCAGCAGCCGACAAGCGGCGGCTGGCGCTGCTCTAGCGCGCGTTCCTACTCTCGGGTTCCTACTCTGACCCTGAACTGTTCGCGCGGCGCCTGGTGCATGACCTGATTCAACATGATCAGATCACGCTCCAGGAAAGCCGATCGTACTGAACCGTGACCGAAACGGGGTTCGAAGGAATCCCGTTGGCAACGACGACGAGCGAGCTCGCCCCCGTTTCCATGCCCGCGGGGACATCGAAATTCGTTGACACCGTTTTGCTGCCCGTCGCCACGCCCATCGTGCTGTGGTCATGCGTGCGGGCGTAGAACACATCGCCCGTTCCGGTGTCGGTGATCCGCACCAGCGGATAGTTGGTCGCCCGCTCCAGCTCATCGCCGAAGGAATTCGCTTCCGACAAACCGTTAAACTGCGTGCCCGAGATTTGATAGGTCGAGCCGCGCGTCACCGTGGCCGGGTTGTTCGAAATGGTGGGCTGCCATGCCGATTTGTAGTTTCCCGAGCTCGTATAGGATTCATACCCGCCGACCAGGATTTCCCTGTCGGCAGCACCATCAGCGAGCCACCCGCGTTCACGGTCTCTCTCGTCAGATTCGTGCCGTCCCACTCGTAGAGCGTGCCGCTGTTGGCTTCGATAAGCGCGTAGCCGTTGGGAAGCAGCGCCGCGAAATCATCGCCTGCCTGATCACCGTTGGGAAAATCGGGACCCGCCTTCCAGCCGCTGCCCGGCGTGTAGATCGCCATATGTCCGGTCGACTGGCCGGTATGCGTGGCGCCGGTGGCGAACACGGTACCGTCCGGCATCAGCATCGAGGATCTGGTCTCACCGGGCGGATAGTAGCATTTGTTCTTGGGGGGATAGTTGAGGCAGCCGCAGCAGGGCGGACCCTGCAGATTGGCGACCGTGCTCCCCAGACTTTTCCAATGGGCTGTCCTGGGAATGTAACGCTCGGAATACGGGTTGTCCTTGACGTCGACGGTCACGATTGAGCCATCAGGCATCAACACGCAGCCTTCTTCGGCGTTGAAGCAGATTTCCCGCACGGGCAAAGAGACAATTCGCGCACGCGAGACCGCGATCGCACAGCGGGATTTCGGGACCTGCATCGAAATCCGGGCGCGATCACCCTTCGAGGGCGAGCGTCGCCAGGACGGGAACGTGGTCGGAGGCTCTCGGCCAGCCGCGCGCGGGTTTGATAATGGCGTGATCGGTCACCTGGCCCCTTAGTCCCTGACTGATCCAGATGTGATCGAGCCTGCGTCCGCGATCGGACGCTTGCCAGTCGCGGGCGCGGTAGCTCCACCACGAGTAGATTTTCTCTTCTTCGGGCACCAAGCTGCGCGTCACGTCGATCCAGTCGAACGCTTCCCGGGCTTCGCGCAGAAGTCCGGTTTCGATTGGCGTGTGACTGACGACATCAAGAAGCTGCTTGTGATTCCAGACGTCGTTCTCGAGCGGAGCGACATTGAGATCGCCGGTGAGCACGACGCGGGCTGTGCGACGCCCGCGACGCGTCTCGAACGCACGCGCCATTTCGCGCAAAAAATCGAGCTTGTGGGCAAATTTCGGATTGAGGTCGGGATCGGGAACATCCGCGCCCGCGGGGACGTAGAAATTGTGCAGTTCCACGCCGTTTTCGAAAACCGCCGAAACGTGCCGGCAATCGTCTTTGCCGCAATACCGCTTTGCCTCTGTCCGCACGAAGGGCAGACGCGAGAGAATCGCTACGCCGTGGTAGCCTTTCTGGCCGCTGATTGCCTGGTGGAGATAGCCGGCATTCCTGAGCGGTTCCGCGGGAAAAAGATCGTTGATGACCTTGGTCTCCTGCAGGCACAGAACGTCGGGCGTATGCTCATCCAAAAACTTCAGCACCAGACCCAACCGCAGCCGGACCGAGTTGATATTCCACGTCGCCAGCCTCATGCGAGCCAATGCTTTCCCCGCGGTACATCCATGTGAATTTTGCAGTGCAGCATAAATAGCTCAAGATTTGTCCAGTAAATTCAACGGCTTAAGGAAGAATCTGGGAGCTTCGTCCGTGAATCCTTACGAAATCGTTCATTGCACAGTCGCGAACGGCTCCCATATCCGCCGTGGAAGCCGACAGCGCCGGCACAGTTTCCGATCGGCTTAAGAGGCGCAAGAGCGCCATTGCATGGCCGGGCGACAGGAGAGCGACCATGATGCACAATCCCAATCGGCTGCAGCCGACGGGCTCGCGGGTGAACGAGGTCGTGGTGGAAGTTCTGTCCACGACCGTGCTCGTTCTGGCGGGCATCATCGCCTTCGCGCAGTTCGCCTACTACTGAGAGGTTGCTCTTTCGCCTTGCAACGGGACGTGGCCGCTGATCCCCTCCGCCACGTCCTGAAGCGGCCAGCGGGCTCGCGGCGAGAAGGAAAGTTCATCGAATAGTTCAAGCCCGCTCCGTTCGACTCCCGTCCACGCGATCATTGCGGCGTTGTCCGTGCAGAGAGCGGGCGGCGGTATTGCGATCGTGAAATCCTCCGACTCGCAAAACGCGGCAAGAGCCTGGCGTAGCGCGTGATTGGCCGCGACTCCGCCGGCCACGACCAGATGATTGGCGATGCTGCCGAACTCGGAGCGAAAGCGTTCGGACGCGGCCCTGGTCCGGTCGACAACGACATCGATGACAGCAGCCTGAAAAGACGCAGCCAGATCGGCCGGAGCGAATTCCTTGCCGCTGCGCACGACCTGACGCACAGCGGTTTTCAGGCCCGCGAACGAGAAATCCGCGCCCGGCCGTCCCAGGAGCGGCCGCGGCAGAGCAAAGCGCCGCGGATTGCCGTGCGTGGCAAGCGCTTCAATCGCAGGCCCGCCCGGATAGGGCAGTTCCAGAAGCTTCGCGGTCTTGTCGAAAGCCTCGCCGGCCGCGTCGTCGATCGTGGTTCCGTAAAGGCGAAATCGCCCCACCCCCTCCACCGCTACGAGCTGGCAATGTCCGCCGGAGATGAGAAGCAGAAGGAACGGAAACGCGACACCGCCGGTCAACCGTGCCGTCAGTGCGTGAGCTTCGAGGTGATTGACGGCGATGAAAGGCTTCTCCGCCGCGAGAGCCAGCGCCTTGGCCGTCGTCACTCCGACCATCACGCCGCCGATGAGTCCGGGGCCGCCGGTCGCCGCCACCACATCGATCTGCGAAAGCGCCAGCTTCGATTGTGAAAGCGCCTGTGCGATCACCTCGTCGAGCAATTCAACATGCGCGCGCGCCGCGATTTCGGGCACCACGCCGCCATAGGGACGATGCTCTTCGATCTGGCTGAAAACCACATTCGACAGGATCTCGCCAGGACCCGGCGCACGCCCGCGCACCACCGCAGCTGCCGTTTCGTCGCAGCTTGTTTCGATGCCGAGGACAGTGAAATCGCGCATATCTGTGTTGGTGTCTCGTGTATCGCTCAAGTCCGATTCCGGGTAGTAGCTTGCGTTGTTCCGCCTGTAGCCGAAGCCAATGACGCTGCAAAGCCCTTCATCATCGATACTGCGCGTCGGGACGCGCGGCTCGAAGCTCGCTCGCGCGCAGGCCGATCTCGTGCGTGACGCGCTTGCGTCGCGCTGCGGATTCGCGTCCGAGCTTGTCGCCATCAAAACCTCCGGCGACCGGATCCAGGATCGCCCGCTCGCGGAGGCGGGCGGCAAGGGACTCTTCGCCAGGGAACTCGAAGAAGCGCTGCTGGCAGAGCACATCGAGCTTGCCGTGCATTCGCTGAAGGACCTTCCCACGATTCTGCCCGATGGACTCGCTATTGCCGCGATCCTTCCACGAGAAGATCCGCGCGACGCTTTCATCTCTGCCAAGGCGAGGCGGCTCGACGATCTGCCAGCAGGAGCGCGGCTGGGCACGAGCTCGGTGCGCCGGACCGCTCAGATTGCACGCCTGCGCCCCGATCTGTGCGTGGTCCCGCTGCGGGGAAACGTCGACACGCGGCTCGGCAAACTCGACGCCGGTGAAGCGGACGCGATCATCCTGGCGTATGCAGGGCTGAAACGCCTCGGGCTTCTGGCGCGCGCGACATCGCTCCTGCCCACCGAGACCTGGTTGCCCGCATTGTCGCAGGGCGCAATGGGGATAGAAATGCGCGAGCAGGATCGGCGCCGCGCGACGATTGCGGCGGCCCTCAACGATGAGATGACTTCGATCGCAATTGCCTGCGAGCGGGCGTTCCAGGCGGCGCTCGACGGCTCGTGCCGAACGCCGATTGCGGGCCTCGCCACTGTCGCGGACAATCGGCTCCTGTTCCGCGGCGAGGTGCTGGCGCCGGACGGAAGCGCTTTCGTTGATACATCGTTGGATCTGGCGCTCGGCAACAACCCGTTTGCGGAAGCGGCGCGAGCCGGCCGCGAAGCGGGGCTGGCAATCAGAGAGCGCGCGCAGCCGTGGCTCGCCTTGTGACCGGCGATGCGTGTCCTTGTCACCAGGCCCGCCGAAGATGCATCACGCACCGCCGAGACGCTCGCAAAGCTTGGCCATGCCGCGCTGATCGCGCCGCTACTTGAAATACACTTTCTCGACGGTCCCGAGATTTCGCTTGCAGGCGTGCAGGCGATACTGGCGACAAGCGGCAACGGCATCCGCGCGTTGGTGCGGCGCAGCTCACGCCGAGACATTCCCGTATTCGCCGTTGGAACGCAGACTGCGAACCTCGCGCGGGCCGAGGGCTATCTCGAAATCGTCGATGCAGCCGGCGATTCGCGAGCGCTTGCCGACGTGGTGCGCGGTCGCTTGCGACCTGATGCCGGTGTCCTGCTGCACGCGGCCGGAACACATTCGCGCAATGAGTGGCGCGAACGACTCCGAAGCGCCGGGTTCGAGGTCCGCCGCTCCGTGCTTTACGAGGCAGGCGAAGCTCAGGAACTGCCCCCTGCTGCACAAATCGCGTTGCGATCGGGATCGATCGATGCGCTGATCGTGTTCTCGCCGCGCAGCGCGCGAATCCTTGCAGACTGCGTCGAGCGCGCGAGCCTTGCTTCCGCGTGCGGATGCGTGACCGCATGCTGCATCAGCGATGAAGCGGCGGAAGCGCTCAGGAGCATCCCCTTCGCCGCGATCCGCGTCGCCGCACATCCTGATCACGACGCCGTGCTGGCGCTTCTCGATAGTTGCGCGAAGCACGGCGAACGAAGTTGATGATTCCGCCAGCATCCCAAACCTCGTAATGGGGAATGGGGAGTTGCGATTCGCGCTCCTGCGCACACCGCGTCCTCACCCGTTGCGCGAGGCGCGGGGGCCTTTAGAATCATGACTTTGCCGGGAGGGGACGGATGCGAAGACTTCTGCTGAGCCTTGTCGTTCTTGTCGCTGCAATCGCCGGCGCCCTCTACTACTTCAGCACGCCGGACATTCCCCGCAGCGCACTCGTCGCGAAATACGCTACGCCACCGTCGCAATTCGTCACGCTGCGGGACGGCGCGCGCGTGCATGTTCACGACAGGGGGCCGCGCACGGCGCCTGCCCTGGTGCTCATTCACGGTTCCAACGCATCGCTCTACACCTGGGAGCCATGGGCCCGGCGCCTCGACGATGCGCTTCGCGTCGTCACCCTCGATATGCAGGGCCACGGGCTGACGGGCCCGGTGCCGTCCCGCGACTATTCCGAACAGGCGATGGTCAGAACCGTCGCCGAAGTCGCCGGCAGGCTCGGGCTCGCCCGCTTCGCGATCGGCGGGAACTCGATGGGTGGAGCGGTCGCCGCGCGTTTCGTGGAGGAATATCCCGGGCGCGTCACGCAATTGATTCTCGTCGATGCGGGAGGGATGCCGACGGAAGAGGGCGACCGGGTTCCGCTCGCCTTCCGGCTTGCGCGCATACCGGTGCTCAACCAGATCCTGCTTCACGTCACCCCGAGAGAGCTTGTCATCGAGGGGCTTGACGACGCCATCGTAAGAAAATCCGTCATCGACGATGCGATGATCGACCGGTATTGGGATTTCGCGCGCATGGAAGGCACGCGCGAGGCGACGTTGGAGCGTTTCAATCTTCCCCGTGACGACTATGTGGCGCTGCATGCCGGCAAGATAGCGGTACCGACTCTCGTCCTGTGGGGCGAGGAGGATCACCTTGTTCCCGTCGAGGCTGGCCGCATGTGGGCGAAAACGATCCGCAGCGCGAGACTGATCGTCTATCCGGCGACCGGCCACCTGCCGCAGGAAGAGATGGCCGACAAATCCGCCGCCGACGTACGAACCTTCCTCCTCGCAACGAGCCGGCCGTAGGGGCGGCGGGTTAAAAGATTCTAGCGCAGGGGACGCAGAGGTAGCGCAGAAGGCGCCGATGAGAGCTTGGCGCGCTTCGCGCCCTAAATTTCCCGCGCCCTACGCGCTTTCCTCTGCGTCAACTGCACTGAATCTTATTCGTACCACGCAATTCTGATTGCGCGTCCTAACCTGTCGGTTCGATCACGATGTGGATTCGGGTGAGGGCTTCGTTCGCGGCGGAGAGGGCAATGTCGCGTGTCGCGCCGGTTGCCAGCGCCATCGCGGCGGAGGGCCGCCTGTCGTTGGAGCGTAGGAACACGTCGCCGGGTCGCGCGGTGACGATCACGTCGGCAATGCCGAGGATTTCACGCGCCGCTTCAATACCGCTGATCGAAACGACGCGTCCGGATTGAAGAAACAGATAGCGTTGCACGACGGGCGCAGTTTTCCGCGGCTCCAGTTCCTCCATCGGGACTGCATCGCCCACAGCCACGCGGATGGCGGCGCCGATGAAATCGACGCCGCTGGAGAGCGAAATTCCGCGCGTACAGAGAGACCCGCCGCAAATCGTCGTGGCAAGATCGATCAGCCATGCCTTGCCGTCATGCACGACGATGTCGGCTTTCATCGCACAGCTTGTGACGCCCAGTACCCGCGCGGCCTGCGCGACAAGCGCTCTCACGTCTTCCTGGATTTCGGCAGGCAACGCGCTCGGAAGCTCGCCGCCGTTCTGGACAAAGAAGGGCGCGTAGCGTTCGAGATATTCGAAATTGCGATCGAACAACACGGGCGTCGCGCAATGTCCGTCGATGACGAGCGCCTGCGCGGAGATCTGCGGGCCGTCGAGACAGCGCTCGACCATTACGCGGCCCGTGATCGAATGGGAGCGCGAAAGCGCGAAAGCGCGGTCGATGTCCGTGACGGCTGCCAGGCGCTGCACGCCGCGACTCTCGCGACTGTCCACCGGCTTGATCACGAGATCTCGCCCATGCTCAATCACAATCCGTGCAAGCGCCTGGGGCGTTTCGACGGGCGCAAACCAGGGAACCGGAAGGCCCGCCTCGCGAAGCGTCCGCTTCATCGCGAGCTTGTCGCAAGCGAGTCGCGAGATGCGTTCGGAAGGACCGGCCAGTCCGAGCCGGCGCGCGACCGCCGCCACCGTCATCGGCGCGTTCGTCGCCATGGATATCGCGCCATCGATGCGGCGGATCTTGCGGCTGAACCGCTCCGCCGCGGCCGACGTCTCGTCAGCGCCATCTGCGTCCGCAATGAGAATCGAATCCGTGATGGCGAAGGCCGGAGCCTCGGAATCGCGATCGGCGACGATCACGTAAAAGCCGAGTTCCTTCGCGCGTCTGGCCGCGTCGGCGGCCTCTCTGCCGCCGGAAATAATGAGAAGCGCCTTCTGTCCCGCATGCGATCCGTGGTGCTGCGTGACGGGAGAGCCTGCGCCCTGAACGCTGCAATGCATAGAAATTGTCCGGCCCGGGGCCTGCCGGGCACTCTCCCCATGCCCCATTAATATTTTGCTACATGGAACGGCGCGCAGGGCGCTAACGCGCGTTTCGCTCAGGTACCCAAAAAAACATGTCGTCCCCGCAGGAGCGATGACCCAGGGGCCAGCGACCTGCGGTTGCCCTGGATTTCTCCCCGCGAAAGCGGGGATCAGGCAAGAATGACAAATCCCCGCGAGCGAAACGATTCCGGCAACGGGAGACTTGCCTGTTGTTTGGGCAGTCGATGAGCCGTCGGCCAACTGCGAAAAGCTAAAGCTAAACGCCGCCAAACAGAATTGAGGATATTGTTCAACGTGCGGCTCTGTGTCCAAAAGGGCGGCGGGCCTATTGCAGTTAAAGTGAATTGCACTCGGCTAATGCCGTAGGCGTCTGGTATATGCGGCAGTCAGAAAGTACGCAGAGCGAGTTGTGCCCCTCACTCGGCGATCATCAATGGTCCTCCACACCCCTTCAGGGGCTGCGGATGAACCCATGCCGAATACCATTCATATCAGCAGTGTAACCCGCAATCGCACCTCAGTTAAATGTACCGCCCTCATTCGTCGTCCGGCGGCAGCACCGGAGACGTGTCGTTGATGAAGTAATTGGCATCGTATTGCTGGGGCTGGGACAGGATCGGGACGGGAACAAACGTGCAATCCGCCTTGGTGATATCGAAGAAACTCGAGAGGTCCGGGTGCAGATTGCCGCGATTAAGCGCACGCTGGTCCGCAAAACCGAGAAGGCCCTCCCTTGTCAGAAAGTTGCCTTCGATGAAATCGGCGATGGAACCGAAATCGAGAATATCATCGCCATCGATATTGGGAAGACATTGGCCGTTTGCGATACTTTTGGGGCCATAGGCGGAGACGAAGAGCAACGGGACGCGGAAGCCGAGCTGGTAACCGAGTGGGTCTAGCTTTGGCGCTTCATGGTCGTACCAGCCGCCCCAGTCGTCCCAGGTGATGATGATGGCGGTGTCTTGCCAATAGGTCTTGCCACTGTCATGACACTGAGATGCCCCGATCCAGTTGACGATGGAGGCCACCCACTGCGGACCCAGGTCGGTGGTCATACCGGCATGGTCCGAATACTGACCTTCCGGAATCACCCAGTTCAGACTCTGAAGGTGGCACTTGCTGATGTCCACCAGAACTTGTCTTGGGTTCGAGACGACGTTGGAGTTGGCAGCGAATTCGGGACCAATGCAAGCGGTGTATAGTGTGCCAGTATTACCCTGGTTACTGACACCGCATTCGGACAATATGGCTTCCGGCGCCGTCCAGAGATTGTCATCATTTTCTCCCGGCGTATACGGGGTGTAGTATCTCCACGGCGTTGGAGAACTAAACAAGGCAGTGCCGAGTGTCGGGTGCGTGAAGCAGGGATATGTCGTGGTACCATTCTCGAGGCTCTTGATTATGGTCTTGACCTTCGCGTCCGGAGTATCGAGGCACCCGGACGCGTTCTCCGCCGCATAGATGCCATTCGCGTCGTCGTTTTCAGTGCTGTTTACTGTAGGCGCGGATGTGGCGCCGTAAATGAATTGATGGGCTTCAAAGCTGGGCCCTTGGTTTGTTGCAAACATCTTGTTCGCCCAGCCATAGGTCAGGGCGATGCTAATGTAAGGTCCGAGGATGTCCGCTCCGCCCGTGTAGCGCTGGACGTAGTGGAATGCCGGCGGGGGGGTGGTGGGGCACGGAGCAGTTTTGCCTGGTATGCAAATTTCGTTCGCGGCCCGATCCATTTGGCAGGCCGTCCCGGCCGGGTTGAGGTGGCACATGGCGAGCCAGTCGGGATCGTGATGGTGCTCGATATCCCATCGAGTTGCGAGATCGACAGGCACAGGAGGGATGAAACTTCCCTTATTGTTCCAGCCAGTGGTTAGGATATCGTACTGCGAGGTGAGTGGACCGCAGTTTGCCGCCGCCGGCGGATTGCACAGCTCCAAGAACAGATTGTCCGGTGTGCGGTTCTCCTGGACGATGATGATGATGTGCTTGAAAGCGGCAATCTGTGCCTGAGCCGGTAGCGCGGCAAGAATCGCAGACGCGATCAAAAGATATCGAAGAAATTTCATGATTTCCCCCTCGAACCACTGCTTGCCTGCGGCAACGGCAACGCAATTGGGCGACCCTACCGCATTACTCCACCGAAAGCCACGGGCGCATTCAGAAGGAAACCGACCCTCTACGGCATCGGCGTCTGCCTGGCTGCTCGCGGGTGTTCCCTATGGGGTAATCTTCCACGCCGTTCCGAGATTATCTGTTCCACCGAGTGCTGTTGTGCCGTAAAGGGCGCCATTCTTGTCGAGGGTAATGCCGCCCTGTGGATAGACTCCGTCGCCTGTGCCGCCGAAGCCGTGGAGAATCGTCTCCGTCCACACGCCGCCGGGCCCGCCCGGTGTCAGTTCAAACACGGTT
>Ga0182024_10014287_pt1 | contig 15366 bp, 18 predicted proteins | sample P32metaG_FD_120480 | JGI IMG/M metagenome (GOLD analysis project Ga0182024, IMG submission 120480) | Permafrost microbial communities from Stordalen Mire, Sweden - P3-2 metaG (Illumina Assembly) | ecosystem: Environmental > Terrestrial > Soil > Wetlands > Permafrost | place: Sweden: Stordalen... | reverse complement strand
CTGGTCCGGTGAGCCGGCTGTATTCGCTCTTGCGAACTTGGTCCAAGGCATTCTGCAAATGACGCAGCACGTGAAACTTGTCGTAGATGATCAAAGCCTGCGGAGCGTGGCCAGGCTTGAGGGTGGAGTTGCGGAACGCTTTCCACATGTCCATCACCGCGAGCCGTATTTTGCTGGCTTTTTCGGGGCCGAGCCAGGCATAGAACTGGTCCATGCTGGCCTCGGAGCGGTCCTGGCCGCCGAACCAAATGGCCCTGCCGCGGATCAGGTCGCTGACTACGATCCGGTAACTGTGACCTCTGCCAATGGAGATTTCGTCGATGCCGATGGCTCTGGGATTCGGTTGGCCGGCGCGGCGGAGCTGCTCGGTCATGTACTGCTTGTCCAACTCCTTGACCGTTTGCCAATCCAGGAACAAATCCTCGGCTACCGCCTTGATGGTACAGTCCCGGCAGCGTCGTCCCACGAAGAAGGCAAAGCGTTTGGTGTAGAACGGATTGTTGGCCAGCCAGTCCAATCGTTCGGTCTTCACGGCGCAACACCAGGGGCATTGGACGCGGCGAATGAAGAAGTCGAGATAGACGCGCCGGTCGCCACAGGAGAGGTCTCGGACCCGGCGCGGTCGCTGATCGTAATAGGTCGGCGACACTTGCCCGCAGCAGCCGCAGACCGTTTTTTTCGACGGCGCTGGAGCGTGAGCACGACGGCCCACGAGTCGCCAAAGATGCCATGGAGGCTCGCCCGAGGTACGAACCCAGGGAACCGGTACAGGTCGCGCAGTTGTCGTGTTGTTGGCATCGCTTCATCGTGACACGTTTTCAGGGGGAAAAAAAGACAATTTTGCCAAGAAATAATCGCGTTTCGTCGCGTTCCATAGGGAGTTTTTACCCACTACGGGACAAGAAGAGCCTTTTTTTGAAGAAGGACGCGGCGGCTGTTCCTTGATGTGCTCACTCCATGTTACCAGAATCGCCAGGCTGAGCAGTAGGCTAAGTGTGGCGATGAAGAGGGCCAGTGAGGACAAATAGGCTTCGTAGTTCATTTCAGGCCCTCCATGCGGCGAACGGGGACAAAGAACACGAGCCGCTGGGGGTGTCCCTGGGTGACGATGCCGATGAGTTCGCCCTGGGTGGTGAAGACGCCGCCGCCGGAACGGCCCATGTCGGCGGTCAAGTCCACCTGGTCACGTTGGCCGTGGCCAAGCTCCCTGTCGAGGCCGTTGATGTAACCACGGGTTACCGTGTGGTCAAAGCCACGCATGGAGCCGCAGTGGACGACCGGGGTGTCGAGGCCCGGCTTCTTGCAACACACCTTCGCCCCTTCGGTGAAAACACCTTTGCCGAGCTTAAGGATGGCGTAATCGTGCTCCTCGTCTTGGCGATGGATCTCGGCGTTAATCGAGACCACCTTGCCCGTGGAGTGCTGGACGACGCGGATCTGCCTGTCACCAGCAGCGTCCACGACGTGGTTAGCGGTGAGGCAGTAGGTTTCGCCTTCCTTGTGGAAGATGACGCCAGAGGCCCTGGTGCGGCCTTCCCACTCGATGGAGACGGAGACGGCTCGGATGTGCTTGAGGACGTCCTTGGGGACTTCCTGGCCGTAGGCGTTAGCGGCCAGCGGCAACAGGCAGAGAGACAGGGATAACAGGGTTGGCCGGGAGTTGAGACGCATTGGAAGTTCCTCCTGTGGAAAAGTTGACGTTTACGCTGCCGGCGGGATGCTGAAGCTGAACGAGGACGCCGTTCAGAGACGTCAGCAATTGGGGGTTCTGCAGGACGACGCCTTGCAACATGCTGACGACGGAATCCAGAATCGGGTGGCCGGTCGAGCTGGCTGGCTTGGACGGGTTGGTTGGGTGGGCCAACCTGTGGGCCAGAGCGGTCACCAGGGCACTGGCGACGGCGATGACGATGGAGCCCCAATCAATGTTCACTGCTTTCTCCTTTGTGCAAAAGTTGGTTCAGATATTGGGCCAGGTTCTGATGAACCAGTGAAGCCAAAGCGCCAGGATGGTCCATCGCAACAGGCCGTTGACCTCGATGTCGATCTGGCGGACGGCTTCCGAGATGGTCGTTTTGCCGAAGTAGGCAACGGGGATGTCGTAGAGGATCAGTCCTATGACGACACACCACACAATGACTCGTGACACCATAGTTGGCTCCTTAGCACACACCACATTGTCAGAGTTAAATTAGACCATATTCCTGGGCTGGTTTGCAGAGCACTTTCCAAATGCTTGTTGATGGGAACACATGGAATTGTGATTTGTATCTGGCGTCTATGGCTCTTATAACCCCTGGGTCGGTGTGGCTGTAGTCGTGGCCCATTAATATCTTGGTTAATGGCTCCCATGCTTCACAGTCGTTTGTGACGGCCTTTTCCGAGTGATCGGCGTCGATGAATACGACCTGGGCAGTGACGTTCAAGCCATTGAACTTCCTGGCCGCCTCGGCGCTTGTCATCTTCCATTTATTGATGGAGAGGTCCGGCCTTTGCGTTAGCATGTCGCTAATGGTCAGCCGACATTGCTTTTCCGCCTCGTTGGCGTCATGGCCATGGACTCCTCGGTAGTCGTCAACGAGGTAGAGGCTGGCGTTTGTGGGGAGTGCGAGGGCGACACAATGGGCGGATCTGCCGTGCCAGACGCCGACTTCGACCCAGAGGCCGCCTTCGGGCAGTTGGCTGGCAGCTCGCCGAAGGACTGCCAGCTCGGCACGCGACATCCACCCGGAAATGTCTTCTGTTTTCATAACTACCTCATTTGATCGCAGCTATCGCACCAGTCCATGTTCCTGATGCTGTTATCGTTTCAGTTGCTTGTGTGGCGGTGGGCGGAAATACCCATCGGTAGCCGAAATTGACGAATGGGCTGGCGACGTAACCCAGCGTCCAGCCGGATCCCAGTCCGCCGGTATAGCCTCCGCTAGTTAGTGTTGAGAACGCGGCTACAACCAGCGTGCCTGACGCAATTGGCGTTAGGCTTGGCGTTGATACTGAGTTTGTTCCTGAATTGGTGCCGTTGGTCGTGTTTGCTGAATCTAACGCCCCAGTTGTTGATGGTGCCGAGCTGAACTGTAGGGCTCCCCAATAGGTCGCTGTCACCGTTCCGGTGAATGTGAATGCTACGCTTGATATTGGTGTGCTTGTGTTGAGGCAGATGATGGCTAGTTGGTGATCGGCTGCGGTTGCGGTTGTCAGGAGCGTCCAACCGGCTGGTGTTATTAGACTGCCAGTGCCGACCGTGAGGACGAATACTATGAGCAGGCCAGTTACGTTTTGCGGTGGATAAATCCAATAAGCTCCAGGGCCTTCGTAGTTGTATCCATTTCCGAACACTGGCGCTATTGGCGCCATTGGTGCCGGCCATGGCCAGGTAACAGCGAGGCGGTCCAGGTAGGCGATTTTCTGATCGCCTGCTTGGCCGATCATGACCCTTTCGACGAAGTTGACGTTGTAGCCGACGCCGTTCTTGTCCGGAATGTACACGGTGTCGCGGTTGCCCTGGGTCCACGCTGAGAAGTTGTCTCGTATGTCCGAGGTTGTGGCCACATAGATCATGGCCGTGAAGCGGAAGGTCTGGGCCTCCTTTTCGCCGCGCTCCCGGCCCAGGTCGAAGCATGATGTGAAGTAGCAGGGCACGCCGGCAACGTCGGGGGCGGCAGGCGGGGCGTTGCCGGTGCGGTAGATGTCGCAGGTAGTGTTGGGTCGCATGGGCATTAGAGGGCCGTGGTTGGGTAGTTGGGTAGTTGCCTGACGATGTAAGCTCGCTTGTGCTGCCAGGCGTAGCCGAGATCGACCCACTCGACAAAGATCACGGTCCAGGCCGTTTGGGTGTCGTCGGGGATGTAGAGGGTGTCGTAGGTGCTGCCGATGGTGCCGGCGTTGTAGGCGTCGCGGATGTCGATGCTCTGGTCAAAGAGGATGCAATGCGTGAATTTCAAGGTGTCGGAGTCGCCTTCGCCGCGTTCCAGGCCTTGCGGGTAGATCGCTTTCAGGTGGATCGGCACGGCTGCTTGAAACAGGTTGCTGGCCCTGTAGATGTCGCAAGTCGTGTTGGGCGGCGTTGGTATGGGCATCGTCATCCACCGAATTCGAGAACCTTGTGGTCGCGGTAGGTTGCCAGGATCGATTGCACATATGGGGGCATGGTGGAAAACGGCGTCCTGCTCACGGAGCCGGGAATCGATTCTTGCTTCAGGCCGGGATCGCGGAGAGCTTCCCAATACCGGGCCGCCACCCATACGGCACAGGCGTCTTGAACGTCCAATGGGACGGTTGCGAAGCCTGCGGTGTACTGGACGCGGAAGTTGTTGATGCCGGGCGACCAGATGAGGTCTTCAGGGTGAAGCAGCTCGGGATCGGTGTAGGGGATCGCCCGCAAGAGCCAGCCCCTTCGGGCGTCGTACTGGTAGCCCGCCAATTCGTAGGTGTGCATCTTCAGCTCGGCGTTTTGGCCGCGAGCTGTAAGGCATCCTTGGCCCGATCCGGCGATGCCAACTTCGCCCTCGGCAACCCAGAGGTCAGCGGACGGCCAGAGCGAGTAGTCGATGGAGTCGCCCTGGATTTGAGCCGACCAGCCGTTGCCGATGGTGTTGATTTGGTTGACGCAGGCAATGAGCGTGGCATAGCTCGCATAGGATACAAGCGATTCGGAGTGGGCCACGCCACTTGCTACGCGGGTAAGCTGGATGCCCGTGCTAGTCACCTGGACGCGGGCTTGCTGGTTGTCGTTCGTGTCGTTGTTGATGATCTTGATTACCGTCACCGGCCGATAGCGGACGGACTGCACGGTGATGATTGGGTAGTGCCGCAGGTGCAGCCTTCGCCCGCCGTTGCCGTTGTAAAGCTCATCGTAGGCCGTTGATACAAACTCTCGTTTGCAATACCGGCATATCGCTTGCGAGATATTGCTTATCAAGGCATCAAGCAACGTGGTGTTGGGGCTTGATGTCGAGATGTAATTCTCGGCGACCGATTGTGTAATGAGGTCGGGCATTAACGGTTCTCGATTTCAAAAAAGCCTTCGTCGAAGGTCACGGGCTGGTATGCCTGGATCACTCTTTCGCAGGCACGTTGCCAGGTGTCGAGGCTGAGGCCGCGATGGTCTTTGGTCCATCGCCTCATGGCGTGGACTTCGGGTTTTTCGAACTTGAAGACCACGGCCTTGCAGAACTGGTCGAAGGCCCTGGCGATGCCGACGTAACGTTGTCTGGTCGCCTTTTGAGTGTTGGGCCTGTCGATAATCACGTCCCGGCCCGAGAGGATGGCCGTGGTGATGATGGACATTTCGATGGCCTTGTAGGTCGGGATGAGGTCCTTGCTCCACAAGTCGTAGTGGTTACCGTGGAGCATGCTGTACACGGCGTCGTCACTGACGATCAACGCGCCTTTGAGGGCTTGATCGCTGGCGTAGGTGGACTTGCCGGACGCTTGCGGGCCGACGAGTACGGTAATCATTTGGCGTCTCCGATGTCAGTTTGCCATTCTCCCCAGACATGATCGTTGCGGAATGCCGCGTTGCCGTGGTGGGTGACTTTCACGGCTCGCGTGGCCCAGACTTTCAGGCCCTTGCGGGCGGCCCAGCCTGAGAAGTTCCAATCCTCGGGCAGGACGTTGGCCTGGAAACAGCCGTTGTTCTTGGCAACGATGCGGTCGCGGATTTCGAAGTAGGCTTCCTCAACCCAGGGCTGGGTGAAGTCGCAGAGCCAGAGGCCGGTGTTGACCATCAAGTCGCCCTTGCCGATGTCGTGGGCTGCGAAGGTTACTGGCAACTTGAATACCTCCGCCATGGTGAGGCGGCGGATGTGAAGGGTGTCCCGGTCCTGGATGCCTGTTGATGTGAGCCCCCTGGCGTCCTTGATCGGGATCACAGTGGAAATGACGTCGGCGCCGACTTTTTCCATCTCTTCCAGGAGCGTGTCGATCCAGTTGGTCGGGCCGCCGATGTCGGCGTGGTGCATGGCAAAGTGGGTCAGGGCCTTGGGCTTGCGTTGGTTGAGGGCCGTGCCCCAAAGGATGTTGAAGTTGTGGGCTAACAGGGACGCCCCGCTGGTTTGGAGCGATACCCTGTGCTTTTCGGAAGCCATGGCCAGAGACGGTAACGCCTCCGGCACGATGGCTCCGTAATGTGGGACTGCGAGAAAGATGGACTTCATGTTACCACCCGATGGGTGTTAGTTGACTACGATGCGCTCAATCAACGTATTTGCGGGCAGGTCGTTGGCGCTTGCGGGTTCGTGCTTCGACGATTCCGCCAGGCCGACGGCGGTGAAGTTGGTGTTGCCGGCGTTGGTGGTTTGGATGGAGAGCCTGAGGTAGCGGTCGCCGGCGTTTTGTTGGGCGACCTGGATGTCGGTCGTTTCGATGGTCACAATGCAATTGCTTCCGGTGATGGCGATGTTCGTGCTCGTCATGTTGTGGACGGTACTTGCGAAATTCGCTTCAAAACAGCTCTGTAAATTGGCATCGAGTTGGCCTGAGTTAGCTCCGATGATGATCTGGTACATGACTCGCTTGAACTTCTGCATGTCAATGCCAGTGCTGTTGGTGGTTGTGTTCCCAGTGGTCTGCGGTGCGACGAAGTCGTTGACGGATAGTTGCTGCGATAGTTCTTCGGTGTACATGGTCGGTTCCTTAAAGAGGGCCGGGTTGCCTCTGGATAGAGTTGGCCCGGCCCAACGGGTGAGGGTTGTTAGGTGTGAACGTCGAGGGTGACGAACGGGCTAACCTGGGTGCTGCCGTCCTGGAGAGTGATCGGCTTCTCCATCCACGGCTGGCCATCGACGCGTTCGACCACGCGCCAGGTCATCTGGTTCTGCAGGAAGTTGACGTGTTCGCTGGCCGCGATCTCGATCTCCTGGCGGTCGCCGATCACATAGAGGTCGGGGTCGATGAGGATGAGGTCGCCAGTGGTGCCGAGGGCCGGGAGCTTTTCGGTGATGTACACCGGGGCTCCGAGCAGCGACCATTGCGGGCGTTTGGTGGCACCCTGGTCGATGCTGATGAAGATGGCCCGGTTGGCGCCGTCCTGCAACTGGAGAAGTTGCGGGATGACAGACGGGCTGCAACACCAGATGGCCGACATGTTGGATGCCGGAAGGAGGTTGGCCCACATGGTCGCAACGTCCGCAAAGCCGACTTTGTTCGCGGTCGCCCTGTCGATGCCGATGGCCGCGGCGGCGTTCATCATGCCCTGGGGCTTGCCGACGCCGTTGCCCTGAAGGAAGGCATAGTCCTCGAACCACGCGACGGCGTGGCTGAAGAGCTGCATGAGGAAGGTTTCGAGACCGAAGGCGGCGTCCTGCAGCAAGATGTTGGACGAAACGGAGTAGCCGGAAAGCTCGTTGGCCTTCAGCTCCATCATCTTGAACTGAGGCTCGGTCTCGGTGCGGGTCTGGGCTTCCGCCGTCCAGGACATCTTGAGGCCGCCGAAGAAAGGCGAGATGCCGGCGGCCTGGGCGGTGGTGACGTCCAGGAACGGGAATTGCGCCGTGGCCGAGGCCATCGGGTAGACAAACGCGTGCTGGCGGACGATGGACTGCTCGGCGATGAGTTCGATCAGCTCGTCGTAGAAGTCGGGCGGGACGGTGTAACCGCCAGCGACGCCGGAGGCCTCGGCCATGGCGGTCTTTTTGCGGACGCCGAGCCGGTTGGGGGTGGACTTGAAAAGGACGACGCCGTTGCCGCCGGCGTTGATCTTGACGCCGGGGTAATCCTTTTCGATGTTGGAGAAAGCCTTCTGGCCGGCTCGGATAAGGAGCGAGCCGAAAGACTTCTTCACGTCGCCGTCGCCACCTTCGCCGAAGATGATCGGGACGCTGTTCTTGCAGCTCTTGGCGGCAGCCAGGGCGAACTTCTTGAGTCCGTCTTCAATCTTCTTGTCGAGGAGGTCCATGCGCTTGGCGATCTGGGCGTCGATGACGCTTTCCAGGGGATCGCCTTCGACGGCCTTGGCGCTGGCGTCTTTAATGAGCTTGTTGGCTTCTTCTTCGGGAAGGTCGAGCTTGGCCCCGGCCTGCTGGCCGTTGTACTCTTTGGTGAGCTGAACGATCATAGAGTGTCCTTTGTGTAAGCTGCCGCTTCGGAACGTGGCGAATTAGTCAAACTCTAATCTAACCACGTTCGTTAGCGGCATATTGCTGAGTTTGTGGCCGATGCGTTTCTCAATCTCCTTCATGGTTGTAAACGGTACCACATCTTTGATCCGATTTGTAGACTTAAATAGCTCAGGGTCCCAGCCGAGAGCGTCGATGATTTGAGGCGTGATGGTCTTGGGAACCATTTGGACAACGGTCTCAGGATTGACGGGGATGGTACCGACCGCGTACTCGATCAAAATCCACTTGTCGATGACTTTCAGGTCCGTGGTCCAGCCGTTGGCGGCTGCCTCTTGCTGATCGGGATAGTGCCATTCGACCGGGAGCCAGCCAATGGACTTGGCGTTCAGCAAGCCAGCCTGGACCATGAGAAAGACGTTGGTGGGCGCCCAGACTCCCTGGAAGCCTTCGGGTTCGGTCGGATAGATGGTTTTGGCCTGAATGCCGACAGTCTTGCCCTGGGTGGCTCGCTTGCGCCAGGCACAATTGCCGATGGGCGGCTCGGTGTAACAATGGTTCAGCGTGACGATGGGATTGAGGGCGAATTCGGAATCGTCCATGCCGCCGGCGATCATGACTTCGCCGTACCTGTCGGGCGTCTCGGTGCTGATCCAGGACACGTCGTATTGCTGCTCATTGTCCGGGGCCGAGACGTTGACCGGGGCCTTGTGGAAGACGGTCTTGCGATATTCGCGGTCCTTGGCCGTGAGCTTCTTGAGGATGTCGTCAAGCATCTTGGCCTGGCGCGTCGTCATGGGGAAACCGAACGGGCCTTCGGTGATGGTCTTGTTCATCGGTCGTCTCCGTTTCCGTCGATGGTGCCCCGTTTCAGGCGGCTTTGCAGCTTTTCAATGTTCATCCGGGCGGCGTCCTCAAGCGTGTAGCCGAGTTCGTTGGCGAGAGCGACGGTGTACCAAAGTACGTCGCCGATCTCGTGTAACAGGGGCTGAATGTTTTCCGGTGTGAGGATTTGCCCCGACCGGATGATTTTCTTCAGCTTGTTGGCGATTTCGCCGGCCTCGCCAACCAATCCCAGGGTCGGGTAAATGACATTTTGGCCGCGCATGGGGTAGACGGCGGTGGCCAGGGCGTCGCGTTCGTAATCGGAGAAGTGCATTGACTTCACTCCTGGTGCAAATTTGGTTATGCTTCGCCGCCGAGGTCCTGATAGAGGGCTTCGATCTCACTGTTTGGGTTGTTTTCCTCGCCCGATAGCTGGGATTGGTGCCTCCGACCGTGGCGGGTAGTCGGTTTGTGCCCATTGCAATGGCATCCAGGGCTGGTCGCCCCATGACACGGGTTCGAGCCCGAGCGAGTTTCGGTATTCGTTGATGGTGATGATTCCATATTTCAGCTCCATTTGGGTGGTTTGGACGCCGACGCTTGGGTCGATGGGCGTTGGATCGTCCGATGCGAAAAAGATGCTTCGGGTCGGGTCAAAAAGCGGGACCAGCTCGGAGTTGAGCTTCTCGTCGCGGCGCTCAAGGCGTGGGCCGATGGCGAGCTGCATGTGCTGGTTCTGGGCGGCCTGAAGGTTGGCCAGGTTAGTGTCGGTGCTCAAAAAGCTGAGCGGCACGTGGAAGGCGTTGGCGATGTCCTCCTTGGTCATGGTGGCGTCGGCGAGAAGGGCGATGTCTCCCAGCGATTGGGTGAGGAGCTGGACTTTCATGGCAGATTCGGCGACGACGACGCGACCGGCTCCGCTCCTCCTGAACTTCGCATTCCATTGCGATTCGAGCCGGTCGCGTTCTTCTTCGCCGATCACTTCATCGGGGGAGACAATGGCGTCGGGAATCGCCCGGTTGGAGATTTTGGCATCCTTGAAGGCCGTGTACTGGTTGATGAGCTGGGCCTGCTCGTAGATCACCCGAAGCGGGCTTAGGCCCCCCAGGTAGGGGTCTTTTGGGTCGGGATAGCGGAAGCAGATTATTTCCCAGGGCTGGAAGATCTGCGATAGCCGGCCGGACTTGTATTCGTAGTAATCGACGATGTTGGTCGAGCCGGGATGCCGCTTCGGCTTGATGTTCTGGGACGGCAGAATCCAAATCTCTTGCGGAGTGTCTTCGCCGTTGAAGTCGAGATACCAGAAAGCGCAGCCGTGGCTTTCCTGGTACATTGTGGTCAGTTCCCAGAGGTCGAACGAGTTCATGTACGGATTGACTTTGTTGACGAGGTCCAGCAGCGGATGCGCGCCGACCGCCTGGATGGAGCGAGCGGTCTTGATGTTTGCATGCCTTGCCATCTTCTTGCGGAGCTGCTCCTGGCGCTTCGGCGAAAGAGTGCTTTGGCCGGCAAGGAGATTGGACGTATCGGTGCTGTAAAGCGAGGGCGGGTACGATGCACATACCTGGGAGTTGATGGATGCACAGGTCCAGGCGATGCCTCGAAGCTCCTGGATGAGTTCATTGGGCGTCGGAGTCCTGGTCTGCTTGTAGGAATCGACGAAGCCGGAGCCGGTCCACTGGTGGCCCGTCAGCGATGGCGGCGCGGTCTTCTTCTTGAACAGGTTCTTGATGAAGTTGAACATTAGTTGACCGGTGTCCAAAGGTTGGGATCGGTGATGTCGAGTGGCTTGCGGACGTTGAAGACGGCCTTCTTGGTGTCCTCGATGGCTTCCTGGGCCTCTTGCGGGTCGTCCTCAATGGGGCCTTCGGTTGTCATGGTCTTGCGGAGCTTGCCGATAAACCGTGAATCGAGCCTGGAAATCAAATAGCGGAGAGCGCCCAACGCGTGGTTGTTCTCGTCGATCGGGTTTTCGCCAATTACGGCACGTTCGCTGGCGTTGGGATAACGGTAAAGCTTCGCCTCGGCGCATAGTTGCTGGCAGCGGAGGAAGTTGACCTTGAGCCGGCCAGAGCGGAGCCGGGCGGTGATAGCGGCAATGCCGAGACGAATGTCGTTGTGGCCCTTGCGTATCGTGTGCCCGGCTGCTCTGAACTCTTCGATCTCCGTTCTTCCGGCGGGATCGGCGTACCACATCATGCCTTTGGGGAGTGCCTTGGCATGTTCGTGGAGGGGCGTTTCTCGAAGATACCTTTCTTCTTGAATCCAAAGGCAATCGTCGTGATCCAGCACGCCCCATATCGCGGCGAACGGGTTTCTCCATCCCCAATCGATGCCGCCAACCAACTTGCCGAGCTGGGGCGGGGTCCAGAATTCGGTGTAGGCCTGGGAGAAGTCGGGGTAGACTAAACCTTCGAGGGCTGTGAAGAGGCAGTCGTATTCTTGCTGAATCCAGGCGTCGCCAAGCGCTCGTCGTTCATCGGCAATGAATTCGGGAGTGATTCGGGGGCATTCCTTCCAGGTGACGCGCACTTTTTTCCAGGGTCCGGTGCCTTCCCATTCGTCGAAGAACCAGCCTCGCTGGCCGAACGGAGTGGACAGGGCGATGAGACGGCCCTGGCTGACAGCCAGCATTGGTCGCACGGAGCGGTACAGATCGTCCGGTACACGCGACGCTTCGTCGATAACCAGCAGATTCGGAGAGTAGCAGCGGACTGTTTCCTCTCGTCCGGGCAGACACAAGATTCGTGATCCATTGCCCAGCTCCATTTTTAGCTGGGTCTCGTAAGTGGCTTTTACGGGACGGCCAATGGCGTTGTAGGCGTCAAGGACTTTGCGGAAGATCTCAGCCGACTGGCGTTGGCCTGGGCTAAGCAATAGAATCAGACTGCCAGGGGTGAAGATCGCTTCATGGAGGGCAAGAGCTGAGGTTATCGTGCTCTTGCCGGCCTGGCGGCAGCAGTTGAGCAGAACGTATTTGTCTTTGGAAAGCAGTACGTCTCTTTGCCAGGGGTCTACTGTGAGACCTCTGGCTTTGAGTATGAGAGACGGGTCCAAACCCATAGCCATGTAATTCATAGCCGAGATTGTACCATGGCGTTTGGGGGTAGTTGTAGGTCACTTTGATGACACTCAATGGTTATTTCGGACCCGGCGAGCAGCACGCCGCGCCGAGCTCTATGGATGAGACACGGAAACAACAAATGCAACTTGGGACATAACCCAAAGGCAAAGGAGTCTTGAATGTCGGAACGAACCCTTGCCCAAGTGCCAGTGGGGTTTCAACCGTTACCTGAGGTCGCGCATGCGATGGGCAGTTGTACAATGCCACTAGTCGTTTGCGTTGACGGCGATTACAAGCACATTGGCACTGGCTTTGCAATTTCGCCTAATGGCCTCTTACTCACAGCGGCACATGTTATTAAGGCGGCTCAACGGCTCGCGGGCCGCGAAAATTGGGAACTGTACGCCCTATATCGATCGAACGAACCCCATCCTGACAATCCCGCGACGTGCGTTGGCGGCCTAATTAATGTCCTTTATTTTTCGACAACCGATGCGACTGATATTGCAGTGTGTTGCTTGAACATGCCAACTAGGGTAGCAACAGGGGAGAGATTAACGACACCAAGCGTCCCATTAATGTTGGCCCCACCCAAAACTGGTGACAAGGTGATAGCAGTAGGCTATTACGAGGCTTCAATAAGCGTGCGCGCCTATGGCGATGCGGCGGGAGAATCGTTCCTTGATTATGATCACCGTTCAACTTGTACGTCAGGTGAAGTGACGGAGGTCTACCCAATTAGGAGAGATGATGGCTTACTGAAGTGGCCGTGCTTTGAAACTAGCGCCGAGACGCGGCCGGGGCTGAGTGGCGGGCCTGTCTTTCATCAGTCTGGGGCGGTTTGTGGAGTTCTTTGCAGTCAGACCCCAAGCCCAATCGACGCAGGCAAATACAGCTTTTATGCTTCGATGGTTTGGCCTAGCCTTCTTTTGCCCGTTAGGTTAATTAACGGGGACGGTCATGAGGAGGAATTCCGATTGCGTGATTTGGGAAGAACTGGCTTGCTGAAGGTCATTGGTGATCTCGATGGCCTTACGATAGAAGCTCCGCCAGGCGGGCCAATCAAAATTACCCTAGCTGTACCAAAGAAAGGTTCTTCGTGAATTCGTGGGGAAAGCGTTAGTTGTAGATCGCTTTACCTCCCATCGCCAGGCGAGCGATGATGTTTCTTCGTTGCTGTTGTGGGAATTGTGCCAGGGTTGACAACAATTGGCGGTACTCGGCTTCCGTCATGTCGCCTTTGGCACTGTTACAGCGTTTGCAGCAAACGATGATGTTGGCCAGGGCGTGGGGACCGCCACGGGAGGTAGGCTGGGCGTGGTCGGCGGAGAAGGTTTTGAATGTGATGGTGTCGCCGCAGTAGGGACAGGGTTTGTCTATGGTTGGCTCGATCAAGGACCTCAAACTGCCTAAGTGGTAGTTGAGTGTTTGACTTTCTTCCGCTGCTCGCTCCTTTTGGTGTCTAAAGATGTTTCGGGTTCGGTTCATGAAAATGGGCTTGGTTTTCATGTGATGTCTCTTGTTAGAACGCAAAATGGAAAATGGAAAATGGAAAATGCCGTAAGGTGTTGAATTTCAGTAGCTTTGGAGCATTTTCCATTTTCCATTCTCCGTTACTTGGTCCAGTAGGGCCTGATTTCGCCATCCTCCCATGGCATGTGTAGGGTGAAGTTAAATGTGTCTATTGCCATTCCCTGCGTACTGGTGCCGATGCCTGCCGCTGAGAGCGCGGCTTTGGTTGGTTTGGTGTAGAGCTTGCCCGGCGTTGGCGACGTATTGAAGAGCAATTCAATCATGTCGATGGCTTGTTGCAGCTTGGTTTGTTTTTGTTCGGACTCTTGCTTTTCCTCTTCGGTTTTGGTGGCAAGCAATTGGTCGGCGGTGTAGTTGACGGAGCCGGTCCACCCAACCTTGCAGACGTCGCCAACCGGTTCGAGAGCGAACCGTAGTGACTTTGGTTTCTTGGCGAGGTTGGTCTTGCTGACGGCCAGGACTCGCTCCTTGTCGTTGTCGGGGTTCTCCGCGACGAGCAGGCCCGTGCGGGCATGGCCAATCATGGCGATGCTGCTGTTGCCTCGATAGATGGCCTTGGTGCCGTTGCTCTTGTTCAGGTGTCTCATGGCGATGACGGCGCAGCCATGCTTGGCGGCCATCTTGGATATCCTGTGCAGCACCTTGCGTATTTCGCTGTCCTTGTTGGGGTCAGCCTTGGATATGAAAGCCATGATGGGATCGATAATAAGCAGCTTGGCTTTCGTGGCCTTGATCTTGCTGGAGATGGCCGGGATGTCGTCGGGCAGCATGTAGGGGCGAGGTTTGCCATTTTCGACAATTTCATCCATGTTATGGATGCGCGTCAGGTTGGCTCCAGCTGCTTCAAGGCGGGGCTTGATGGTGTCGGCAGGATCGTCCTCGGCGCTCATAATCAGCACGTCGCCGGCGGCTCCTTGCTTGCAGTCGGGCATGATGCCGCCCAGGGATACCCGCGTGGCGATGTCCAGCAATAAGGTGGATTTGCCGAGGCCGGGATCGCCGTCGAGCATGGCCAGCTTGCCCAGCGGTATCCAGCCCGGCCAGAGCCATTCGACGGGCTTCGATTGGATGGTGTCGAAGGATGAATCGATGGCTTCTTTGGGGGAAAGGCCGAAACCGTCTTCCTTGAGCCATTGGGCCATCATGATCTGGTCATTTTTTTTTAGGCCCATGTCTCGCCGGGGTTGCTTTTGCGCGTCCTGGAGCTTGTGCCGTAATTCCTTCTCCGTCCAGGGGGGCTGGCACTTGACGTTGAAATGGTTCCAGGCCAGGGCGAAGGCAGTGTCCTCATCCTGGGTTGGGTCGAAATCCCAGATTCGGCAGCAAACCTTGAAGGTCTGGTTGTGCCCGCCCTGGTGGGCGATGGCCGGATCGCATTTCGCCAGGTAGGCCTTGATGCGGTCGAGGCTGGATGTCGGGGTGGGCGTGGGCACGGGTTGGCTCACCTGGCCGTCTTCGGGCTTAAGCAATCCGAGCTTTGTCTCTTCGGTCATGCGGGCTAGGAGCCAGGCCGGGACGGGAGCTGGCTTGATGTCGGCTGGCGAGAGGCCGGAACACCATTTGTAGGTGCCGCCGGTCGCGTGGATCGACGGCGGGGCGACGGTCTGGGTGCCTTTCCCCAATATGCGGATGGCTTCCTTGCCGCCGACCTTGAAGCTCTTGGTGGCGATGCCCTCGGCTGGCCATTGGAACAGGAGCCTGCGGCCGCCGCCGGGGGTGGTGAATTCCAGGGTATCTGGGATCGACTGGCCGCTGGCCCATTCCATCAGGAGTTCGGACCCTGCCAGGCCATCGATGTCGAGACCGACTGGTAATCGGCGCGCAAAAGGGACCCACATCGGCGCGCAAAATGGGCCCACCTAGGGTAGGGAAAGGGTGAGTTTCCGGGGG
>Ga0182024_10014286_pt1 | contig 15366 bp, 15 predicted proteins | sample P32metaG_FD_120480 | JGI IMG/M metagenome (GOLD analysis project Ga0182024, IMG submission 120480) | Permafrost microbial communities from Stordalen Mire, Sweden - P3-2 metaG (Illumina Assembly) | ecosystem: Environmental > Terrestrial > Soil > Wetlands > Permafrost | place: Sweden: Stordalen... | reverse complement strand
TTTCGCGCAATTGCTCTTGCGACGGCAGTGTGTCCTGCCGTGGCAGGCGAACATTCTGAGCCTTGTCGTAATTTTTGTCCTTCAGCATGCGGACGATCCAGCCCCAACCAAAGCTCTACCAAATACTCGCCTGTAGAGCTTTTTTACCCAGCAGCCGTTGGAATTCAACCTGCTATAACTAGTCTTCAGTAGGGAGATTTTGCCCTATCTGTAATGCGATTTGAGAGGCAGTTCTATGTCATGAAAACTTCATTTCTATGCCCCCACTGACTTCCACAAACGCAACACCTGTCTGGCTTCTTCGTCAAGAAGAAGACCTTGTGGGCAAGGTGGAAAAACCTGGGCACAGCGCCGATAATCTTTCTGAGAAAGACAAAAACGGCAATTTGATGGTGTGTGTCGGCCAGATAAATTTTTACCAACAAGAGGATCAAGGGGCGCAGTTAAAGTCTGGTCTGCTTCGTTTATTTGTCAGTGAGAGGCACAAAAGCTTTGCTATTAAGGATGGCACCTGTTTCAAGGTTACTTGGACATTGGGCGCTGCACCACTAAATGTGGTATCGCTCTTACGCGGGAAAAAAGCTAAACTCTGCCAGTCTTTCATCGTCGAGGAAGAGTCGTTAAGGCAAGAAAGCTACTTCCTGTACGATCGCCATCCGCGATTGCAGGAAGCGAAGTTGGTTTCCGCCTTCGCCGCCAATGGTATTACATATAGTGCACTACGCAGCCAAGATTCGTGCTATCAGCACCTAATCGATGCAGCGCAAGACTGGATGCTTCTCTGGCGAATACCTTATCATGATGCTGATTTACTTCTCATGATAAAAGATATTGATTGGCAGCAGGCAGCCGTGGAGAAAAGTTTTCTTGTCCGTTTCTGGGCATAACCAGAAGATGATGCCAGTGCTGAAACAATTGCTTCTCGGTCTAATTATAAGCGGCTCAATAACGGTACCTGCCGTGGCCGCAGATTCTCTGCGACAAGGAGTTGAACTCTACAATAAGCGTGATTACAAGTCGGCACTGCCATATTTTGCTAAAGCAACCGAAAACGACAGCAGCCGAGTAACAGCTTTCTACTATGAGGCGTTGTGCCACACGCAGCTGGGCAACAAAGAGAAAGCACTGTATTTCTATAATGCCGTGGTCAAGCTTTTTCCCAACTCCGATGAAGCCCGCCTGGCCAACACCTATATCAACCGCCTGAAACCAGCTAATTCTGCTTTTTCATCCAATGCCTCGGTAGACCACGCTCCTGTTGTTGCCACATTCTCACAAACGCAAGAAACTGGTGCGCCTCAATTTTCCGCCTTTTCTGCCAACGCCAGCGATCAGGAGTTGCGGCTCTTACCTGACGAAACCAGCGTTCCCTTTACCAGGGCGCTAGACGGGCATCTCTATGTAAATGCAGAGGTGAACGGTCGCACCATGAAGGTGTGCTTTGACACTGGAGCCTCCACATGCCTTTTTGAAAAAAAGCAGTTACAGGCAGCCGGTGTAAATGTGATTCTGGGACCGGAAAAAATTGCCATCGGCGGAGTTGGTTCGAATAGCATTTCTGCCTCACCGATGATGGTTAATCTGAAACTGGGAAGAATCGAAAGGCGCATGCCAATCATGGTGCAGGACGCATTCTCAGGCCCGCAACTGCTTGGCCAGACCTTTTATAACGGCTATCGCTATGAAATAGACAACCAAAATGGGCTTATGCGCTTCGTCAAAAAGACCTCCGCCAAGGCCGCTGTGCCCTACGATGCCATTGAAGTTCCGTTTGTCGTGGAAGGAAACAATCTGGTTGTAAATGCGCAGATAAACGGATCTACATGCCCCATGTATTTCGACACAGGCGCCTCCGGTGTGGTATTCGACTATATGACCTTTGCCCAACTGGGAATTCCTATCCCCTCCAATGTTCGCTTTGGAACCAGCGGTGGTATCGGGGGCAGTGCGCACGGTTTTATGATGGAAGTGGAGTCAATCAAGCTCGGTTCTTTGACAAAGAACAATGTGCCGATCACTGTCTTGCAATCCGGCGGACCACCCAGACCGCTGTTAGGACAGACGTTTTACAGTGACCGAAAATACGTGATCGATAACGACAAACACGTGATCAAGTTCTTTCGCTAGATCTTTTGCAGCGGATTCTGAGATTCGCAGAAGTTGATTCTGAATTACTGGGCGTTGCTCTGCCCGGCAGTCTGCCCGCCAGTCACAGTGGCATTAGGATTCTGGGGACTGGCTGCGGACTGCTGCTGTTGTTGCTGATTGGCTTGCTGCTGGTTAGTTACTGTCGCGGTCTGTGTTCCGTTGGGAGTAGTGCTGTTGCTTGTATTTTGCTCGTTGCCACCGTTTGCCCCAGACATGCTCCATTCATTTCCTGTCCACTCGTCTCCGCCCCAGGCATCTGGCATATTGCTGCCGTGACCGGTGGTTATACCCTGATCGCGGACACCAGTAATGCCAGTGTTTATGCGATGTTCAACAGTGAAAGAGTCAAACGGCGGCGGACCCATGTATCCTTCGTCTCCATAAATATTCTCGGCACTACCGGCTGCCTCGTGAACGAAGCTGTCCATTGAGGTAGGTGGCAGTCCATTCCTTATCGGGAAGGTTTGCGCCAGGGCAGGCGCAGCTGTCGCCAGAGAAAGAGCTATGGTAAGCAATACTTTTTGGGAAATCATAATGTACCTGGCTGGCTTTTAGAAATGGATTAGAGGGGTAGTCTTGTGCTGATTAACTGCCTAACTTCTCAATACCCATAGGTATGTGAAAACAACGCGCGGCAACCGGAATGCAAACAAAGATAGTAAATGGCCCCTATATTGAGGCAAAACCGGCTAAATGTCAAGCAGAAATTTCGCCTGGGAGCCCGCTTTCACAGCTGTGAAACAAACTATGGCGGGGTTAATCAGCTCGGTGGTATCCTCCTGCGCCAGCTTACAACTACAATATGACTGATGAACATCGTTGTATTGAACACCGGCTCTAGCAGCTTGAAACTGTCACTCTTCCAAAAAGCAGAGCTGTCGTTGCCTTACGATGCGCTCTGGCAAACTGATGAGAGCATCGATTGGGGTTGCGACAGTGATGAACAGATAGAGCAAGACATTCTTTGTGCTCTTTCCCCTTTGTGGCAAGACAAGTACCTCAACTGCGCCGATGACGTCGCTCTGGTCGGTCATCGGGTTGTGCATGGCGGCAGCCGCTTCAGCCAGCCGGTCATAATCGACGACTCTGTGGAAAGAAACATCCATGAATTGGAAGAGTTCGCCCCCTTGCACAATCCCATAAACCTGCGGGCCATCCAAAGCGCCCGCCGAATCTTCCCAAAAGCCACACATGTAGCTGTCTTTGACACAGCCTTCCATAAGACTCTTTCTGCTGCAGCTTATCTCTATCCTCTTCCATACTCATGGTTTGAGAAATTTCAGATTCGCAAATATGGATTTCACGGCATCAGTCATCAATACTGCAGCCACAGAGCACAGCAAATGTTGGGAGCCAGTTGCCGGCGCATCGTCACCTGTCATTTAGGGGGAGGCTGCTCGCTGGCAGCTGTTTTAGACGGAGTGTCGGTGGAGACGACTATGGGATTCACTCCTCTTTCTGGGCTGATGATGCGCACACGCAGCGGGTCAGTAGACCCCGGCATTCTCTTTTACATGCTCGCGCAACAAAACATGTCGGCAGCTCAGCTCGATGAAATATTGAACAAAGAGTCAGGATTGAAAGGCGTTTATCAAAAGAGCGGCGATATGAAATTGATTGTCGAAGCCATGCACGCGGGCGACAGCCAGGCGCAACTGAGCTTCGACATGTTCATTCACTCAGCCTCAGCCGGGGTAGCCGCTATGACAGCTTCCCTGGGCGGATTGGATGCCCTTGTCTTTACCGGTGGCATCGGTGAGCATGCCGCAGCGGTACGCTCAGCCATTTGCGAAAAACTGCATTACCTTGGTGTAAAACTCAATCTTTTCCTCAACGAGACAAATCCAATCGACGTGCCCATAAGTGTGGATGATTCGCCAGTGACCACGCTGGTGCTCAGAGCCAGGGAAGATTGGCAAATTGCGAAAGAATCAATCCAACTGATCAAAACTGATGCGCTGAGCGCCTGAGAAAGATTGTCTGGAAATGCCACTGCTGCGTCACAGCGATGCCACACAAGCGCCACGGGCAATGAATTATTGTCCTCACGCACCTGGTAAGAGAAAACATCAGCATGAATACGACCTCCTCAGCAACTACTATTTTGACCATCGCTGCTTATCTGCATTACGAATTGATTGGCGCTGATGAAGTAGTGAGCAGCTTCGACGGCAACAAAGTAGGAGTGGACGCCCAGGGCAAAATCAATAAAGTGGAATACTCAGATGGGTCGATCGTTTGTCGCCATGAAAGTTACGTTCTTGTTCAGTCGGCTGCTAACGGCTTCTGGTTTGGCGACAAGCTTGGACATTGGTTCGCCATTGACTAAATCTAGTGCTGGATCTGGAGCGGCCTGCCTTAGCACCTACCTATGCTGGGTTATCGTTTTCGATAACTACCAACAATAATCGCAATCTTCTAAAACACAATAGCCACACAAGTTTCGAAACGAAATGGCATTTTGTTTTTAATCTAAAAAGTTATCGATTTCGATAACTCAGCGTAGGGTCTTTCAGTGATCACCACACCCTGTTTTAGAGAAACAAGTCTTTGCGCAATTTGCGTGGATTGGGCCACTCCATCTCGTCCAGGGCAGTGTCAAAATCAACCCGGCTTCGACTGCAGTAATTGAGGGCAATAATGCATTGCTCCAGCTTCATCAATCCTTCCCTGATCATGGGCAAACAAATAATGGCGGCGTCAAGAGTTTTGCGATCGAGCTTTTTAGCCGACTCCAGAATTTGAAAGAGGTCGCCGCCGTGTTTTCGCCTTACTCCAATGGCTACGTTCAAATCGTTCTCTGTGATGATGCCCGCTTTTTGCAATAAATCGAAGGCCGGTTTCAACTCACCAGCACTTCTTGCCTGCGGTGCCTTTTGCTGACCGGCTTTTGCCGGCAATTTCACGGCATCAAAATCAGGTAGATACTCACCAATGGCCTGGCCTTTGGAATGAAATCCAAAGAGGGCTCGTGGTGCCATTTCTACGGAGATAAGCCCTTCTTCAACCAACTCTTGAATTTTGAGAGCGGCATCAAGAGTGGTTTCTGATATCAAGGTGGAATTGATTAAGAGGGCACCTAATTGAATTTTCGCCCGTTTGGAGACAAGCCCGTAGTCGGTTTTCAGCTTAGCGGGAGCGCCTTGACCGCCGCCGGAATCTAAAGGTGCCGGTCCAAATGGAGTCGGCACAAGTTGCGCAGGCGCCGAACTGGGTGCAGCCGGCGCCGGTGCCGGTGCCGGAAAAGGAGCCGGTGCCCCGGCTGCTGGTGCTATTGGATAAGGCGCCCCTGGCATCGGCGGTGGTGCCTGATAAGGCCATCCACCAGGCGGCGGATAGGGATAAGGATATCCGTACTGCGGAGGCGGTTGGTTTGGATCGACTGGATAAGGAGGCGGCATCATGTTCGGATCCATCGGATATGGCATGCCAGGATACGGATACGGAGGCGGATAGGGATAAGGATTAGGGGGGGCGGCTGGCACAGGTGGCATCGGCGCTGGCTCCGGTGGCGAAAGAGGAGCCGGCGGGGGCAGTGGGGCAAGCGTTTCTGGAATCTTAGCCACGGGCTCGTTTGAGACGCTCATACAGATGACGTCATACATTATCGGCAAGTCACTCTGGCCGTAAGGGTTGGACCAATGCATTTTCGACTGGCCACTGTACGTCTCGTATAGAGTCCAGACGGGCAGATCGCCTGTTGTGTCCCATTGCACTGACAGTGTCCACATCTGCAAGGTTTTGAAGCCCTGCCAGGGTAGCTCGATAAGCGTGCCCCGACGCCCTTTAGCCTCGTGGAGCTGGCTCTCTATAATCATCAAATTGGGCAGCTTGGGCTCGATGTCCAGGCGCAGCCTGTTTGTATTTCGTTGCTCCGGCTTCGGTTTGTACATACTTCTTCCCTTCCTCCAAGATTGTTTATTCCCGGAGAATTTGGACTCAGCACATAATTAGAATAGTGTATTGAGATATGCTTTTGCACGCATGATCCAATTTGCCCGGTTTAGGCCCCGCAAAGAACCTTTGCCAGAGGGAGGAGCTTTAATGGCCAATCCTTATCAAATTCGCCCAGGCAAGCAAAGCGCAGATGCGGGGGTGATCAATTCTGTTTCCGCGCAGCAAGCCGGTTGGCAATTTCTCAATATGGAAGCACGGCGTCTGCAAAAAGGCTGTCAATGGAGCCACGACACGCAAGACCATGAGTTTGTCATGGTCGTTCTCGGTGGCCGGTGCGCGGTGCAGTCAAATCGCGGTTGCTGGGATGAGGTAGGCTTCAGAGCCAATGTTTTTGCCGGCATGCCCTATGCACTGTATTTGCCACCAGATTCGCAATTGAAGATGCAAGCGTTGAGCGATCAATGCGAGATTGCCTGCGCCTGGGTAAAGTCGGCTCAGATGCACCCGGCACGTCTGATCAGACCGGAAGATTCAGTAATAGAGATTCGCGGCGGCGGCAATGCCACCAGACAGATAAACAGCATCATCGCCCCTGGTTTCGACTGCCATAAACTAGTCGTGGTCGAAGTCTACACGCCGGGAGGCAATTGGAGCAGCTATCCGCCGCACAAACACGACCAACACATCGAATCGCAGGGTGTGTTGAAAGAGGCGGATCTGGAGGAGATTTATTTCTATAAATTTGAGCGCCAGGAAGGCTTCGCTTTCCAGCGCATCTACACTGACTGCCGCTCCATTGACTGTGCCGTGGTCGCCCAAGACAACGATATTGTTTTGATCCCGCAAGGGTACCATCCTGTCTGCGCAGCCTACGGGTACAACTGCTATTACCTCAATTTCCTTGCCGGTTCGGCCCAATCGTTAGCGGCAACGGATGATCCTGAGTTGGCCTGGACGAAATCGACATGGAAAACGAAAGACCCGCGTGTGCCCCTGGTTTCACATGTAATGGAAGAGGCGGTGCCCAGATGAGGCAAGCACAGTACGATCTGGTAAGCATGGGTCGAAGCTCGATTGATCTCTATTCAAACGACAGCGGAGCGCCATTTGCCGAAATCTCAAATTTCGCTGCTTTTGTTGGCGGCTGCCCGACAAATATCGCGGTCGGTGCTTGCCGGCTGGGGCTGCGCACACTTTTGCTCACTGCCACGGGCGATGATCCTGTCTCCGACTTTGTGCTCAAGTTTCTGCGCGCCGAAAAAGTAGAGACTGCCTACATCCCTTGCAAACCGGGCTTCCGCACAAGCGCAGTCATTCTGGGCATCGAACCGCCAGACAAATACCCGCTGGTTTTTTATCGCGAGAACTGCGCCGATCTGCAAATCAACATTGACGACGTCACCGCCACACCGATTGAGCAGGCGAAAATTTTGCTTGTTTCAGGCACTGGTTTTAGCCGCGAGCCCAGCCGCTCAGCCACTATCTTTGCCATAGAACAAGCGCACAGGCAGGGCGTTAAGGTCATCCTCGATCTCGACTTTCGCGCCGATCAATGGCTCACCAACAGTGGTGACGTTCGCCACTATGGTGTCACGATCCGATCCTTGCTGCCCCGCATCGATATCGTGTTGGGCACACAAGAAGAAGTGAAGGCAGCCACCTTGACCGATAAGAGTCAAGTGAAGGTCGCGCACTCACAGGTCTCGTCGCCTGAGGTAGAGGGCAACGAGAGGGAAGCGATCGCCTCCATCTTGTCGTGCGGCCCGCAGCAACTGATTGTCAAACGCGGCGCAGACGGTGCCAGCGTGCATTTTCCCAACGGCGAATCGGTCACATCTAAGCCGTTCAAAGTGGAGGTCGTGAATGTGCTTGGCGCCGGCGATGCCTTTGCCGCAGGACTGATTTATGGAATCGTGAAGGGATGGTCATGGGAAAAGTGCCTGCGCATGGGAAATGCCATCGGAGCGATCGTTGTCACACGACAGGGTTGCGCCAACTTCATGCCCTTCGAAAGTGAAGCGCTGGAGTTTGTTGCCGCCAACGGTGGCTTTGCCAAGGAAGGTGTGGCCGGGCCATGCTAGAACTGCCTCCAGATTGGTGCCAACAGTTGACTGAGGTGAGAGTGACTCAGCCAGCCAAGATTTTCGAATTGGCGCAAACGCGACGAAAGCGACGCTGCCTAACCGATGACGGCATGCTCACCATAGTGGCAGCCGATCACCCGGCCCGCCGCATCACTGCTGCGGCAGACGACCCATTTGCCATGGCTTGCCGAAAGGATTATCTTTATCGAATAGCCTCTTGTCTAGCCGCTGACGCACTGGATGGCGTCATGGCCACGATGGACATCTTGGAGGAGCTGCTTCTACTTTCCTATATCTGCACTAAGAATGGTGGCGCCCCCTTTCTTGACGATAAAATTTTGCTTGCCAGTTTGAATCGGGGCGGCTTGAACAAGTGCAGCTGGGAATTGGATGATCCGGTCACGTCTATACCGGCATCCAGTTGCAAAAATTGGAATCTGGATGGGGCGAAGATGCTTTTGCGCATTGAAGACGATGATCCCGACAGCCTGAAAACCCTAATTTACTGTCGAGATGCGATCAATGAACTGCTCGAATATGATCTACCTATGTTTCTTGAGCCACTGCCCGTGGTGCGCAGCGATTCCGGCATCAAAGTGATGAAAGACTGGCGCTCACTGGCAGCGATTGTGGGTGTGGCATCGGCTCTTGGATCCAGCAGTAGCCGATTGTGGCTTAAACTACCGTTCTGTGAAAATTTCGAGCTCGTCGCCGGCGCCACCACGTTGCCAATTCTCGTACTCGGTGGCGAAACTCAAGCGACAAGCCAATTCCTGGCTGAAATGACAAAGGCTCTGGCTGCCGCGGAAAACGTGCGCGGCGTCATGGTCGGGCGCAACGTTCTTTTCAGCGAAGACTCACCGGTATCGACAGCCAAAGCCATTCATGAAAGAGTTCATCGCAAGAGCGCCACTGACCGCAACAAAGTCCATACTTCCCAACCTAGAGGTCCGAAACAGTGAATACTCTGAGATTGACGGTTGCTCAAGCCACAATCAGGTTTCTCAAGCACCAATATTGCGAGCGTGATGGGGTGAGAGAGAAGTTTTTTGCCGGTTGTTTTGGCATTTTCGGGCACGGAAATCTAGCGGGAATAGGGCAGGCTCTGCAGGAGAATCCTAGTTTCAAGTATTATCAAAGTCGCAACGAGCAGGCCATGGTGCACACAGCCGTGGCCTATGCCCGAGCCAAAAATCGCTTGCAAGCTTTCGTGTGCACAAGCTCGATTGGACCCGGCGCCACCAACATGCTCACGGGTGCGGCTCTTGCCACTATTAACAGACTGCCTGTTCTTCTTTTGCCTGGAGATCTCTTCGCCACTCGCACGGTGTCACCGGTTCTGCAGCAACTGGAAAGTGAACATTCTCAAGACATCTCGGTTAACGACTGCTTTAAACCGGTATCTCGATATTGGGATCGCATCAATCGTCCGGAGCAACTGCTCACCAGCTTGCCGGAAGCAATGCGCGTGCTTACTAGCCCTGCCGAAACAGGAGCCGTCACCTTAGCCATGCCACAAGATGTGCAGGCTGAAGCTTACGATTTTCCGAGAAGTTTCTTTGCAGAGCGAGTCTGGTTGATACCTCGATTGCGAGCTGATCAGTCGAGTTTGCGAAAAGCCGCAGAGTGGATAAGCAACTGCAAAGAACCTCTTCTTATCTCCGGTGGCGGCACCATATACAGTGAAGCGACAGAAATGCTTTCCCGTTTTGCTGATGCCTCCGGCATAGCGGTGGCAGAAACACAAGCAGGCAAAGGGTCGCTGCACTGGGAGCATCCGCTCAGCCTCGGTGCCATTGGCGTCACTGGCACTCCCGGCGCCAATTTGATTGCCAAAGACGCTGATCTGGTCATCGGTGTAGGCACCAGATACAGTGACTTTACGACCATGTCTAAAACGGCCTTTCAAAATCCAAATGTGCGCTTTATAAACATCAATGTGGCCTCATTTGATTCATATAAACACAATGCTCTTGCCCTTACTGGTGATGCTAAAGTGACTCTGCAAGAGCTTCTTCCTCTCATGAAGAAACAGACATCACCACGCTACAAGGCCAACATCGTTGCCCATCATGGTGACTGGGACAAAGAAGTCTATGCTATCTACGAGCCGGAAAAAGGATCTTCCGATGCGCTCAGCCAGGGCGAGGTCATTGGTATAGTCAACAACGCCTCGGCGCCAAAAGATGTGGTGGTTTCAGCCGCCGGCAGTCTGCCTGGCGATCTGCATAAGCTCTGGCGGGCACGAGACCCGAAAAGCTACCACGTGGAGTATGGTTACTCCTGCATGGGTTACGAAATCGCCGGCGGGCTTGGGGTGAAGCTGGCCCAGCCCGATCGAGAAGTGTTCGTCATGGTTGGCGACGGTTCCTATCTGATGATGTCGCAAGAGATATTGACCGCCATTCAAGAGCGGATCAAACTGATTATCATTTTGATCGACAATCATGGATTCGCCAGCATCGGCAGCCTGTCACGCTCGCTTGGCTGCGAAGGTTTCGGCACCAGCTACCGCTATCGCGGCAAAGACGGTCAACTCTCAGGTGACCATCTGGCCATTGATTTTGTCGCCAATGCCACCAGCCTTGGTGCCCAGGTTATGTCGGCAAACACTCGAACCCAATTGCTGAACGCCCTGGACAAGGCCAAACAAGACAGCCGGCTGACACTGATAGTGGTGCCAACTGATACCACGGTAAAAGTGTCGGAATATGCACCGTGGTGGGACGTTCCAGTGGCCGAAGTCTCTACGATGAACGCCGTTCAAACTGCTCGCGAAATCTACGAAATTGCCAAACGGCAAGAACAGCCGTACTTCAAACCAGCAGACGACGAAGCAAAAGTGAAGGAGGCTGCTCAGCCATGAAAGTTGCCAATGCGCCTTGCTCGTGGGGAGTGTTGGAATTTGATCTGGAAGGGCAGTCTGCAGGATATGCCCAGGTTCTCGATGAAATCGCTCAATCGGGATATGCCGGCACCGAGCTTGGCGACTTTGGCTTTATGCCTACGGATCCAATTGTTTTGAGGCAGGAGCTGGGCAGACGAAATCTCTCTATGCTAGCCGCGTTTGTGCCAATAGATCTTAGCAATCCTGCCGCCCACGCCGACAGCGTCGAACAAGCCTTGCGAATGGCCACGCTACTTAGCCAGGTCAGTGACAATCCATTTATAGTTTTGTCAGACGAGAATGGCAAGAATGAGACAAGGAGAAAACTGGCTGGCAGAATAGAAAAGGTCAATCAATTGACCGATCAGCAGTGGAAAACTTTCACCACTCAAGCAGAGTTCATCGCCGCCGCAGTGTTCGATAAAACAGAAGTTAAGACAGTTTTTCACCATCATTGCGGCGGATTTGTCGAAACCCCGGAAGAGATTGAACGATTCCTGCAGGGCACGGACCCGCTTCTGCTTGGACTTTGCCTGGACACGGGACATTACACATTCGGCGGTGGCAACGCCAGCAAAGCCCTCGATAAATTCGCGGACCGGATCTGGCACGTTCATTTTAAAGATTGCCAGCCAGAAATTGCGCAGAAGTCTCGCACACAAGGATGGGATTACTTCGAATCTGTAAAAAACGGGGTGTTCTGCGAACTCGGCCAAGGAGAGGTTGATTTCGGCGCTCTTGTCGCACTTTTGAAGAAGCAGGATTACACTGGTTGGATTGTGGTGGAACAAGATGTTTTGCCAGGTATGGGCTCTCCTTTGGAAAGCGCCATCCGCAATCGCAAATACCTTCAGAAACTGGGATTGTGAGTGGAAGGCTCATTCAGTATTCGTCAATTTCGTTGGTTTTAAAAAGCGCACTCATGTGAGAGGGGAACAAGTTAATGGCAGGAACAAAACTATTTGTGGGTTTGATTGGCGCTGGACGAATCGGCAACGTCCACGCCCGCAACATTAAATTTCAAATTCCTCAAGCCCATCTTTTCGCTATCGCTGACAGTCATGAGCCGTCAGCCCGATTCCTCGCCGATGAGCTGGAAGTGGCTACCGTCTATAAGGATTATCGCGATCTGCTCGCCAACCCTAAATGCCAGGCCGTCCTCATTTGCACCCCCACCGATACACACGCCAAAATTATCGAGGAAGCGGCTAACGCTGGTAAACATATCTTTTGCGAAAAGCCCATTGACCATGAATTGAGCAAAATCGACAGAGCGCTGCGGGCAGTGGAGCGGGCTGATGTGAAACTGCAGATCGGCTTTAACCGCCGATTCGATCCGAACTTCCGCGCTGTCTACGATGCTATTCGAGCTGGAAAAATCGGTCAGCCACAGATGTTGCGTATCACCAGCCGAGATCCTTGCCCCCCTGCCGCGGAATACATTAAAGCCTCGGGTGGTCTGTTTCTGGACATGACCATCCACGATTTTGATATGGCCCGCTTTCTCATCGGCTCCGAAATAGAATCGGTCTACGCGCTGGGCGGAGTGCGGGTTGATCCAACCATTGAAGCAGCCGGAGACATCGATACTGCTCTCATTTCCCTGCAATTCACCGACGGCACTTTCGGCTCAATCGACAACAGCCGTAAGGCTGTCTATGGATACGACCAGCGGGTGGAGGTTTTCGGCTCCAAAGGGATGGTCTGCGCCGAAAACAACACCCCAACCCGGACAATTTTGTCCGACATTTCAGGTGTGCACTCGGCCAGCCCACACAACTTTTTCATGGAACGGTACGTAGAATCTTATTTACAGGAGTTCCACAACTTTGTCACAAGCATTAGCGATAATACTCCTACCCCGGTCCAAGGCAACGACGGTCGATCGCCAGTGGTGGCAGCCCTCGCAGCCAAGAAATCATTAAATGAGCGACGTCCCGTTCCTTTATCAGAAATAGAAGTCAAGGTTCCCGATTAAATGGGTATATGGAATAAGACTAGTTATGGGTCAGTGTCGGTGCCGCAAAACCAGCCCCGCAATCCCAGATACGTTAACAGGAAACCCGCCCACGGTTCTCTGGACGACCTGCTTTACCTTCATAAAGCCAGTGGTCCGGATGATTATGATCACATCGAGTCTCTTGCCCAAGACACCCTCGACTCCGCCACTTTTGTCGACCTGTTCAACAAGAATTTTGCCAGGTTGGACTCTACCCACCAGGGCATCACCAAAGAGCAACTGGGCAAACTGATTATGCGCCCGGATATTTTTGGTCAAGACGAGTATGTCATGCTCCTCTTGCTGGCTAAGTACTTTGACTGCATCGCCAATCTTGTTGATGGCGACAAAACAAGAATCACTCCTTTGCACAAAGAAGTCCTCACTCAATTTCTCGTTCACGGAAAATTAACTCTGGCTGAGTTGGCACGTTGGACCATGTTGTGCGTCGATCCCACCGATGGAGCAAGCGATCTGCCGCCACTGAGCGGCTAACGACAAACATATGAATGGAAGAGGACTAGTGGGCACTGCAAAGAAGGTCAGGCAGTCCGCCACTTGGGTGCAAACCGGGATGCTCATCTCGGCACTTTGCCTTGGACTGGGCATTGCTTATGGTTTGTGGTGGGAAACACCACAGTTCCTAGCCGCTAACGACCGGCAAACATTATGGGCACAGCTCGAGGCTTATGATGCGCAACTATCCAAGGAAGGTGGACGCTCTGCCTGGCCTAAGGTGTTGCCCTGGTGGACGAACAGACCGAGCACACAATCTGGTGCCCACCTCCACTCTCCAACGGTACGTACAGGTACAGGGAGTCCAGTATTTCCACCGGGCACTTCTATTCCAGATAATCCTTGACCGCAAAATGTATTGCTAAGTAAGGTCACCACCTATAGTGCCTCGTCTTAATTGATTATCCAGTAGTGACATGGTGGCATCAAAAGACAGAGTTTGGTTGGCAGACGAAGGTGATCATGAATATTGATGAATACATGTGCTCGGGGTCGATGGATCCCAAAATTGTGCTTCAGGCATTCAAGCGGTTGCTGCCAGTTTGGCAATCGAAAGATCTCACTGAAAGTAACCGGCTGGAAGATGCCAGAGTGAACCTCGGAACCCTTTCTAGTTTGGATACTCACGTGCAGACGATTCGCTCCCTCTGGCCGGTGAATAAGACAGGCGCCGAGCTGCTTACAGGTGATTATGATTACAGCCTCCCCCTGTGTTCAGTAGGGCATAGCTTATTCTTGCCATTCCTTCGATCCGTTGAGCAACTCATGATTGATGAAAGACTCTCTCCAATTCTCGTCTATTGGTCACGACAAACTGCAGCCCGTTTTTTGCCCAGCGGTCAAAGATTTCGCGAACTTATGCGCGACGCTTTCTGCCTGTCAATTTTTTCTGAGGATCGGGAGGATCCGCCGGACGAATGGTGTTTCCTGGTAGAGAGTCGTGGACTTTGTTTGATTTTGTACGGTCAGCAAAACTACAATCATTCCGGCCGCTCAGATCATTCCAGCTACTCAGCGGGTGGTGCAGCGGACATAAAGCTGTTCTCGGACGGCGGCGACGATGACTTCGCTGAACAGAACGAACATTTTCCACCGTTCGAACCGGGATCTGAGGACAAAGAGAGATAACGATCCTCTTTCAACGCCACCACATGTGATGCAAGCATAAATCGTTATGCCTGGGTGCCAACGAGAATGGTGATGAGTAATGGTGCGCAGTAATGGTGCGCCATGTGTGGGTATAAAGCTCAGGAAGTGCGTTGGTAGATGAGGAGCTTTCCGATGTCGTCAGATGAGATTTTATTCGGGGTTCTTGCTATTACATTCATTTTGCTTGCCAGAGCATCCTATATATCATCTCGAAGCAAAGAGCAGCTCTTCCAATCCAGACAAAATCTGGCGCTGGCACAACAAGCATTGGAGAAAGCGCAGGCATTAGCGGCAACCGTAGCAACACCGGCAACAGCAGAAACTGCGGACAAAAGTCCTGGCAATTCGGTGCTGCAATCAGCCCTCAAGAAGCAATTAGAAGGCGATGGAGAAGGAAAGGGGTATCTGGTGATGCTGCTAATCCAAGCCTTGGCACAAATAGACGATGATGCGAAGGCAGAAATGCTTATTCAGAAGGCCCTTCAAGCAATGCCGATTGAATTTAAGGTTTTAGGTGTGCAAAGACAAGATGTCAGCACTATTTTGCGTCTTGTGCATGAATTCATTCACTCCAGTCCCGATGACTTGCCAGATTTTCAAAAACGTCTCGACCAGTTTGGTGCGCAAGGAAAACTGTTACTATCCCCCCCGGCTGTCCAATTCATGAAGGAAGGGCTGAGCAAACT
>Ga0182024_10014285_pt1 | contig 15368 bp, 15 predicted proteins | sample P32metaG_FD_120480 | JGI IMG/M metagenome (GOLD analysis project Ga0182024, IMG submission 120480) | Permafrost microbial communities from Stordalen Mire, Sweden - P3-2 metaG (Illumina Assembly) | ecosystem: Environmental > Terrestrial > Soil > Wetlands > Permafrost | place: Sweden: Stordalen... | reverse complement strand
GCGAGCAGTTGACCAAAGGCTTTGCAGCAGGCTTTAAACAGATTGAAATGTCGAATCGTGCATTCACCGCCCATTCGCTCTCGGTGCGGCACTGGTATTTGTAGGACCTTGAAACCGCGTTTGACGCAAAAAATTGCCAGAAATATGGAAGGAGCGAGCGTATCGTCCGGTATGATTTTGGCCGCTGCTTGCCAAACGCTGCGGCGGACAATTTTGAATGGAACGTTGGCGTCTTTGATCCGCACTGCGAAAATTAGATTGATGGCGAAACGTACTATTTTGGTCAAGATTAATCGCGACAGAGGGTCCTGGCGATTTGTTCTGATACCGAATGCGGCATCATGATCTTTGACCGCGCTCCATAGCGTGGCAAAAGCCTCAACCGGTATCTGCCGGTCACCGTCTACCATGAGAATGTATTCGCCACGTGCCTGGTCGAGCCCAGCCCGCAATGCCGGTCCGTGACCTTTTGGCGGCTGATGGACAACAATCAATCGCGGATCTGCAGCCGCAAGTTTATTCAAAATATCGCGTGTGCCGTCATTACTGCTTTCGACGACGATCATTTCGGAATTTGGCACTTTGTCCAACACCTTTTCCTGCAGCTCGGTGGTGGCCGCTTCGATCGAATCTTTTTCGTTGTAAACCGGCATGACGACGCTCAGTCCAAGTTCTCCTGGCGCCATAGAGTCTGGCAAAGGATCAGACATGGAGTGTCGCCTCATTTTTCAGTCGATCGGCAATATCTTTTGCCGATCTAATCACCCCATCGGAATTATAATAAACGAATTCCGCAAACCTCCCGCAGAGTTCAATCCCTTGCTGTTTGCACCAGGCATAAATTGTATCGAGATTTTTTTGCCGATGCAGATCGTAAATCGCATAGGCGTATTTTGTTCGCTTCACATCGATTGATATCACTTCATTCTTTTTGAGAAAACCTTCCCGAAACAGATCATCAACTACTCTGGCACCGATTTCGGCGTCTGTCATCGCCCATGTTGTGCTGCTCTCTTTCTCAGTGATTTCTGCCACCATCGATGAGCATCCGTCCGGCGCGTAGTTCTTGCCGAAGTAATCAAAGAAAACCAGCCTGTGGAAAATCACATCGGACTGAGGAAAATAAGCGGCAAGCTGTTCAGCATTGCGTTCACGATTCAGTCCGACCATAACGACAATCAGAGAGTTGTATTTTAGGTCGTGCACTGCTTTGATCACTTCGCGCGGAACATCGGCAACGGCGTCGATGAAATCGAAGATAGGCATGGCGCAGATGATTCGAGAATATTCGCGCTCTTCCTCTGCATTTGAGACGGCCCATCCTCGTCCGGTTTTCCTCACCGTCTTGACCGAAAAATTGCGAACGATACGCTGTTGAACGTGGGCTTCAATTGCTTGCGGAAGAGCCTCGAACCCTCCCTTCTTGGGATAGTAAAAATAAAGCTGATGCGTGTACCCTTCAGTTTCGATACCAATTGCTGATTTAATTACGTCCGCAACAGGCGGCTTGGGAATTCGTTCTACCCAATCGGTGGACATCTCGTTGGCCGGAGTCTTCCAAATTTTATCATTGTATGGGACTAAATATTTTTCTGCCAGTCCCTTGCCGAAGGTGTTATAAATCCAGTCCTCAAGCGTGTTTTGTGGTCGCTGGGGGTTATCGATGAAGTGGTATAAACACTCAAAGATGTCTTCTTTGTCGAGAGCGGACAATCCATTTTCAAACGGATATTTAACGAAGCGTCCTTTGAACCAGATCGAGTTGCGCCGGTAATGTTCGTTGAGGTTGTCTTTCAGCAACTGCTTTTCCAAATCGAGAATCTCGGTGTCTTTGGAAAACATGATGTGGCCGCCTAAATCAAAGGTGAAACCGTCCTTCTCAAAGCTGCGGCAAAGTCCACCGCATTTTGACTCTTTTTCAAGAATCTCCGTGTCGGCTCCTAAAAAGTAGCTCAAGGCTAAGCCTGCCACTCCCCCGCCCAGTATTCCTATCGATTTCACAACGGCTTGCTCCGCGATTGTAGATTTTTGTGCGGCTCAACACTTGGTAGCCGAGTCGCAGGGCTCTCATGGCTAATTCGAAAATCGGAGCAACTGTCATGCTGGCCATTCATTTAGGGAGCAGCAGAAGTTGCCCAAGTATAATGATAGACCATGTGGTCTGAGACAACGCTCGGCATTCTGTATATTGTTGACGGAGAGGTGCAGTTCTCCGATGATTTTGATCATTGGAAAAACGGCTTTTGCAGGCTGCTCGAAATTTCAGATCAAGCCGCCCGCGCCTATGTCGAGCGCACGGTCGCTCAAGCGGCGAAGAACTATGGCAAGCTTTTTAGCGCGCTGCCGGTCAAACAGCGCATCGAATGTTTGGCAGCGGGGGCAAAACAATGTTTTCATGCCGGATGTCATACGCGCGCTAGAAAAGCGTTGACGATCTGGGGAACGGATCCAGAAGGCGCTCATGCTAATACCATTTACGCGCAAACCATCAGCGGCAACAGCAAGTGCATGGTCGTCGGTTATGACAAACATGAGTTCGCCTGGCTTGTAGATGCGCAGACAAACCTTCCTGTCTCTGCTGAGAGCATCACATACGATGCCACCTATTACGATTCTGGTGGCACTGCTCACATGGGACTAAAGGATTATCTCAATCAGGCGGACTGGCGTCTGGAAAAAGCAGCCAGATTGGCGCGTACCGTGATTGAACATGCCGGCACCCGCAAAAAGTCATGGCTAACGAATCCCAGTTCTGTCAACGTTCTCGATCTGGGAGGCGGACTGGGCTACATGCGCAAGGCCTTTGCCGATTACGGTTTCAAACAATACGGCACCGAGGTTTCTGCGCAGATCGCTCAAGAATGTGCACGTCGTTTTGGCTTTGAGACGTGGATTGGCGGTATCGATGTAATCACCAAATTTGCGCGCGAAATCAGGTTCAACATTATCACTTTATTCGATGTGATCGAACATCTGGATCAACCGCTGGAAGTGATCAGGGTGCTCAAGGAGCATCTGGCTCCAGATGGCATCGTTGTTATTCGCACGCCAAATCTAATGGCGATCGAGCGCCAAGTTCTGGCAGACTACTACTATTCGTTTAAACTGGATCACGTTCTCTACTTTTCGCCTAAGTCGCTGACCAGAATGATGAGTCAGTCGGGGTTTAAGCCGCTGTTCGTCGAGACCACCTCTCACCTTCTCAAGGGTTTTTTAGGCGCCAACAATCTCTATAAGATTGGCACAAAAATGAAAGGTGCCGACATTATGGCGATTTACGCTCGGCAAGATCGTTGATCACCCATTGCACGGCGGCGACAACGTTATCTGCAATGTGTGTCGGCTCTACTTTCCATTGAAAGGTGCCGGCCAGAACGGCGCTGCCGTGACCGGTGCGCACCAGCACCGATCTCAGCTTGGCGTTTTGTGCCAACTCGATATCGGTACTCTGGTCGCCGATTACGTAGCCGCGCGTGACATCGAGCCTGGGCAGATCGCCCAGCGCGCGCTCAATCAAGCCGGGCTTGGGCTTTCTGCATTGACAGATCAAAGTATACTGCGCCACCGTTCCTTGCTCATGATGGGGGCAATAGTAGATGCCATCCACTGTCGCTCCTTGTGAGGCAAGCAGCTCGATCAGCCGCAAATTGAGAGCGACCACATGTGCTTCCGGAAAATAGCCTCGGGCCGGCCCGGATTGATTGGTGACAACAACACAGGCTACTCCCGCTTGGTTCAACCGGGAAACAGCTTCTGCAGCGCCAGGAATCAGGCGCATCTGCGACAGATCGCGGATCGGTCCGATTTCGACGTTGAGCGTTCCATCGCGATCGAAAAACACGACCGGAGCAGTATCGGACTGAGGGATGTTGGCTTGGCTTGGCATTTTGTTTTCAAGGCGGCAGCGTGGGTGGTTTCTTACCATTAAGGTTAAACTATCAGGGCATCGCTTGCACCGTGGAATGTGAATGGCTGACACTGTCTTCATAACTGGCATCGCAGGATTCATCGGCAGGGCGCTGGCGCGTTCGTTTGACGCCCAGGGAATGACAGTCAAAGGACTGGCCAGGGGGCCGGTAAATATTGGCAACTGTCAAGTAATAGCAGGCGATGTGGAAAACGGCAGTTCTTTTGGCGAAATCGCTGCTGTTTGCGACACTTTGATTCATTTGGCTGCGCCCACTCTTGGCGCTGACATTCACGCCCGACCGCTTGCAGCTATGCGCATCAATCTGTTGGGCACGCTCAATGCATTAGAGGCATTCGCTGCCGGTTCAGGAAAACACTTCATTCTCGTATCTACCGGCAAGGTCTACGGTCCGCCTCAACTTCTGCCGATCACAGAAGAGCATCCGCTCAATCCGGACACGGCGCTTGGTAAATCAAAGTTGGCCTGTGAGCGGCTGGTTTCTTTCTACTGCGAACATTCGCTCGATAAAACTTTCACGATTTTGCGGCTGTTCAATGCGTACGGACCCGGGCAGAAAGCCGGTATGCTGATTCCCTCGATATTGACGCAAGCGTTGAATGAAAATGGCACCGGTCGAATTGTGCTTGGAAACGCGCTGCCCAAGAGAGATTTTATCTATATTGATGATGTAGTCTCTGCGATTGGAAGAGTCTGTTCTGCACGAAATGAAATCAACGATCGACTGCAGATTTTGAACGTCGGCTCCGGCACCAGCGCTTCCCCTGCCGACATTGTCTCGTTGCTGGCAAGAATTACCAAGAACGAATTACACATTGTCTGCGATCAGTCACGCGTGCGCAAGGGAGAACCGGACGAGGAAAGAGCTTGCATAGATAAGCTCAGAAGGCTGGATTGGACGCCGAGGCATGACTTAATTGAAGGGCTCAAACTGACACGACAGGCAATGAAAAATGACTGCCGATAAACTGTGCTGCCAGAGTGGTGTTGTCCTCGCCGGTGGTCTGGGCACTCGCCTGGGAGATTTGACTAAGCAGATTCCTAAACCTCTGGTCGAAGTAAATGGAATTCCTTTTCTAGAGCATCAACTAAAGATGCTCTGCCGGCGTGGCGTTACGCGTGTTCTTTTGCTAACTGGTTATCTCGGCAATCAAATTCAAGAGAGATTCGCTGATGGTAGCGCGCTTGGTATGTCTGTCTCTTACAGCGAAGAACCCAAGCCGCGCGGAACTGCAGGGGCGCTCACCGTCGCCCACTCACAACTTCCGGATGAGTTTTTTCTTATTTACGGCGACTCATATCTGGATTTCGATTACCAGCAAGCCTATGCGTCATTTAGCCGCTGGAAGCATCAGAATTTTCCTAATGCTTCAAACGATGAGGGCTTAGCAGCTATGGTCGTAGCTCGCCGGCCCGGCGGAGATGTTGAGCCTGGCAACGTCAAACTCGATTTGAGATCAGGTACGATCGAGAGTTATAGAAAGGGCGGCAATGGAGAATACCGGTTTGTAGACGCGGGTGTATTGATCCTCACGAAAGGCACGGTCAATTTGATCCCAGAAACTGACGAGGTCTCAAACCTCGAGCAAGTCATCTATCCCAAACTGGCTGACAACAATCGCTTGTTCGCAGTGATCACTGAAGAACCTTTCTACGATATCGGCACGCCTGGCAGACTTTCATTGTTTTCTCGGAGCATCAAGTGATAATATCGCGCACGCCTTTTCGTATCAGCCTCGCCGGTGGTGGCAGCGATCTGCCCGAATACTATCGCACCGAACCCGGATGTGTCACAGCTTTTACGATCAACAAGTACATGTACATCACCGTTAATGCGCGGTTTGACCATTCGCTGCGAGTTGGTTATTCCAAGATGGAAATCGTTGATACGGTCGACGAGCTGCAGCATCCGCTCGTCAAGGCTGCCCTTAAATATGTTGGCATCATACACGGGCTCGAAATCACTTCGATGGCCGACATTCCGGGACAGACCGGTATCGGTTCTTCAGCAAGCTTTCTAGTCGGATTGCTAAACGCTCTCTATGCCTTCAAAGGCGTCCATGCCTCAGCCGACCGATTGGCTCGGGAGGCGTGCGAAATTGAGATGGATATTCTCAAGGAGCCGGTAGGCAAACAGGACCAATATATGGCTGCATTCGGCGGGCTCAGGCATTTGGAGTTTAATTCGGACGAGACCGTGTACGCGTCGCCAATCGTCTGCTCTGCCAAAACCAGAGACGAGTTGATCAGGCATTTGCAGTTGTATTATACAGGGGTCAGTCGTCCCGCCGCTTCCGTGCTCACCGAACAAAAGGCTCAAACCAATGCCAACCGCCAGCTGCTTGATGAGATGGTTAATCAGGGACGTGAAATCAGAGATATTTTGCATCGAGGTACCAGACTCAGTTCGATCGGCGAAATTTTGCATCGCGGCTGGGAGCTCAAACGGCAACTGGCTCACAATGTTTCCAATCTCGGCATCGACGACTGCTACGACCGGGCGATTAAAGCAGGCGCATTAGGGGGAAAAATCTTAGGAGCTGGCGGAGGCGGATTTTTGCTTGTATTCGTCGAGTGGCAAAATCAGCCCATTGTTCGTGAATCGCTGTCCGACATGAAGCCAATTCAATTTTCGTTTGAACAACAGGGAAGCAGGATAATTTATGTCAGTGACTGAAGTAGATAAGTTCGAAACATTCTTCAAAGATTATATGAACGAGACCAAGAGCTTACTCGACCTGGTCGAACCAGCTAGCGTCCAGAGCGCGATTACGGCGCTTTTCCAAGCGTGGCAGCGCGACGCGACCGTATTTGTGATGGGCAATGGTGGCAGTGCCACCAACGCTCTGCACTTTGCCAACTGTCTCAGTCAAGGCACTTGGATTCCTGGCAAGAAACCGATGCGGGCGCAAGCACTAGTGGACAATCTGTGCACAGTCACCGCCGTCAGCAACGACTACGGTTACGACCAGGCCTTTGCCAAACAGCTGGAAATGTGTATGCGGCCAGGCGATCTGGTCGTAGGGATTTCCTGCTCCGGTAACTCACCAAACGTCGTCAATGCTTTCGAATACGCCAGAGTGCACGGCATTTTTACTCTCGGATTTATCGGCTTTGCCGGCGGCAAGATGCTGGCTTTGTCAGACTGTGCCATCTATATTGAGAACCACAATTACGGTCAGTTGGAGACGGTTCACCTTTCCATTGGACATCTGATCTCACAACGGCTCAAGCAATTGATTGCGCAAAGATGAGAGCAAGCGCATTTTCAGTCTGGGTGGAATCACACAGCCTGTGCCGACCTTGTCACGGACGACCGAGGTGGAGTGAAATTTTTTGCTTGGATTGAACTGCGGCAGTTAGTTGTTTTTCGCAACGCACCGAGCTGTTTAAACGTTGGCGAACCGTCCGCGTGGAAACATTTGGTACGTAGTGATCAGCTGTTGAATGCCTTCGTCCAATGAATGGCTAGCCTCAAAACCTTTCTTCTTGATCTTTTCATTGGAGACAATGTAATTGCGCTTGTCGGGATCAGACCCAACCTCGGCATAGTGAATGTAAAACTTGGGAATATACTGTTTTATTTTTTCAGCCAACTCTGCTTTCGAGAGGTTAGCGTCGTTCAGTCCGACATTGTACGCTTCGCCTTTCATGTCGACGAAGTGCTCCAAGCAGAAACAGAAGGCATCACATACATCATCAATGTGGACGTAGTTGCGCTTGAAGTCTTTTTCGAAGATCACCAAAAAGCGATCGGTAAAGGCGCGATAAACAAAATCGTTGACCAGAAGGTCTATCCTCATCCTTGGTGAGGCTCCGAAGACGGTCGCTAAGCGCAAAGAGATGGCGTTTCCTTTGTCCAAAAGTGCCTGCTCAGCCTTCACTTTTGTTTCGCCGTAGAGTGTGATCGGCTCCATTGGCGTTTCTTCCGTGCAGAATATCTCTCCCGTTTTGGTACCGTAACCGCTATTGGTGCAAGGCCAAACAAGCTTTTGTTCAGTGCTGCGCAGTTTATTCAATAAGAGAATCGAATCCAAATTCAAAGTACGAGTCATGATCGGATCCATATCGCATACCTTCGCGCCGACTAACGCTGCAAGAGGGATGATCGCATCATGCTTTTTGATCTGCTCTGCGATCAAAGTCTCGTCTCGCGCATCGCCAAAGACGAAATTGAAGTTTGGATTGCTGACATGCTGAAAGAGCGTGCGCTGACCATAGAGCAGGTTGTCGACAACGGTCACTTTATAGTTGCGGAGCAACAAATGAGCGACGAGCATCGATCCGATGTAGCCTGCGCCGCCAATAACTAATACTTTTTCCATAACCTCGCAGTCTACAGCAAGTTTTGCTCATCGGCGATTCTTTGAAACTACTTCACCAATCACTGCTCGATCGCCAGGCACTTCTCACTCTGGTTAAGAATAAAAGCTAGTCGCGTCCTTCGCTGAGGCGTTCCTTGAGGGTCATTTTTTGCACGAATTCAGGGGCGCCTGGAAGTTTGCCGATTATTTCGCGGCAGCGATCCAGCATGATCATAGTTGGTTTGTCGTGAGGAACCATGCGCAAGCTGGTGGAAAACAACTGCTCCGCCTCTTGCACGCGCCCTTCCTCGAAGGAGACACGCCCCTGTTTGAACAGTGCCATCGCCTCTTCCAACGCACCCGGCAGCGAACCCTCCCATGGCAGCAGCTCGTAAACGGGTGCCGCGCTATCACGACCCAATTTGACACGATCGATCTCGCGCACTTCGAAGGTTTGTGCAACGAGAGTGGCCGTCGCGCCTGCCAACATAAACGTAGTTCCGTAAGATGGATTGAGCGACTCCAATTCCACGGCCAGATCGACGGCGGGACCTAACGCACCGTAGTGCGTCAAGCTGGTGTCTCGCGCAGCCGCATTGATTGTGCCGCAGATGGATTCACCAGTGCTGATACCACAAGTAAAATTGAAACTGGCGGCTGCTTCCGGATCTTCGCTGTCGTGAACATCGAACAAACGTTTCCTCATGGCTAACGCACACTCAGTCGCCAGCTTCGCTTGCCTCTCCTCGGACATGGCAATCGGTGCACCCCAAATGCCGATCACACCGCAGTGCCAAATTCGCTCAACCAGCCCATGGTGATCGCCGATACAGGACATCATCACCGACAGGCATGCGTTCAATCGCAGCATTACTGCCTCAGCCGATTCATCCTGGCGATCGCCGATAAAGTCTCGCATCTGACAAGCCAGCACTGTTACAGTCATCAGTTTACCTTCCAGCCCCAGTTCTGCCAGTAACTTTCGCTCGATCTCTTGCGCCAACGGTTTAGACGCCAGTGAGCGAAAAACGCGGGTGCGGCGCCGTTTTTCTCGTTTGGCAAACGATTGAGCATCCAATGTGACAAGAGCCCAACAAGGAAAAACAATCACCGCCAGGGGCACCACAACTGGTATCAGAATATGCAGCTGCAAAAATGCGAAGTAGGCGCCGGCGATCCAGAGAGCGGCAAAAACAACCATGATCGCTAAACTCAACCAGGGCCGGCTTTGAAACTTACCCAGAACCATCCCTAACAGCGTTGCAAGCAAGATGATGATCAAAGCCGACTTGGAAGCATCTGGTTCATCTAAGAATCGATCGTGCAGCACATTCGAAATTACATTAGCCTGAATCTCAATGGCAGACATCGGATTGCCGGCGGCTGACGCGGGCGTAGGAAAACTATCCGATGCCTGGCTAGCTGCGCCTTTCTGCAGCGGTGCCTGATTCTCAATGGTGTCATCGACTGGCCCGACCAGCACGATCTTATTAGTGAATGGATTGGCCGCGGCCGCCTCGTCCTGCTCTGGCGAGTGATTGGCGTCGCTGTCGTTAGACGGAAGAAACAGCCCATGATGCGCAAAGTGCTTCTCCCATTCCAGCGCACGCCAGAGTGGAATCGTTCTGAACGTATTAGTCGGTCCGATAAAATTGATGCGGATATTAGTCGGGTAGAGATGCTTGCGCAAGAACATGCGATCGGGGCTGTCCACCATCGCCCTGGCACCCAGCTGCTTTTCAGCCACACGCAAACCGAACGACTTATAGAAAAATGCAGAGGGATTGAAGTGCTCGAACACGAGCGGCATGTGGCGAACGACACCGTCTCGATCCGGAAGGATGAGCGCGTTACCAACAGACCCTGTATCTGTTCCCAAAGCCTCTAAAAATGGTGTAGCAGGACAGCGGTAAATCTCTGAGCGCACATGCGATTCAAGGTCGACGCTGCTGGCGATGACCACGTTTTTCGCCTCGCTCAGCTGCTCGGCAAAGGACTGATCGTCGCCCACGTTGGGCCATGGGTCGGGAATCGTTGAGCCGATGCTAGATTTGCCAGCGCTGCTGGGTCGCTCGAGTGGCAAGTCGAACGCGATCACCTGCGCTCCGGCCTCCTCAAGGCGCTTCAACAGCAAAGCGTATGCCCGCCGGGGCAGTGGTTGATCGGGCGGCACACCGAGCCGCCGAGCCGAATCGGAGTCGGCACGCACCAGAATGATCTCGTCCACCAACGGGTGCGCGCGATGAAGCAGCTTATCGCGCACGCGGAAGAATTTGTCCTGTACCGCCAGCTCCTCGGCATCCATAAAATCTGCTATGCCGGGAACGTGCAGCAGCTGCACCAACGCAACTATCAATCCAAATGCCAGGCAAATCGCCATCGCACGCTTGCGAACGTCGCTCAACAATTCGCTGAGCCTGCCTGCAAGCGATCTTTGATTCTTATTCTTGCTCGCTCCGCTCAAGTCGGATGTCATTAACGGTGTTTCCGAGCCAGTTAATGGTCATATGCCCGAAGTGCACCAATGTTATTTAGCCTCAGCCGGCAGGTTTTAGCCCTTGAGTAACCGCATCTACAATATAGATGGACAAATTTCAGCGGCCGCACCCAGCAAAGATGGGCGGCCACAGGCTTTTGTCCTCATCGCCAATTCGTTTTTGCTTTTAATATCTTTGTAATGTCACGCCGCTATTGTATTCTCACTGGCTCTTCCAACACTTATCGACGAAACCCCAAATGGCGAACCAGGCAAGTGTCTGGCGGCGGATTCTAGATGACGGAGATATTACAGATGGAAACACGAGTACCAAACGCAATTCTTACCGTCAAACCTGACGGAACTCGAATCGCACGCTATGCCGATGGCAGAGTGGTCACCGTTCCGATCAATTCCGACGTTTCAGAAATCATCGAAAATAGCACCGGACAAAAGATTATCCGCTACTGGAGCGGCAAGGTAGTGACTGAGTTTCTCAACGGCACCAGAGTAACTACTTTGATGGACGGCACCGAAGTGATCGAATTCTCGAACGGAGACAAGACAACACGATTGCCCGATAAAACAACAATCTACGAATACATCGGCGGCGGCAGCATCACCGCCCGCGCCGACGGCAGCGTAGTGGCCGACGAAACACGCAGCCTGGCCAGCTAATCAGACCAAGTTTTGATGAGAGAGCCGATGGTCTTGGACGCGGGCGGACCGAACCCATTTCATGCGGGTTATGAGTTCGACCGCCTGCAACCAAGTCAGACCTCTTTATCCACTTTTAGAGAGAGAGCCGATGGTCTTGGATGCGGGTGAGTCAAGTGCATTCCTTGCGGGTTATGCGTTTGACCGCCTGCTACCAAGTTCCTTGATCTTCACAAGTAAAACCAGACGATGGTATCGGAAGCGGGCACAAGCGATTGATTCGCCGTTATCCGAGTTTAAAAGCAGAGTCCGGCGCGGTAAGATTAAGCGGACCCCATCGCTGAGTTCATAAATGGCAAAAATTCTTTTAGCCGAGGACGACAGACAACTTGCTGCCCTGGTAGAAGATTGGCTGAAATCAGAACACCATGTCGTCGATCTGGTCGAAACCGGCACAGCCGCCATCGATTTACTCAATGCTTCTCGCTTCGATCTGCTCATTCTCGACTGGAATATCCCCGGCGCCACCGGCGTCGAAGTCTGCAATGAATATCGCAACCACGGCGGCACCAGCCCGGTTTTAATGCTCACCGGCAGAGATAAAATCGAAGACAAAGAAGAAGGGCTCGACGCCGGCGCCGATGACTATCTGACCAAGCCTTTTCATCTGCGCGAATTATCCGCACGAATTCGCGCGCTACTGCGCCGCCCGCCCGATATGGCCAGCAACGTCATCGAGAACGGGCGGCTCGTGCTCGATATCTCGGGCTGCCGGCTGCTCAAAGACGGCAAGCCGATTGAACTCTTCCCGAAAGAGCTGGCCCTGCTGGAATTTCTCATGCGGCATCCAAACAAGGTTTTCAGCATCGAAGCCCTGCAAGAGCGAGTCTGGTCGTCTGACTCAGAAGCCTCGCCGGAAACAATACGCGTACACATCGCGCGCCTGCGCAGCAAGATCCAGGAAGAAGGCGAAAAGCCGCTTCTGCGCACCGTTCATAGACAGGGCTACATGCTCGATCTAGGCGACTAGACTGGCGAGCCGCAACCGTGGCATAAAGGAGTATGCACGCTCCTCGCAGATCGATGCCACTCAATTTGACCATTTCGCAGAAAGGTCTGTTGCTTGTCGCGGTCCCATTGTTATTTGAGCTCTTTTTTGTCTTCGTCCTGGTGACGTTGCATCGCCAAGCCGAAGCAGAAGTTCAACGCGACATTTTGTCTAAAAACATCATCCACCACGCCGATGCCTTGATGATTGATGTTCTCAATTCCGGCACTGCCACCAGCACATACGCGCTGAACTTCAAGAAAGACAAGGCTGTCGCGATGAAAGCCTTCGAGCAATACGGACAGATCCGCCAAGACGTGCTTCAACAATTGGACATTCTCAAAACTCTGGTAAATGGCAAGGCGTCCGAGATGGAGCAGCTTGAGAACATCCGCCAAACTTGTGAACATTACAACGAGATGGCCAATGAAACCATAGCAATACTCTACAAAAAAGACACGATGCCACCACTCGAATTCAACGTCAAGCTATTCGGCGGCATACACAAACTCAACTCTTATCTCAAGGAAATATCGAGCGAGATGAACGAGTTTGTCGGCAGCGCAAAAGCGGTGGAGATTGAGAGTCCCCAAGCGCAGCAACGAAATCGGGCGTTGATCGAATATTTTCTCTTTGCCGGCATCGCCTTCAACATCGGATTGGCAGTGGCGCTCGCTCTATGGTTCAGCCGCGACATCGCCCAACGCTTGAAAGTGATCAATGAGAATACAGTGCAATTGACTAAAGGGAAGCCGCTCAATCCGCGGGTCCAGGGCAATGATGAAATTGCCAACGTCGACAACGTGTTTCACATTATGGCGGAGAAACTAAAGGAAGCTGACCGATTGAAAAAGGAATTCGTCGGCATCATCAGTCATGAGTTGCGCACTCCATTAACCTCGATCCAGGCTCTGCTCACCCTGCTCGACGCAGGTGTGCTGGGCGACTTGCCGGACAGGAGCAAAGCGAGAATCAGAGGTGCCGAAGCCGACGTCGAACGTTTGATCAGATTGATCGGCGAGCTGCTCGACATTGAAAAAATGGAGAGCGGCAGGTTGGAGATGCTGTTCACCGACGTGAAACTCGATGGCGTGCTCTCTCGCGCCGTCAACTCCGTACGCATGATCGCTGAAAAACGCGAGCTGACGATCAGCTATCCGGAAACAGACGAGATGCTGGTTGCTGACGGCGACCGGCTCGTGCAAGTGCTCGTCAACCTCATGTCCAATTCAATTAAATTCTCGCCGCAGGGATCATCGATCGATCTCGGCGTCGACTCTGACGATCAAGAGATCAAATTCACGGTCACCGATCACGGACGGGGCATACCCAAAGAGTTTCGCGACAGCATCTTCGACCGATACAAACAGGTAGAAGCCAACGACGCCAGACAAAAAGGTGGCACCGGGCTGGGTCTAGCCATCTGCAAAGCAATCGTCGAGCAGCATGGCGGAACGATTGGCGTCGACAGCAGAGAAGGCGAAGGCAGTACATTCTGGTTCCGCATTCCGCGCGATGTCCAAGAAACTCCGCGGCAGCAGAACACAGAAAAGCTGACCGCGAAATGAAAATTGGACGGCACTGGCTCCAGCCGGCGACATCCACAAGGTCTGCGCAGTAATAAAAAATTTGGGCGGTACAGGACTTGAACCTGTGACCCCTTCCGTGTCGAGGAAGTGCTCTACCAACTGAGCTAACCGCCCATCCAAGAAGGCTATTTTATCTCGCCGCCGCCTCTCAGGCAAACAGAAAAGATTAGGCGGCGCCCAGATTTGAACTGGGGAATGGAGGTTTTGCAAACCTCTGCCTTACCACTTGGCTACGCCGCCATGAACTGTAGCCGCGCCCGGCGCAGCTAGATATGTATCCTATGTCGCCTGCGCTTTGTTTGTCAAACCGATAAGCTCTATCATAAACACCAGCGGAAGCGCGGGGGTGACTAGTGCTCGGAACAATAATCAGGCGCTGCCTAGGCACGATTCCACTGCTCCTCGTTCTTTCTATCGTTTCTTTTGCCATTATCAAGAGCCTTCCCGGCGATCCGGTGGACATCCTGCTGGGAACCGCACAACGAGACATTTCACCGGCACAAGTCAGTGAAATGCGCCGCGAGCTGGGACTGGACAAACCGGCAACCCAACAGTATCTATCTTGGATTTCCGGCGTCCTTCTGCGCGGGCAGCTTGGTCGATCGTACCGAGACGGGCGGCCCGTCACCGAAGTAATCGCCGAGCGCCTTCCTGCCACGCTGTCTCTGGTGGGAACATCGCTAATATTCGCCTTTACATTTGGTATCACATGCGGGCTGCTAATGGCAGCCATCAATGGCACAAGATTCGGACCAACGCTGGAAAACTTGATGATTACCAGCGCGCTAGTGCTGTACTCAGCGCCAGGCTTCTGGCTTGGTTTCCTCGTCATTGCGCTGATCACGCAGTGCCCGGGACTTTCCTGGTTCCCCGTCCTGGGGCTGCACGCGCCGGGCGCTGCGACCGATTTCCCGACATTGCGTTATTTGTTTCTTCCTGCGCTCGTGCTCGCCTGCCGGAGAACCGCCAAGGTGGCGCTATTCGTCAGGGCATCCACCCTGGAGGAGCTGGCGAAAGATTACGTTACAGTGGCACGCAGCAAAGGACTGAGCCAGGCCGGCGTCATTGTCCGCCACGTGGCGAAAAACAGTTTATTGCCGGCAGTCAGTCTGGCTGGGCTTTCGTTGCCTGCGTTATTGGGCGGATCCGTTTTGATCGAAAGCGTCTTCGGTTGGCCGGGCATGGGGCGACTGGCAGTTGATGCAACGTTTGGCAGAAACTACCCGGTGCTGCTCGCCTTGATTTTGATCTACGGAACGCTGGTGGTCTTTGCCAACATGATGTCGGACGTCGTGCAGCTGGCGATGGATCCCCGCATGCGCGAATATGAGCAGCCCGCAGCCTCCGGAGGTGTTCCTCAGTGACG
>Ga0182024_10014284_pt1 | contig 15368 bp, 18 predicted proteins | sample P32metaG_FD_120480 | JGI IMG/M metagenome (GOLD analysis project Ga0182024, IMG submission 120480) | Permafrost microbial communities from Stordalen Mire, Sweden - P3-2 metaG (Illumina Assembly) | ecosystem: Environmental > Terrestrial > Soil > Wetlands > Permafrost | place: Sweden: Stordalen... | reverse complement strand
GCTCACGCTCGATGAGTCGGGCACGCTGTTCCGGGCCTTCCGTGTGACCAATGTCCCGACCGTCCTGGTCGCCGATGCGAGCGGAAAGATCGTTCGTCGCGTTGAATTCGACGACGCGCCGGGGCTGCGCGCGGCGCTCGATTCACTATGAACGAGCTGCACGATCGAACTGCTGCGAGCGTTATTTATCAAACCGCGTTGCCGGCCCGTCGGCGCTTGTTCAGCTGTCGGTAGGCGGTGCCGCGCTCGGTGGCAGCGGCATCCACGATCTGGCGATGCGCCGCGCAATACTTCGTCAGCTTCGAGTTCTGTTTACGGGACTTGCGCACGTCGGCGTAGGTCTTGCCGTCGGAGAACGCCCGCAGGCTTGCCCCGGTTGCCGGTCCCAGGTTCTTCAGCACCGGCTTGGGACCGAGAAAAAGAATCTGCTGCAGCGCATTGGACGTCGGATTGGTGAAGGAGATATAGCCACCCGGCAGGATCTGTCGCGGCCGCAGGATGTGACCGGCATAACTGTATGCGCGCACTGGGCGTGGCGACCGGATCGTAGAAGCGCGGCGTAATGAAATCCGACACCGCGACGCCCTGAATGGTGTATGCGTACTGGTTGCCTTCGCATGGGTCGCACGCCTCGACCAGGTATTCGAACTGACCGTTCGCGTCCTGCACATCATTGCCGACGATCTCTATCGCTCTCGACACCTGCAGGCGGTTGCCGGCTGGGTCTACCAGCATCTCCAGGGTTTCGTGGCTCGCATCGATGGTCCAGTCGGCGCTGGTGGGCGTGCCGATAACCAGCGCATAGGGCTGGTTCTTCTTGTCCAGGTGTACGCCGCCTTCGCCCGGAGGCAGCTCGGCGACCAGAAACACCGGCCAGACACCGACCGGAATCTGCTTGGGGTCGGGCAGATATGCCACGGTCGCCGTCACCTGCCAGAACTGCGCCAGGTCGCGAATCACCTGGACATTGAGTGCCGCCGCCGTCGCCTGCACCAGCTTGCTATCGAGTTGTCCGGTGGTGTCGACAAGGCCAACCTGGATCACAGACATGAGTGCCTCCCAGTTTCCTTACGAAATCGGCCGTCTCCCGTGGGCCTCGCGCAGCGCATCGAGCCCACTCCCATCGCAATTGTTGCCCTCATGTGCGTCGGCGTCACCTGTAACAATTGACAGGTGCGGCCTTGATCATTGATTTGCCGGCACATGAGCGTAACTTCGGCTCGCGCAACAATTGCTCGTTTGTCGCACTGCTGGCGCTCCGCTATCGTTCCCGCCTCGAGTCCCCCCACTCGAATTGGAGCCGACACGATGCGAACTCGTTCGATGACGAGCACCTTACTGCCCGCGCTCGCCCTGGTGAGCCTGGGCGCCGCCGGCGTCGCCTCGGCCGCCGGACAGTCTGTCTCACTGACCCAGGACCCGCTCGTCATGCGTCTGAGCAAGGATGAGTTTCGCATCGTGTTCGGCATCCATGCGCAACAGAGCGCCGGCAGGGGATGCAACGGCGTGATCCGTTATCGGGTCGACTGGAAGACCGAGGACGGAACCACCCGCTCGGAGACCAGGCTGGTCAGCTATCGCGTGTCGCCGAGTGCCAGCCGCGCCATCACCGTGGATCGCCAGTACTTCGACACCGCAGAAGGCCAGCACACCACCGATGTCGTCAAGGTGAGCGTCAACCGCATCACCATCAGAACGGATAGCTGATCCCGGTGAACACCGCCAGGCCTTCACTGCCGTAACCCAGATCCACATAGCCCACCACGAACGGGCGTGCGATGCCGCGGATCCCCAGGCCGCCGACCGAATGCAGCTGCGTCAGCGGCCAGGTGCCCGATCGGGCGAATACGCGCCCCAGGTCCACGAACGGCGCCAGTTCCAGATCGACCTGGGTCGAGACCGCATTGAAAGACCACGCCTTGTGACGCAGCTCGAGCGACGTGGAAAACGAATCGCGATCGTAAAAGCGTCCCTCGCCGAAACCGCGCAGCGGCTGTTCGCCTCCGATCACGGAGACATCGCCACCGATGCTGCTCAGGGCCCAGAACGGCACCCGATGCGCGGTCGGCAGATAGCGCAGCGACGTGTGCGCCGCCAGCACCGTATCGGTCGCGATCGGCCAGAACGCGCGCCCGTCGATGCCGGCCTCACTGTACAGTGAATAGTCAAAGATGCTGGATCGGCTCGCCAATCCCGCATAGGCAACCCATTTCGTACCGCGCGACGGCACGGACAGATCGTCCCGCGTGTCATAGACGATCGCCACGCGGTGCAGCAGTTCACTGTTGTTGCCCAGGCCAAGGGTCCGCGCGAAGCGGCCCTCGATCGACGGGATGCCTTTCAAGGTACCGGCCGTGACGTCGACCGCGCGTGCGCGTCCGGTGTACTGCAGCTGCCAGGCGTGGTTGAGGTTCAGACCGACCTGCAGCTGCGCCAGTTCCTGCTGGTCGGTGTAGTTGGTCTGCTCGTTCGGCGTCGAATTGTTACCGATGCCATAGAATCGCGGGCTGCCGTTGCGGTCGTAGATCAGGCTCCCGGTGATCGACCAGCGCCGCTCACGCAAGCGTCCATCGTCATATTCGGCATCGATGCCGCGCTCCACGCGCTGCATGATGCCGGCGACCACCGACCACTGCCGGTCCTCGGACGGATAGGCGTATATGCGTGCATCGCCGCCCCAGCCGAAATCCGGATTGTGCAGCACATCGGGCGCGATGATGCGAGTGATCTGGTGCTGATCGTCGGTATGAATCCACACCGGAAGAATGCCTAGCGTGACGCCACTGTTCGGATCGACACCGATCGACGGTACCGGAATGAACGGCGCGCTCGACGGATTGAACCAGCTGGTCAGGCCGGTACCCGGCGCCGGGCCCTGCGCATCGACCGGCGCGGTTCCCTCCAACTGCGCCAGCGCGTCCGACCACGGCAGCATGACCAGCAGAGCGGCCGCGCCACCCCACAGCAGCTGCAACGCGACTCGTGTTGCGATCCTGGCGGGCATCAAAGTTGCGGCAGCACCTCGTGCGCCGCGCGTACCACGTCATTCGGAAAATCGATCTCGATCCACGGACTGCCGGTGACGTCGGCCACTTCGAATTTCTGACTGCGTTCCTGCAGCAGATCGCGCACCGCCTCCTCGTGCGGCATGTGGCCGCGGCCGCTGTCGGAGTAGCCGGCCACGATGGCCGCCAGACGACGCGCTGCGACCTCATCGAAGCGGAAGAAGCCGACCGACTCGCCGATGCTGTCGTAGATCAGGTCCGATGCCAGCAGCTTGCGCAACTCGATCGGCGCGCCGTCGCGCACGCAGACCTTGACGGGCTCATCGCCAGCCTCGAATTCACGGTCGATCAGCACCCGGTTGACCGGCGCATCGCCCGCCACCAGCGCCGCCATGATGCGTTCGTGATACAGCACGTCGGCGTCCATCAGCAGCACGTCGCCACCGCGCGTCATCGCATCGGCGAGTGAATGCACGGTCAGTACGCTGCCGAGCTGGTACTGCGGATTGAGCACGATTTGCGGGCGCGGCTGCCAGCGCATGCGATCGAGCTCCACCTCGACCAGCTGGTGGCGGTAACCCAGCCCCAGTACGATCTGTTCGACGCCGGCGCCGCGCAGCAACCGCAGGTGCCGCTCGAGCAGGCTCATGCCGCCGAACTGCAGCAGGCACTTCGGCAATTGCCAGGTATCGGATTGTTGCAGACGCACACCGCGTCCGGCGGCAAGAATAATGGCGCGCATCAGTGATTCCAGCCCTTTAGTCGCCGGCGCCGGCACAAGCAACTCTGCGGCGCCGCCAATCCCGATCGGCCAGGTGCAGATAGAGCAGGCCCGGAATGCCCAGCAGCAGTTCGCGGGCGCGCTTCGCCAGCGACAGAGCCAGGGCCGCTTCCGGTGACAGGCCGGCCAGCGGCGCGAGCATCAGGTAGCCCGCCTCCTGCACTCCGAGTGCACCGGGAATGGCGAACGCCGCGCCGCGAATCGCCTGCCCCAGGGACTCCAGCAGCAGTGCATCTGCCCAGCCGACCGGCGAGCGCAGCAGCAACAGCAGTAGATAGACTTCGCCGGTACCCACTACCCAGCCGATCAGACTCAGCACGAAGCTGGCCGCCACGCGACCGGTGCGACGGTGCACCTGCTGCACGGCGAGGTCGATCGCTTCCGCATGGTTCATCAGTTCCGACCAGTCCCGGTTGCGGAACAGTCGCGCGCTGGTACGAGTCAGTCCGCGAAACAAACCGCGCCTCTGCGCCAGGTAAAAACCGCCCAGACACAGCGCCAGCACGCCGCTGATCGTCAGCAGTGGAGCGCGAATCACCTGCAGCGCGGACTGGCTCGCCCGCGCGCCCAGCAGCGCAAGGCCGCTCAGGGCAAATAAAATCTGCGCCAGGGTCTGAAACGTAGTGCTGACCGTGATCGCCGCAGCGGCCTGCGGCATCGGAATACCGTGATGCGCCAGATCGCGCACCATCAGCACCGGGCCGCCGATCTGTCCGCCCGGCATCAGGCTGTTGGCGGACTCCCCGGCCCAGCGCGCCAGCAATGCCGCGCGCGCTGCCCCGCGCGCCGCGTTGGCTGGCAGCAGTACCCGGATCGCCGCGGCGTCGAGCCCCAGCGGCAGCAGGTGAAACAGCGCCAGCAGCAGCAGTCCCGAGCCCGCCAATGCCAGCGTCGCCAGCACCGCCGGCAGGCCTTGCGTCACCAGCACACCGATGAACAGCAGCGCACCTGCCGACAACAGCCAGCTCGCCGTGCGGGTCATGGACGCTCCGACCCGTGGCGCCGCCGAAACACCTGGCGGAACCCGAAGTATCCGAAGGCGTCTTTCAAATTGGAGATCAGGCGCCAGCCGCGATGCATGCGGATGTCGGTCACGTATTCGAAGGTCAGCGACACGCGCCGTTCGCCTGCCCCGAGCGGCGTGATGCGATGGCGCAAGGCGTCGCCATTGAAAAACACCAGGCCTCCCGGTGGAATCTGCAGTGCACCGGCGACCACAGGCCACCCGCGCTGGCGCGTGTGCAACTGGTATTCGAGCCGGCACGACGATTGATCGACGACGCCAAACAGCAGCGTGTAGCGGCGGCCGGCGTAGTAAGAGGTGTCATAGTGCCAGCCGATATGGTCGCCGGGTTGCGTGTACAGATACAGTGCGTAGGCGTGCGGATCCTCTGGCGGCGACACCTGCAGCCGCTCGCCCGACACCTGTCCGAGCCAGTGGATCAGCGCCGGTGAGCGGTACAGCTGCGCGACCCAAGGCGCAAGCCGATCGATGGCATGGCGACTGACGCTGCCACCACGCTTGTGGCCGGGCAGATAGTTGCGGTTAACCGCGACTTCGGTCGCCTCGACGGCGGCGAGCAGCTGCGCGGTGAATTCCGGCGCCAGGAAATGCGGCAGATATAAGAACTCACCCTGGCATGCGAATTCGCGTCGCAATGACGGCACATCGAAACCTGCCAGCTGCGTGGCGATTGCCTGGTCGGCAGCGGGCGGCGTCGGCATTGCGGTCCCGGCCATGCCGCGCGCCGCCGCGACACTGATCAGGCCGCCCCCGACGTCGACTGCTCCGCGGTCGCACGCGAACGACGCAGCCTGCGGCGAAAGTCGATCACCACCCAGACGGCAAACAGCGGTGCGCCTATCGCTGCCGCCATCAGGAATGGCGTCACACCATTGCACAGAGTCACCAGCGGCATGAGGTACAGCACGTCCTCGGTCTCGAATCCGCCCAGCGATGCCTGCTTGCTCGCACTTTTGCCGGCCATCTCCTCGATGCGCATGCGCAGGTAGAAGATCAATGCGATCGCACTTCCGGCCGCCAGCCCGAGCAGCACTGGCGGCAGCGGCAGCGCGTCGCCCGGCTGCGCGCCGACGCCGAGGCCGATCGCGACGAACAGCAGTACGGTGACCGCCGCGTCGCTGGCCAGGTCATATAAATGACCGGCGCGGCTGCCCTTGCCGCTGATGCGCGCCAGCTCGCCGTCGGTGTGATCAAGAAAGTTCGACAGCACCAGCAGTATTGCGCCCAGGTTCGACCAACCGTAGGCACCGGGAAAGAAGGCCACCGCGGCGGCCAGGCCAATCAGCAGGCGTACCGTCGTCAGGTAATTGGGGGTGATCCAGCTTTCCCTGAGCGGTGCGACCAGCGTGCGCGCCAGCCTCGCATCCCATGGGCGCTGGGGCGAGCGGCGCGCAAACGGTAACGGTTGGCTTTCGGACATGCTTGCACGCATTTTAGCCTTATTTGGATGGCAAACCGAAATGCGCCGTCCCATCGACGCCGCATCAGCCGCTCGCGCTGTCGCGGGCCCGCGTGATCGCCACCAACCCCAGCAGTGGCGGCACCACGAAACACCACATCCGCAGATAGACGAACAACAGCGCGGCCGCCGCGCAACCGATCGCAAATGCGAGGATATTGGCTGACATGCTTGCCAGGCGGCGGCGGGCCGGATCCTCCGGCGGCAGGCCGCGCAGCAAATCCACCGCATCGATCATCGCCTGCGTGGTGTTGCCGGTCATGATCGTGGTGGGCGGCATCGCGCCGAGGTAGAGCCGCTGCACCGCATTTTGTACCGCCATCGCAGACACCAGCGTCATGCCAGTCAGCAGCGCCGGCCACACGTCACCATTTGGAAACGGTCCGAGCCGCACCGCCAGCGCTGCGGCGCTCAGCAGCAGTACGAACTTGACACTCAACAGCGCTCGAAGCTGCGATTGCGCATGCGGTGCCAGCGCATAGCCGAGCACGCGCACCAGCGCCACGACCAGGCAGAACAGCGGCAGCGCCACCAGCTTCGCCACCACGCCGGTAGTACCCAGCACCAGCGATGCGCCGAGGGTGACGAAATTGCCGGTGACATGAGAACTGAACAGGCCCTGCAACGCCAGAAAGCCGGCGCTGTCCACGTAGCCGCTGTTGACGCTGAGCAGCACCGGAAGCGAGAGTTTCATTGCACCACAACCTTAAGGCACTGATTGACGCTTTAGCGGGCAGCCGCGAAAACTACCTCAGGCCCGAAGTGGGATGCAAATCGACCGGATGAACGTTCCGTCGCGGTGTTACTGCGCGGTCGCCGACACCTCGAGCTCCACGCGCCGGTCCGGCTGCAGGCAGGCGATCGTTGCCGGTGATCTCTTCTCGCCGCATTCGCCGGGCTTGGTGATCGGGTTGGATTTGCCCTTGCCGTCGGCGATGATCTTCGCGCCATCGATGCCCGGGGATTGTGCCAGGTAATTCTTGACGGCTTCGGCGCGCAGCTCCGACAGGTGCTGGTTATAGGCTTCGGAACCGATCCGATCGGTATACCCGGTCACATGGATGTGATTGTACGTCGTGCCCTGCAGATCCTTCGCGAACTGGTCGAGCGCGTGCATGCCTTCGGGCCTGACGATGGAGCTGCCGAAAGCAAATGAGGTGTCGGAACTCAGCGTCAGGCGGCGCGGCACCGGAGGGGGCATCACGACCGGCGGCGGCGGCGGTGCCGGTGCCACGACCGGGGGCGGCGGCGGCGGGGGCGGCGGTGGGGCCATGACGACCATCGGCTTTGGCGGCGGGCTGCCGCCGAACGAGAACTGAAATCCCAGCGTGGCAAAATAGTCGATCCGACGCGTGTCGTTGCCGCTGCCCGCATCGTCGAAGCGCGCCTTGATGTCCGGGCGCAGTGCGAAACTGCTGGTACGGGTGGCGTTGCGCCACAACGTCCACATCAGGCCCACGCCGGCCTCGGCCATGAAATTCGCGCTGCCCGGGGGCGGACCGAAGTCGTCATGCAGCACGCCGGCGCCAATGCTCACATACGGGGACAGCCGACCATCGCGGTTGCCGACCGCCAGCAGGTCGAGCGAGTAGCCATAACCGCTGTAATAGTGCGAATCGGTGCGATTGATGATGCGCGCACCATTGGCATTGAATTCCAGGTTGAACACCTGGCCGAGCTCGCGCCCGACCCCGATGCCAAACAGCCAGTCCTGGTCGGCCAGGTGGCGTCTGTAATCCGGCGAGATGCCACCGCCGTACGGCGACACGTACCACTCATCGCCGCTGTCGGCGCTGGCCATCACCGAAATCGCCAGCGCGGGTAGCGCCAGCACGCACAACCATACTGTTCGATTGACCACTAGCAGGACTCCTGAAAATTCGGCTACGCAGGATGTCTGGACTGCGCAACGTCAGAGGCTTCGATGCGCCAGAACGCTGGAAATAAGCCGTCACGTTAACGGTAATTATGTCTTGCAACAGCAACCTGCAGCCGGTATCCGCTGTAGTCGATAACCTACATAAGCGGGCCTCAGGCCGTCCCCGGCGACCCCGATAGCAACAACAATCGGTTGACTCGTTAATGAGAATGATTATCATTACTATGAAGAGCGGGTCGAATTCCGATTCGCGAGCGAGGGCTTCAGGTGCCTGCTGCCGAGTTCAATCCCGTTGCCAGCATCCCCGCTGTTGCCACCGCCCCGCGTCGCCCCAGCTTTGGCAGCCTGGCGGCGTGCGCCTCATCGCTGCTCGGAATGAGCGCCGCCGGGGCTGACGGTGCGCCAGCTGATGATCCGGCGGCCTCGAATGACGACGACAGGAAGCTGCAGGAGGTCACCGTCAGCGGCGTGCGGCCGCTGCTGCACGACAAGCTGCCGCAGGATCTGCAGGACATACCGCAATCGATCACCGTCGTGACTGAGCGGCTGATGAGCGAACAGGCTGCCACTCGCCTCGAGGAGGCACTGAAGAACGTTCCCGGCATCACGCTCAACGCCGGCGAAGGCGCGGCGCGCGGTGACACGGTGAATCTGCGCGGATTCTCGGCGTTCAACGATTTCTTCCTGGACGGTGTGCGCGACGCCGCGGTCTATACACGCGACAGTTTCGACCTGGAATCGGTCGAGGTCGTGAAGGGCCCGTCCGCCGTGCTGTTCGGCCGCGGTTCGACCGGCGGCGCGATCAATCAGGTCAGCAAGGCACCGCTGCCGATACCACTACTATCCGTCACCACGAATGTCGGCAGCAACGATCTGTATCGCGCCACCACCGACCTCAACCTGCCGCTCACGGCAGCGAGCGCGTTGCGGCTGAACGCCATGGGCGAATACTCCGCTGTTGCGGAACGCGACGACGTGATCAATCGCCGCTGGGGCGTGGCTCCGTCGCTGACGCTGGGCATGGGCCAGCCCGATTCGTTGACCGTGGCCTATCTGCATCAGCAGGAGAACGATCGCCCCGACGCGGGTATTCCATTTCTCTTTGGCGAGCCGGCGCCGGTGCCGCGCGCCGCGTTCTATGGCCTCGTTTCCGATCGCACCACCTCCGACGTGGACATCGGGACCGCGCGCTACAAGCATGATTTCACCTCCAGCCTGTCGATCGCCGACACGCTGCGCTACGCGCACTACAGCTTCGACTTCCAGGACAACACGCCGAACTACGGCGACGATGCGCCGCCGCCCGGTAGCGCACCGAGCAGCATCCTGGTCGGGCGCGACTCGCCGGCCAGTTCGGGCGTGCAGACCAATCTCACCGAGCAGATCGACCTGCGGGCGCGTTTCCTCACCGGCGCCATCGCTCATACGCTGGTCGTGGGACTCGAGTTCGCGCGCGAGACCGCCGCCATCACCCGCTATGTCAACCCGTTCGATGACGACAACGCCTGGATACCGGAGACGCCGCTACTCGATCCGGATCCGAACCAGACACTGCCGGGGGTGCAGCCTGTGGCCTCGCTGCAGAACACGGTCGCCAACTCGAGCGCCGCCTACCTGACCGACACGATGACTTTTGGCCGCTTCGTGGATCTGACCGCCGGCTTGCGCTTCGATCGCTTTGCCGCCGACTACGATGAACTCACCGTGCAGAGCGGCGCGCTGCTGCATCTGAATCACGTCGATCGCCTCGGCAGTCCGCGGGCCGCATTGGTCGTCAAGCCGACGCCGACGCAAAGCTACTACCTGTCCTTCGGCACCTCGTTCGACCCCTCAGCCGAGGCGCTGGCACTGAGCGCGGACACGGCTGACCTGGGTCCGGTGAAGGCCAGGACCTATGAGGCCGGCGCCAAGACCGCCTGGCTCGACGGCGCACTGGCGCTCACCGGCGCGGTCTTCCAAACCGAGGTCGACAACGCGCAGACCAATGATCCGGATAATCCGACCATCACCGTGCTGAACGGCGATCAGCGTGTTGACGGCCTCGAGCTCGGTGCCGCAGGTCACCTGACCCGGCAGTGGGAAATCTTCGGCGGCTATACCTATCTCGATGGAAAAACCCTGCGCTCGGGGACCGCCGCCTATGTCGGCAAACCGCTGGCGAACACCGCGCGCAATGCGCTCAATCTGTGGACCGAATACGAGTTCTCCGGCGCCTGGGAAGCCGGTGCCGGCTTCAACTGGCTCGGACGGCGCTTTGCCGACAGTGCCGGCACCGCCAGCGTGCCCAGCTACGTGGTGTGGAGCGCGATGCTGTCCTATCGCCTCACGCACGGCGTCGCGCTGCAGCTCAATGGCTTCAATCTGTTCAACCGCAACTACTTCGTCAGTTCGTACTACACCGGCGCCACTGAAAATCACGTGATTCCCGGCGCCGGCCGCAGCCTGATTCTGTCGATACGGCTGAGTTTGGGTGACGATGATCGTTCGTATTGAGAAGCTGCTGTGCGCGGATCAGCTTGCCGACATACGCCGCCGCCTCGACGCTGCGACCTGGGCGGACGGCCGGCTGACCGCCGGGCACCAGTCCGCCGCGGTCAAGAACAATCTGCAGCTGCCACAGAGCGAGCCCGCGGCGCGTGACGCCGGCGACATCGTGGTGCGGGCGCTCGAGGGCAATGCGACCTTCGTCAGTGCCACGTTGCCGCGCCACGTCTACCCGCCACTGTTCAATCGCTATCAGGCCGGGATGGGATTTGGCGCCCACGTCGACAACGCCATACGCCAGATCCCGGGTACGCATCACCGGCTGCGCACCGACATCTCCGCCACCCTATTCCTGAGCGCGCCCGAGGAATACGACGGCGGCGAGCTGACGGTGCAGGATAGCTTTGGTAGCCACTCGGTGAAGCTTGCCGCAGGCGATATGGTGGTCTATCCGGCGGGCAGCGTGCATCGCGTGCAGCCGGTCACGCGCGGCATACGCCATGCCGCCTTCTTCTGGGTCCAGAGCATGGTACGCGACGACGATGCACGCGCGCTGCTGTTCGAACTCGACGGCGCGATTCGCGACCTGACCGGCACGGGCGCCGACGCCCAGGCGCTGCTGCGCCTGACCGCCTGCTATCACAACCTGCTCAGGCACTGGGCCGACCTGTAGCCGCCATGAACCTGACGCCGACGCAGTTCGCGCGCGCCGCGGCCGCCGAAGCCAGTCATCTGAGGATGCTGCGGCTGCAGCGCATGAACTATCACGAGCTGCAGCGGCTGTTGCAGGGCGATGCCGCGCAAGCCGCGCTGTGGATTCGCAGCGCCGCCGAGTACGGGTTGCCGGCGGCACAACTGCGTATCGGCAGGATGCTGCTCGAAGGCAGCGGGGTGCCGCGTGATGCGGGCGCCGCATTCTGGTGGTTCAAGCGCGCCGCCGATGGCGGCGACGCGGAAGCGCTCAACATGCTCGGGCGTTGCCATGAGTGCGGCTGGGGAACGCTGCCGGATCTGCCACGGGCGGCCGCGCGTTACCGCGCATCCGCCCAGCGCGGCCACGACTGGGGTGAATACAATTTCGCCAATATGCTGTTCGATGGGCGCGGCGTGCCGCGCGATCTGGCTCAGGCACTGTGCTGGTATCTGCGTGCCGCCGGCCAGGGACACGGGCGCGCGATGAACCTCGTTGGCCGCTGCCTTGAGCAGGGCTGGGGCTGCGCACCACGTCCGGCCGACGCGGTGCATTATTACCGGCAATCGGCTCAGTCGGGCTATTTCCGCGGGCAATTCAACTACGCCGTGGTACTGGCGGAGAGCGGGCAGCCCGCCGTGGCCGCCGACTGGTTCTGCAAGGCTGCCCAATCCGGCGATGCGCCTATCCGGCATGCCATCGCAGCCGTCCTGTCCACCACCGCCGATCCGACGCTGCTGCGGGTACGCGCGCAAGTCACCGCGTCGAGCGATTAGCGCATCGGCGCCGGCACCGACGCGATTTCAGCGCTCGACGAATGCGCGCTCGATGACGTAGTCGCCGGGTTCGCCGATGTGCGGTGAAATCCGAAAGCCGCGCGCATCCAGCAGCGCACAGGTGTCGGCCAGCATCGCAGGACTGCCGCACACCATCGCCCGATCGCTGGCGGCATCGAAGCGCGGCAGCCCCAGATCGCTGGCGAGCCGTCCCGACGCGAGCAGCCCGGTCAGCCGGCCGCGGGTACGGTAGGGCTCGCGCGTGACGGTCGGATAATAGATGAGCTGCGGGCGCACCAGCTCTCCCAGATATGGGTCCGCTTGCAATTCCTCGATACGGTGCCTGACGACCGCGGTTTCCTTCACCCAGCGCACGCCGTGCACGAATACCACGCTCTGGAAGCGCTGGTAGGTCTCCGGATCACTGATCAAGCTCATGAACGGCGCCGCGCCGGTGCCGGTGCTGAGCAGATACAGCCGCTTTCCCGGCTTGAGGTCGTGCAGCAGCAGCGTCCCGGTCGGCTTGCGCGACACCAGCACCTCATCGCCGGCGCGGATGTGCTGCAGCCTCGAGGTCAGCGGGCCGTCAGACAGTTTGATGCTCAGAAATTCCAGATGCTCTTCGTGATTGGCGCTGGCGATGCTGTACGCACGCAGCAGCGTCCGGCTGTCGATCCGCAGGCCCACCATCACGAACTGGCCGTTCTCGAATCGCAGTCCCCGCTCGCGCGTGGTGGCGAACGAAAACTGGCTGTCGGTCCAGTGCTGAATTTTGATCACGCGCTCAATACTTATCGCAGCCAATATCCTGCCGCCTTGCATCGCATCGATTGGGAGCGCCCATGTTACCGGCTGCGCACGCCGGATGAAGTCCGCTTTGAGCTATGGCTTCATAATCGACTGTTATGACCGCGACTGGGGCGCGCCGAGCAGCGCTTCGACCGCGTCGAACAGCGCATGGATGCCGAACGACACGTCCTGGATCTTGCCGTTGACGAAGAAGGTCGGTGTTCCGCGCGCGCCGCTGTCACGGCCACTGCGCTGGTGCTCGCGGACACGCTGCAGGTAGACCTGATCGTCCAGCTCAGCGGTATAGCGCGCCATGTCGAGTCGCAGGCGCTCGGCGTAGCCGTGCAGCTGATTGGTCTTCAGATGCAGCTGCTGTTCGAACAGCAGGTCATGCATCGGCCAGAACTGTCCCTGCGCGCCCGCGCACTCGGCCGCCTCGGCCGCCAGCAACGCGTGCGGATGCACTTCCTCGAGCGGAAAGTGCCGGAACGCGAATCGCACGCGCTCGGCGAAGCGCTCGAGCAGCAGCTTCACGGCCGGCGCCGCCTGCTTGCAGTTCGGACATTCAAAATCCGCGTATTCGACCAGGGTGACCGGGGCGTGCTCCGGGCCGAGCACGTGATCCACCGGCGTCACCGGCGCCGTCAACCGGAAGAATTGGTTCGACGTCATCGGCGCGCGCGCGGGCTCATTTGACTTCGTGGCTCCAGGGCAGCGGGTCGCTGGCCGGAAAGGTGTCGTCGAGCTCCTGGTCGAGTTCCTGATCGAGGCGCTTGGCCTCGGGGGTCAGCTCGGGCGCGGCGGGCGGGTTTGCGGGCGAGTCTGCGGGCGGTGGCTTGGTCGCGGGACCCATGTTGGCTACTCCGACGGCATCAGCGAGCGCTTGATGCGCTGAAAGCTGTTGAACAGCACCCATGCGCGGCCGATCAGGCCGACCGTGCGACCGGCGCCGACTCCGAGCGCCAGTGCCGCGCCGGCGCCCAGGATCAACGGCGATATGCGAAATCGTCGAACCGCCGCCACGCCGCGCTCGAACTTCCTGAAGTCCGCCTCGATCGCCGCCAGCGCCGATTCCATGCGCTGGCGCTGCACCGTGCAACGCAACTGCAGCAGCCCGCGACGCCTCGCGTACTCGTCGGCTCGCGTCATCATGGCGGCGGCTTGATCAATTCACGGTCCTTGGCAAGCTCAGTGAGCGTGGTCGTAAACAGGCTGCGCTGCAAGCGAACCCTTGCCAGTGCCACCCTGCTGGCGATCGCAGCCAAGAGCAGAAACGCGCACATGATCAGACCCGCCACCAGCACTCGATGCGTATCCCAGAACACAAAGATCAGCGCCAGACCGCCGAACAGCAGACCCATTCCAGCGGCGAACAGCGCGATCAGCCACCACAGCACCAGTCCCACCAGGCCTTCCACGGCCTCCTGGAACTCCGTGAACACGAGTTCCAGCCTCGTGTGCACCATTTCGACGGCGGTGACAATCAGCTGACCGAGCGAGTCGAGAAAACTGTTGATCGCCGGCCGCGCTGATCTCCCCGGGTCGTCCGTCATGCGCTGATGCCCACGTCGGGAGAACTCAGTCTCTGGATCGCAGCAGCAGGGCGCCGAATATAAAGCCCGCCAGCGCGGCAAAGCCCACCGCCTGCCACGGATTTTCGCGCACGTACTCATCGCCTTGCAGCGCGTACTCGCGGCCCTGGCTGAGAATGCCATCCTGCACGTCCGAGAGCCGTTCCTTCGCGTTGGCGAGCGTCTCCGCCGCCTGCGCCTTGGCGACATCGATCTTGTCGCCGGCATAGGACGCGGATGCCTTCAGCAGCGCCTCGGAGTCGCGGATGACCGCCTGTAGATGCTCGTACAACTGTTCGGTGTCCACCGGGTCGGTCCTTGATTTCTTTCTGGATTTCGTTGCCATTGGTGTTTCTTCCATAGATGTTAGTCGCGGCCCGCCAAGCGGCGCAACTTGTCTGCACGGCGCCGCTCACGGGGAGCAGTGATACTAACTCAGCCCCTGTGGCAGGCAGTCCTTTCCTGCTGTAGGACTACGCGCAGCGCAGCCCGGTGCGCAGACAGACGCCGGCGGTAACTTTAAGATACGCGACTGCGGTATGGCGTCCGTCAGGCCGTCGCGGAGTTGACCTCGATCCAGCAGGCGAAGATCGCGTGGCCGTCGATGATCATCGGCGGTCCGGCCCGATGCGCCTGCAATCCGAGGCGGCGTATCAGCCGCTCGATGCCCACCGGTGAAACCGTGATCAGGCGCTGCGCGCCGCGCTCGGCGGCACAGGCCACAGAAGCACGCATCAGCAGTGCCGTGGCCGAGTTGGCGAATTGCGCCAGCGGCGTCACCGCGCGGGCATTGAAATCCATTGCCGCAAAACGCGACAGTTCCCACACCGAGGCATCGCTGGGTGGCGGCAAACCGTTGAGCAGCTGCGGGAACACTTCCGCCAACAGGTACGGTCGTGTGGTTTGCAG